>Ga0302319_10014662_pt1 | contig 14579 bp, 8 predicted proteins | sample Bog_T0_2_FD_203319 | JGI IMG/M metagenome (GOLD analysis project Ga0302319, IMG submission 203319) | Peat permafrost microbial communities from Stordalen Mire near Abisko, Sweden - Bog_T0_2 | ecosystem: Environmental > Terrestrial > Soil > Wetlands > Peat | place: Sweden: Abisko, Stordalen Mire... | reverse complement strand
TTCGGCAAACGTTAGGTCCCTATCGGGACTGTCCCGGCGCGACGAGGGTGTCCTGTGGCAGGATGTTCTGCCGGGACAGTTTCGATAGGGTCGTTTGAAGTAAGTCGCTGGCGTTCGCGATGGACGCGGTGATCTACCTATGGGATTTGAATGGGAGCCAGATGGCCTTTGTGCGTGTTGGATCGGCGAGGCGGGACGAGTCGTGCGGGGCGGACTCTGGTTTCGGCGGAAGTGGAATCCGGAGCGGCGCTCGCGGACGCGCTTAGCGGGGGTCTTGGGCGCAGCCAGAGCGCAGGCCGGCTCTTGCGTGCGCGAGCACGACAGCGTGGAAGGTGGATAACGACTCCGGGAGCGGTGAGTCGCTCATGAGCTGTCAACACTGCATCTCCTTGGCTGGGCCAGGATCAGGCCCGGATGGAAGTAAAGCTGTCCGCGGGTGAGCCGTTCGACAACGAGCATGATGCTGGAACATGCTGGACAGCGCAGGCTGGGCGGCTCAGGTGGGTCGCCGCAGGCCGATGCATCGAGCAGAGAACGGCAGCGTTCGAGCGCAGCACTTCGTCTGCGGTTGGCGAAGAGCCCGAAGTGACGGATGCGCACCAGGCCGCTGGGCAGAACGTGCAGTAGGAAGCGACGCAGGAACTCATGGGCAGAAACGGTCATGAGCTTCTTCTTGCCGCCGTGTGCATAGTCTCGCCAGCGGAATGAGACGCGCTCGTTCTCAAAGGCCACGAGCCGATGGTTGGAGATGGCCACGCGATGGGTGTAGCGGGCCAGGTAGTTGAGAACATGTTCCGCGCCGCCGAACGGTGGCTTGGCATAGACGACCCAGTCCTGTTGATATAGCTGCCGGAGGAAACTGGGGAAGCAGCCGGGAGCGGCTAGATGCTGTTGTGAGCCATGAAACTGAAGCTTGTCCTCGGCGACGAGTTGCTTCAGTCCGGCGACGAACTTGCCGCGGAAGACTCGACTCAGCGCGTGAACGGGCAGAAAGAAACGCCGTGAAGAATCGATCCATCTGGAGCCGTCGAGAGCCAGGCCGCCGGCCGGAACGATGTAGTGGACATGGGGATGATGCTCGAGGTTCTGTCCCCAGGTATGGAGCACACCGAGGAATCCGATGTCGGCTCCCAGGTGCCTAGGATCGCGAGCCAGTTCAAGCATGGTCGCGGCGCTGGTGCGGTAGAGCAGATCGTAGAGCAGCTGCTTGTTCTGGAGAACGAGAGCGGACAGCTCGTGCGGCAAGGTGAAGACCACGTGAAAGTATGGAACGGGCAACAGTTCGGCAGATCGCGCCGCCAACCACTTGGCGCGCGCGTTCCCCTGGCACTTGGGGCAGTGCCGGTTGCGGCATGAGTTGAACGAGATGGCCTGATGGCCGCAGCTGACGCACCTATCCAGATGACCGCCCAGTGCCGCGGTGCGGCAGCGGACGATGGCGTCGAGCACCTTGCGATGCGGCCATGCAAGATGCGACTGCTGCTGTTCCCAGAAACTGTTGCCCGCTGCGCGGACGATGTCGGCCACCTCGAGGGTGGGCCGGCTCATCGCTTCATCAGTCTCCTGGAGCGCTTTACTTCGTCGGGCTTGGAAACCTCGATGGCTTCCAGCGGGCTTGGGATCGCCTGCAGATGGCGGCGTGACAGGTGCAGGTAAACCGTCGTGTGTTCGAGCTTGGAATGTCCGAGAAGCACTTGGATGGTGCGCAGATCGGCGCCGGCTTCCAGCATGTGCGTGGCGAAACTGTGCCTGAGCGTGTGCGGAGATACATGCTTCTTGATACCGGCCTGCTTGGTTGCGTGGGCAACAGCGTCCCAGACGATCTTTTCCGTGATCGGCACATCTGCCCGCCAGTTCTTCACCGTGCCCGGGAACAGATAGGTTTTAGGCTTCATCCAGCGCCAGTACTCGCGCAGGGTCTCCAGCAGCTTCGGGGTCAACAGAACGTCACGGTCGCGGCTGCCCTTGCCTTGTTGGACGTGAATCACCATCCGTTCGCTGTCGATGTCGGAGACCTTCAAGTGACACAGTTCGGACCGGCGCAGTCCGGTCGCGTACAGCGTCATCAACATGGTGCGATGCATCAGGTTCCGCGCCGAATCAATCAGCCGGGCAACTTCTTCCGGACTCAGTACAGTCGGCAGCTTCCGGGGACACTTGGGAAACGGAATCTCATCGGGCAGATACGGTCGCCGAAGAGTCTTGACGAAGAAAAACCGCAGCGCGGAACAACGGCTCTGGATAGTCCGGGGCGACAGCTTCCGGTCGCGAAACAGATGAACCTGGTACTCCCGGATGTGGCTTGGGCCCAGGCGCTCGGGCGAGCGGTGGAAGTACTTCGCAAAGTCTTCTACCGCGTGGATATAGATGGTTGCAGTTCTCTGTGAGTAGTTGCGACGCTGGAGCTCATCCAGCATCCGCTGCCGAAGATGGGTCACGGTAAACCTCCTGTGACCCGAGGCTTACACAACCAACAATGTCCGGGGACAGCCGACGCCGCAGCGTCCGTCGCGCCAGCGACTTAGTTCAAACGCCGTAGCCTATCAGAATCCCCGATAGGCTCCCTCTTAAGGGCGAAACTGGGCGCGAGCTCTCAGCCCGCACCCAGTTTTCAGTTTGTCGTCTATGCGATCAAAAGGCGCTCAACCTTAGCGGCCCCGCCTTGAATTGAGGGCAATACGTGCGACTATCGTTCGAGTGTGAATGAAATGCTCGCATGTCCCAACTGGTCGTATATGACCTTTACTGATATGCCCGCCGCAATAGCCAGAGTCGTTGCCATGTGCCGCAGGTCATAGAGCCGGATCGGTCGGATTCCTGCAGCGGCTAACAGTCTCCGGAATTCCCGCTACACGATATGCAATTGGAACAGTTAGTTCCGAACTTAAAATCCGCAGGCCGCAAGGCCGTGGGGGTTCAAGTCCCCCTCCGGGTACCATACAGTTGATTCGTGATTTGCTCCTATCCTTTTCAGGAGGCGCAAATCCATGCCCAGAAAGGTGGTTCGCAACGAACGAGGGGCCTTGAGGAACAGCCGGGATCCGACATCTGGTGGATTCGATACTACATAGATGGCAGAGAGCACCGCGAAAAAATAGGCCGACGATCTGATGTATGAGGTTCACAGGACGGACGCGCTTCGGGGCGTGAAACTGCTGCCTGACACGGAGCACAGGGGAGTCCGGTTTCGCGTCATGACCCAGGAGGCCATCGACTGGCCATGACTGCCTTTTAAGATGTTCGCCAGAATGCGGCTCGCGTTTTCTATGGAGAAGCCTCGACAGGATGAGGATCGGGGATGCCCGACCCAGGTTGCGCTCTTGTGCCATGCGCTTCATAGCGAGGCAGCGCGAACATGAGTAGGCAGGGGATCAGCGCAGGCAAAGCCAATAACTGAATGGTGATGGGCCGATAGGAGCCCAAAGCATCAAACACATGCCCGACCACGATGGGACCTGTGGCGCCGCCGATTGCATAAGCCGTCCAGGTGAGGGCGTAGAGAGTGGAGAAGCGCCTGAGGCCGAAGTAGCGGCCCAGAAGATATGGCGTGATGTCGCCCTCGCTGCCCATGCTGAATCCGATGAGGCCCGCTGCAATAAGACCCGCCGTGAGGCTGTTGGCCACCGACAACAGCGCAATGCCGAGAACAGTCATCAGTAGCATGACCTGCGAAACACGGGGTCCGAAGAAGCGATCGAGAAAGAGCCCCGTAAGCAGGCGTCCGACGAGGCTGGTGGCTCCGATGATGGCGACGGACAAGGCTGCGCCAGCTGTGGAAACGCCGCGGTCAGTGAGCAATGCTGAGAGATGCGCGATGGCGCCGTTTACGCTGATGGCGTAGAGAAAGACGGTTGCGGCGATGATCCAGAAGGCGGGCGTGCCCAGGGCCTTGGCGACAGGTTCGCCGAACTCCGTGGAAACCTGGCGATCTTGGTGGGCAAGTGGGCGCTCGCGGACGAAGGCCGCGGTGAGAGGAAAGCCGACCACAAAGGCGAGCACCCCGAGCGTGAGGTAAGCGGTGCGCCACCCCATGTGTGTGATGACGGCCTGGGTGAGGACCGGAAGCAGCATGGCTCCAACAGCACTGCCGGCAAGCATGATGGAGAGCGCGAAGCCGCGGCGGCGGTTAAACCAGGTTGAAATGGCGCGGGAGTAGCCAATGTAAGCAGTCCCGTTGCCGACGAGACCGATCACAAAGAATGTGAGATAGAAGTGCAGCACATGCGGCGTGAGCAAAGCGAGCGAAGCATAGGCCGCTGAGAGGACGACAATGCAAGGCAGAATCACTAGCCGTGGTTTATAGCGGTCAAGCAGGAAGCCCAAGCCGGGTGAGGCGGCGGCCAAGGTCAGTGCAGCGATGCTGAATCCTGCGGAAGTAGCTTCGCGATGCCAGCCGAAACTTGCGGCGAGTGGCTTTAGGAAAAGGCCAAAGGTGTAAGGCACAATCGACGCAAAGCTGACCATGACCCCGAAAAATCCGGCGAGCACGATCTTCCAGCCCGGGTAGGCAATTTTGGATTCGTCCATCTGCGGTCGCACGGTCTGAGCAATCGGCTCTGGCATCAGCGGACGAAGCCTCGGGTCGCGAACTTCAAAGTGTGAGTCGCAAGGTTGTCTGTCTGGTCGGGGTTCTCACTGGGGAATCAGGAGCACTCAATGCTGCATCGTGGCCATTGCAACCTCGGTCACGCCAGTGTAACCGTGTTCTACGATTTGTGCGGCTCTTTGCCGATAGATCGCGGGATCCAGCGGAGCCCAGGTGCCCAAACCATCCACATAGCGGTTGCACATGCAAAACACAGCGGCAATCAGCACCGTATCGTGGATTTCTATATCCGTCGCGCCCAAATCGCGCGCGGCGGCGATATCCTCCGCCGTCACATGCTTCCCGCCAAGCTGCACTTTCCCGGCGATGTTCAGCAGCGCTTTGAGCCTGGGAGAGATCTCCGCTTCGGCAAAGTCTGTCATTACTTTGTGGACCAACGCTTCATCGTGTCCCAGTTGCGCCGCGGCAACTGCTCCGTGAATCGTCTGGCAGAAGAAGCAGTCGTTGCGCCAGGAGACATGCGTGGCGATCATCTCACGTTCGCCGCGCGATAACGTACTCTCTCCGCGCAGCAGTATGTTCACCAGTTCATTCAGCGGCGCCGCCGTTTCAGGACGAAATGTCATGGGGCCGAGGATGCCCGGAAACTCTCTGCCGAGTTCCTCAGCAATTGGAAGTTGAATATGAGCCATCGATAAAACTCCGTTCGAAGGGAATTAAGCGCTTGCCCACGGGGAACAAGCACTGGGAAAACGGAACGCGTTCATCCTACGCGGAGCCGATAGTGGCGCGCTTCCATCCAAAGGTGGAGAGCAGATCTCGCCGAACGAATTCGTAGCCTGGTGATGCCAACCGTCATGATTGTGAAGGTATCTGGCCAAGGCGGCGAGCCATGGTGGCAAGCAGCTTCGGCCTGACACTTGGCCGCGTCCACGGGCACTCGGCAATGCAGATTCCGCACGATGCAGCTTCGGCAAAGAATGGAATGCATTTGTCGAAGTCCACATACCAGCGGTCAACACCGCGGACCAACTGCTTCTGTTCAGAAATGGCGCCTGGTGGGCACGCGTTGGTACAGACTTGGCAAGTGGAGCAAAATTCATCTGCGCCGAACCGGTCCGGCTTGGTCGCGACCAGCGGCATGTCAGTGGTGACGCCCGCCAGGCGCACGCCTGATCCGAACCTGCGACTGATCAACGAGCCGTGCTTGCCGAGTTCACCAAGGCCCGATACGATGGCTGGCGGAATCAGAACCAGGGCACTCGCAGAAGGGCCGGGATAGGGGTTGGCATTGTAACCTTGCGAGCGAATCCAATTGGCGAGCGCGTACGATGAACGCGTTCCCCGCGCATACTGATCTCCCACGTCGACCACGCCGATGCCGTTGGTCTCGTCCGAAGGAACCTCTCTTAGACGGTCGTAGTTGTGCGCAAGGGCCAGTATGATCACCCACGGGTGGTCTATCGTGTACCCCTCGAATACGTAAAGCGGGTCCATGGGCGCAATTCCAAGCGCGTCAGCCTCGTGAGATAGTGCGAAGGCTTCAACCTCGTTTGTGAATTGCTTGTTGGGGGAGTAGTTTCGCACCTCGGCCACCACAACAAGCTCTGGGTAGTTGTATGCGGCCTGGAACGCCTCTGGCGAACCGGGGCAGCTGCGCGAACTCTTTCGCGCAACAATTTGCAGCTCGCCATAGGGATGCTGATCCGGAGGATGCCAGAAGAACGGCGATGGCCTGCGCGGCTTCGTCTCTCCCAAACCATTGATCGGATTTCCCGAAACTTTGAGCAGCGCTAGCGTTTCAGCTCTGGGCTTGTAGCTCCCTCGCTTTGGCCGTCGCGGATTTTCCTGATCTTGCGCGGGGCGTTCAGCCGTTCGAGCTGTTGACATTGCTATATCTCCCAGGATGAGTGTTGATGAGATGCAGCACGTCGCGTTCCGTTCGTGCATTGAGAGCCGAGTGCCGCCAGAATATACAACAGGCTACTAGAATTTCAACTTCAGTGAAACTTGAATTTGCCTTGCCGGTCCGGCAAATGTGGGCGTTCCAAAGGTCGGATTTGCGGGACTCGTGACTCCGTCTCCATAACTCTGCGGTATTGTGCCTGAAAACTCACCCGCGCCGTAAACTTGATCGACATCCTGTACATTCACACGGTTCAAAACATTCAGTGCCTCAACACTGCCATTCAGTTTCAACCGTTCGCTGAAGCTGAAGAGCCTCTGCAAGCGCAGATCGGTATCGTAGTAGGAAGCGCCGCGATATGTGTTCCGGCCTATGCTGCCGACGCGATCGTTGAAGGGAAAGCCGTCGCCATTGATATCGGATCCCGCGAGAATGCTGTAATACTGCGGGCTCTGCAAAGTGTTGAGCATCGAAAACTGGAAGTTCCGCAATGGAGCTGCCCATGTCGTCGGTGACTCTCCCAAGAGCGTCAGGACCAGCCGGTGGCGTACATCGTTATCGCTGACGGCTCGGTCCAATTGTGGCTCAAGATAATCCTGCGGCTCATCCTGAAGTTGGTTTTCCGTGGCAATATCGATCGATTTTCCATAAACATAGTTGGCCAGGACGCTAAAGTGCTGAGCCAGATCCCTGCGAAGAAGCACGCTTCCGGCGTTGTAGATTGCCCAGCCGGAGGGTGTTGCGAGCAGCGCAAATCCAAAGTTTGGATCAGCCGCCGTAAACGCCTGCCTGCCGTCGGAAAGGAAACCATTCGGGAGCGCATTCACATTGTTTGAACTCTCCAGTCGCATCGCATGCAGATAGTGGTAACCCGCCGTCAGGTGCCACCCATCTCCCAGTTCATTCTCGATCTCAAGGCTGGCCTGCTCGGAGTAGGCATTTGGAAATTTCCGCTGCACAAACCCCAGTGGGAATTGCTTCAGAATGGAAGGGCTGGGATAGATGCCGTTATGCGTAAAGTTGGAGTACGCGGCGCCGGCAAGCACCGGACCCGCGGTCCCAACCATCCCCGCTGGACCAAAGCCCGTGAGATCGTCCACCGGATCGGCAAATGCAGGCAGTAGCGGCTGGTTCATGTGCGTGAAGGCTGATGCACCGTGCCATCCGTTGACCAGGCTGCTGTACTCAAGCGAGCCCGTATACAACCCGAAGCTCGAGCGCACCACTCCTTTGCCATTGCGGAATGCATAAGCCACGCCCACCCGCGGCTGAACGTTCCCGAAAGTTGTCGGGTTCATCTTGCCGACGATTTTCAGGTCGCTCGCCGAGGGTAGAAAATCGAGGTCGTAGCGCATACCAAAGGAAAGCGCAAGATTCGGGCGCGCTCTCCACTGGTCCTGAACATAAAGGCCCGCTAACTTATGCCAGAACGCCACTGCATCGGCGGCTTCCCGGGCTGGTCCGTCCGGTCCGTCATAGAAGCCGTTTTCCCAGGGTAGGGAGCGCTGCGGAACCTGGTTGCCGAAATCAGCCTTGGTCTGCTGGAAGAGAAACTCAACCGCGGTTCCGGGACCAAAGTGGCTGAACGGACCCGCGCCGAAGAAACTCTGCGGGCTGAAAATCCCAACACCGGGTGTGAAGTAAGGCGTCTGCGCTGAAAACCAGATCGGCTCAAACTCCGCGCCAATCTTGATGGAATTGGAGTCGTGCGTGTACGTCAGCGCTTCTCTGGATTGAAAGTGGTGCTCGCTGTAGAAGTCCACGCCGCCAAGAAATCCGCCGCTATACAGCGTGTCGGCAACATCGATGGCCGGCTCAAAACCCGCGCCGACCGAGTCCATGTAAAAGATTCGCCGCCCAAACGCGACGGAACTTTCCGAAGCCAGGCGACTGTTGAAGAGATGAAACAGATTTCCGTATGCGGTTTGATCGCGAATGCGATTATCACGATAGCTTGACGGCAACCCCTGCCCGGGAGACGCGGCCGCGGTGTTTCCATTCCTCACGTTGGTAAACAAATAGCCGACCGCCAAAGTGTTGCGATCGTTGAGCACATGGGTCACCTTGCCAAACTCATTGTCGTAGTCGCCAATTTGCAAGATCGAACCCAGGCTCTCAGGCTCCAGTCCCAAATCGCTCTTGACTTCGTTGATGCTTGGGGTGCCGGGCCCCAGGCAGCCCTCCGTATTGATGCAGTTCAAGATGAAGTGGGAGTAAATCGGCGACTGCGCCCTGCGCTGGCCTTCATAGCCGGCAAAATAGAACACTTTATCCTTGCGCACGGGGCCGCCCACAGTCGCTCCAAATTGGTTGAAGCGCAACGTGTTGAAACCCGGCGCAGAGAGCAGGTTGCTGGCGTCGAGTTCGCTGTTGCGGGCATAGTCATACACCGATCCGTGCAGATCGTTGGTTCCTGACTTGGTGATTGTGTTTACCGCCGCTCCAAGATTCAATCCGCCACCCGCCGCGTCAGGGCCGTCAACAACGCGAAACTCCTGCACCCAGTCAAGAGATGGACTCACGCGTTGAACGCCGGAAACGGTGGTGGTGTAATTGATTCCATCCAGGCCGTAGAACACGCTGTGCGTTTCGCGTAATCCCCCGAAGCTGATTTCGAGGACTGTTTCCTGGAAAGCCGACTGCGCTGCGGTGCTCGAATTCCGGCCGACCGTGGCTGTCGGCGTCAACAGCACAAAATCAATGAAGTCCCTGTCCGAAATGGGCAGAGCGGATATTTCGGCCGGTTCAATAACCTGGCTGCCTTCCGTTCTCTCCTTGTCCACGTCCAGGGTGGTGTCGCGCACTTCCACGCGCTCCGTCGCTGCGCGCACGTGGAGCGTGATCTGCAATGAAGCGGTTTCGCCCAGCGTCAAGGTCAGCGGCGTCTCATATGCGCCGAATCCTTCAGCATTTGCAGTCAGCTTGTATTCGCCGGCCTGGAGCCCCGGAATCACTGTCAATCCAAGTTTATCCGAAACTCCGGTCCGAACCATTCCCGTATCGATGTTGCGGACCGAGACGCTTGCCTGTGGGATCACGCTGCCCGCCGGATCGGCGACCGTCAGATTCAGCGTTGCGAATTGTTGACCAAGCAGCGGGGAGGTTGAAGCACCCAACAGCAGAAGCAGCGAAACACTGGCAGCGACGGAGTCGTGAAGAAGTTGTGCAAGCATCTGGATAGCGTGCCGCAGACGTTCACCGGGGGGAAGAGCAACCAGTATTCTCATGTAGGAGTTCCTCGATCAAAAATGAATTGGGGAATGCGTGGGCAGGGAAGCCGCAACTCACTGTGAATTATTGGAGATGGTGATCCGGTCCGCATCGGCCACAAGGATGAGATAGTTCTAGTCCACTTGATGGAGAATCGCTGCGCCCATGCGTCGAGCGCCCGCCCAGGTCCATCTTTCGATGGATGACCCCGCTTCTTTGCCGCATTACACTTCGCCCATGTCGATCTTGACCGAACCCATTGGCAGCATTCCCAGGCCGAATTCGCTGATTGAAGCAATCTTGGGTTGCCAAACCGGAAAAACGAGCGACGCAATGCTCGAAACTGCCTACTCAGAAGCCCTGCGCGACACGATCGAGCGGCTTGAACAGACCGGGTCGCCCGTCATCACCGACGGCGAGCAGACCAAGCCCAGCTTCGCGACTTATCCTCTTTCCGGGCTGACCAATCTTGTCCCCGACGGAGTGATCATCCCGTTTGCAGACGGCCATACGAGGCAGTTGCCGCGGTTAGCTGCAGCGCCCTTCCGTTATGGTGTGCATGCCGCCACTTATCTTGAAGCGGCACGTCGCTATACACAGTTGCCGATCAAGCAGCCCGTGATCTCGGCATCCGCGCTTAGCCTGCTCTACCCATCGGAGGCAATTCCAGGTTATGCACGCGATCAGTTTCTCGCGGATCTGATCGATGAAGCGGAACTGGACATTCGAGGCGCACTCGATGCCGGGGCGGACAGCGTGCAAATTGACTTCACAGAAGCCAGGTTGTCCTTAAAGCTTGATCCCACTGGAGGCCTGCTGCGAAGCTTTGTCACGCTCAATAATCAGGTGCTCGATCGCTTTACTGCCGATCAACGTCAGCGCATCGGTGTCCACGTTTGCCCAGGAGGCGATCATGACTCGACTCACAGTGCGGATGTCGACTACGCCGGGTTGCTTCCCGACCTGTTCCAACTGAACGTAGGCCGTTTCTATTTGCAGATGGCGAGTGAGCCGGATAAGAGCCGCGTTCTCGGAATCGTCAGCCAATTGCTGAGACCGAATCACACGGTATTTGTCGGCGTAATCGACCCGATCAATCCAAGGGTCGAGACTGCAGCTGAGGTGCGGGACCGCGTTCTTGAGGCGGCTTCCATTCTACCTGTCGCGCAGCTGGGAACGACGGACGATTGCGGCTTCGCGCCCTTTGCCGACGACGTTTCGACAGCCCGCGAGACTGCATTCAGCAAGATCCGCGCAAGAGTCGAGGGCACGGAACTTGCTGCTCGCGCGCTTGGCACATAAAGAGCGGTGTGACCGCAAGGCCGTGCGAGTTCAAGTCCCCCTCCGGGCGCCAGAGAATCGATGACTTACATCTCAATAGCTTCTGAATCGAGAGGCTGCTTCTCGAGCAACACACTAAGTCCATGGCGCTGGCAGCATAGCGGGCTCACCCAACAACAACGCGCAATTCGCTCACGTTCGTGGCGTAGAATCATATCGGCATCCTACCAATTCTGAATTGGTTTCGCCTCTAAGACCAAACCTGGCCCAGGTCAGGTTTTCTTGTGGATCGGGAGTCCGGCATGAAGAAGCTGCGGTGGAATGCGTCAGTCTGCATCGCAATTGGAGTGAGCCTGTGCACGGCGGCTTGCAACAGCGGTGTCACGGGCACAGTGACTCCGGTCAACAAGGTGACTCCAACGGTGACGGTAACACCATCGGCAGCGAGCCTCGCAACAGCACAGGCGATGATCGTGACCGTTGCCGTCAGCGGCGGCAACGGCAACCCGACACCTACCGGCACCGTGACGCTGACCAGTGGAACCTACACATCCTTGGCGGCCTCGCTCACAGGCGGCAGCGCAAAAATTAATGTTGCCGCCGCTTCTCTGGCGGTGGGCGTCGATACGCTGAAAGGCACTTATACGCCTGATACGGCCGGTTCCTCAATCTATAACAGTGCATCGGGAACGGCGTCGGAGACGGTGTCCGCCGCGCCGACCTACCTACTAACCGTGAACTCGACCAACCCGGCAAGCGGCGTGACGATCTCTGTCGGGAATCCTCTCAACAATGTCCTAGCGCAGGGCACTACGAGTTTTACCGAAACATTCACGGCCGGGGGGATGGTCATCCTGACTGCGCCCGGAGCCGCAAGTGGCAATAATTTCTCGTCATGGAGCGGATGCACAACATCCAGCACTGTTACCTGCAATGTGACCATGAGCGCCGATACCACGGTCACGGCCAACTATACCGCTCCGGCGAAGACAACACCGACGGTTACGGTGACGCCTTCAGCGCCGAGCATCACAGCGTCGCAGGCGCTCAGTGTGACGGTGGCCGTGAACGGCAGCGGCAACAACCCCGTACCCACCGGCACGGTGACGCTCACGAGCGGAAGTTACACGTCCACGGCAATGTCGGTGAGCAGCGGGAAGGCAAGCATTAACATTGCGGCTGGTTCGCTGGCAACTGGGAGCGATACGCTCAAAGTCACCTATACACCGGATTCAGCGAGTTCTTCGATATACAACAGCGCTTCGGGATCCGGTTCGGTAACGGTGACCTCGCCGGCGAACTACGTGCTTACGGTTAACTCGGCCGCCCCCTCAAGCGGCGTATCCATCACCGTGACGCCTGCAGACAATAACGGAGCAACCGGCGGACCCACGAGCTTTACTCGCATTTATAAAGCGGGAACCACGATTACCCTCACGGCCCCAATTGCGTATGGCACTTACTCCTTCGTCTCCTGGACAGGATGCACGTCCAACCCGAATGCGACTGTCTGCGACGTATCTATGAGCGCCAATACAACCGTCACGGCCACTTACAGCGAGCCGTCAGTAACATCCATTACGGTGACCCCTTCCACTGCCACTATTGGCGGGACGCCGGTACAGTTCATCGCCACGGTGACTGGCACGGGCACTTATAGCAGCGGCGTCACCTGGTCGCTGACTTGCCCATCGTGCGGCAACTTGAACCCAGGCACGCTCAGTTCCAGTGGCCTGTACACCACGCCGTATCCGGCTCCGGCGACTGTTACGGTCACGGCCACCAGCACCATGGCCGGGTTTACAAGCGTGAGCGGCAGCGCCACAGTAACCCTAAATCCCCCTGCCACGGCCACGGGCCCCGCCTTGACTGTGAATGTGGGCAGCCCCGGTAGACCAATCAGTCCGGATATCTACGGCATGGATGCGTATCTGCTGCAATCTTCTTCAGCCGATGTTGCCGCGGTCGCGACGGCCAACATAACCGTGGATCGTTGGGGTGGCGACTCCACCGAGCGCTACAACTACCAGTCGGACGTGACCAGTTCCATCGCCGATTGGTACTTTGAGAACCAGGGCGGGACAGGAGGGGATGCCTGGCCCGCGGTCCCCGGAGTCTCGGCATTCGACTATCTGGTCAAGAGCGATAGCAGCGCCGGCATCAAGACACTCGGCACGGTGCCTGTACTTGGCTGGGTTGCAAAGGACAGTACCTCCTGCAGCTTCCCGGCGTCGACTTATCCCGGCCAACAGAAAGTGGATCCCCAGCGAGAGTGCGGCAATGGTATCTATCCCGAAGGTGTCAATGGCTGCACAAACTCCAACGGATGCAACATCACCGGCAACGCTCCCACTCTTACAAGCATCTCGGAGCCTCCGCCAGCGCTACCTGTCCCTTCCGCAGTCACCGCAACCTGGGCCATGGGAACGTGGGCTGGGGGTTGGGCCAGTTACCTGGTGAACAAATTCGGCCCAGGGAACCCCGCCACAGGCATTGGCGCCGGCGTATCCATCTACGACCTGGACAACGAGCCCAGCTGGTGGGACGCGGAGGATTTCGACGTTCATCCACTGCCTTTCACTTACGATGAAGTGACGAACGGTGGCATCGGCACAGCTTTGGCCATCAAAACTGCCGATCCAACCGCACAGGTGAGCGGCCCTGTGATGGACTACTGGTGGGATTACTTCTACTCCAAGAAGGATGTCGAGTCCGGATGGCACACGGGCGCCCCGTGTTACGCGCCGTGGAGCAATCCGGTGGATCGGACAGCACACGGCGGCGTCCCGTTCATTGAGTACTATCTTCAGCAATTCGCAAGTGCCCAGTCCACTTATGGCGTGCGACTGTTGGATTACGTAGACCTGCACACTTATTTCGCAGCCAACGGTACGGGATTGAGCCCGGCCGGCGACACCGCGGCGCAGCAGGCGCGGCTCAATTCGACGCGAGCCCTCTGGGATCCGACTTACACCGATCCCAGTGAAAGTTATCCCCAGCCGAACTATCCCACGGACCCGAACTACACCGGCGCTGATAACTGCTCTCCCCCACAGCAAGCTCCGCAACTGATTCGGATGATGAAGAATTGGGTCACGGCCGATTATCCCGGCACCAAGCTGGCCATTGATGAGTACAACTGGGGTGGAATGGAATCCATCAACGGTGCCGTGGCCCAAGCCGACATTCTCGGCATCTTCGGGCGTGAAGGCCTCGATCTGGGCACTATGTGGCCCACTGAAGATCCCTCCGAGCAGATCCCCGGCATGATGGCGTTTGCGATTTATCGGAACTATGACGGGAAGAAATCAGCGTTTGGCGACACGGTACTGCCTTCGGTCAGCACCACTGCGTCCAACGGCGATGGTGAAGGTCAACTCGCGGTGTATGGAGCGATCCACACCTCTGGCTCCTCAAATGGCACAGTGACCGTTGTGGTCATCAACAAGAGCTATGGCGCCCTTACCAGCACCGTCTCCCTCACCGGTCTGTCGTCTGCCGCAACCACGGCGCAGGCCTACCTTTACGGCAATACAAACCTGAACGCCATTGTCGCGCAACCGGCAACCACCGTAACGCCTGGAGTTGCGGCCGGCACCATCAGCAACTATTCATTCACGCACCAGTCGATCACTC
>Ga0302319_10014656_pt1 | contig 14584 bp, 11 predicted proteins | sample Bog_T0_2_FD_203319 | JGI IMG/M metagenome (GOLD analysis project Ga0302319, IMG submission 203319) | Peat permafrost microbial communities from Stordalen Mire near Abisko, Sweden - Bog_T0_2 | ecosystem: Environmental > Terrestrial > Soil > Wetlands > Peat | place: Sweden: Abisko, Stordalen Mire... | reverse complement strand
CCCAGTTGGCGGTGATGATGAAGTCGCCATGCTTCATCGCGGTCTTCTCGCCATCGACCGCGGTATAAGCGCCGTCGCCTTCCAGCACGAAACGGATGGCGGAGGAGACGTGGCGGTGCACGTCGGCAATTTCGCCCGGCATGATGAGCTGGATGCCGGCAAACAGCGAATTGGTGATCCGCGACTTGCCCGGCACGCCGGGATTTTCCAGAACCAGCACGCGGCGCTCGGCTTCCTCGGCGCTGATCACGTCACTGGCTTCCAGCATCAGCCGCTTGACGTCGGAAAATTTCCACACCGTCGGCTGGATGTGGGTCTTGGGCTCCGGCGTCACCAGATCTTTGAGCACTTCCCAGAGCGGCGTCATGTGGAACTTGGAAATCTTGTCGTAATAGGCCTGCCGCGCGCCCAGCACTTTATGCTTGGAACCTGGCTTTTCTTCTGTGGAGATGGCGAGGGTCATGGCAGGCGCTCCTTGGGACGTGCGATTGTTTGATTTGCGCCTTTATAACGTAGTTCGGCGCAGGCAGGAACCCGTCCGGAACAGCCGGAAACCATAGCTGACAGCTAGGTATTGATCGCGCCGCCATCGACCGCGACCGTCTGCCCGGTGATGAAATCGCTGTCGCTACTGGCCAAAAACACCAGCGCGCCCAGGAGATCCTCCGGATAGGCGTCGCGCTTGAAGGCGCGGCTGTTGCGCACCTTGACCCGCTCCTCATCGACATGGGCGGTGTTCTCCAGCCCGGTGTCGCTTAGGATAAAACCGGGCGCCAGCGAATTGACCGAAATGCCGTAGTCGCCGAGTTCGCGCGACAGCGCGCGTGTGAACGCCAAAAGCGCGCCCTTCGACGAAACATAAGGCAGCATGTGAACGACGCCCTTATAGGCTGCGGCGGAAGCGATATTGATGATCTTGCCGCAGCGCCGCTCCTTCATGTACGGCGCCACATGTTTCACCATCAGAAACGAGCCGCGCACATTCACCGCCATGACGCGGTCCCACAAATCGACATCATAGTCGGTGACCTTGGTTGGCTTGAGCGTGGAATAGACCGCGGCATTGTTGACCAGCACGTCGATCTGGCCGAAGCGCTCGATGGTCTGTGCCACCAGATTCTTGACCGCCTTCTCATCGCTGACGTCGAATTTGATGGAGGCAACCGAATTGGCGCCGTGGCGGCCGGCAATTTCCTCGGCGAGCGACTTGCCGTCGGCGATATCGGCAATCATGACGCGCGCGCCTTCGGCGGCGAGCGCCTGCGAATAATGCCGGCCGATGCCCTTGGCGCCGCCGGTGACGATCGCGGTTTTGCCGTCGAGTCTCGCCATTATATTTCTCCCGGCCGTAGACGATGACGGCCAACTCCATATCAGTTATGAAGCACAAAGCCGAGAGGGTGCCCCATGCCGAGCGAAACTGCCGACCGCGTCGCGATCCGCGCGCTCATCGAGAACTGGGCGCTATGGCGCGACGCGCGCCTGTGGGACCGCTTCCGCACCGTCTGGCACAGCGACGGCCATATGTGGGCGACCTGGTTTCAGGGCAGTTTCGAAGAATTCATCGAGGTCAGCCAGCAAGGCCATGACAAGGGTGTGCGCATCCTGCACATGCTGGGCGGGCTGAGCATCGACATCAAAGGCAAGCGCTCCATCGCGCAGACCAAGATGACCATTTCGCAGCGCGCCGAGGTCGAGGGCGTGATGTGCGACGTGGTATGCACCGGACGCTTCTATGATTTTATCGAAAAGCGCAACGGCAAATGGGGCATCGTGCTGCGGCGCGTGATTTACGAAAAGGACAGGATCGACCCGCTCGACCATTCGGCCAAGCTGGTGCTCGACAAGAAGCTGCTGGCGCAGTTTCCGGAAGGCTACCGCCACCTCGGCTATTTGCAGGCCAGGATCGGCTACAAGGTCAAAGCCGACCTGCCCGGCCTCGAAGGGCCGTCACTCGACGCGCTCTACGCCAAAGGCGAGGCATGGCTCAAGGGCAAAAAACTGGCATAATGCCGGCAATCAATAAGCCAGGGGGCACGATGTCATTTGCCGACAAATTCAATCTGCTCAACGAATTCAATCTTCTGCGCATCATTTGCGCGCTATTCTTCATCCCGCATATTATCGCCAAATTCACGGTGCCGCAGGCGCTGCAATTTTATGTCGATGTCGGATTCAAGCCGCCGAAATTCTGGATGTATCTCGCCGGCGCCATCGAGACCGTACTGACATTCTTCCTGCTGTTCGATATTCACACCGCGATTTTCGGCGTCATCGCCTTTATCCACCTGCTGGTAGCCGGTGCCGCCACTTACAAACTGACCAAGAGCTGGATCTGGGTGATCGGCGGCATCGAATATTGCATCTTCTGGGCAATCTGCTGTTTGATCGTCGGCATGCACGCCTATCACACGGTCGGGCTCTAACCCCGGCCTCTGCGCACCCAAAAGGAAACGTCACCAATGGCTAGCGTCTTGTTTTCTCCGCTCACGATGCGCGGGCTCACTTTGCCTAACCGCGTCGTGCTGTCGCCGATGTGCCAGTACAATTCCAACAATGGCTCGGCCAATGACTGGCATCTGATGTGGCTCGGCGGCTTTTCGCTTGGCGCCGCCGGCCTGGTGATGACCGAGATGACGGATATCAATCCGCAGGGTCGCATCTCGCCGAAATGCGCCGGCATGTATTCCGATGACAACGAAGCCGCGCTCATGCGCGTGCATGATTTCTGCCGCCAATACGGCGTTGCAAAACTGGGCGTGCAGTTGGCGCATGCCGGCCGCAAGGGCCCGACCACACCGCCCGGCGCCGGCGGCAAGCCGATCCTGGAAGGCCCCGACGCCTGGACGCCGGAAGCGCCCTCGGCAATCCCCTACGACACCGGCTGGCCGATGCCGCACGCCATGACCAAGGACGACATCAAACGCGTCATCGGCGAATTCGCCGACGCCGCCAAGCGTCTCGACCGCATCGGCTATGACGTGATCGAACTGCACGGCGCGCACGGCTATCTGGCGCATCAGTTCCTGTCGCCATTGTCCAACAAGCGCACCGACGAATATGGCGGCGCCAGCGAAAACCGCATGCGCTTTGCCATCGAGATGTACCAAGCGGTACGCGCGGTATGGCCCGAGCAAAAGCCGATCGGCATGCGCGTCTCCGCCACCGATTGGGTCGATGGCGGCTGGACGCCGGAAGAGACGGTCGTGCTGGCCAAGAAACTCAAGGCACTCGGCATGGATTACATGGACGTGAGCAGCGGCGGCCTGTCGCCGGCGCAGAAAATTCCGCTCTCGCCCGGCTATCAGGTGCCGTTCGCCGAAAAGGTGAAAAAGGAAAGCGGCATCACCACCATGACGGTGGGACTGATCGCGGGCTACCAGCAGGCCGAGGATATTCTCGAAGCCGGCCAAGCCGATTTGATCTGCATCGGCCGCGCCGCAATCTACGATCCGCGCTGGGCTTGGCACGCCGCGGAAGAACTCGGCGCCGAAGCCCCCTACGCGCCCAAGACCATGGCCGGACATCCCAAGCTGCGGCCGCAATTGTTTCTCAAGCGGGCGGCGGCGGCGGCGGCCACCTGAGTCATTCCGGGACGCGCCGAAGGCGCGGACCCGGAATCCAGAGCCAAAACTTACTGCCCTTTTTTGTCCCTGGATTCCGGGTTCGCCGCTTCGCGGCGCCCCGGAATGACAATCACGCTTTCACCCGCTCGATAAACTTCGCGAACGCCGCGAGTTGCGCCTTGATGGCGTCCTTGGTCGGCTGATCCTTGAGTTCAAGCGTATCCTTGTCAAACTTGGTTTGCGCCAAGCCGATAAAGACCTCGGGCGTGCCGAAGATAAAAGCTGCCAGGAACGTCATCGACATGCGCCAGTGATACTGCATGCGCGCCCCGCCGAGCGGGCCCTGGCTCGCGGACTGAATCGCCACTGGCTTTTCCTTGAACGGCTGGTCCTTCATGCGCGACACCCAGTCGATGGCGTTCTTGAGCACGCCCGGCATCGACCAGTTGTATTCCGGCGTCACGAACAGCACGGCGTCGGCGCCGCGGATCGCGGTGGCCAAATCCTCGGCGTCCGGCGGAAAGCCGGAGGCCTCCTGGATATCGGCGTTGTACAGCGGAAATGTTCCGATCGGCGGCGCCATGATCAGTTTCATGCCTTCCGGCGCCAATGCCGGCAACGCGCGCGCTAACGCCGCATTGTAGGAGCCCTTGCGCAGCGAACCGCAGATGACGAGTACTTTTTGATCGGCCATTTCAATCCTCTAATGTTTGGCTGACAACAGCTCAGCGTTACTTCTGTTCGATGCCGGCCTTTTCGCGGACCGATTTCCATTTCGCCACTTCGTCCTCGATGTGTTTGCCGAATTCCGCCGGCGTCGAGACATGCACCACGACGCCGACCTTTTCCAGCTGCTCGCTGACGGACGGGCGCAACAGTACCTCTTTGATCGCGGCATTGGTCTTGTCGACGATCTCCTTGGGTGTGCCGGCCGGATAGAGCCAGCCATACCAACCGATCACCGCATAGCCCGGCACGCCGGATTCGGCGACCGTGGGCACATTGGGAAGCGTCGGCCAGCGTTTGGGCGCGCCGACCGCGAGCAGCTTCAACTGGCCGGCCTGCACCTGGCCCTTGACCGCATGCGCCAGTTCGACGCCGTAGCCAATGTCGCCCGAGAGCAAAGCGGTGATCACGCCCGGCGTGTTGCTATAGGGAATATGCTTCACGTCGAGGCCGGCCATCTGGCGCAGTAACTCGCCGGCAAAGTTCTGCGTCGAACCGACGCCGACATCGCCGAAGTTGAGCTTGCCGGGCGAGGCCTTGGCTAGCTTGACCAGCCCCTGGATATCGTCGGCGGGGAAATCCTTGCGCGCGACGAAGACAAAGCACGAGTCGCCGACCCACGACACCGGCGCGAAATCCTTGATCGTGTCGTAGCGGATCGATTTGAGCATGGCCGCCGCCACGGTATGGGCGGGGCTGGTCATGAGCGCGGTGTAGCCGTCCTTGTCGGCGCGCGCGACCGTTTCCGCGGCGATGGTTCCGCCGGCGCCGGTCTTGTTCTCGACCACGACCGACTGCTTGAGCACTTCGGACAGTGACTGGGCGAGAATCCGCGAGACGATGTCGGTGCCGCCGCCGGCGCCAAAGCCGACCAGCACGCGGATCGGCCGGTCGTTGGGCCATTCGGCGTGCGCGGCGGAGGTGAAAATCATGCCGGCGGCCATGGCCGCGGCGAACATCGCGCGTTTCATTTTATCCTCCCCATTTTATTGGCGCGCTTTTGCGCGTCCGATTGTTTAAGCGTTCTCGTCCACGATTGGATTGCGCAAGATGCCGATGCCTTCGACCTCGATCTCGCAAATGTCGCCGGCCTTCATCCAGACCGGATCGGGCTTGCGGGCGTGGCCGACGCCGGACGGCGTGCCGGTGAGAATAATATCGCCGGGCTCCAGCGTCATGCCCTCGGTGAGATAGACGAGCGATTCCGCCACCGGGAACATGAAATTGTCCGTGTTGGAAGATTGCATGGTCTTGCCGTTGAGCCGGCTTTCGATCTTGAGGCCCTTGCCGCCGGGCGGCAGTTCGTCGGCACTCACCATCCAGGGGCCGAAGCTGCCGGTCTTGTCGAAATTCTTGCCCATGCCCCATTGCGTGGTGTGGCGCTGATATTCGCGCACAGATCCCTCGTTGGCGCAGGTGTAACCGGCGACGCAGCCGAAGGCGTTTTGCATGGTCAAATGCTTGGCGCGCTTGCCGATGACCACCACCATTTCGGCTTCATAATCCAGCTGGATCGATTTGAGCGGGCGCATGAGCGGCGTCATGTGGGGCGTGAGCGACGTCAGCATGCGGAAAAAGATCGACTGGAATTTCGGGATATTGTCCTTCTGCGGGCCTTCCTTGACGTGATCGAGATAATTGAGGCCCAGGCAAATGATTTTGCCGGGGCGCGTCACCGGCAGCGCGTATTTCAAGCCGGCCAGCGGCAGGCGCGCGGAGGCCGGCGCCTTTTTGGCAAGCTCAGCGAGCGGCGTGAGGTCGCCATTATTGATGCGCAGGAATTCGCCGAGATCGCCCGGCGCGTTGGCCTCAATCGCCTGAATATCGATGACGGTGTCGCCCTCGACCACGCCCAGCCGCACGCCATTGTTCGTTAGAAAACTGACGATCTTCATGAAGGCCTGCCCTGCCGTTTTTGCGTGGTGCAAGGCTTAGCGCAGGAAGGCGCCGTCGGGAAGGCACCCTTCCCCGGACGCGGCGCAGCGCGAGCTTCAATTACTCCGCCAGCTTGAAAGCCTGGATCGAGAAATACTGGTGCTTGTCGGTCCAGACGCCGGCCGGCTCCCAGCCCACGCCACGCGCCAGCGCGCCAAGCGACTCGACGCTGTATTTGTAGGAATTCTCGGTGTGGATGGTCTCGCCGGCGCGGAAATCGAAGCACTCGCCCGCCACCTTCACCTTCTGACGCTTGAGGCTGGCGAGGTGCATTTCGATGCGGTTGCGCTCGCGGTTGTAAAAGGCGTGATGCTCGAAAGTGTCGAGCTTGAAATTGCCGCGCAATTCGCGATTGATGCGCGTGAGCAGGTTGCGATTGAACTTGGCGGTGACGCCGTCCTTGTCGTTATAGGCGGCGTTAAGCACCTCGACCGGCTTGATCAGGTCGACGCCGATGATCAGCGTGGCGCCGGGGCCGAGGATTTTCGCGGCATTGCGCAGGAACGACGCCGCCTCGTGCGGTTCGAAATTGCCGATGGTCGAACCCGGAAAAAATCCGACCCGCGAGGGCGCAGACATGGCCGGCGCCGGCAATTCGAAAGGAAAGCAAATATCGGCGGTCACCGGCAGCACTTTAAGCTGCGGGAAGTCCGGCCGCAGTTCGGCGGCTTCCTGCTCTACCATCTCGCCGCAAATATCGACCGGCACATAGGCCGCCAGCGGCGGCACCGCGCGCAGCAGAATGCGCGCTTTCTTGCTCGAGCCCGAGCCGAATTCAACCAGCGCCGAACCCGGCGCAATCAGCTTGGCGATATCGGCGGCATGGTCGCGCAAAATGCGCATTTCGGTGCGCGTCGGGTAATATTCCGGCACCTCCGTGATGCGCTCGAATAATTGCGAACCGACACCGTCATAGAAATATTTCGCCGGGACATGCTTGGGCGTCTCGCCAAGGCCGGCCAGCACATCGGCCTCGAAAGCGGCCTTATCGGCGACTTGCGGCTGCGGAGATTGCGAATGTGCGAGCGCGACCATGGTTGCCTCTGTTCTCTCGACTTTTCTCTTTTGACTTTTTTCGTTGCTCAAACAAACTCGGCCAGCCGCAAACCGCTGAACTGCCAGCGCGCGCCCGGATGGAAGAAATTGCGATAGCTGACTCGCTCATGATTTTCCGGCGTTGCGACCGAAGAGCCGCGCAGCACCATCTGGCTGACCATGAACTTGCCGTTGTATTCACCGAGCGCGCCTTCAGCGGCGCGGTAGCCCGGATAGGGTAGATAGGCACTGCGCGTCCATTGCCAAGCCACGCCGAAGTCGTCGGCCAGCAGACCGGCGCGGCTCGCCACCTCCCATTCGGCCTCGCTGGGTAGGTGTTTTCCGGCAAAGCGCGCGAAGGCTTCCGCCTCATAATAACTGACATGCATCACGGGCGCCGCCGGATCGACGGCTTTAAGCCCGCCCAAAGTCATCGTGTGCCAAGTTCCGCCCTTTGTGCCGTCTTTGAGCCAATAGCCAGGCGCTTGCCAATCTTGCGCTTGCACCGCCGCCCAGCCATCGGACAGCCAGAGCGACGGCGTCTGGTAGCCCTTGGCCGCGATGAATTCGAGCCACTCGGCATTGCTCACCAGATGGCGGGCGATGCGCATGGCCGGAATCAGCTCGTCGTGGAACGGCGTTTCGTTGTCGAAGCAGAAGCTGTCGCCGTCGTGGCCGATCGCGTGAATGCCCGACGGCACCTCGACAAAACCACGCGGCCCTTGCGCGGCGCACGGCGGCTGCCAGGCTGCGTCATAGACCGGATCGGTCGGGTTCTGCGCGAAAGCATGCAGAATGTCCGTGATCAGCAATTCCTGGTGCTGCTGCTCGTGATGCAGACCGATTTCCAAAATTGAGAATACTTCGGCGGCTTTATCGGCCGCAACATTCGCGATCAATTTCTCGACCGCGGCATCGACATGCGCGCGGTAGGCCGTCACATCCGCGCCGTTCGGGCGCGTAATCAGGCCGCGCTCGGGCCGCGCGTGACGGGGACCGGCGGCGACATAATAGGAATTGAACAAGAACGGAAAACGCTGGTCGAAAATCTTGTAGCCGGCGTCATGCGGCACCAGCAAAAACTGCTCGAAAAACCAGGTGACATGAGCGCGGTGCCATTTGGTCGGACTGGTATCGGCCATCGACTGGACGATCTGGTCCTCGGCCGACAAATGCGCCGCGCGCTTTTCCATCTCGGCGCGAACGCGGCGGAAGGCTTGCGTCCAGGCGGCCCGCGCCTCATCGAGAGTTCGCGGCGGCTGCTTGATGCGCGCACCTGGCCCTTTGGCGGCACTTTGCGGGACCGGCACAATCGCGCTGCGCGCCATGGAATGATCTCCGTCCAATAATCAATGGAATGCGGCGGCGAATCTACAAGTGGTTACGATTTATGGAAGCAATTGTTCCATCGCAAATGCATTAGGGCAACCACGGATTTGCCACCCAAGCGCCATCTGACAGGCTTGTGATGGATGCGTGAGGCGGGGCATAGGCATTTTGCCGCAGGCTTGGCGCGCTCGCACTTGATTGTTCGGGTAATTTGGTAGCGGGGGACGGAGTTGAACCGCCGACCTCCGGATTGGGATTTCAATGGTCTTACCGTTTCCGTTGATCCAAACGACATTTTAGGGAAGCGATTTACGATTTACGTCCCTCGCTAAGCGTTTGGACCTGCGCGCAAAATGGCCCCAATCCTCGCTATTCATCAAGAGGTACTTTGCCTCTTGAATGAATCATGTGCCCCTCGACCCATTGCGTCGTTCCCTGTGACCCCAGAAATGGGAAACTAGCCTTGTGCCCCAGAGGAATCCGATCCCAAAACCAGCACTGGAAACTCGCATAACCGACGCGACGATGAAGATGGCCGGGCGCGATGCGCGCGCCGGTCTGGAATGGCAACACTGCGATCCCGAATGCAAAGGGCTGATGCTTCGAGTGCGCGACTGGCAGGTGTCATGGACGTTCGGGGGCGCATCCGAGGCAAACGGCGGCGATGGCTGCACGGCAACCGCACTGTGTCGCCTCGAGAGACCCGCCAGAGAGCCTGGCTTGTGAGGGCCCGCATCCAGCAGGGCCTCGATCCCGGACCTCTGGCGGCGGCTTTGGTGACGGGGCAGCTCCACCTCTGTCAAACGCAGACATCAGGAAAGGCCACTTCAATGGGCACAGATCAATCTCACGACCGATTGCCCTCTTCCGAGTCGGCATGCATCGAGTGATCGGCGGCGATCAACATGTAAACTGCTGGTACGACAAACAGGGTAAATAGCGTTCCGATCGAAAGCCCGCTGGCAATAACCAGCCCCATGTTGAAGCGCGACACCGCGCCGGCGCCGCTGGCAATAATCAGGGGAATTACGCCCAGCACCATGGCGGCAGTGGTCATCAAGATCGGCCGTAGCCGAATGCCGCAGGCTTCTTCGATCGCATCACGCTTCGATTTTCCCTGCTGCTGCAGTCCATTGGCAAATTCAACGATTAGTATGCCGTGCTTGCTAATCAGTCCCATCAAGGTCACCAGACCTACTTCGGTATAGATGTTGAGGCTCGCGCCACCGATACCGACGCTGATAAACAGTAACGCTCCGGCAATCGACATTGGCACAGACACCAGGATGATGATCGGATCGCGGAAGCTCTCGAACAGTGCAGCGAGCGCTAGATAGATAATGATGAGCGCAAATCCGAAAGTGGCGACGAAGGCGCTCGATTCCTGAATGTACTGCCGCGACAGTCCGCCATAGTCGACCGCATAACCTTGTGGCAGCGAGCGCGCGGCAAGACCTTGCAGAAATTTTAGCACGTCGGCCTGCGCCACGCCGGGCGCCGCGACACCCTGGATGGTCGCGCTGTTGAGCTGCTGGAAGTGATTGATCGATTGTGGGATCGTCTTGGTCACGATGGTCGCCACCGACGACAGCGGGATCGGCACGCCGTCCACGGTGCCGATATAATAATTAAGGAGCTGCTGCACATTCAAGCGGCTCGCCTGTTGCACCTGCGGAATCACCTTGTAGGACCGCTGATCCAGGCTGAAATAATTGACATAACCGCCGCCAAGCATGCCCCCCAGCGCCGCCCCTACGTCGCTCATGGTCAAGCCGAGTTGTGCGGTCTTGTCACGATCGATCTGCACGGTCGCTTCCGGCGTGTTGATCTTGAGATCGCTGTCGAGGAAAATGAACATTCCACTCTTGACCGCATCCTGAAGAAAAGTCTGCGCCACGGTGTCGAGCCGTTCGAAGGAATCGGTGGTCTCCAGCACAAATTGAACCGGCAGGCCCTGACTGCCCGGCAACGGCGGTAGTTGAAAGGCCGCAACACGGACCCCGGCAATACGGTTAAGTTGGTTCTGGATGATCGGCTGCAATTGATTAGTGGACTGGGTGCGTTCGTCCCAGGGCTTGAATACCATGCCGGCGATTGAAGTGCCGGGTGCGTCGATCTGGAATACGTGCGCCGTCTCCGGATGCTTTGAAAATATCTGGTAGACCTGCTTCGAATAAATTAGTTTTTGCTCCAGCGTCGCATTCGGGGCCGGCGTCGATGATGCAATGATGATGCCTGCGTCTTCCTGTGGCGCCAGTTCGCTCTTGGCGCCACTGAAAAGAAAATAAATGCTGCCGAGTATGATTAGGGCGAAGGTCACGGTCACCGGCAGGTAACCGAGACTTCCATGCAGCCAACGCTGATAGCGACGACGCCCGCGATCGAAAGTATGGTCGATGAAATCGGTTAATTTTTCCTGCCAGCTCCGGCTGCCGGGGTTGCGCGGCTTGAGAATGCGCGAACACATCATCGGCGACAGCGTCAGAGCGATAATCGCCGACACCGTCACGGTGCCGACCAGCGTGAAGGCGAACTCGGTGAACAATGCGCCGGTCAAGCCACCTTGGAAGCCGATTGGTACGTACACCGCAACCAGCACCACGGTCATCGCGATGATTGGTCCACCGAGCTCTCGCGCCGCCGTGACTGAGGCCTGCACCGGCCGCATGCCTTCGTCGAGATGGCGATTGACGTTTTCGACCACGATGATGGCGTCGTCTACCACCAGGCCGATCGCCAGCACCAACGCCAGCAGCGTGAGAAGATTGATGGAGAATCCAAGAATTAGCATCAATGTGAACGTGCCGACGAGCGATAGCGGGATAGCGACGGTCGGGATGAATACCGAGCGCAGCGAACCGAGGAAGGCGAAAATCACAAGCGTCACGATGATCAGCGCTTCGCCGAGCGTCCAGATGACTTCGCGGATCGAGCTGTTAACAAAATCGGTCGAGTCGTAGATAACGGCACCACGCAGGCCTTGTGGAAGCGCCGCGTGGATGCCAGGGAAAGCTTTGCGAACTCCGGTAATAACGTCCAGCAGATTGGCGCCGGGCGCTACTTGGATGCCGATATAAACCGCCTGCTTTCCGTCAAATGAAACCTGTGTTTCGTAGTCGTCGGCGCCAAGCATGACATTGGCGACGTCTTTCAGTCGCACAATCGCGCCGTTCGCCTGCTTAATCACGAGGTTGGCAAATTCCTTGGCATTGTGGAGGCTGGTAGACGCCGTCAGGCCAACCTGAACCATCTGCCCCTTTGTGGTTCCGAGACCCGAAATGTAGTCATTCTTTTGCAGCGCGGCGGAAACGTCCGTAGCGGTGAGGCCAAATGAAGCGAGCTTGGCTGGATTAAGCCAAGCCCGCAGCGCGAAATTCTGCCCGCCCAAAATCTCGGCGGTCTGAACGCCTGGCACCGCTTGCAGCTTCGGCTGTACCACCCGGATCAGATAATCCGTGATCTTGTTGCGCGGCAGCACGTCGCTATCAAAACCCATATACATGGCATCGATCGTCTGGCCGACCTTCACAGTCAGGACGGGTTGTTGCGTGCCTGTCGGCAACTGGTTGAGCACCGATGCGATCTTCGTATTGATTTCGGTCAGCGCCTTGTCGGCGTCGTAGTTAAGTCGCAGATAAACGGTGATGGTGCTGACGCCGCTTTGGCTGGTCGAGCTCATGTAGTCTATGCCATTCGCCTGCGCGATGGCGTTCTCCAAGGGTGTCGAGATGAAGCCGGCGATGACGTCAGGATCGGCGCCGTAATACGTCGTCATCACCGTAACCACGGTATTCTCTGTTCGCGGATATTGCAGGACCGGCAGCGAGCCGACCGCGCGCAACCCGAGCACCAGGATGATCAGGCTCACGACCGTCGCCAACACCGGACGACGAACAAAGATATCGGTGAAGTTCATCAAGATCGCCTCGACGCCGTGTCGGAAGTGATTGCGATCATGGTAGACCCATCATCGATCGACCGTTTCCGGATTGGGATTATTGGCTGGCTGAACGTCGTTGTTGATAAGCACCGGCGAGCCATTGTGAAGTTTGACTTGTCCGGCGGTAACGACAGTATCGCCGTCCTTGACGCCACTTATGATCGCGACTTGATCGCCGCGGGTGAGACCCGTGGTGACGAAAGCCTGGCGCGCGATAAGCTGTTCTTTACCGTTGGCATCTTTACCTTTATCGTCAATCAGATAAACAATGTCGCCGTATGAATTATACGCAATAGCCGTTTGCGGCAAAGTCACGAATTTCTGCGGCGCGGCGGTGTCTATGTCAACGGTCGCGAACATTCCCGGCAGCAGCAGTTTGGCATTGTTCGAAACCGTAGCCCGAACCTGTACGTTGCGAGTCGCAGGATCGACCTGCGAATTGATTGCCAGTATCTTTCCCGGAAAACTCTGCTTTGGATAGGTGTCGACTTTTGCCGTCACCGCTTGCCCGACTCTAATTTGTGCCAACGCCTGCTGCGCTACGAAAAAGTCGACGTAAATTGGATTGAGCTGCTGAAGCGTGACGATGGTCGTTCCGGCCGCCAGATATTGGCCAAGATCGACCTGACGGATTCCGAGCCGGCCGGTAAATGGTGCCTTGATGAATTTGTAATTCACAAGCGCCTGCTGCTGCGCCACCAGCGCCCGCGCGTTCTCCATATTGCCCTGGTCGGTATCGACAGTCTGCTGGCTCACCGCGTTTGTTTTGACCAGATTGCGGTCGCGGTCGTAGGTAATTTGTGCGAGAGTCGCCGTCGCCGTTAGCGCGGCGAGATGTGCGACGTCGTCGGCCGATTCCAATTCGAGCAGCAGATCGCCTTTCTGGACGTCGGCGCCCGATTCAAATTTTATCGCGGAAACAGTGCCGGCGACCTGTCCGCTCAGATTGGCGCCGTTGACCGCTCGCACGCTGCCGACCGATTCGATTTGCGAGCTCCATTCCATTGATGCGGCGATCAAGGTCGAGACGGTCTGCGGCGGATTGGACAACGTGGCAAGAAATTTGTGGATCATCGCGCCCTTGAACGCCTCGAACCCGAATACAGCGGCCAAAACTGACCCGGTCAGGACCAGCATGATAATCATCCGCTTTCGCATCGCGTACCCTTTCCGAGTATTTCCACCATTTCTACGAATTTTGTCTACGTCTCGAACATCACCCGATCAATTGTGAATTGCCCCAATCACCGATTGTGGCTGAATTCACAGCTATAGAGCTAGTCGCGCGCTGCCCGTCGCGCCAGCCCGCCTTGGTTTGTCCTTCGACCGGAGCAACAGTCTAATTGACTGCGACTTGCGGCCAGGAGCGGGCGTTTGATGCGTCGCCTGCTCACGACGGCGGGATTCCTCTGGCCAAAGCCTGCACGTCGCTAATTGTTCATTCGCTGCGTAGCTTTTAAGGCTCCCGGCGTACGATTGCCCGTTGTTAGCACGGTTAGGATTTTAGGAGTTCCAAAGTGCAAAAAGGCGACATGGCGCGCTTGGCTTAAAATAAAAGAGGCCGCCAACTGAGGCGGCCTCGATACAGCTTCGCTCGTGGCAAGACTATTAGTGAAAATGCCAGAACGCCAAGACTGCAATCACAAGCAATCCTAAAAACGTTAGTGGCTCGCGACAGACAGTACTAACTATCACCGCAAATACCCGGAATGCCGCAAAAAGTCCGCTTTTGGTGGTGGTCTCAACCGATCGACGCAACACTTTATCTTAGAGGGAAAAGATGGAGTGTGACGATGGAACAGGGATTTCGTCGAGGATTTACGGCAGCCGAGAAGACGGAGTTATGGGACCGCTGGCAGCGTGGGGAGTCGCTCAGGGCGATTGGGCGGGCTTTTGGTAAGCCGTCATCATCGATTTATCATCAGCTGTCACCGCATGGCGGCATTCGGCCAGCTGCTCGGCGTCGCTCGCGGTCGGCGCTGACGCTTTCAGAGCGTGAGGAGATATCGAGAGGCATTGCGGGGCATCTATCGGCACGGTCGATGGCCCGTTT
>Ga0302319_10014652_pt1 | contig 14585 bp, 10 predicted proteins | sample Bog_T0_2_FD_203319 | JGI IMG/M metagenome (GOLD analysis project Ga0302319, IMG submission 203319) | Peat permafrost microbial communities from Stordalen Mire near Abisko, Sweden - Bog_T0_2 | ecosystem: Environmental > Terrestrial > Soil > Wetlands > Peat | place: Sweden: Abisko, Stordalen Mire... | reverse complement strand
TGGCGTGGCCACTTTGTGCTTGGCGGTAAGTTGCAACGAGTCGATGACCCGCAGGATCTCCAGGAAATTGCGCCCCGTGCTCGCCGGATACGTGATCGTCAGCTTGACCTTTTTGTCCGGTCCGATGATAAACACCGAACGCACCGTCGCCTTGTCATCCGCATTGGGATGAATCATGTCGTACGCCGTGGCTACCTTGCGGTCGGCATCGGCGATGATCGGGAAATTCAGGGTGCAGGACTGCGTCTCGTTGATGTCCTTGATCCAGCCGTGATGCTGCTCAATCGGGTCCACGCTGACCGCCAGCACCTTTACCTTGCGCTTGGTAAACTCATCTTTGAGCTTCGCCGCCGCCCCCAGTTCAGTGGTGCACACCGGCGTGAAATCCGCCGGATGCGAAAAGAGCACCCCCCAGCCGTCACCGAGCCATTCGTGAAAATTCAGTTCACCTTCCGTGGTTTGCGCCGTAAAGTTGGGCGCGATATCGCCGAGTCTGATTGCCATGGTTGTCTTTTGGTTTTGTGGTTTGAATGCTTTTATCTGGTCGCGGGAAATTAAAAACCCTGGCCGCCCCCGGCACAAGTCCGATTTCAAATATCCTTACCAAGCCGCGGATGAAGCCCGGCGTGTTGCCAATATTTTTCTAATGCGTAAGAAAAATTGTAGGATGGAACCATCGCCTAACAAGAATCAGCGACACCAATCCGACGCCAATCATCAGCAGGCTGCCAGGTTCCGGCACAGCGGCAGGCGTCTCGGTGAAGGTATTGTTCAAGGTAACAGCGCCATTTAATGCATACATCCCGCCATCTACCACGCCGGAATTCAGAGTTATGGAGGTTTCTGCCAGAATGTTTCCGTCAAATTCAGCGTCCGTTCCTAGTGTGGCCGAACTACCGACCTGCCAGAAAATATTGGTTCAATTAGGTATCGTCCAAAAGAGTAGTCGCTGCACGACAATAGTTCACCCTATCTTGCTGAGACCAGAGGACTTCAAATAAGACTATTGCCGAATGCGAAAGCGGAATCCGCAGGTCATGAAGTTCGGGTTTACCAGTGCCGCTGACAATAATCCGGCAATCGGCAACCGGCAGTGAACCGGCCCTTTCAGGCCAGTTTTCTAAACCGAAGGATAACGGAATTGATGCCGATCCTCACGCCTTCCAAACCTTCCCCGCCGCCGCCGACACGGTGGCCATCACATTGCGCGTATCAATAATCAGTTTTGCCCATTCGGCCAGTTCTGCGTAATTCACCGCCTCATGCGCCGTCGCGATCAGCACAGCGTCAAAACCTGAAATCGTGCGCCGATTCCATTTCACTGACCGCTTGCCCGCCCAATGCGGATGTTCCCGCGTCTTGCGAATCACCGGCACATGCGGATCGTAGTACGCCACCTCCGCGCCCCGCTTGCGCAAAATATCCAGCAGCCGGTAGCTCGGCGATTCCCGGTCATCATCCACATTCGCCTTGTATGCCAAGCCTAGAATTAATATCCGTGCGCCCTTGACCGCCTTTCCGTTTTTTACCAGCGCCTTGCTCACAATGCGCGTCACCCGCTGGGGCATCTCATGGTTAATCTCGCCCGCCAATTCGACGAACCGCGTCTCCTGTCCCACCAACCGCGCTTTCCAAGCCAGATAAAAGGGATCAATCGGTATGCAATGCCCGCCCAAACCCGGTCCGGGATAAAATGGCATGAAGCCAAACGGCTTCGTTTTTGCCGCGCGAATCACATCCCAGATATCAATGTCCATCGCCGCATAAACGCCCTTCAATTCATTGATCAGAGCGATGTTCACCCCGCGAAAAACATTCTCCAGCAGCTTGGTCGCCTCCGCTGTCCGGCAGTTCGCGACCGGCACCAGCGTCTGGATCGCCTTTCCGTAAACCGCCTGCGCCCGCGCCAAACATTCCGGCGTCAAACCGCCGATGACTTTCGGAATGGCCGCCACCTGGCTGCGCGGATTCCCCGGATCTTCGCGCTCCGGCGAAAAAGCCAAATGAAAATCCGTGCCCGCTTTCCAGCCCGATCCTTTTTCCAGCACCGCGCGCAATTCGTTTTCCGTCGTCCCGGGATACGTCGTGGATTCCAACACCACCAGTTGCCCGCGCTGCAAATGGGCGGCAATGCTCTTGCCGGTCTCCAAAACAAAGGATAAATCCGGCGTCCGATGATCTTTTTTGAGCGGAGTCGGCACGCAAATCAGAATGGCTTCGGTTTGCTGAATCCGCCGAAAATCCGTGGAAGCGGAAAAACCGCCCTTTTGGAGAATCTCTTTTACTTGCGAGCCGGGAATATGCCGAATATAGCTTTTACCCGCGTTGAGCTGCGAGACCTTGCGCGGGTCAATGTCCAGGCCAAGCACCTGGACGCCGCTCCGCGCGAACTGCAAACACAGGGGCAAACCGACATAACCAAGGCCGACAATCGCGATCTTCATGCAATCCGGAGAGATTGCCGCAGATGCCCCCAAGAAAAAAGTGTTTTATGCAAGCGCCCGAACCGCCGCCACATCCCGCTGGATCTGTTCCTTCAATTCTGCCGGCGACCCAAATTTTTTTTCATCGCGCAACTTCCGGACAATCTCGACCTCCAGCTCCAGGCCGTAGAGATCGCCCTGAAAATCCAGCAAATGGGCTTCAACCCGAAGCACTGGCTCGGCCAATGCCAGCGTGGGGCGCCGGCCAATGTTCAACGCCACGGGCCAAATTTTATTATCCACCGTTGCCACGCCCGCATAAACACCGTTCGGCGGGGTAAGGTGGTCGCCGATCTCCAAGTTCGCCGTGGGAAATCCCCATTGCCGCCCGAGCTGATCGCCCGGTACCACGCGGCCTTGAATGGCATAGGGCCGCCCCAACATCTGGCTGGCGGCATCCAGATCGCCGCGGCGAATGGCCTCGCGAATGCGCGTGCTGCTGACCACTCTTCCGTCCAGCGCGACCGACGCCAGACCATGGACTTTAAAATTGAGCTCCCGGCCCAGTTCCCTTAACACCTCCACATTGCCGCTGCGCTTGCGGCCAAAAACAAAATCCGCCCCCACGCAGATGTCGCTGATTCCCCCCAGATCGCGCGCAAGTTCCCGGATAAACTCCGGACCGCTCTTTTCGCTGAACGCCTTGTCAAATCGAATTTCCAGCAAAGTATCCACCCCGCACGCTTCGATCGTGCGGAGTTTTTGCCAGGGCGAATAGATCAGGGGCGGAACACGGTCCGGAGCGACAATTTGACTGGGATGCGGCGCAAAAGTCACCACTAAGGAATGGCCCCCCGCCAGATGCGCGTCAGCCACCGTCTGCCGGATGATTTGCTGGTGGCCAAGATGGACGCCATCGAACACGCCAATCGCCAGGCAGACTTTCCGCCCTTTGGCATCACAGTCTTTGGCGGAATGGATCACCTTCATGCGTTAACTCCCGGCGGCGAGCTTCAAAAACGGCAGGACGCGTTTCTCCAGCTCCGCGTCCGAACACGCCAGCACCGAATCCAGCGGCAAGGCGTCGGCCACGTCGAATTTTCCGGAAGCACAGCGGCGTAGCGCGGATAGATGCGCGCCGCAGCCCAGCTTATTCCCCAGATCGTTGGCAATACAGCGAATATAAGTGCCCTTGGTGCAGGCAATGCGGAACTGGCCGGAAGGCTCCTCGTAATTCGTGAAACGAAAATTGTAGATGTGGATCAGCCGCGGTTCCCGTTCCACCTCGATGCCTTTGCGCGCCAGCTTGTACAGCGGCACGCCGTTTTTCTTGATCGCCGAAACCATCGGCGGTATCTGCATTTGGTCGCCAATAAAAGTCGCTGCCGCTTCATTCAGCTCGTCCAGCGTCATCGGCATGACCGGCAGGGAACCCGTCAGTTCGCCGTCCGAGTCGTGGCTGTCGGTGGATTCGCCAAATTTTATCGTGCCTTCATAAACCTTGTCATCGCCCATGAGCCGTTCGGACAATTTGGTCCCCCGCCCCAGCACAATGATTAACAGCCCGGTGGCGTTGGGGTCCAGGGTGCCGCAATGGCCTACCTTCTTGATCCCAAATTTGCGGCGAATGGCGTCAACCACATCGTGGGAAGTACATCCCACGGGTTTGTCTACGAGAATGGCTCCGTCGAGCGCGGAAAACTCTTGCATGAAAATAATTCTATTGGACGGCGTTGAGGGCTTTTTTGATCGCCGACAAAACCCGTCGCTGCGCGGATAGCGGACTGCCGGCAATGCGCGCCCCGGCCGCCGCCGGATGACCGCCGCCGCCAAATTGCGCCGCGATCTCGTTGACGTTCACCCGCGTGTCTTTCGACCGCAAACTAATGCGCGTCAATTGGGGATCAATTTCCTCAAAGACGCAGGCCACCACGACCGGCTCAATCGCGCGGATATGGTCGATCAAACCTTCGGTGTCGTCACTCTCCGCGCCCGTGCGTGTGAAATCCGCCTTCTTAAGCCAAAACCAGGCGATCCGGTCTCCGGCCGTGAGGCGGAATTTGCTGTAAACGTGCTTGAGCAATTTCGCCCGGGAAAGCGGATAGGATTGATAAACTTCGTTGCAAATCTTGGCCAGGTTCGCGCCTTTGGCCACCAGTTCTGCTCCGGCATGAAAAGTCCCCGGACGCGTCGTGGGATATTGAAACGAACCCGTGTCCGTCGAAACGGCCGTAAACAGGCAGTCCGCCATCGCTTTGTTCACCGGCCAGCGGGCGATCTTGAACATCCGATAAAGCAATTCGCCCGTGGAGGGTTCCCGCGGCGAAACCCAGTTCACGTCGCCGTACCGGGGATTGCTTTCGTGGTGATCAATGTTGATCAAAATCTTGCGGTCATTGATGCATTCACCCACCCGCCCCAGGCGCTCATAATTCGCGCAGTCCAGTGAGATCACACAATCAAACTTTTCACCGCGCTTCGGTTTTTCCATCAAGCTGTCCGCATTGAGAAAACGATATTTCTCGGGAATCGTGTCCTGATTCCAGCAGGCCACCGTCTTGCCTTCGTTCCGCAGGGCGTAGGCCAAGGCCAGTTGCGATCCGATGCAATCTCCGTCCGGCCGGATATGCCCGACAATGCAAAACGTCTGGTTCTCCCGGATGACCTCCAGAATGCGCAGAATGATTTTCGGATGAATTTTCACGTCGTCTGCTCGTCGCCCTCGCCCGGCTTGTCGTTGCCAATGGGGGAGGTTTTTTCCAGCTCTTCAATGATTTGCAGCACGCGGTTGCCGCGCACGATGGAGTCATCCACGACAAACTTAAGGGTGGGGGTAAACTTTAGCACGATGGATTTGGCCATCAACCCCTGCACGCGGATGCGCTGTTCGTTCAGCAGTAGGACCCCGCGCTTTTGTTGTTCCGCATTCCCCAGGATGCTGATAAAGACCACGGCCGACTTGAGATCACCCGCCAGATCAACGGCATTAACCGTGATCAGCCCTGAATCATTTACGTGAAACTCGCGGCGAATCACTTCGCCGAGCTCACGTTTCAGCAGCTCGCGCACCCGTTCATGTCGGAGGTTGGCCATATCATCAAGTCGCCGGCAGAATCTCTCCCCGGCAGTTTAGGGTTCAATTACAGCTTCGCAGCCGACTTTTCAAAGGTGTAACACTCAATCTGGTCGCCCACCTGAAACTCGCTGTAACCTTCGATGCGAATACCACATTCCAACCCCGCGCGCACTTCGTTGACTTCGTCCTGGAAACGGCGCAGCGACTGGATAATGCCCTCGTAAATGACATCCTTGCGGCGGCGAACCCGGGCCTTGCCCCGGACAATCCGGCCGTTCACGATCATGCAGCCGGCCACCGGCGTTCCCTTGGACAAATCGAACACCTGGCGGACATCCGCCACGCCAATGACGTTTTCCCTCACCACCGGATCCAACAATCCGGCCATGGCTTCCTTAACATGGTCGATCAATTCATAGATGATGGCGTACAGTTTGATCTGCACTCCCTCATGCTTGGCTTTCTCCGCCGCCGTGCTGTCCACGCGCGTATGGAAACCGAGAATGACACCCCGCGATGCCGAGGCCAGCGCCACATCGTTCTCCGTGATCGTTCCCACATCGCTATGGATGATTTCCAGCGACACCTTGTCCGAATCGATTTTCTTCAGCGCATCCACGATGGCTTCCACGGAACCTTGCGTGTCCGCCTTGACCACGGCCCGGAGCACTTTGCTCTGGGCGGCTTCCAGCGAGGCAAACAGGTTTTCCAGGGTCACCTTGGAGCGGCTTTCCAAATCCTGGCTCTTGGCTTCAAATCCGCGTTGTTCGGCCAGCTCGCGGGCCGCCTTTTCGTCTTCCACCGAGCTGAATTCCAACCCGGCATCCGGTACGCCGTTTAATCCCAGGACCCGCACGGCCACCGACGGACCCGCCTCTTTCAAGCGCTGATCCTCTTCGTTAATCAATGCGCGCACCTTGCCATAATACTCGCCGCAAATGATCACATCGCCCACATGCAAGGTTCCTTTGCGAACCAGCACTGTGGCCGTGGGACCGCCCGGCTCCACGCCGGACTCGATCACATTGCCCTTGGCGTTGCGATTGGGATTGGCTTTCAACTCCAGCAAATCCGCCTGGAGCAAAATCATCTCGAGCAATTTATCGATGCCCTGCTTGGTTAGCGCGGACACTTCCACAAAAATCGTGTCCCCGCCCCAATCGTCCGGCACCAACCCTTTTTCCTGCAGCTGCTGGCGCACTTTCAGAGCGTTCGCGTTCGGATGATCAATCTTGTTGACCGCCACCAGGATCGGAACCTTCGCAGCCCGGGCATGGTTCAAGGCTTCCAACGTCTGCGGCATCACGCCGTCGTTGGCCGCCACCACGAGCACCACGATATCCGTGACGTTGGCGCCGCGGGCGCGCATCGAACTGAAGGCCGCATGACCGGGGGTATCCAGGAACGTGATCTGGGCCAGTTCCTTCTTCCGCTCGGGATGCGGGACCGAAATGGTATAGGCGCCGATATGCTGGGTGATGCCGCCCGCCTCGCCGCCGGCAACATTGGCTTTGCGGATAACGTCCAGCAGGGAAGTTTTGCCGTGGTCCACGTGACCCATGATCGTGACCACCGGGGCCCGTGACTTAAGCTGATCCGGCTTATCTTCTACGTCCAATTCCACCTTCTTGATCGGAGCGTGCACCACACCGCCGCCGCGTTCGCGTTTTTCCACTTCGAACCGGAACCCATATTTCGCGCACAACTGGACGGCGATCTTTTCTTCGATGGACTGGTTGACGTTCGCAAACACGCCCAGCTCCATGAGATCCGCGATGACTTTAAACGGCTTCTGTTTGAGCCGTTCCGCCAGCTCGCGAACGATGATCGGCGGCTTGATAATGATGACTTCGCCTTCGACCGGCGCCACAAAACGCGGCTGCGCCGGCGCGGCCTTGGGCTGCTCGCGATCGCGGGAAGGTTGCGGGGGACGATTGTCGCGGCCCCGTTGAAAGGGATGACGATGGTCGTTACGCTGGCCATTGCCTCCAGATCCATGACCACCCTGACTGCTTTGGCCACCCTGACCTGCCGGGCGCGGGGGCGGGGAAAACTTCCCGGCAGGCTGACGCTCGCCGCCCCGTTGCGGGGGCTGCGGACGAACGGGCAATTGGATAAAACCCACCTTTTCGCCAATTTTCGCCACGTACGGGGCGGGCGGAGGCGGAGGTGTGGGCGGAGCCGCCGGCTTGGCGGCTAGCGGCGCCGGAGGCGCCGGAGGAGCAACGGCCGGAGCGGCAGCCGACACGGGCACGATCACTTTCGGCTTCTCATCCGTCGGGGCAGTCACGGGCGTGCCCACGGGAATAGGCGGAGACGCTGTCGTCACGATCGGAGCCGGGGTTTCAACCTTCACTTCGGAAGCTGCCGGATGCGGCGTGCTTTCCACCACCGGAACAACGGCTGGCGCAATCTGCGCTGCAGGCGCGGGTGGAACCACGGGGACAACTGCCGGCGGCGGTGGGAGGGGCGCTGAAATCACCACGATCTTTTCCTGGGGCGGCGCTGGTTTGGCCTTTTCTTCGACATGCAGACCGGAAAACTTGCTGGACAGGTCCGGGCGGTCTTTTAAAAGTTCCACTTCCAAATACTCCGCACTGATTTTATCCAGCGAACTGGACGGCACCTTCGCGGCGGTAATGCCCAGCGACTTGGCTTTGGTGAGAATTTCCTTGTTCTCCAAGCCATATTTCTTCGCGATATCGTAAATACGAACGGGCATAATTTATCTTTTTCACCGACCGGTCTATGCAAAATGCCAACATAGGCTTAATGCGCGTATGCAAACGCTATTCCGATCTGCGTCATATACTCAATTTTTCACGGTCAACGTGCGGCGCGCAACCTCGGTCCGCGCCGCTTCCAAAATCGCCCCGGCATTCTCGCCGATTTGGGGGATGTCCGCAATGTCGCTGGCTTCCGCCGAAAGCAAATCTTCCAGCCGGATGATTCCCGCATGCACCAGCGCGTCCGCTTGTTCCTTGGTGATCCCGGGAATCCGGGCCAGCATGGCCACCGCTTCCGCCACCTTTTCCTCAAATCCCTTCGTGACGATGTGCTCCGCGTCAATGTCCACTTCCCACCCCGTCAAACGGGCGGTCAAACGCGCGTTCTGGCCGCGCTTGCCAATGGCCAGTGACAATTGATCTTCGGCCACCATGATCCGCACCCGTTTGCCCGCCTCGTCCACCTCAATGGATTTCAGCTTGGCCGGCTCCAGCGCCTTGGTCACAAAGGTGCGAATGTCCGACGACCAGGGGATCACATCCACCTTTTCGTTGTTCAATTCGCGCACAATATTCTTCACCCGCTGGCCGCGCATGCCCACACAGGCCCCGACCGGGTCCACCTTGCTGTCGCGGGAATAGACCGCCATCTTCGTCCGGAAACCGGGTTCCCGGGCGATTCCCTTGATCTCGATGGTGCCATCATTGATTTCCGAGACTTCCACCTGGAAAAGCTTGATGATAAACCGGGGATCGGCGCGGGACAAAATGATTTCGGGGCCATGCGACCCCTGCTCCACCGCCTTCACGTAACAGCGGATCCGCTCGCCCACCTGGTACTCCTCTGTCGGTACGCGTTCCTTGTTGGGCAGCAGCGCCTCGTACTTGCCAAGGTCCAAAATGACATCCGAACGGTCAAAACGCCGCACGGTGCCGCTGACAATATCCCCCACCCGATCCTTGAATTCGGTGAAAATCAGCGACTTTTCCGCCTGGCGGATTTTCTGCATCAGCGCCTGCTTGGCATACTGCGAAGCGATGCGGCCAAACCCGGCCGGAGTGACTTCAATCTCCAGTTCGTCGCCAACCTGGGAATCCGGCTTGATGCGGCGGGAGTCAAAAACCGAAATCTGGTCATGCTTGGAAATGACCTTTTCCGAGACAATCAGCTTGGCAAACGCCCGGATATCCCCGTTCTTATTATCGATCTCAACCCGCAATTCACGGGCCGGTCCGACCGCTTTCTTCGCGGCGGACAACAAAGCTTCCTGTACAGCACCGACCAGGACATCTCGATTGATGCCCTTTTCGCGCTCCCAAAATTCCAGCACTGCCAAAAAATCTGCGTTCATAGGCTTGTGTTAGCGATGGTTGCATCCGGCGAATAAAAAAGTCGGAGATAGGTTATCATCCGACTTTCGCGCGCTGTTGGACAGCAAAGTTTACCGCTTTAGTGTGTTAAGAATAAATTTACAGTCGCAAAACGTCAAGATTAAATCAATTGACGAACGTGGCATGAACCGCCTTCATGGCAGTTTCACCCTTGCTAATATCAATAACCACCGAGATCTTAATCTCGCTGGTCGAAATCATATCAATGTTCACTCCCTCCCGGGCCAGTGTCTCAAATAACCGGCCCGCCACCCCGGTGTGACTCTTCATACCTACTCCAACAATCGACAATTTGCCAATTTTCTCGGCCGTTATCACATCGTGAAATCCTAGTTCCTCCTTCAGGCTATTTATAACATTCTGCGCCTTAAGCAGATCCACTTTATCCACGGTAAACGAAATATCGGTCTGCGGCGTTCCCGTGCCGTGGCTGATGTTCTGCACAATCATGTCCACATTCACTGTGGCATCGCCCAACGCCTTGAAAATCCGCGCCGCCACCCCCGGTTTGTCCGGTACTTTGACTACCGTTACTTTGGCCTGATTCTTGTCCAGCGAGACGCCGCGGACCACGACTCCTTCCATGTTTTTCGTTTCTTCTTTCACAATCGTTCCGGGGTTATCATTTAGACTGGAGCGAACTTCAAAAATGACTCCAAATTTCTTCGCAAATTCCACCGAACGGCTCTGCATTACCTTCGCCCCCAAACTCGCCAGCTCCAGCATCTCGTCATAGGAGATCTCCGCCAGTTTGGTGGCGTTGGTGACTATTCGCGGGTCAGCCGTGTAAACTCCATCCACATCTGTGTAAATTTGGCACAAATCAGCCTTAAGCGCGGCCGCCAGGGCGATCGCCGTCAGATCGGAACCTCCCCGGCCCAAGGTGGTTATCTGTCCTTCCGGGGTCTGGCCTTGAAAGCCGGCTACAATCACCACATGACCGCTGGCCAAAAATTCGTGCGTTTTCTTCGGCGTGATGTTGTGAATCTTCGCCTTCGTGTGAACCCCATCCGTCACAATCCCCGCCTGCGCGCCGGTCAAGGATACCGCCTGAATGCCCAAACGGTGCAGCGCAATCGCCGTCAAGGCTATCGTCTGTTGCTCGCCCGTCGCCAGTAAAACATCCATTTCCCGCTCGCTAGGCAAGGGCATGATATCCTTCGCCAGCTTGATCAATCCGTCCGTCACGCCGCTCATCGCGGAGACAACCACGACGATCTTATCGCCCTGGGCGTGATATTTCGCCACGCGGGCGGCCACGTTTTTGATCCGGTCAACGTTGCCCACCGACGTTCCGCCATATTTCTGAACAATCAATGCCATACAAATTACTTCGGGCTGCACCAACTCTGCGGTCGCGCAGCTTCCAATGGAAACACAAGTCTAGCCAGCGACTCTTCGTTTGAAAAGTGTGGAGTTACCCGCACCCGGACCTTTTGTTTCAGGTCTCAAGAATGGCGCGACAGCAGATATTGCCTAAAGGCTTCATAATCCGCAGGTTGGCGGTCAAAATCCTCGGGCAGCCGCTCCGCCGTGGCAATCGCCTCCGGTACCGCCGGGGAAAATCCCAGGGTCTTCTCAATCTCCTCCGGAAACTTGGCCGGATGCGCCGTTTCCAGAATGGCCGCCGGAGAATCCCCCAAGGATTCCTCCGCCTCCCAGTCTAGAAAACCTTGCCAGGCCACGGCCCCATGCGGCTCCAATAATAACTCATGGTCAGTCCAAGCCGACTTGAGCGCCGCCCGCGTCCGCTCATCGGATATCGAGCTCGAATAAAGGTCGCGCCGCATCGCCGCCACGTCTGGCGCCTGATGAATCCGGCCTGTCTCGTCCATCTGCCCCCCGTACACGGCCACGAGCCGCGCCAGGTTGCTCGGATGCCCCACGTTCATGGCATTGGAAAGCGAGTTCCGTGAAGGCGATACCTTCTCATAAACGCTGTTTTTCAGAAATCTCGGGAAAGCGTCGTTATCGTTCACGGACGCCACGATTTTCCGGACGGGCAATCCCATCTGGCGGGCGACGATCGCGCCCATCATGTCGCCAAAATTGCCGCTCGGCACCGAAAACACCACCGGTTCCCCCGGACGCGCAATCCGCGAGGCCGCATAAAAATAATAGACGCTTTGCGGCAGCAACCGTCCAATATTGATCGAGTTGGCGGAGGAAAGCGGGATGTGTTTCAGGGTCGGATCGGCAAAAGCCTGTTTCACCATCGCTTGGCAATCGTCAAACTTCCCGTCCACGGCCACCGTCCGAATGTTATCGCCCAGGACCGTCATGAGCTTGCGCTGGCGTGCACTCACCTCCGCAAACGGGAACAGCACGATCACCCGCACTCCCGGTACGTTATGAAATGCATGAGCGACGGCGGAGCCGGTATCGCCGCTGGTGGCGGTCAAAATGGTGAGATTTCTCTGATCCTCGCGCAAAAATCGGCCCATCAGCCGCGCCATGAGCCGGGCCGCAAAATCCTTGAAGGACGCCGTGGGTCCGTGGTCGAGTCGCAAAATATGCACCCGGTCCCGGCCCTTTACCGGTTCAACCGGAACCTCAAAATTATACGCCTCCCGGCAGATTTGCTTGAGGTCCGCGTCGGGCAGGATCCCCCCCGTAAACTTCGAGAGCACCTGGAAAGCGATATCATGGTAGGGCAAATGCCCGAAGCCGGCGATTTCTGCCGCCGTGATTGCCGGGAATTTCTGCGGAAAATACAACCCGCGGTCCGGGGCGATTCCACACAGGAATGCCGTCCGCAAATTGACGGCGGGTGACTGGCCATTGGTGCTGCGAAATAGAAGCGGCATGGAATGAAATCAGATACCCTCTATTGTTCGAAGCTTTCCACCCGCAGCATCACCGGTTTGCCCTTGACCGTTTTAAGCCGGGCAATCTTGTTCAACGCCTTGAGCACCGCCCCATGGCTCGCGTAATGGAGCATGAAAATCAAGGGAACACTTTCGCCCTCGTGCCCTTCCGGCTGCATCACCGAGGAGATGCCAATGAAGGACTCGCCAAAAATCGTCGCGATGCGCGCGAGCACGCCCGGCTTATCCACGACATTCAACCGGATAAAATATTGCGTCACCACATCCGTCAGCGGCGCCACCGTGCCGGAATATTCGTGCGGCACAAACGGCGGCAAACGATGCTTCGTGCCAAATTTCAAATCCAACGCCGCGTCCGCAATATCACTTAAAACCGCGCTCGCCGTCGGATCCTGTCCCGCACCACGACCGTAAAACAGCGCGTCCCCGACGACATCCCCGCGCACAAACACCGCGTTGAACGCGTAATTCACGCTCGCCAAAACATGCGTATTGGGAATCAAGGTCGGGTAAACCGAGACCTGTACCTTGCACGTCGCGTCCAGTTGCTTCACAATGCCCAGCAGCTTGATCGTATAACCCAACTGCGCCGCATACTTGATGTCCAAAGCGCCCACTTCCCGGATGCCTTCCACGTAAATCTTTTCCGGCGCCACCCAGAATCCATAGGCGAGCGACGCCAGAATTCCGGTCTTGTGCGCCGCGTCGTGCCCATCGATGTCCAAGTCCGGGGGGGTTTCGGCATAGCCGAGCCGCTGGGCGTCCGCCAGCACGTCCGCAAAATCCGCCCCCTCGAGCTTCATCCGCGTGAGAATATAATTGCAGGTGCCATTGACGATCCCGTAAATGGCCTTGATCCGGTTCCCGACGAATCCTTCGCGCAGCGATTTGATGATGGGTATGCCGCCGGCCACACTGGCTTCGTAATAGAGATTCGTGCCGTATTTTTGGGCCGCCGCAAAAAGTTCCTCGCCATGCGCCGATAACAGCGCCTTGTTGGCCGTGATCACCGGCTTGCCCAATTTCAGCGAGGTCAGGACCACCTCGCGGGCGATCGTGATGCCGCCAATCAGCTCCGCCACCATGTTGATTTCCGGATCGCATACCACCTCGCGCCAATCCGTCGTCAAAAGCTTGTGGGGAATCGTCACGGACCGCTTTTTCTTCAGATCGCGGACCGCCACTCGGCATATTTCGATCCCGATGCCGAGCCGTGAAGCCATGAGCGGGCCGTTCCGTTGAAGCGCGTCATAGACGCCGCTGCCAACCGTTCCGCCGCCGACGATTCCGAGTTTTACCTTCTGCATAGGGACAGCTAGCTTGCCGTGAAAATCAGCGGTGGACAATCCAATTTTTGAGCCGTCGCGGACGGTGGGCACCCTGCCATTAATGCGGTAGCAAAATCCCAAACCGCCGGGCGATCTCCTCCAATTGCCGGGTCTGCTCCACCGTGTATTCGGATTCGCGCTGGGTGCCAATGCCAAACGTGCCGATGATTTTATCGCCAAACCAGATCGGCACGCACAACGCGCTGCCTACCCCGGTCTGCTTGGCCGCCGGCCGCGCCACGCCGCTCGTATCCGTCTGCAAATTGCAAATTGTTACCGGCTGCCGTTGGGCTACGGTCTGCCCCGCAATCCCTTTCCCCACCGGAATCGTCCTTACCACTTCCAACAATTGCGGCGGCAATCCGGCCGACGCCACCATTTGCAGCAGCGTCGGCCCCTCTTCAAACCGGTGAATCGTTCCCGTCTCCGAGGCGAAATGGACCAGCGTCGCCGCCAAAACCTTTTGCGCCGTATCGGCCAAATCCTTGTTTTGCTGGACCAACTGGTCAATTTGCGCGGTAATTTCCGGACGCTTTTCTCCTGAGGCGGGTTGTTCCGGGGAACGGTAGCGGAGCACTTTGACTTTTTCCAGCGTCACCAGGCCGCCGCCCAGCATCTTGTCCAGAGTGGGAAGAAAGCCGTTGATTTTTTGCTCGGCATCCACAATTTCAATCACGAGGGGCAAATCCATGGATAGCCGTAAAATTTTGTTCGTGTGCAACCGGCTGGATTTGCCAAAACCCATCGGCCCGCGCAACACCGTCGCCCCGGCCAGCGAAGCTTCGCGGGCCGCCAGGACAATGGCTTCGTAA
>Ga0302319_10014651_pt1 | contig 14587 bp, 8 predicted proteins | sample Bog_T0_2_FD_203319 | JGI IMG/M metagenome (GOLD analysis project Ga0302319, IMG submission 203319) | Peat permafrost microbial communities from Stordalen Mire near Abisko, Sweden - Bog_T0_2 | ecosystem: Environmental > Terrestrial > Soil > Wetlands > Peat | place: Sweden: Abisko, Stordalen Mire... | reverse complement strand
GTGGGATTCCCCACGAGATGATCCTGTTGGACCTCTACCGCGGTTTGCGCTCGCTCGACTCGCTAACCGGCGCGACGACATCCGACGATATCCTGCACTTAATTTTTTCGCGCTTCTGCATCGGAAAGTAACCCGGCGTTCGAGACAAACGCGCAAACGTCGATTTTGGAGGGGGCAGATTGGATACGGCGCACAGATTTGCGCCCGGGATTGACGCGATGGACGATTTCCGATTTGGGCAGGCCGGCGCCGTGGTTTTGCGGATCTTCTCGGCGTGCGCCTCCTGCCCGTCCTAGGCGGCTCTGCACCGAGGAGGCCGATACCCGAGTCCCTTTTCAGCTTCCATGTTTGTGGGTAATCGAAAACCGTTGACTAGATCCTGCATGGTGGCTGCCAGCTTGGCGAGTTCAGCGCAGGCCAGTACGGTCTGGTCAAGCTGTGTTGTGGTCTGGCCCGCCTCGCTCGAAATGTTGTGGATGTTTTCCGTCAATCCGGCGGTAGCCGCGGATTGTTGCGTAGTGGCCGCAGCGATCATCGCGATGCCCTGTTGCGCTGCTTCAATCCGCTGCATGATCGCTTCCAGTGCCTCGCTCACCTTGTCGAACTGCTCGACACCCTCGAGGACCACGGTTTCGCCCTTTTTCATCGAAACCACCGCGCGTCCCGCGCCTTGCTGCACGGAATCGATCTTCTCGGCAATCTCCTTCGTGAACTTCGCGGTGCGCTCCGCCAGTTGGCGCACCTCCTGCGCCACGACGGCAAAGCCCTTGCCCTGCTCACCGGCACGCGCCGCCTCAATGGCCGCATTCAGGGCCAGCAAGTTTGTCTGGCCCGCAATGTCCTGCATGATGCGAACCACCTCGCCAATGCTCTTTGTATCCGCTCCGACCAATGTGATGTCTTCGGAGGCGGTGGTCACCGATTCCCGTATACGATCCATCGCTTCGTGCGTCTGGCGCGCCACGTCGCGTCCCGAGGCCGCGCACGACACGGCGTCGTTCGCTGCCGCGGAGGCTTTCTCTGCGTGCGCCGCTACCTCTTTGACCGTCGCGTTCATTTCGGCCAGCGACGAGGCAAACTGCTCCACGTTTTTTTGTCCGTCTTGCGTCGTCTTTTGGCTAGCTGAGATCCGCTCATCCTCACCCGTCGCAAACAGCGCTTTAGCTGCCTCGAAGCCTTCATTCTTGCGGGCTGCATTGACTTTGGCGAGGTAACTGCGTCCCTGCAGTACCTGTGCCTGCCAGTGCGTAAAAGTCTCGCTTTGGTCGGGACTTTCCTGGACCGCGGCCTTCACTCTGTCCATGGTGTCGGCGGCATCCTGGCGCAATCCCCCTAGACTCGCAAGCGTCTGTTCGTCGCCGGAGATCATAAAGCTCTGCTGCGTCGCTTTCGCATTGCCAAGATATGCGTTCAGGTGCTCCAGGTCCGCGATCAGCGCATACGTCTTGGCGACTTGCTCTTGAGTCGATTGGGCGCGGATCTGTTCCCATCGGGCGAGACCGACAGCGCCGGTCAGCAACCCGCCCGCGACGATAAAAACCCAAGTACAGTTTTTTTCGAATTGTCCAGTCCATGCCGGTCATTCTCCTATGGGCAACATCGACAATCCGAGACGAAGCAAGAGAGGAGAGTGTCTTCAGGGCATTCGCAGGATCTAAAATCCCAATCGGCAAGCGGCTTCCCCGCGCTCCGCTCACATCGGCTGCTGGTTGAACCTTTCTGGTGCGGTTTCCATTCATGTTTCCACCCGCTTTGGCGATGAACTACGCATGCCGTCATCCTGCGAAGCCGGGTTTCCGGTGAGATAGTCTCGCACGGAACACATTTCTCCAGACGGCGATGAGCGAGCGTGAGCCCGCACCTTATGATGGCCGCGCCGCGCGAATGAGAGGAGCAACCGGATGTGCGATACCCACGCAACGTGCAGAACGACCCATGCTCATGGTCTAAGGTCTTGGTCTTTTTGGCGGTCTTCGTCGCGGCGGCATGGGAACTTGCCGGGGCTACGGAAAAAGGTGGAAGCGTCTGGCCGGTCGGAGCGGAGTCTTACGCGACGGCGGCTGGCGTGCCACACCGGGGACAGACGCTGTTCTATCAATACAATTGCTTTTATGTGGCCAATGAGCTGGTCGATGCCAAGGGGCATGACAGTGGAGTTCCAGATTTTAAAGTGCGCGTGGTCGCCACCGCCGGGAAGCTATCGCACAACTGGGGCGTGAAGCTTCTAGGCGGAGAACTGGGAAGCTGGATCGCTCTGCCGTCTGTATACGAACAGCTGGGCGTTGCCGGTACAACGTACTCGAAAGACGATTTTTCCAATATCGACATCACACCAATCACGCTTTTCAACCATAAGGGAATCGTGCACTGGTACTACGATCTCCAAGTCAAGACTTTGGGGAGCGGCTACCAAAATGGCGCCGCGCTGAATGTTGAGCAGCACAATCTGGCTTTCAAGCCTGCCGCCGCAATTACATTGACTCCGCACGGGGGTGCGCAGAACATCATGTCGCGATTTGACTATGTGATCAACGATGCAGACCACGCGACGCATTATCGCAGCGGCAACGAGTTCTTCTGGCAGTTTGGCGCGCAACAGGAGATTCCGCGACACAAGAGCAATGTTGGCCTGGCTTGCTACTTTTATCGGCAGATGACCGACGATGCGCAATTGGGCGCCCCGGTGGTGACCACCAATGCGGATGGCACAACGAGTCTCGGCTATAAAGGGCGCACCTTAGATCTCTGGCCACAGGTGACAGTCCCGTGGGGCAAGCACGGCGCGATCGTCATGAAATGGGATCATGACATGCTGGTTCAGAATAGGGCGCGCGGGAACGGGTTTTGGTTCCAGTTCGGAGTTCCGTTCAGCTACCTTCATCACTCGCCTAGCGAACAGTAGGGATTGCTTCGAGGCAGCTTCGGATGATTCGGTGGGTATGGCCACGCATGAGCGACTCCGTCATGCCTTTCGACCGCTCGCCTGCCTGGCGTAGAGCGGCTGGGATGCGACAGCAGGCGTCGGACGCGGCACGAAACTGCTCGGTTGTGCGGGACGAAGCGGTGCGGTTTTCCCATTGGGGACCGGCGCGGGTTGGCCCAGGGAGCTAGCCGAACGACTACAGGGGTCATCCGCCTGAGGGCCGCGGAGGTAGATCAAGTCATGCGCCGACACCTCATGTTCGATATAGGCGGTCTGATGCAGGTCAAGGTGCTTCAGATCAACCAGGGAACCGTCAGGGCGAACCCGGACGACTTCAAAAACACCCAGAAAGCCAGTCAGACGAACGCGATCGCCAACACGAGGTTTCTTCAGCGAGGTGTACATGTTTGGATCATGCGGCCCTGCAGCCGTCTGCGCCATACCCCAAAAGGGACATGGACGCACCACCGATCCACCATGTTATGGCAGTTTCCGAAATAGTGTAGACCTGATTCATGGGTTTCCCATCCTTTCCGCAGGAAGAGCGGAAAGGATGGGGCGCGGAAGTCTACGGCAAGGGCGGAGATTTCAATCGTAGCGGGTTCTACTGCGTGACCTGCAGGCGTTGGCTCTTGGCCCGCTCAGCGGCGGCATCGGCAGGCCGACCTTCGCGCTCATAGGCAATGGCCAATTGGTTGTGCGGCTCCGCGAACGTTGGGTCGGCAGCGATGGACTCCTGGTAGCGCGCGACCGCGGCTGCGATCTCCCCGCGAAGAAGGAGCTGGTTCCCCGCATTCAGCGCAAAGTTCGCCTTTTGCCGGTTGACCGCACCGCGAGCCAGATCCGCCCCTTCGCGGCGAAGATCGGCGGCCTGGGCGCGTAGCTGTTTGGCTTGGGCGCGCAGCTGCTCGGCCCTCTGTGCGTCGCCGGCCGCTTCCTGGGCATCCGCCGTGGTGGTGTTGGCCGCGGCCTGCTCGGCCAGGACCCCGGCCAAAGTAACCCGGGGGCCGGGCTGCCCGGGAAGCAGCGGAATGGCCTTTTCCAATGCCTCGCGCGCGTCGTCCAGGCGGGAGTCTTGCTTGAGGGTGCTGCCCAGGATGGCCCAGGCGTCGCCGTTTTCCGGCTGCAAGGCAACAGCCTTTCTTAGTTCGACGACCGCTTCGTCGAGCTTGCCGATTTGCATGAAGAGAATGCCAAGCGTATAAGGCGGATCCTGCAACTGCGGATCCATTTGCCCGGCGCGAGTGAGTTCGGCAATCGCATCGTCAACGCGGTCTTTGAACTTGTAAGCCATCCCCAGGTCGTAATGCAGTTGCGGATCGTTCGGGTCGAGAGCAAGCGCTGCGTTAAAGTCGGCGATCGCATCGTCAAAGGCGGACAATTGCACGTATGCGACGCCGCGATCTTTGTAGAGCGTTGCGTTTGGGGGTGCGGCGGCGAAGGCTTGGCGGAAGGTATCCAGGGCTTCCTTGGCGCGGCCGGTCAGGGTGAGGGCCAATCCCAGATTGGTTAATGCGCTCACGTTCTTGGGTTCGTGCTGCAGCGCCTGCTGGAACAAGGGGATGGCTTCCTGTTGACGGCCCAGGCGTTGCAGCGCCATGGCGAGCTCACCTTGACTGCCGGGAAGATTGGGATTCAGTTTGACGGCTTGCTCCAGGTGTTCCGCCGCTGGCGCGTCCTGCCCCGCGGCTTCGAGGGTTTTGCCGTATTCCAGCTGCGCAAGTGCATTGGCCGGGTCCGCGCTGACAGCCGCCTGCAGATTGGCCAGGGCGGCATCGAGGTTGTGTTGCTGGGACTCCACGATGCCCAGGTGAATGCGCGCGGGAAGGTAAGCGGCATCGATTTTCAGCGCATGTTCGAATTGCGGCTGTGCCTGGACCCAATCATCCTGCTGCGCATAAAGCGAGCCGAGGGCATCGAAGACGTCCGCCGTAGCAGCGCCCCTTTGCACAGCGGTTTGAAACATCCCAATGGCCGCGGTGGGCTTGCCGAGCGCGGCAAGAACGCGCCCATATGCCTGGCAGACATCGGCACTCATCGGCTTGCCGTCTGGCTTTTGCGATGCCTGAAAAGCTGCTTGAAAATGGACGACTGCCATCTCAGGCCGATTGGCTTTGGCCCAGGACAAGCCCAGGTTCTCTTCGAAGCCCTGATCGCCGGGACGCAGCGCAAGAGCCGCCTCAAACTCAGAGGCTGCCTCGACCGGCTTGCCCAGTGCGAGAAGGACCTCTCCGAGTGCCGAGTGACCCTCCGGAATCCTCGGAGCGAGGTGCACAACCGTTTCAAAGGAAGCCTTTGCTTGCGGAAGATTTCCGGCTTGCACAGCGGCATATCCGATGTGGAATGCTGCATCGGCCCGCTTCAACCGAGCCGTCTCCGCGCCATTCGGCTGCTGGGCTGCGACGGCGAGTTGCGTAGCTGCCAGCAGCAAACAGATTTCGAGGAAACCAGGGCCTCGGCGGCAATGCATGCGCTATTTTCCTGTGGGCTGCGGCGGGGCGCCGTGTTGCAAGTCCACAACGAGCTGGAATTCCCGGTTCGCTTCTTCGACCTGCCCAAGGGCTTTGTACGCCTGGCCGAGCAAATTGTGCGTGATGTAGTTGGAAGGATCCATTCTGGCCGCGTGGTTGAGGTAGTGTACCGCCTGAATGGGCTGCTTGAGTTTGAGAAACGTCTGTCCGAGAAGGATGTACGGAGCCGTGGAGCTTGGTTCCAGAAGAACGGCGCGGTTGAGGGCTTGCTGCGCTTCCGCATACTTTTCGCCGCGCAAATAGGCATCGCCGAGTCGATCGTAGAGAGGACCGTCGAGCGGGTTGATGGCGCGCTCAGCTTCAAGTTCGCGCACCGCCGCTTCGGTGTCGCCTTTGGCGAGCGCAGCTTCCCCGAGGAGTTGGTGCGCGAGCGGCAGGTTGGGGTTGAGGGCGAGGGCTTTGCGCGCCTGGACTGCGGCTTCGGGGGCAAACTCGCGCCTGAGAAACAGCCGCGCGGCCAGCAGGTACGCCTCGGCCGAGTCTGGAAGGAAGCCATATTGAGCTGCAAACGCGTGGCGGGCGTCGTCATATCGCTTCATGTCGGCATAGCAGAGCCCGAGTACATATTCCGGATCGACATTTGCGCTTTGCACCGCCGCATGGGCCTTCTCCAGAAAAGGAATGGCCTGGTCCGGATGGCCCTGGCTGAAGAGGATTACCCCGTGCATCTCGATCGATTCGCGATCGCCGGGGTCCTGCTCTGCGGCCTTGGTGAAGGCAGCGACGGCCTCCGGCAGTTGCTGTCTCTGGTAGAAGATGTTGCCGCGGAGGCGCTCGACGCCGGGAGGCTCCGGGGATTGAGTCTTGAGATCGTCAAGCAGAGCCATGGCCTTGTCCAAGCGCCCCTTGGCAGCGAGCGACTGGGCGCTGGCAAAGGAGTCGGGAGCTGGCTGTGGGGCATCGGTTGCAGGAAGTTGTGGCTCCTGCGCGGTGAGGAGGGGCAACCTTGTTGGAAGAAGAACGAAAGAAAGTGTCAGAACGAGTGTGCGGAACATGCGAAAAACCTGTCTCTGATTTTAACGGTTCACGGCTTTCACTTCTTGCGCCCGCGCTTGCCGGCGGAAAGAAAGAGGGGGAGCCGAAGCTCCCCCCGAGGTTTGTTGCGGCTCCTCAGCACAATTAGAACTGTACGCGCAGAGAGAATTCCAGTTGACGAGGTCCGCAGGTTGAGCCGACGCAGCCATTTGCTTCGCCGGAGATCGTTCCGACTGACTCGATATTGCCACCGGGATTGCCCGCGTTGATGTGGTTGAATGCGTTGTAGGCGTCCATGCGGAATTTGACCGCCACGTTTTCCCACACAGTGAAGGCCTTCGTGAGCGCCATGTCAGCGGTGAAGAAGTTGGGGCCACGGTAGGTGTTGATACCCGCGTTGCCGATGGTATCGAGGCCGGGGTTTACAAACGTGCCGTCACCCAGCGAGTGAGCTGGATAGAACGAGCGCGTGCCGGTCCCGTTGTTACCAGGAGCAAAGCCTGTCAGGCTGGTCGACATCTTCTTGGTTTGGCTCGGATCGCAAGGTCCATCAGCGATGTTCGAACCGCACTCGTTGTATCCGAGGGTGAAAGGCAGGCCGCCGGACAGGTTCATGGTGCTGCTCAGCTGCCATCCACCAACCAGGAGATCGGTTGCGTGATTGGCATCCTGCAGGAAGTCCTTGCCTTTGCCGAAGGGCAGGTCATAGCTGCCGTACAGGACGACTTGTTGGTCGCGTACGTTGCTGTCCCGTCCATGGGTGACGACATGGTTCCAGGTATAGAAGCCGGACTGTTCGGAGAAGGCACTTGCCCACTGGTAATTGGCAGTGACGGCGAGTCCGTGGCTCATCTGCTTGGCAAGAGTGACCTGCAATGCGTCGAATTCGGTGTTCTGATCGTCGCCGCGGAGTCCGATGCCGTTCGTCCAGCCGCACATGCCGGCTGTCAGGTTGGGATCGCCGCCATCGGCCGCTTGCAGGCCGGCTAGCGTAATGTAATTCGCATCCGAGCAGGCTGCCAATTTGCCGCCATAGTAGCGCCGCAGGAACTTGGAGTTGGAGATGCCACCGGAGTAGCTGCCAAGTGCCGTGGAGCCGCTTTGCCCGTTGGGATCCCAGTTAAGGGTTTGCCCGGTCACGCTATCGGCGCCGGGAAGGACGTTGGCTGGTTCGTTGGGGTTGGTTCCGTTCGAGTCGCCGTCACCGAGCGTGTGCGTTCCTTTGTTGCCGACGTATGCAACCGTCAAAGCCAATGTTGGAGTCAGAGCGCGCTGTACGCTCAGATTCCAGGCATCGATGGTGGTGAGGTGAAGCGGGTTGGGACGGGCGCTGGGCGAGACGGAGTACCCTTCGGCGGGCAGCAAACCGTTAGACGGAATGGACGGTCCCTGATAGGCGGCCGGACCCTGTGCCAAAGTGAACGCCGGTGTACTCTTAGAGGGCTCTGGAATCTGCTGGTTGGCCAGAACCGGGATGTTCTGGGTTACGGTGTGACCGAAGATCGATCCGAAGACGCCCGTATCGAAGCTGCGTCCATAGCCGGCGCGGACGACGGTCTTGGGGTCGAGCTGATAGGTGGCGCCGACTCTGGGTGCGAACTGCTTCTTCTTTTCGATAGACCATCCAAGATTGGAAGGAATGCCGCCGATGCCGGCAATCTTCATGTAACCCGTGGATAGATCGAGCAGCGATCCGTTGCCGGGGCCGTTGACGCTCTCCGGGAAATACACGTCCCAGCGCAAGCCGAGGTTCAGGGTCAGGCTCTTGTTCACGCGCCAGGTGTCTTGGCCGTAGAAGAAGGTCCGCTTCTGGAATTCTTTGGCGTTGGTGGATGTGGATACGTAGCGGCCAAAGCTGGTGACATCACCCAGGAGGAAGGTAGCGAATCCGAGACCACCTTGCGTTGCAGCACCGGTGTCGGAGGTTTGGTCGGTCTTGAAGTTCAACTGTCCAGCGCGATCTGTGTCGGAAGGAACGCGCAGGTTGCGTCCATAACGGAGGTCGGCGCCCACCTTGAAAGAGTGGTTGCCTTTGATGATGGTCCAGTTGTTGACGATCTGGCCCTGGTCTTCGCGTTCGGTGAGGGGGCAATTGCAACGGTTGATGTTCAAGCCGTCGCCATAGGACCAGCCATTGGTGCCACCGCCGCCGTTTGGCAAGCTGTCGATCACAAAACCTGGCGCGCCTCCAGTGAAGAAGGTCCCGAGATTGATGCCGGGGATACCGAGCGTGTTGGCATACTCGGCGCTCTGGTCATGTTTGGTGTCGATTACGTTGTAGCGGTAGTAGCCAAGACGGAAGTCCGTAAGGAGCTTGGGGCTGATCGCGATATCCATGCCAGTCGCGAGACTGTCGTTGGCGCCATTGGAGTTGCCGCCGTAGTTGTTGACGCCGAACCCGGGACCACCTGCCGAGCCGAACATGACTGCGCCGGACAGGACGTCAGTAAACCGGGAAAAGCGCTCGAAGACGTGCGCCTTTTGGTTCAGCGTGTAATCGACGCGTTCGGTCCACTGGTTGCTGTTGAACAAGCCGGTGCCGTTCTCGTTAAAGTTCTTGTCGAGACCGCCGACCGAACCATTTGCATTGGGAGTGATGTTCTTGGTGTACGGCTCAAGAGCTTTCAGCAGGGCCAAGGCCTGAGGCGACAAGCTAGCCTTTGGGAGCACGTTGCTGGGGAAGGCGGTGGGGCGAGTATTGCCTTTGGCGTCGGTATAGGTGTTGGCCCAGTTGTAGATGGTGCCTGCGGCGCCCAACTGAGTTGCATATTCGCTGAAGTCGGCTCCAGGGATTCCGCTGGGTCCCGTCGTATTGCCCAGAGCCGTCTCGGTGAGAAGCGTGGTGGGCAGGGTGTCCTGGGCGGAGGTACCGACCTTCTGGCGCTGCCCTTCGTAGTTAAAGAAGAAGAATGCCTTGTCCTTGAGGATCGGGCCGCCGATGGAACCGCCCATGCGGTTCTTGAGGCCGGCTGGCAATCCGTTGGCTGCAGGCTGTGAATAGGGGTCACGGGCGAGGTTGGCATTGCCGGTGCGGAAATCGTATAGGCTGCCATGAAAGTTGTTGGTGCCGGACCGGGTCTGTGCTGTCACAACGGCGGAAACAGCCTTGCCGAGTTCGGCATCGAAGTTCTGCGTGGTGATCTTGGTTTCAGTCACTGCGTCGGTGGCGGGATTGATGACGATGATACCCAGGATTGGATCTTCGTTATCGGTTCCGTCCAGCTCGAAAGCCGTTCCGCCGAATGCCTGCCCATCCACCTGGATCTGCTTGGACGCTTGCGGATTTTCATCGGCAGCGTGAGACCAGCCAAGAAGCTGGGCACCGGGAAGCAGGAGCTGCAGGTTGGTGAAGTTCTGGTCGCCGACGGGAAGGCTGGAAACCTGTTGCTCGTCGAACACCGTGGCCACATCGGCCTTGTCGGTCTTGAGTTCGGGCTGAGCTTCCGCGTTGACTTCGACGGTTTCGGTTCCGCCGCCTACGTCGAGGGTGGGATCGATGCGGGGCGCCGCGTCCGCCTCCACCTGAATACCCTTGGTCTCAAACGACTTGAATCCCTTGGCTGAAACCTTGAGGTCATAGACATCGGGGATCAAGTGAGGAACGCTGTAGTCGCCAGAAGCGTTGGAGGTGACGGTAACCACCGTTCCCTTCGCTTCATCCTTCACGGTGACAGTGGCGCCTGATACGGCTGCCCCCGTCTTATCGGTCACGGTGCCGAACAACGACCCGTAGACAGACTGCGCGGTGGCCGGCAGGCTGAGTAGAAGACTCGCGCAGGCGATTGTGGCCAGCGCGAGGGTTGTTTGGAATCTCTTGTTCATGCGGTCTCCTGAAAGTGTTTCTGTGTTTATGTGTGAACTTGTGGTCTATCCACGTGCCCGGCAGGTGGGTTCCCGCCAGAAGGCATGCAATGCTTCCTTGTCGCGTTGGCAAGGTTGCTCAAACAGCCGAAGTCGCCGCCCCTCGAGTGCAACATGGAGGTTCAGAAATGACATTCTTCGGAGCACTCGAAACCATAGCAAGCCGCGAGGTCACTGTCAACCGCGCGAGTCGAAAAAATCGTGAGTTTGATCGTAAATACGATATGTCAATACATGGAAACATTTACATTCTTGACTTGATCGTCGGGCAAATCCACCAAACGTTGCAGATGCGCGCGATAAGCCGCACCTATAAAGCGATTTAGTGGACGATGTTGGAAAGGGGGTCTCGCGTTTTACGGAGGTGATTCGACTGTGGAACACTCCTTGATACCGTATGATCGGGTCCGAGTGATAAAACAAATTGCTCTTAAATGTCATGACAATTAGTTGAGCGCGGATCCGGCGCTTCGGAGATCAACTCTACTCTGTCTGGGCGACCTGCTCTTCATCCTCTCCGGTTCATTTCGTCATTGGTACGTGTAACAGATAGTGCACTTAGCGGTTGCGGCTGACGCGGGCAATCGGTGGCATGCCAGCCTGTGGGAAAGGGGTCTCTCTCGGAATCATCCCAAGCCGTTTCGAGCCCATGCGGGCGCGGAAGACCCCTTTTTGGGCAAGACAATTCGACTGCTCGGCTTTGCTGGAGCGTCAAGGCGCCCCGTGGAGATGGGAAGTCCTGGTCAGTTGCGCATTTGAGTTGAAGCGGCGCTGGGGCATTCCCGCGCACACGTTATGGCCGGTGCCGGTCTCTCTTCGGTTTCGGGCTACTTGCGGGTGGAAGAGAGCGTGTCGCTCTTGAGGATCTTGCCACCCTCCTGGAGGACGTAGAGCCGATTGGCGAGGAGATCCTTCCAGGTATCGACCGTCCCCGAGGGCCAACGGATTTCGACCAGGTCTGCCTTCGGAGCGTCCCCCAAGCCGAAATGGATTCGCAAGTCGCTGGCGGAAAAGTAGCCGTTGCAGGACCGGACCTCTTCAATTTGGACAAGCGGTGGGTTGGGATGTGCCGGGTCGGGCTTCGCGGTCAGAACGGGCGTTCCGGTTTGGGCAACGACTTTCAGGCACGCGCCAATGCCCGTCCGGTTGGATTTAGTGCCAACGGTGCGAATCTTGATCCAGTTGCGTTTCAGGGTGGACTGGCACTGGAGCAGCTGCGGGCCGGCGTTGACGCAGTTCACCACCGCGTCCATGTTTCCATCGTTGTCATAGTCGCCGATGGCAAAGCCGCGCGCCGGGACCGCGGTGGTAATGCCGCTCCCTCCTGCCAAGCTGACGTCCTCAAACTGCCCGTTGCGCAGGTTGCGATAGAGGTATTTGCGTTCCGCATAGGCGGCGTCCACCTGGGTTCCGTCCACCTCGGGATAGACGTGCCCGTTGGCCACCAGGATGTCGAGCCAGCCATCGTTGTCGATATCGATAAAGCTGATGCCCCAGCCGAGGAGCCGGGTGTTGATCCCCAGACCAGCCTGGTAGGTGCGGTCGTCGAACGAGCCGTCACCCAGATTCAAGTAGAGGGAGTCGGTGTCCCCGGCGAAGTTGGTTTTCGCGATGTCCAGCAAGCCGTCGCGATTGTAGTCGCCGACCGTCACCCCCATGCCGGCTTGCGGTTTGCCGTCGGGCGAGTAGGCGACGCCGGCTTCGATGGCCTGGTCTTTGAAGGTGCCGTCTTTTTGGTTCACATAGTAGGTGGCCGATGTGGAGTCGTTTGCCACATAGAGATTGGGCCAACCGGAATTGTCGAAGTCGGCCGCCGTGGCGCTCAAGGCGTAGGTCCCAAGGGTACCGTTCATGCCGGCCTTTTCAGACACATCGGTGAAGGTGCCGTCACCATTATTGCGATAAAGCAGGTTTTTTCCGCCCTCCAGCCCTGGGGGACCGCAGGCCACTTGGATCCCTTTATAGGTGCAGTTGGCGTCTTCGGGCAACGGCGCCGTCTTTACATCGAAATCAATATAGTTACCGACAAAGAGGTCGAGGTGGCCGTCTTTGTTGTAGTCCAGAAAGGTGCATCCCGAGTTCCACCGCAACCGGGATTGCAGCAGGCCCGCCTCCTTGGTGACCTCTTTGAAGGTTCCGTTGCCGTTGTTGCGGAACAGGGCGTTCTGCCCGTAATAGCTGACGAACAGGTCGTTCCAGCCATCGTTGTTGTAGTCGCCCACGCAACAGGCCTGGCCCCAGCCCGACCGGGCAAGCCCCGCTTTCAAGGTGACGTCCGTAAAGGTCCCGTCGCGATTGTTCTTAAAGAGGTGGCACACCGGTTCCTGGCCTTTGGGAAAACCCTCGAACCGCCAGCCGTTGACGAGGAAGATGTCTACCCAGTCGTCCTGGTCGTAGTCGAAAAATGCCGCTCCGCAGCCGGTGGTCTCCAGCAGGTATTTGTTGCGGTGCTCGCCGCCGAAGACGGTCTTTACGTGGAGGCCGGCCGCGCTGGCCACGTCGGTGAATTGGACCCCCAGCGGTGTCCCGGTGACTGGCGAGGGAAGGCCCTTCGGCGCCGGACGCGACGGAGCTTCATAGGTCTGGCGCGAGTTACCCGAGGGCTTTTGTGGCGCGGCTTGCTGACCGAAGAGAGGCCTTGCCAGGCGCAGGACCTCTTCCAGCGGCAACACTAGCGCCGTGCGCGAGAGGGATTTCAAAAAGCCTCGGCGGGTGAACGGCAAGACGGGGATCTCCATGGGCCCGGACGGTAGCTGAAGAATTGGCGCCGGGAGGCCCGGCGAGATGGCTGCCCGCCTCGACCTTTGTCTTTAGGATACCGAACGGAGTTGGTTCGCCGGTTTCGCCGGGTCGCGCGGGAAAGGGCTGTCTAGTAGCGGAGCCCCAGTTTCATGGGGAAGTCGTCTTCGCCCTCCTCCAAAGCGGGCGTAATACAGTGCTCGTGCAACTGCGATCGGTGTAGGCGCCGGAGCCATAGGTGGGCCAGGGTGAAGGCAACTGCGGCCAGTGCAAAGTGCGGAAGGCTTGCCTCCGTCCATGGTTCCAAAAACACGGGAAACCAAGCCACTATGGGGAAGAACATAAAGTATTTGAAGACCGTGAGGGCCAGATTCGCGGGGACGCGGGGTGGCTGACCGGTGAAGGCTACATCCGTCACCTGGAGGAAGAGCAGATCGGTGAAGAGGAGCGACATGCCCGCTGCGAGCAGCGACAGGCTCGCAGTCGCCTTCCAAGTTTGGAGTTCCGGCGGCGCAAACAGGTGAGTTGCCAGGCAAGTGGGCAGGGTCACGACGAGAGCGGACAAAAGAACCCACAGCTTGGCGGCGGCCTGCTGTTCGTGTGCTGCATCGAAGTGCGCGGGACGCCCGTGCACGACACGGAAGACCCAGCTCCCGTGTTGATTGCCGGGCGATACAAAGGCCATACGAAGCCCGACGATCAGCCAGAATGGGACAATGCCGATCGTGGCGCGTACGCCGTCGGCGGAGATCTGGATGTGAATCGCTCCTTGTTCAACGGACAAGCGGATGAGCGTAGACGCAACGACGGACAGTCCGATTCCTCCGTAAATGACCAGGTAGATTCGGTAACGCTGCACGCGAAGGATGGATTGGCTGATGAAGTGAAATACGGCCCGGGACACAGGCGGCCGCAGCAGGTTTGCATGAAGCATGCGGTGGAAGGGACGCGCTGCGAGAGTCCGCGTATCCTGGGTGGCCGGCCCCACGACAAGTTGACTGACGCGACGCATGTAGGCCAGGGGATAGGCTAGGACGGCGATTGCGAGAGTGATCGCCAGCGCAGTACACCCGGTTTGTGTCAGCCGGGCGTAGACAGGCGGAGCCGATGGACCTTCCAGGATTCGCTGATAGATCCCCAGGAACCAGAAGGGCGGGCAGTACAAGGCAAACAAGCTGTTGGATTGGAGAAGCACGGGAACTGCGCCGGATAGAACGGGAAAAAGGAGCAGCAGCATCAGGAGCGCGGTGATAATGATCCCCTGCAGAAGCAGGGAGAGGCGGCGGAATAGAGCCTCGCCAAACACTGTGAGGAAGGCTCCTTGTAGCGCAAGGATGGCTGCTGCGGCAAAGAGGCCGCTCGCGAGGACCGAGCAGACATGACCGGCAAGCAGACGGGCAAGATTCGGTGGATCGAACGATGCGGGAATTACAAAGGGCGCCAGACCGTTGGCGACCAGCAGAAATCCCCCGGTGAAAAGACTGATGGCAGCCACCCGTGCGAGAAATAGTTTCCGATCTTGAATAGGGAGAGGCGTCAGAACAAACACGTCAAGCAG
>Ga0302319_10014650_pt1 | contig 14588 bp, 12 predicted proteins | sample Bog_T0_2_FD_203319 | JGI IMG/M metagenome (GOLD analysis project Ga0302319, IMG submission 203319) | Peat permafrost microbial communities from Stordalen Mire near Abisko, Sweden - Bog_T0_2 | ecosystem: Environmental > Terrestrial > Soil > Wetlands > Peat | place: Sweden: Abisko, Stordalen Mire... | reverse complement strand
GCGGCTCACGCTTGGAGTTTTCTGGGTGGACTCCTGTATTTGTCAAACTCTTGCTGCCTCCCCGGCAGAGCCGGGGGCCTCCCGGGGTAGCTAGAGTGGTGCGTCAGAAATGCTTGACACAAATCGGAGGATGCCATAGGGGTCCTTCGACTCCGCAAGCCGCAGAAAACGCGGATTGCTCCTCTCAGGATGACCGCAGCATTTCTTTCGCGAACTTGTGACGCACTACACTAGCGGGCGGTCCAACCTCCATCCACGGCGAGTATGTGTCCCGTGACGAGATCGGACGCCGGCGAGGCAAGATAAACCACGGCACCGGCAACATCTTCAGGTTTCCCGAGGTTCCCGAGCAGAATGTTATCCAAGGTGTAACGCAAGAACTCTTCGTTCTTAAACATGGGTTCGGTGAACTTCGTTTCGACAAAGGTGGGTGCGACGGCGTTGACCTTGACGTTGTAAGGGGCCCACTCCAAGGCCAACAGCTTGGTAAGCATGTTGACCCCACCCTTGCTGGAACAATAAGCGGCACGCAGCGGAATGGCTACGGTTCCGGTTTGAGACGACATGTTAATGATCTTGCCGCTCTTCTGCGCGATCATGATCTTTCCCACCGCCTGGCAACAGAAGAAGAGGGCTTTCAGGTTAATGTCGATCACCTTGTCCCAAGCCTCTTCGGTTACGTCGACGGCCATTTGAGTGATGTTGATGCCGGCACACGTTACGAGAATATCGAGATGGCCAAACGCGGCAACCGCCTTTTCGGTCATCGCTTGAATCTCCGGTACTTTGGTGAGATCGGCGGCGACGGCCAGGACGCGGCGTCCCATCTGTTCAATTGCCTTGCGGGCCGCATCGAGCGCTTCATGCGAGCGGCCCACAAGAACGATGTCCGCGCCGTAAGCGGCCAGCGCCTCTGCAATTGCAAAACCAATTCCACCCGTTGCTCCGGTCACCACCGCGACCTTCCCGGTAAGATCGAAGCTAGGAATGTTAGCTTTCATTACTTCACTCCGGCAGTGGAATGGAGAAGCTTCCCGTACTTCTCTTTTCTTACCTTGCATGAGATACCGTGGGCGAGCATGTTTTCATAGTTGCAGGCCCGTTCGCAGACATCGGCGATCTTGTAAGAGGCTTCCTTGGTGGCGTACTGGTAGGTTACGGTCTTACAGAACTTGCCGACCGACAATCCGCCGGTATAGCGCGCGGCCCGCATTGTGGGCAGCACGTGGTTGGTTCCAATCGTCTTGTCACCGAATGCGACCGTAGTCTCTTCACCCAGGAAAACCGAGCCGTAGTTCCGGCAGTTATCGAGGTAATACTTCCAATCCTTGGTCTGCACTTCCAGATGTTCGGGAGCCCACTGGTCGCTGATCTTCACCGCCTCCTCAGGCGACTCGACGACGATTACGTCTCCGTTATCGCGCCATGCGACGCTGGCAATCTCGCGTGTTGGAAGGTCGATCAGTTGCCTGTCAACTTCCTTCATCACATCCAGCGCGATCTTTCTTGATAGCGAAATCAGGCACTGCCTCGCATTAGGATCGTGCTCAGCCTGGCCGAGCAGATCGGCTGCGACAATGAATGGGTCGGCCGTCTCGTCGACGATGATCAGGATCTCAGTCGGCCCAGCCAGCAGGTCAATGCCAACGGCTCCGAACAACTGTTTCTTGGCCTCCGCAACATATTTATTGCCTGCACCGCAAACCATGTCGACCGGCTCAAGACCTTCCATGCCAAGCGCCATGGCAGCCAGCGCGTGGACTCCACCCATGCAATAGATTTCGTCTGCCCCGGCTGCAGCCATGGAATAAAGCGTGGCAGGCCACATTCCCTCGCCCTTCACGGGAGGCGAGCAGGAAACAACGCGCGGCACACCAGCCACCTTCGGGGTGATCACGGTCATATGAGCCGAAGCCAGCATTGGGTAGCGGCCACCGGGGACATAAGCGCCGCTCGATGCAACAGGAATAATCTTCTGGCCCAGATGGACACCCGGAAAAGTTTCAGCCTCGAAGCCCACGATCCGTTTCATCTGCTCCTGAGCGAAGTTCCTGATCTGCGCTTGGCAAAAGTCAATATCCTCCACCTCGGAGACAGGTAGTTGTTTCTTGACCGCGCGAATCTGATCCTCGGAAATTTTGAAGTACTTCGGATCCCACTGGTCGAAGGTCTTGGAATAGTGTCTGACTGCTACCTCGCCTTCTGCTTTGATTCTGGCCAGGATCTCGCGCACGGTGTCTCGCACGGCGGTGAGATCCTCTTCCGGTTTGGGTATTGCCTTCTTCAGATATTCCGCCATGGACAATCTCCTTTTAGATTGAAACCTTATTCGATAACGAGGTAGCAGGCAAGAGCGAAAGCGCAGTCCAGATGCAGTCGTCAGGTATAGAATGGGGTCCATCAAACAGTAGAGAAAGGTACTATCAACTATGGCAGCCAAGAAACGCACGCTCGGGAAATCCGGATTAGAAGTTTCACCACTCTGTTTTGGCGGCAACGTCTTCGGATGGACGGTCGATGAGCCAAACTCTTTCAAGTTACTCGATGCATTTGTCGACGCCGGATTTAACTTCGTGGACACTGCAGATGCGTACTCGGCATGGGTGCCTGGAAACAAAGGCGGCGAGTCTGAAACCATTATCGGCAAGTGGTTCAAGCAGAGCGGTAAGCGCAGCAAGGTCGTTCTTGCCACCAAGGTTGGAAATCCGATGGGTCCGGACAAGAAGGGTCTCTCAAAGGCTTACATTCTAAGCGCGGTAGAGGACTCCCTGAAGCGTCTCCAAACCGACTACATCGATCTGTATCAATCCCACCTCGATGACGTGTCAGTGCCTTTGGAAGAGACTCTGGAAACCTACTCGCAATTAGTGAAGCAAGGCAAGGTTCGCTTGATCGGCGCTTCCAACACCAGCGGGAAACGGCTTGCCGAGGCGCTCCAGATAAGTGAGCAACATGGATATCCCAGTTATGTGAGCATCCAGCCGCTTTACAACCTCTATGATCGCGCCGACTTCGAATCCACGATTGAACCCACCTGCCTGGAAAAAGGCGTGGGCGTGATCCCCTGGTATTCGCTGGCTTGCGGTTTTCTTACAGGCAAGTACCGCTCTGAAGCCGACCTGACCAAGAGCCCTCGCGGCAAGACCGTGAAGCGATATCTAACCGAGCGCGGATTCCACATTCTGGACGCTTTGGACCAGGTGGCGAAACAACACAGCTCAACTCCGGCACGGGTCGCGCTGGCGTGGCTGATGGCGCGTCCCAGCATTACCGCTCCAATCTCCAGCGCCTCGAACCTCGATCAACTGAAGGACTTGATGGCGGCAACAGCTCTCGAACTTGATAGCTCGTCGATCGAGTTATTGAACCGCGCGTCAGCCTAACCCTCTGCGATAGTGGGCGCACCCTTCGCGTCCACTGTCGGTTCCAGAAAAGCAACTGTTCTGATCTCCAAGGAGGAAGCAACTATGAGTGCGACCCGCAGTGAGATTCGCGATGGTATGCAAATTGACTGGGATGTTCCAATCACCGTGGACGACGGTCTGGTTTTGAGAGCCGATGTTTTCCGTCCCACAAAAGAAGGCAAGTATCCGGTCATCCTGTCCTACGGACCCTACGCGAAGAATCTGTCCTTCCAGCAAGGGTATTCCGGATCGTGGGACATCATGGTGGCCCAACATCCTGACGTACCTTATGGCTCGACGAACAAATATCAAAACTGGGAGGTCGTCGACCCTGAGAAGTGGGTGCCGGATGGATACGCGATTGTTCGGGTTGACTCACGCGGTTGCGGTTGCTCACCCGGCGTCATCGACCACTGGTCGCCGCGCGAAACCACGGACCTGTACAGTTGCATCGAATGGGCCGCCGTCCAGCCGTGGTCTACCGGCAAAATAGGCTTGAATGGAATCTCCTACTACGCCATGAACCAGTGGCAGGTCGCCGCGAAACAGCCTCCCCATCTGGCGGCGATGTGCTCGTGGGAAGGGGCTAACGACTGGTATCGTGACGCGCTCTATCACGGCGGCATCCTGTCAAGTTTCATGGCCAACTGGTATGACGTGCAGGTCAAGAGCGTGCAATATGGCCTGGGCGAGCGCGGCCCGCGCAGCGTTGTAACCGGTGACCTGGTGTGCGGCGACGTGACGCTCTCAGACAAAGAACTCGCTGCAAATCGTTCGAACCTGGGCAACGACATCGTTGACCATCCGCTTGACGACGAGTATCACAAGGCCCGGACACCAGAGCTCGAAAAGATAACCATCCCTCTGCTTAGCGCGTCGAACTGGGGCGGGCAGGGCATCCACCCGCGTGGCAATTTTGAGGGTTTTCTACGGGCTTCATCGAAGCAGAAATGGCTTGAAGTACATGGTCTGGAGCATTGGACTCACTTCTACACAGACTACGGAGTTGCGCTGCAAAAGCGTTTCTTTGCTCACTTCCTGAAAGACGAGAGAAACGGATGGGAGAAGCAACCCACGGTTCAGATGCAGGTCCGTCACGTCGATAAGTTCGTTGAGCGTATGGAGGATGAATGGCCGCTTGCCCGCACGGAGTGGACTAAGTTCTATCTACAACCGGCTCGCAACCTCTTATTTACTGAACCGGCAAAAGACGAAGCCAAGCTTGAATTCGATGCGCTCGGCGACGGCTTAACCTTCTTTTCGGCACCGCTGAAACAGGCGACCGAGATTACCGGTCCCCTGGCGGCTAAGCTGTTCGTCTCTTCAAGCACGACCGATGCCGACCTGTTCCTGGTCTTCCGGGTATTTACGCCCGATCTGCGCGAGGTCACGTTCCCGGGGGCGATTGATCCGCACACACCGATTGCCCAGGGCTGGTTGCGGGCGTCACATCGCAAGCTTGACCCGAAGTTGACGCTGCCCTATCGGCCCTACCACACTCACGATGAAATTCAGCCATTGCAGCCTGGAGTTCCGGTCGAACTCGACGTTGAAATCTGGCCGACCTCAATCGTAGTGCCAGTCGGATACAGGATCGCTCTGTCAGTTCGCGGCAAAGACTACGAGTTTGCCAAGAAGACGGGCATCAAGCTGCCGCATTTCAAGAACGAACTTCTTGGTTGCGGGCCTTTTTTGCATGACGACCCGCGCAATCGTCCGGCGAAGATCTTCGGCGGACGCACCACCTTGCATATTGACTCAGTACATCCAGCGTATGTACTGCTGCCGGTAATTCCAGCGAAGAAATGAACCTCACGCAACCGTTGTGACGCAAGAAGCCGAGGAGCACCCGCAAGGATGCTCCCCGGCGAACAAATTGATCAGGCAGGAATGATCGGCAGCAGCAGATACGATCCCCACTCACCCCCGGCATACAGTTTCACCTTGCCACCGAAAACATCCGCCGGACGGTTGTCAGGGTCGTTGTGAGTCATGCCGCCCGTGCCCCGGGTTCCGTAGTGAAACGTCTTCGCGAATTCGTTCAACTCCCCTTCGTATTCGTAGTCCTTGCCACGAACCGATAGAGCTATCTGCCATCCTGCTGGAACCACAATGCAGGATGGAACGATTTCGATATCGCACTCGTAGATCTCGCCCGGAGTCAGCGGCTCCACTTTGTCATGCGGGTGAAATGGTTGATACGGCTTCGAGCGCATTGGATCAAGCTTGCGATGTGAGACGCGCAACCAGCCATTGGCTATTGGGGTGTTGGGATCGGTTGACCCAAAGAAGGTCACTTCCTTCCCTTCGGGATCGAAGACGCGCACGATCAGGAACAAGTCGGCGTCCCTGGTAGACGATGAAATGAATAGCTTGACGGCCATGGGTCCAGTGATCTCCGTCTGTTTCGCTACGGGCAGTCTGAAAGTGAGGCCATTGCCCATCGCTTCATACTCGATGGATGCGCCTTTGGCCACGGGATTTGGACTAAGGGCCATGCCTGCCGGATCGAGATAAAGCTTGGTCCACTGGGTGCGAGCCAGCGGCCACTCATTTTCGGCACGCAAGACAAATTTTTCGCCGGGATGGCGAATGTTGAGATGCACGCGCGGCTGTTCCCTTTCCCAGCCGTTATCAATGTCCTTCAGAAAGTAATCGAAAAATCGCTTCTGCAGATCGAGCCCATACTTGGCCGAGAACAACGACCAGTGCGAGTCGCCATGAGCCTCCAGCCACTTCTTTTCGGATGACGAGTACATGAATCCGTTGAAGTTGCCACGTGGGTGGATTCCCTGCCCGCCCCAATTTGCGCAACTCAAAACCGGGACCGTGACCTGCGCGAGATCGACCGTGCGCGAGCGGTGCCAATCGTCGCACAGAGGATGCTTCTTGGACTCCTCGAAGGCATCGACGCGATTCTTAGCCAGCTCTTCATCCGAGAGCGTTACGGGGCCAGCAATGGACTCGCCCGTAATTGGATTCTTCTTGGCCTTGTCGCCGCGCCCATACTGCACGTCGGCTACCTGGTGCTTCGCCCAGCGCTTCTGGAACTCCGACAGAATTCCGCCGTGGTACGTGTTGTCGCGGTAGCCGTCATTGCGCCCTTCCCAGGGAATGATCGCCGTTAAATGGGGCGGGTGCTTCTGCGCGACTCGCCACTGGTTTGTCGCATAGTAGGAGATGCCCAGCATTCCCACCTTACCGTTGCTCCATGGCTGCGTCCCGGCCCACTCGATGCACAGATAGAGGTCGTCAACCTCTCGCGGGCAGTTGGGGTCGAGAAACCCCGGCGAACAACCGGCTCCGCGGGAGTCCACGCGAATCACGGCGTAGCCATGCGGTACCCAACGCTCGGGATCGGTGACCTCCCAGTTCTGATACTTATTAGTCGAACCCTCGAGTATCTCCGGATGATCGGTAACCATCTTTTCCCACTGCATCGGATAGCCCTCCTGATAGGAGAGGCCCTTTCCGTAAACCCCGTAGGTTATGATCGCCGGATACTGTCCGCCGGCAATGGGGCGAAAAACGTCGGCCCGCAGAACGATGCCATCGTCCATCGCAATAGGCACATTCCACTCGATATGCATTCCATCCCTTACTTCGTTCCGCATCTTGATTTCAGGCGCTTTGCCAACCTGGCTCATTTGTCAACGCTCCTCCTTGAGCGAGCATCCCGACTGTCCAAAAAACAACCCACGCCATGCGGGGTGGGTTGCCGAGAAATAACATCTACAGTTCCGTTATCAGCCTGCCAGCGCTGCAACGTTCTCTTCCTTTTCTTCCCTGCGTCTTGCTGCGCCTTCCGTGCCATCTTTTGTGAGTTGTTCAAGGTTCTGGCCCTGGGGCTCGATCCCCATGAAGATTGAAAGCAGGCCAGCGATGAAGCAGCCAGAGCCGAGGAATATCCACATATTCGTCGCCTGGCCAACTCCAAGGAAATAGCCGATCGCGTAACCGCCGATCGCGCCGCCGATGCGTCCGAGCCCCATGGCTGTTGAGGTTCCCAGCACTCGGATGTGAACCGGATAAACCTCAGGGGTATAGATCGTGCTTCCGCAGAGGCCCATTTCCATGAAGAACTGATAGATTGCAGCGACCCAGAAGAACTGGATCGTGCTCACGGCCCACGGCGCGGAGAATAACATCACGCCAGCCATTGTGAACCCAATAACGTAAAACGGCTTCCTGCCAACCTTTTCACTTAAGAAGTACACCAGGAGGCGTCCTGCAATGGCGAAAAGCGTAATGTACATCACCTTGCCGACCGCTTGCTGAACCGTCAGCCCGTGGATTTGCACAAACAGTTTGGGAAGCCATAGATTCATACCCCAGGACGCCATCAAAGGCAAAATCCAAATGATCCAGGTATGGGCAGTCACTCTGCGCATTTCCGGCGTGAACAAATCACGGAAGACAGCCGGAGGAAGCATCGGCAGCGGAGCTTCGTTCTGGACCGCAATGCGAGAGCGTTCGATCGCCGCATCATCAATGTTGAGATAGTGCAGAGCTTTTCTGGCATCCGCATAACGCCCACGATTGGCCAGCCACCGGGGAGATTCCGGAACGTTGCGCCGCACCCAGACGGTCAGCAACGCAGGCAGAACGCCAACGAGGAACAGTCCGCGCCAGCCCCACCTCGGCAACACATAAAGCGCGACCGCAGCTGAGATAAAGGTGGCAATCGGCCACCCGATCGGTAAAGCTCCACCCGAGTAGCCGCGGATGCGAGCTGGAGCAAATTCAGCAAGAATGGAGGCGTCAACAGGTACCGAACCGCCGATTCCCAACCCGGTCAGGAAGCGTGCGCCCAGAAGAAAGCTGACCGAAAACGCTATACCGGATACTCCCGAGAACAGGGAGAACATTAGAATCGTGCCGGTAAAGGCAATTTTGCGGCCCACTTTGTCTGCGATCCATCCCCAGATGAAGGACCCAAGGGTCATGCCAATCAATGTCGAGGAGGCAATCAAGCCAAGGGTCTGAGGCTTCAGCGCAAATTCCTTGGCAATGCCCGGCATCGCAAAGCCCAATAAATACGCGTCTGCAGCGTCAAACAATGACGCCAAGGCGGCAATCACAATTACCCCAACCATAGGGCGAGTTATTGGCGATGCATCAATCGCATGTCCGACAATCCGGAAAGTGAGTGTCTCGCCGCTTGCTTGCTTCTGCTGCTCCATAGACTTCCCCTCATTCGATTTGCAAAAGGTTATAAAGCAAAAAACGAGTTCCGGTACTCTTACCTTTTAGTGGTGTATGAGTCAAGTAAATTGTTGCCTGAATGGGGCGGAACTTAGTCCATGCTTATTGACGCTGGAAAGCAGAGCCGCTGAATACTGAGTCTCGCAACTTTCCATGCCAGTTCTGAATCCTGGCCGGCAACTCCTTTCAACAGAATTACCAAGGAATGGACGGCGAAAAAACGTACTTTCATCCCTTGTGGGATTCCCTTCCTTACGTAAGAGAGCCAGCCCATGTCACCGCGGGCTGGCCCTGTGAAATATTCCCGGAATCAGAGTGGAAGTCACTCTCTTTTGGAGCGCTAGTGTGGTGCGTCAGAAATGCGTGACACAAATCGGAGGATTCCATAGGGGTCCTTCGACTCCGCAAGCCGCAGAAAACGCGGATTGCTCCGCTCATGATGACAATAGTTTTTCTTTCGCGAACTTGTGACGCACTACACTAGGTCAGTGGAACGGGCGCGACAATTCTGCTGAACAGAATTGAAACCCGCCGCTGCACCGCAAGAGCTGCGGATCAAACGAGCAAGCATGTTGCCGAAGCTATTCGCCGATGTTGAGGGCGCGTTTGAAGGAGCCACGCTCGTTCTTGATTTTCTCCTGGAGCAGAGTAATTGCGTAGATGAGCTGCTCAGGCCGAGGTGGGCATCCGGGGACGTAGACGTCGACGGGAATCCACTGGTTGACGCCCTGCACGATGGCGTAATTGTTGAAGACTCCGCCTGAGGTGGCACAGGCGCCCATGGAGATGACCCACTTGGGTTCGGGCATCTGCATGTAGAGCTGGCGGATTACGGGAGCCATTTTCTGCGAGACGCGGCCAGCGATAATCATGAGGTCGGATTGGCGCGGCGACGGGCGAAAAACCTCGGCGCCGAAGCGGGCAATATCAAAACGGGATGCGCCCATGGCCATCATTTCAATGGCGCAGCAGGCAAGGCCAAAGGTCATCGGCCATATGGAATTCTTGCGAACCCAGTTCACGGCTGAGTCGAGCGTCGTGAGAAGAACGCCTTCTTCCTCATGGCTACCGCCGTAGGTGACCTGCGCAATGCGAGCCGGGCTCTGTGGATCTCCGGCTAGGGCCTGAAAACGCTCAGTTCCGCTAACGTCCTTTTCCATAATCCCCCACTGTCCGGTAATTGTAACGCCGAGTGAGTCCGGTTTCCACTCTGGGGCCACCCCGGCTCCGCCTGACATCCATTGCTGAAGTAAAAAGGTTGCTGGCTAGCGGGCGCGGCTCCTGCTACCTTTAACGTATGCACAGTCCCGGCGTATGCGGAGTGATTCTGGCAACCGGCTCGCAGGTTGGAGCCGGAAATGCGCAATTGAAGACGAAAGCTGAAGGCGTGAGCGAGTTGATCGACGCGCTTCATACCGATACGGAGATGGTGCTGGTGGCCGTGGGAGCCGATGCAGATGCACTGGCCCCGGTGGTATGGTCGCGCGCCGCCTACATGGTAAAGCTGGCCGAGAACACAAACGATGCCGACGCGCTACGGGCGATGTTGCAGGAAGTGCTGAATCGCGGGCGCGATGCGGCCATTGTGACCTCGCTGGATAATTTCGCGCTGACCGAAGAGACAGTACACCGGATGGTGGCCGCCTACTGCGCAGCAGGAGACGAGATCTGGGCGGTAGTTCCGGAGACAGAGATGCTGCAGGGGCATCCTGTGCTGATGGGGCGGAGGATGATTGAACTGTTTCTGCGCGGACAGAAATGGAGCGCTCCCGATGAGATACTCGGAGCCAACCTTGATCATGTGCGCAAACTGAAGGCAACCGATCCACTGGCGAGCACGGTTACAGCCGTTCCAACTTGGAAGGCACCCTGGGATTAGGGGGAAGGTACCGCGCAGGATCAGGAGCGAGAGTAACTTCAAACACCGTAGAGGCGATGGGTATTGCTTCCCCGGTTATCGCCGAAACAACGTCAGTGCGAACATGCGGTACCCGGTGTTAGTTGCTGTCCCGGTTTTGAGAATTACATACTTAGCAACAGGAGTAACTGTTTTGAGTCATACCTCTCTTAGCCCCACTTCAGTTCAGTTTGTTCAACAGGTTCTTGCGACGCGTCCGGCGATTGCGGTATTTGATTGCGACGGTACCCTCTGGTCCGGCGATGCAGGCTCGGACTTTTTCTATTGGGAAATGGAACGGGGCCTTATTGCGCCCGAGCTCGTGCCTGCGATTAAAGAACGCTACAACGGGTACCTGGCAGGACGGGTAAGCGAGCTGGCGATCTGCGGCGAGATGATCCAGATCAACAAGGGCGCGCCTCTGGCGCGATTGCGCGAGGCGGCACGGGAGTTCTTCGACACGGTTGTGAGGCCTCGGATTTTTCCGGAGCTTTTGAAGCTAACGCACCAATTGATCGCGCAAGGCTGCGAAGTCTGGGCAGTATCGAGCACAAATAACTGGTTGATCGAAGAAGCAGCGGGAGTTTTCGGCATTCCATCGGAGCAAGTGATGGCGGCGACGCTGGCCGTGGAAAGTGGGATTGTGACCGACCGGCTGCTGCGGGTTCCTACCGATGAGTTGAAGCAGACGGCAATTGAAGAGGTCATTAAGCGACCGGTGGACGCAGTCTTTGGAAACTCAATGCACGACTTTGCGATGCTGGAAAAGGCAAAAAGCGCTTATGCGGTCAATCCCAATCCGGATTTGGCGGCGAAAGCCACGGAGCTGGGGTGGTCGGTGTACTGGCCGGAAGTTCAGTAGGCTGACGAAAGGCAGCGGAATGCTGTCACAAGCAAGGAAACAAGGGTACCGCTCCGGCATTGTGAGTGACTGGGCGATATCGCCAACAATCGAGTGGAACAATGACGATGCCTATTTCCATTTCGCACCCACTTCGGCTTTGTCTTATCACCATAGGTGCTTCTGGGCGGGGACAGACTTGGGCACGAGGGGTGCGCCCGCTTTTCCCTTCAACTGATCCACAAGAGAGACCATCGCCTGATCGAAGTCCTTCTGCCGTCGGCGAGCGAACCCTTGGTTAAATGTCCAAAGCACTACATGCGTTTTAGGCTCGAAGATGACCAAATGAAGTTGACCTCTGTAACCTATCTCAAAAATCAGATCGGCATCGTTTGGAGAGGTGACCAGTTCGTACTTTCCCCAACTGTGAATGAATGCGTAGAACTCGTCATAGGGCAGGTCGACGGAGCCATTGATCACCGGTGCTTCTTCTTCGCTTCCCCGGTTTGAGATGAACACTTTCTTGGCTGCCAAGAATTGCGCAGGAAGGGGCGCGACGGGGCCGGACTTTTGCGTTGTGGCATGATTAACCTGTTCATTGGTGCCTTGCAAGGCTGTTTGCATGGCTGTTTGCAAGGCCTGCTGACTAGCCTGCATGGCATCTTGCGCGGCCTGTTGACTAGCCTGCATGGCATCTTGCGTAGCTTGCTGCGCGGCCTGCATTGCCTGGTCCTGGCCGTGCGCGGAAACACAGCCAAGGACTAATGCGAGAAGGACGACTTTCATATACGTTCACCAAAGCTGGACTATGATTTCTGGCTAGAACAGATAACCTTGGCACAAGTTGCGAAGTCTGTGGGTTAAGTTATGTTGCGATGAATACTAGTCGCAAACAGGGCTTGTAACTCACTTGGAATTCAAGAGTCGTTTGGAGGCGGCGGCGGGTGGCCCATTCTAGCCGCCGCTTTTGCGGCTAGAGTGGGGTTCTTGACGTTGCACTTTCCACGGTTGTTCGGATTGTCGGAGACTTGGTGAGACAGTTAAGCGAAAAGGAAACAAAACAGCGATGTCAAAAGCCCCACTTAAGCCAACGGCGGGCTTGAATGGTCCACCCGCCACTATGCGCATCGCATCGTTGCCGAACGAATTCGAAGTGACACTCCCGCCTGTGCAAGTGGTGGCAGCGGTAATGGTGCGCGAGGGACAAGTGTTGATCTGCCAGCGCACGGAGAAGCAGGCGTTCGCCTTGCAATGGGAGTTTCCAGGCGGAAAGGTAGAGGCGGGCGAAGAGCTGAAGGCCGCGCTGGTGCGCGAGTTGCGCGAGGAACTGGGCATTGAGGCAGTGGTGCAGCGGGAAATTGCTACAGTGCGGTATCAATACGCAGGAGGGCTGGCGGTGGAGCTGCACTTCTTTCTGGTGAAGGAGTTTGAAGGGGAGATCGAGAACAAGATTTTCCGCGAAGTGAAATGGGAAGAGCGCGCGGCGCTGGACGTGGAGAGCTTTCTGGAGGCGGACCGGGAAGTGGTGCGGGGGATCAAGCGCGGAGAGCTTGGGTAGGGGGCGACGGTGGGAGAGTCATCATTGATGACTCATCGAGCAGGCAACTGCGGGATCAGAAACAAGTTCAGGATCAGAAGCCAGAGTCAGAATCAAAGGCAAAGTCAAAAACCCCGCCCAAGCCAAAGGAAGGCTTGAACGGGGCACCCTCGTGTTTGTTGCTAATTCTCTATGCGGCGTTGCTGCCGAAGAGCATCATGAGGGTCAGGCCGATCATGATGATCGTGGTGAGCCAGGCGACGATGTTGAAGAAGCGCGAATTAACGTGCCGTCCCATGAGGTCGCGCTTATTGATGAGCAGGAGCATCGCTACGAGGACGAAGGGGAGAACCGCGCCGTTTACCACCTGCGAGAGAATGGTAATCTTCACCAGCGGCAGGTGCGGCCAGAGAATGACTCCGGCGCCGGCGACGATCAGGCCGGTGTACAACCAGTAGAAAAAGGGCGCCTCGCTGAACTTCTTATCCAGGCCAGACTCAAAACCGAGGCCTTCGCAAACTGCATAGGCAGTGGAAATGGGGAGGATCGAGGCGGCAAAGAGCGAAGCGTTGAAGAGTCCCACGGAGAACAGGATGTAGGCGTAATTTCCCGCGAGAGGACGAAGTGACTGTGCGGCCTCGGCTCCGTCTTTCACGTCGAAATGGCCATGCACAAAAAGAGTGGCGGCGCAGGCGACTACGATAAACCAGGCGACCACGTCGGTAAAGATGCAGCCCACGATGACATCGAGACGGGAGGCGCCATACTGCTTTTCGGTAATTCCCTTCTCTACTACCGAGGACTGGAGGTAGAACTGCATCCACGGCGCGATGGTTGTGCCGATGACTCCGATGACCATGTAGAGATAGCTGGAACTGCGGAAAAGGTGAATATTGGGTGGCACAAGGGTCGCCATTCCAGCGGCCTTCCAGTCAGGATGGGCAAGGACACCGGCGACGATATAGGCAAGGTAGATGAACGAGGCGACGAGGAAAACCTTCTCCATCGTCTTGTAGCTGCCTTTGACGACCATAAGCCAGACCAGGCCAGCGCAGAAGGGCACGCTTGCCCAGATGGGGATTCCGAAAAGTGCGAGACTACCTGCGATACCGGCGAATTCGGCGACCACGTTGCCGAAATTGGTGACGACAAGGCCGGCCATGAGGAGGAAGGTGATACGAAAGCCAAACTCTTCGCGGATGAGATCGCTGAGGCCCTTGCCGGTGACCGCACCCATGCGGGCGGTCATCTCCTGAACCACGATGAGGGCTAGGGTCATGGGAATCATGACCCAGAGCAGTCCATAGCCGAACTGCGCTCCGGCCTGGGAGTACGTCCAGATTCCGCCAGCGTCGTTATCGACGTTGGCGGTGATGAAGCCCGGGCCGACGACGGCCAGGAACATCATGAGTCGGACTCTCCACAGCTTCATCTTCGGCATTCAACGCGACCAGTTTGATCGGGGATTTACATCGGAAGTTCCAGCATAAATTGTGGGGCGCGGAAGCTCAAGGCGAGGTGGTGGAAATGTCTAGTAATTCGGCGGGATTCCGGAAGAACAATGGAAAGAGCAGTGTCAAAACCAAGATCAACAACCCCGCCCTAGCTACCCCGGGAGGCCCCCCGGCTCTGCCGGGGAGGCAGCAAGAGTTTGACAAATACAGGAGTCCACCCAGAAAACTCCAAGCGTGAGCCGCCAAGCAC
>Ga0302319_10014649_pt1 | contig 14588 bp, 9 predicted proteins | sample Bog_T0_2_FD_203319 | JGI IMG/M metagenome (GOLD analysis project Ga0302319, IMG submission 203319) | Peat permafrost microbial communities from Stordalen Mire near Abisko, Sweden - Bog_T0_2 | ecosystem: Environmental > Terrestrial > Soil > Wetlands > Peat | place: Sweden: Abisko, Stordalen Mire... | reverse complement strand
TCAACTCGTACCTGGATTTCCTCCAGAAGGGCATTCCCGAGAAGCAGCGCAAGCCGCAGGGCCTGGAGGCCGTGTTCAGGGAGGTCTTCCCGATCCAGTCCTACGACGAGCGCCTGACGCTCGAGTATGTCTCGTACACGCTGGGCGACCCGAAGAACTCGGAGATCGAGTGCATCCGCGAGGGCATCACGTACTCGGTGCCGCTTTACGTTAAGCTTCGCCTGCGCGAAGAGGACTTCATCAAGGACGAGGACATCTACATGGGCGAGATCCCGATGGTGACGGAGCGCGGCTCCTTCATCATCAACGGCGCCGAGCGCGTCGTCGTCTCGCAGCTCCACCGCTCCCCCGGCATCGCCTTCGAGGTGTCCCCCCACCCGAACGGCAAGCTCCTCCACAGCTTCCGCATCATCCCCGACCGCGGCACGTGGCTCGAGGTCCAGTTCGACAACAACGACCTCCTCTACGTCTACCTCGACCGCCGCCGGCGCCGCCGCAAGTTCCTGATCACGACGCTGCTCAGGTCGATCGGCTACTCGAGCGACATCGACATCCTGAACCTATTCTACGAGATCAAGGACCTGAAGGTCTCCAAGGCCCTCGACCTTGAGAACGTCTCGACGCTCGTCCTCGTGGAGGACGCGATCGACGCCCAGAAGGGCGTCGTCCTGGCGCGCGCCTTCGAGCCGCTCACCAAGCAGATTGTCCGCACGTTCGAGAAGCACGACATCGCCTCGATCCGCGTGATCGACACGGCCGTGGACGAGGGCGCCCTTATCCGCGCGCTCAAGAAGGACCCCACCCGCAACGAGGAGGAGGCCCTGAAGGAAATCTACAAACGTCTGCGCCCGGGCGAGCCCCCGACAACCGCCAACGCGAAGGCCCTCCTGAAGAGGCTCTTCTTCGACCCGAAGCGCTATGACCTCGGCCGCGTGGGCCGCTACAAGGTGAACCAGAAGCTGGGCCTCAAGGCCGAGCTTGAGCAGCGCATCCTCGAGAGCGCGGACATCGTCGCCGCGACCAAGTACCTCGTGCGCCTGAGAAAGGGCGAGGGCGTCGTGGACGACATCGACCACCTGGGCAGCCGCCGTGTCCGCACCGTCGGCGAGCTCCTCGCCAACCAGTGCCGCGTGGGCCTCGCCCGCACGGAGCGCCTGGTGCGCGAGCGGATGACGATGTACGACCAGAGCGTCGACTCGATCACCCCGCAGAAGCTCATCAACCCGAAGGCGCTCACGACCGTGATCCGCGACTTCTTCGCCCGCAGCCAGCTTTCGCAGTTCATGGACCAGATCAACCCGCTGGCCGAGGTGACGCACAAGCGCCGCCTCTCCGCCCTCGGGCCGGGAGGCCTTAACCGCGAGCGCGCGGGCTTCGAGGTCCGCGACGTGCACCCGTCGCACTACGGCCGCATCTGCCCGATCGAGACGCCGGAGGGACCGAACATCGGCCTCATCAACTCGCTCTCGACGTACGCTCGCGTGAACGAGTTCGGCTTCATCGAGACCCCCTACCGCACCGTCAAGGACGGCCGCGCCACGGACAAGATCGACTACCTGACGGCCGACCAGGAGGAGGCAAAGGTTATCGCCCAGGCCAACTCCGAGATCGACGACAAGGGCCACTTCATCGGCAAGGTCACCGTCCGCAAGGACGGCGAGTTCCTCGAGGTCTCGGCCTCCGAGGTGGACTACATGGACGTCTCGCCGAAGCAGGTGATCTCGATCGCCGCCGGCATGATCCCCTTCCTCGAGCATGACGACGCCAACCGCGCGCTCATGGGCTCGAACATGCAGCGCCAGGGCGTTCCGCTCCTGCAGTCCGAGGCGCCCTTCGTCGGCACCGGCATCGAGGAGCGCGTCGCCCGCGACTCCAAGATCGTCGTAGTCGCGGACGACAGCGGCATCGTGGCCTCTGTCGACGCGAAGCGCATCGTGATCACCAAGGACGGCGAGATGCCCCGCGCCCCGAAGCACGACCCGAAGAACCACGTCTACGTGTACGAGCTGCGCAAGTTCATGCGCTCGAACAACCACACGTGCTTCAACCAGAAGCCGATCGTCAAGCGCGGCCAGAAGATCAAGGCCGGCGAGATCATAGCCGACGGCCCCTCGACCGACAAGGGCGAGATGGCGCTCGGGCGCAACGTGCTCGTGGCGTTCATGCCCTGGAACGGCTACAACTTTGAGGACGCGATTCTCATCTCTGAGAAGGTCCTAAAGGAGGACATCTTCACCTCGATCCACATCCAGGAGTTCGAGGTGACCGCCCGCGACACCAAGCTCGGGCCCGAGGAGATCACGCGCGACATCCCGAACGTGGGCGAGGAGGCCCTGAAGAACCTCGACCACAACGGCGTCATCCGTGTCGGCGCAGAGGTGAAGCCCGGAGACATCCTGGTTGGCAAGATCACGCCCAAGAGCGAGACCGAGCTGGCCCCCGAGGAGAAGCTCCTCAGGGCGATCTTCGGCGAGAAGGCGGCCGACGTTAAGGACACGTCGCTTGTCGTCCCCTCGGGCGTCACCGGCATCATCATGGACGTCAAGGTGAGTTCCCGCATCGACAACGAGCAGGAGAAGCTCTCCCCGTCCGATCGCCGACGCCAGGTGAAGCAGATCCAGGAGGAGTACAAGACGCAGATGGACAAGCTGCGCGAGGGCCTCACCGAGGCGCTCTCCAACATCCTCCTCGGCGAGAAGATTCCGCTGGACGTCATCAACGGCGAGTCGAGCGAGATCATCATCCCGGCCAACCGCAAGATCACGAAGACCCTCCTGCGCAAGCTGGCGGCCGTCTCCAAGCACGTCCAGATCGACCCTTCGCCGGTCCGGATAAAGATCATGGAGATCATCGGCTCCTACCAGACCAAGTTCGACGAGCTCGAGGGCGAGCGCGAGAGGAAGATCGGCGCCGTCGAGGCAGGGGAGGGCTCCGGCGACGGCGCCATCAAGCAGGTCAAAGTCTACATCGCCACCAAGCAGAAGCTCGATGTCGGCGACAAGATGGCCGGCCGCCACGGCAACAAGGGCGTGGTCGCCAAGATCGTGCCCGAGGAGGACATGCCGTTCCTTCCCGACGGAACCCCCGTCGAGATTTGCCTTAACCCCCTGGGCGTGCCTTCGCGCATGAACGTGGGGCAGGTCCTTGAGACGCACCTCGGCTGGGCCTGTAAGAAGCTCGGCATGAAGGTCGCCACCCCTGTGTTCGACGGAATCCCGGAGAAGCGCGTCCGCGAGTACCTGAAGGAGGCCAAGCTTCCGATGTCGGGCAAGAGCCCGCTCCTTGACGGCCGCACCGGCGAGAAAATCGACCAGGAGGTAGTCGTGGGCTACATCTACATGATGAAGCTGAACCACCTCGTGTCGCACAAGATCCACGCGCGCGCGGTCGGCCCGTACTCGCTCGTCACGCAGCAGCCCCTGGGCGGCAAGGCCCAGTACGGCGGCCAGCGCTTCGGCGAAATGGAAGTCTGGGCGCTCGAGGCCTACGGCGCGGCGCACACCCTCCAGGAGCTCCTCACCGTCAAGTCCGACGATGTCCAGGGCCGCACCAAGATCTACGAGTCGCTCGTCAAGGGCGACAACACGCTGTCGGCCGGCACCCCCGAGTCGTTCAACGTCCTCATCAAGGAAATCCAGTCGCTTGGCCTCGATATCAAGCTCCAGAAGCGCGATGCGCTCTCGTTCGGCTCGTAAGGGCCGGACGAACTCCACTCACGAAAATTAAAGAATCAGGGACACAAAAGCCATGATCCAACCCGCAGAAACCGCCAGCAACACACGCGAGGCCCGCTCGGCCCTCGGAGTCGACGAGAGCCCGTTCGACTGCGTATCGATCACCGTCGCTTCGCCCGAGACGATCCGCAAGTGGTCCAAGGGAGAGGTCAAGAATCCCGAGACGATCAACTACCGCACCTTCAAGCCCGAACCGGGCGGCCTCTTCTGCCAGAAGATCTTCGGGCCGGTGCGCGACTACGAATGCGCCTGCGGCAAGTACAAGCGCATCAAGTACAAGGACGTCGTGTGCGACCGCTGCGGCGTCGAGGTCACGATCGCCCGCGTGCGCCGCGAGCGCATGGGCCACATCGAGCTCGCAGTCCCGGTCGCCCACATCTGGTTCCTGAAGAGCATGCCGAGCCGCCTCGGCCTCCTCCTGGACATGACCGCCCGCTCGCTCGAGCGCGTGATCTACTACGAGAACTTCATGGTTGTCGACCCGGGCAAGACCCCGCTCGAGATGAAGCAGCTCTTGACCGACACCGAGTACCGCCAGGCACTTGACGAATACGGCGACGACTCCTTCGTGGCGAAGATGGGTGGCGAGGCCGTCCGCGATGCGCTCGGCAAGATGGACCTTGAGGCGACGGTCGCCGAGCTCCACGAGCAGATGCGCGCCACCCGCTCCAAGCAGATCAAGAAGAAGCTCTCCAAGCGCCTGAAGGTGATCCAGGGCTTCATCCACTCGAAGTCCCGCCCGGAATGGATGGTCCTCGAAGTGTTGCCGGTCATCCCGCCGGATCTGCGCCCGCTCGTCCCCCTTGAGGGCGGCCGGTTCGCGACCAGCGACCTGAACGACCTCTACCGCCGCGTCATCAACCGCAACAACCGCCTGCGGAACCTGATGCAGCTGAAGACGCCCGACGTCATCATCCACAACGAGAAGCGCATGCTCCAGGAGGCCGTCGATGCCCTCTTTGACAACGGCCGCCACGGCCGCCCTGTCACGGGAGCCGGCAACCGCCCGCTCAAGTCGCTCTCGGACATGCTGAAGGGCAAGCAGGGCCGCTTCCGCCAGAACCTCCTCGGCAAGCGCGTCGACTACTCCGGCCGCTCCGTGATCGTGATCGGCCCCGAGTTGAAGCTGAACCAGTGCGGCCTTCCCAAGAAGATGGCGCTCGTCCTCTTCGAGCCGTTCATCATCCGCCGCCTTAAGGAGCTTGGCTTCGTGCACACCGTGCGCGGCGCCCGCAAGATGATCGAGAAGCGCTCGCCGGAGGTGTGGGACATCCTCGAGGAGGTCACCAAGGGCCACCCGGTGCTCCTGAACCGCGCCCCGACGCTCCACCGCCTCTCCATCCAGGCCTTCGAGCCTGTCCTGATCGAGGGCGAGGCCATCCGCATCCACCCGCTCGTCTGCACGGCCTACAACGCCGACTTTGACGGCGACCAGATGGCCGTCCACGTCCCCCTGTCGCTCGAGGCGATCATGGAGTGCAAGCTCCTGATGATGGCGACCTCGAACATCTTCTCGCCCTCCTCGGGCAAGCCGATCCTGACGCCCTCCCAGGACATCGTCCTGGGTGCCTACTACCTGACGATCGAGCCCCGCAAGAAGGCGGCGAAGGACGTCCATGTTCCGCTCCTCTCCGGTCTCCATGAGGTCCTCTTCGTGAAGGCCGACGGTGCGGCAAAGATGCACGACTGGGTCGACATCCCGAACCCCGACTACGGCCGCGACACGGTCTACGGCAACAAGGACAAGAAGATCCTCCGCACGACCGTCGGGCGCGTGATCTTCAACCAGATCTGGCCCGCGCCGATCGGGTTCGTGAACTTCCCGATCCCGAAGTCGAAGCTCGGCGACCTGATCCTCCACACCTACAAGACCTCCGGCGACACCGTGACGGTCGAGGTCCTTGATCTCCTGAAGGAGCTCGGTTTCACGACCGCCTTCCAGGCGGGCATCTCGATCGGTATCGACGACATGATCATCCCGGAGTCGAAGAAGGAGATCGTCGCCGACTCGCGCCGCAAGATCGCCGAGGTCGAGGCCCAGTTCAACAAGGGCATCATCACCGACGGCGAGCGCTACAACAAGGTGGTCGACATCTGGACCAACGCCACGGACCGCATCGCCAAGGAGGTCTTCGCCAAGCTCGAGGCCAACGAGGGCAAGACCGAGGTGAACCCGGTGTACATCATGATGGATTCCGGTGCCCGAGGAAACAAGCAGCAGGTCCGCCAGCTGTGCGGCGCCCGCGGCCTCATGGCCAAGCCCTCCGGCGAGATCATCGAGCGCCCGATCCTGTCCTCGTTCCGCGAGGGCCTGACGGTGCTCGAGTACTTCATCTCCACCCACGGCGCCCGCAAGGGCCTCGCCGACACGGCGCTAAAGACCGCTGACGCCGGCTACCTGACGCGCAAGCTCTGCGACGTAGCCATGGACGTCATCATCGCCGAGGAGGACTGCGGTTCCCGCGACGGCGTCTGGAAGAAGGCCATCTACGAGGGTGACGACGAGATCGTCGGCCTGAAGGAGCGCATCATCGGCCGCTGCTCGAGCGACAACGTGAAGAACCCGCTCAAGCCGAGCGAGACGATCGTCGGCGCGGGCGAGTTGATCACCGAGGAGATCGCCGCCAAGATCGAGGACGTGGGTATCGAGCGCGTGAAGATCATGTCGCCGCTCACCTCCGTCTCCAAGCACGGCATTGATGCCAAGAGCTACGGCATCAACCCGGCCACCAACCGCATCGCCAAGATCGGCGACTCGGTCGGCATCATCGCCGCCCAGTCGATCGGCGAGCCGGGCACGCAGCTGACGATGCGCACGTTCCACATCGGCGGCGTCGCCTCCGGCGGCTTCAAGACCCCCGAGATCCGCGTCAAGAGCGCCGGCACGGTCAAGTACCGCGCCCTGCGCCTCGTGCAGGCGGCCGAGGGCGGGAACATCGTCCTCAACAAGACGGGCTCGATCCAGATCGTCGACGACGAGGGCAAGGAGCTTGAGAGCTACAACATCGTTGTCGGCTCCTTCCTGCACGTCGGAGACGGCGAGCGGATCGAGAAGGGCTCGGTCCTCGCGGTCTGGGACCCGTACAACATCCCGGTCCTCTCGGAGAAGGGCGGCACGCTAGTCTTCAAGGACATGATCCCCGGCGTCACCGTGAAGCGCGAGCTCGACGAGTCGTCGGGCCGCATCGCCACGGTCGTCATCGAGCACAAGGAGGACCTCAATCCCCAGGTCGAGGTCCGCGACCCGAAGAACAAGCCGCTCGCCTCGTACTCGATCCCCGTCGGCGCCCAGATCGCGGTCAACGAGGGCGACACGATAGCCCCCGGCGCGCTCCTCGCGAAGACCCCCCGCCAGGCTTCCAAGACCAAGGACATCACCGGTGGTCTACCCCGCGTCGCCGAGCTCTTCGAGGCGCGGCGCCCGAAGGAGGCGGCCGAGATGGCCCGCATCGACGGCATCGTCTCCTTCGAGGGCACGATCCGCGGCAAGAGGAAGCTCGTTGTCAAGAACGAGGAGACCCAGCAGGAGGAGGAGCACCTTATCGCCGCCGGCAAGCACATCATCGTGCAGCCTGGCGACGTCGTCCACAAGGGCCAGCACCTGACCGAGGGTGCAGCGGATCCGCACGAGATCCTCGAGATCCTCGGGCCGGCGGCTCTCTACGAGTTCCTGATCGGGCAGGTCCAGGAGGTGTACCGCCTCCAGGGCGTGACCATCAACGACAAGCACATCGAGATCATCATCCGCCAGATGCTCCGCAAGATCCGGATCACCGATCCGGGCGACAGCGAGTACTTCTGGGGCGAGCAGGTCGACCGCGCGAATTTCCTCACGGAAAACCGCCGGATCGAGGAGGCGGGCGGCAAGCCGGCAGAGGCCGAACCGATCCTCCTCGGGATCACCAAGGCCTCGCTCGAGACGGAGAGCTTCATCTCGGCAGCGTCCTTCCAGGAGACGACCCGCGTCCTCACCGACGCGTCCACCCTCGGCAAGGTCGACATGCTCAAGGGCTTCAAGGAGAACGTGATCATGGGCCACCTGATACCGGCGGGCACGGGCCTGCCCCAGTACAGGCACCTGAAGATCAGCCTTCCCTTCGGCACCGAGCTGATCGACGAGACGAAGGCCGTGGAGGCCAGCGCCAGCTGATTTAAGCGAGCTTTATGGCGGGGTGGGGCGGCCCTTTTAGGGCCTCCTTACCCCCCAAAAGGCCCCCCCGGGGGCACCCGGTTTCACCCGATTTGACGCCCGGCCAAAAAGGCCGGGCGTTTTTTCTTGTGTTTGCCCCCGGCAGGAGGGATTTTGACCACCCTTTTCCTCAGTTCCTACGCGCAGCTGATCCCAGTCAGTGTGCGCTTTTCCTCGCGAGCCGGGCCCAAAACCTGGATTTCGCGAACACAGCTCTCTTTTCGCCAAAAAGTTCTTGCCGACATTTTGGCTCAGCGTAGTTTCAGCCTCTTTTCCCAATTTCTCACTCTTAACCGCATCGTATGCCCACCATCAACCAGCTTGTTCGCAAAGGCCGCCGCAAAGTGCGCATCAAGTCCAAGTCCCCGGCCTTGGAGGGCAACCCCTTCCGCCGCGGCGTGTGCGTGCAGGTCATGACCCGCACCCCGAAGAAGCCCAATTCGGCTATCCGCAAGGTCGCGAAGGTCAGGCTCACGAACGGCAACGAGGTGATTTCCTACATTCCTGACGAGGGCCACAACCTTCAGGAGCACTCGATCGTCCTTGTTCGCGGTGGGCGCGTTAAGGATCTCCCCGGCGTCCGCTATCACATCGTGCGCGGCACGCTGGATGCGACCGGTGTCGAGAAACGCCGCCGCAGCAGGTCCAAGTACGGCGTCAAGCGCCCGAAAGAGGCCAAGAAGTGATCGGAAAAGGAATCTAGACCATGTCACGCCGCCACAGAGCAGAGAAACGCAACGTCACCCCCGACATCCGGTACAACAGCCCGCTTGTCGCCCACCTGGTGAATGTCATCATGAAGAGCGGCAAGAAAAACCTTGCGCAGCGAATCGTTTACGGGGCCTTCGAGAAGGTCTCCGAGAAGCTCGAGAAGGGCGATCCCGTGGACCTGCTCCTTGGAGCCCTGGAAAACGCCCGCCCCAGGCTCGAGGTGAAGAGCCGCCGCGTCGGCGGTGCGACCTACCAGGTCCCGATTGAGATTTCGTTTGAGCGACAGGAGAGCCTCGCGATCCGCTGGATCGTCGACGCCGCCGGTTCGCGCAAGGGCGTCACGATGAAGGACGCCCTGGCCGCGGAGATCATCGATGCCTACAACAACACGGGCACGGTGGTGAAGAAGAAGGAAGACACGCACAAGATGGCCCAGGCGAACCGCGCCTTCGCCCATCTTCGCTGGTAACTTCAACACCTGTCTCCCATGTCCGCTGTCGAAGCTCCTGTCATTACTGTCGTCACCGACAAGGCCAAGCTCTCCGCGAAGAACGCTCCGGATCGGCCTTTCCCGCTCGAGTGGACCCGCAACATCGGAATTGCCGCGCACATTGACGCGGGCAAGACGACGACGACTGAGCGCATCCTCTTTTACTCGGGCGCCGTCCACAAGATGGGCGAGGTGCACGAGGGAACGACGGTCACCGACTGGATGGAGCAGGAGCGCGAGCGCGGGATCACGATCACCGCGGCGGCCATCTCCTGCGCCTGGAACGCCTCCTGGGGCCCCTGGAAGGGCATCAAGCAGCGCATCAACATCATCGACACCCCGGGGCACGTGGATTTCACGGCCGAGGTGGAGCGCTCGTTGCGCGTCCTGGACGGCGCCGTGGCGGTGTTCGACGCCGTAGCCGGCGTGCAGCCCCAGTCCGAGACCGTCTGGCGCCAGGCAAACAAGTACAGCGTCCCGAGGCTCGCCTTCATCAACAAGATGGACCGCGTCGGGGCCGATTTCTTCAAGTCGATCGACGACATCCGTGTGAAGCTGAAGGGCAACGCGCACGCGCTCTTCCTGCCGATCGGCGCCGAGGAGAATTTCACGGGCATGATCGACCTGGTGCAGATGATCGCCTACATCTTCGACGAGGACAAGGACCCCCTCGGGCTGAACCCGATCACCTCCGCGATCCCGGCTGACAAGCTCGAGGAGGCCAAGAAGTACCGCGACGCGCTGATCGAGGCCGTCTCCGACTTCGACGACGAGCTGGCCGAGAAGTACCTGGAGGGAGCCGAGATTCCCGTCGAGATGCTGATGCTCGCGATCCGCAAGGCCACGATCTCGCTAAAGTTCTTCGGCGTCATCCCCGGATCCGCCTTCAAGAAGAAGGGCATCCAGCGCGTCCTCGACTGCGTCGTGAACTATCTCCCGAGCCCGATCGACGTTCCCCCCATGAAGGGCAAGGACAGCGACGGGCACGACGTCGAGGCCGTGGTTGACGACAAGGCCAAGGTCGCAGGTATCGCCTTCAAGCTCTGGACCGACCCGTTTGTCGGCAAGCTGGTGTTCTTCAGGGTCTACACGGGCATGCTCAAGAAGGGCACCTCCCTCTACAACCCGCGCACCCGCAGGAGCGAGCGCGTCTCCCGCCTGGTCCTCATGAGGGCCATCGACCGCGAGGAAATCGACGTGGCCTACGCCGGGGATATCTGCGCCGTGGTGGGCGTGAAGGACGTGATCACGGGCGACACGCTCTGCGACGAGGACTTTGACATCCGCCTTGAGCCGCCGTCCTTCCCCGAGCCGGTCATCTCGATGTCGATCGAGCCGAACTCAAAGGCCGACCAGGAGAAGATGGGCACCGCCCTCCAGCGCCTTGTTGCCGAGGACCCGACGCTCAAGGTTAAGACCGACGTCGACACCGGTCAGGTCATCCTCTCCGGCATGGGCGAACTCCACCTGGAGATCATCCTCGACCGCATGAAGCGCGAGTTCAAGGTCGAGGCGACTAGCGGCAAGCCGCAGATCGCCTACCGCGAGACCGTCAAGGCCACCGCCGAGGGCGAGGGCAAGTTCATCCGCCAGTCCGGAGGCAAGGGCCAGTACGGCCACGTCATCATCACGCTTGAGCCGAACGAGAAGGGCAAGGGGATCGAGATCCTCAACGAGACGGTCGGCGGCAGCATCCCGAAGGAATTCATCAAGCCGGCGATTGACGGCATCAACGAGGGCGCGAACAACGGCGTCGTGGCCGGCCACCCGGTCGTGGACGTCATCGTCAAGATAACCGACGGCTCCTTCCACGAGGTCGATTCCTCGGAGCTCGCTTTCAAGATGGCCGGCATCTTCGCGTTCAAGGACGCGATGAAGAAGGCCAACCCGATCCTGCTGGAACCCATCATGGGCGTGGAGGTTACGACCCCCGAGGAATACCAGGGCGACCTGATCGGCGACATCAACCGCCGCCGCGGGACCATCCTCGGAATGGAGAACAAGGCCGGCGCCTGCATCATCGCCTCGACGGTGCCGCTGGAGACCCTCTTTGGCTACGTGACGGACATACGCTCCCTCTCCAAGGGACGCGCAAGCGCCTCCGTGACGCCCTCCCACTTCGAGCAGGTTCCGAACTCGCTCCTCCAGAAGATCGTGGAGTCCACCACGAGAGCACCGGCCCGCACCTAACCCCCGTTCTTTTTACGCCATGAAAGGCCAACGCATTCGCATCAAACTCCAGGGCTTCGACTACCGAGTAATCGACCAGTCGGCCCAGGACATCGTCGAGACGGCGAAGCGCTCCGGCGCCCGCGTCTCCGGCCCCATCCCGCTTCCCACCCGCATCGAGAAGCTTTCGGTCAACCGCTCGCCGCACGTCGACAAGAAGTCGATGGAACAGTTCGAGACCCGCACGCACAAGCGCCTTATCGACATCATTGAGCCCACCGCGCAGACGGTGGACGAGCTCAAGAAACTCAACCTGCCCTCCGGCGTCGACATCACCATTAACGTCTAAAGTCCACAGTTAGCAGTTCCCCCGCGTTCGCCCCTTGGGGCGCACCTCCGGGTCCTTCTAATGTAGGTCCAAAACGGAAACTCTCCACCTACCGCTTAGCCCATGATCTCCTCCCTACTCGGCAAAAAAATCGGCATGACCCAGGTCTACGACGCCCAAAACGTCCTAGTCCCGGTCACCGTGGTTGAAGCCGGCCCCTGCGCCGTGGTGCAGGTGAAGACCGTCGAGACCGACGGCTACAACGCCGTCCAGATCGGCTTCTCAAGCAAGAAGCCCAAGAATTCCAGCAAGGCCGAACTGGCCCATGCCAAGAAGGGCGGGGTGGACCACGCCCCCCGCGTCCTCTCCGAGGTGCGCCTCGAGGGCTCCCCGACGCTCAAGGTCGGTGACATCGTTACGGTCGCGGCCTTCCAGGAAGGCCAGTTGGTGGACGTGATCGGCATCACCAAGGGCAAGGGCTTCCAGGGTGTCGTCAAGCGCTGGCGCGTCGGCGGCGGTCCCGCGGCCCACGGCTCCATGTTCCACCGCCGCATCGGCTCAATCGGCATGCGCCAGACCCCCGGCCGCACCTGGAAGAACCAGAGCATGCCCGGACACATGGGCAGCGAGCGCCGCACCGTCCAGAACCTGCGCGTCGTCAAGATCGTCGCTGAGAAGAACCTGATCCTCGTGAAGGGGGCCATCCCCGGCGCCAACGGCGACGATGTCATCGTCCGCCTCGCGATCAAGGGCCAGCAGAAGAAAGCCTAACCCACAGGGAGACCACAGAGAGCCATGAAATTCACCGTTTTCAGCCCAGATGGCACCACCAGCCGCGAGCAGGACTTCGCGGGACTTCCCACGTTCGAGGGCGACAAGGGCCTTCAGGCCGTGAAGGAAGTGATCGTCGCCATCAACGCCAACAACCGCCTCGGCACCCATTCCACGAAGACCCGCGGCGAGGTCCGCGGCGGCGGCCGCAAGCCCTGGCGCCAGAAGGGAACGGGACGCGCCCGCGCCGGCTCGACCCGCTCCCCGCTCTGGTCTGGCGGCGGCGTCGTGTTCGGCCCGAAGCCGCGCGACTACAACAAGAAGATCAACGGAAAGGTGAAGGCCCTCGCGTTCAGCCGGGCCCTCTTCGACCGCGTCACCGCGGGCGAGATCGCCGTGATCGAGGACTTCAGCCACACCGTCACGAAGACCAAGGTCGTGAACAAGGTCGTTGGCCTCATTGCCCCCAAGGGCAAGGTGCTCCTCGTGGACGCCCCCTTCGCGCCGGCCGCCATCCAGGCCGCCCGCAACCTGGAGCGCGTCTCGCTCCAGGAGGCCGCCAAGCTCAACACGCTGGACCTATCCCAGTACAAGAAAATCATCGTCAGCACAAAGGCGCTCGAGGCCATCATCGCCCGCGTCGCAGGAGAAAAGAACTGATGAACGCCGACAAGGTACTCAAGGGCATGCTCCTCACGGAGAAGGCCAACAAGCAATCCGCCGAGCTCGGCCAGTACACCTTCGAGGTGTTCAAGGGTGCCAACAAGCACGCCATCGCCGAGGCCGTAGAGGCGACCTTCAAGGTCACCGTGCGCCGCGTCAACACGCAGAACTACCGCGGCAAGAACAAGCGCGGGCGCGCAGGCCTGCCCAGCACGACCTCCGACTTCAAGAAGGCGATCGTGACGCTGAAGGCCGGCGACAAGATCGAGCTGATCTAACGCAGACCGCCCGAACAACCAGGATCACACGCCATGCCCATCAAACATTTCCGCCCCCTGACGCCCTCCCAGCGATTCACCTCGCTGAACAAGCCGGTGGGCCTTTCCAAGGAGCGCCCCGTGCGCGCCCTCACCGAGAACAAGAACCGCTCCGGCGGCCGCAATGTCTACGGCCGTGTCACGAGCCGTCACATCGGCGGAGGCCACAAGCAGCTCTACCGCATCATCGACTTCAAGCGCGACATCCTGGACATCCCGGCGAAGGTTGCGGCGATCGAGTACGACCCGAACCGCACGGCCCACATCGCGCTGCTTTACTACACCAACGGCGTCAAGCGCTACATCCCGGCCCCCGAGGGCCTGAAGGTCGGCGACAAGATCGTCTCCTCCAATGCCGCGACCACGAACGACTTCACGGTCGGCAACAATTTCCCGCTGAGCCTGATCCCGCCGTCCACCCGCCTCCACTGCGTGGAGATGGTCCCCGGCAAGGGCGCCCAGATGGGACGCTCGGCCGGCACCAGCATTGAGCTCGTCTCTGTCGAGCACGGCAACGCGCACCTCAAGATGCCCTCCGGGGAAATCCGCATGGTGAACGCCAAGTGCCGCGCCACGATCGGGGTCGTCGGCAACGGCGACCAGGTCAACCGCTCGCTCGGCAAGGCCGGCCGCAAGCGCTGGCTCGGCCGCCGCCCGGTCAACCGCGGCGTCGCCATGAACCCGGTCGACCACCCGAACGGTGGCGGCCAGGGCAAGAGCAAGGGCGGCGGTGGCCGCCAGCAGATCGTCTCGCCGTGGGGCCAGCTCGCCAAGGGCTTCCCGACGCGTCGCCGCACCCGCATCTCAAGCAGCATGATCCTAGTCCGCAAAAACGGCCGCCCGCCGCGCGGCAAGAAGTAACCCGACCCCGACCGCACCATGGCACGTTCCATCAAGAAAGGCTTTTTCGTAGATTACCACCTCCTCGAGAAGATCGAGAAGGCGGGCAAGTCCGGCGCCCGCAAGCCCATCCAGACCTGGTCACGCCGGTCCACGATCACACCCGATTTCATCGGCCACACCTTCAACGTGCACAATGGCAAGGCGTTCGTCGCCGTCTACGTCACGGAGAACATGGTCGGCCACAAACTCGGCGAGTTCGCGCTCACCCGCATTTTCAAGGCCCACGGCGGAATGACCCGCAAGGAAATCTAAGGATACCCGCACCATGGAAGTTCAAGCACTCACACGCAACGCCCGCATGTCGCCGAAGAAG
>Ga0302319_10014645_pt1 | contig 14591 bp, 14 predicted proteins | sample Bog_T0_2_FD_203319 | JGI IMG/M metagenome (GOLD analysis project Ga0302319, IMG submission 203319) | Peat permafrost microbial communities from Stordalen Mire near Abisko, Sweden - Bog_T0_2 | ecosystem: Environmental > Terrestrial > Soil > Wetlands > Peat | place: Sweden: Abisko, Stordalen Mire... | reverse complement strand
GACGCAGAGCGACCTAGCCGCAGCCGTAAGCCAGCTTCAGTCCATGAAGGGCGATCTGAGCGACCATACCAGCCTGATCGCTCGCAATCACGATGAACTGGAAGTGCTGAAACACAAGGGCGACCGCACTTTCTATGAGTTCACGTTGGTGAAGGGGCAGAAAAAGCCCGTTGGGACGGTCAGCCTGGAGTTGAAGAAAGCTGATGCAAAGAAGAGCCGCTTTACCCTGACCGTGTACGCCGACGACAAGAGCTACGAAAAGAAGGACCGGAATCTGAACGAACCGTTACAGTTCTACGGTGGGAAGGATCCGGCGCTCTATGAGATCGTGGTCAATTCGGTAAGCGCCAAGAATACTGTGACTGGATATCTGTCGGTTCCGAAGAATGCGCCGGTTCCGCCTACTGTGAATTGAGCGTCTAAGGCTGGCGCTGAAGCGCGGCCGACGTGTGTCGGCTCGCCCGGTTCAGACTTGTATTTGAAGGTTTAACACTCGTGACAGATAGAGCCGGGACCCTGGGGTCTCGGCTCTTTCTGTTTATTGATGAAGGTCAGCTTTGGCGATGACTTAGATTTCGGTTGGAGGGCCTTTGGGGACGAGCACAAGATCTGGGTGATACTTCCAGACGATCGAGATGTTGAGGTCTTTGTGTGCTGCCCACTGAGCCTTTGTCACATGGAACGACGAAATGATCATGCCATCCAGGACTTCGCCGGGCGCGACGATTGTCTCCCGAGTGAGTGTTTTGCCGTGCAACGCCTTGAGCTCCGGATAGGCGATAAAGATGCGATCAAAGTCGAGAGCGGTTGCCGCATAGCTCGAATGAATGACATCGTCGAAGGTCGCATTGGTCAGCATGTCCTTCAACACAATCGGATCCTTGCTTTGATTGCGCACACGCAAATGGGCCAACACGAGAACCTGATCAAACTGTTCGCCAGGTGACTGTACGCCGTTGGCATCGATTGGCGTGGTGAGCGTATGGACTTCGTGGGCCCAGATCTGGACTACTTCACCGGCTGCGACGGGAGGGGTGCGGTTGGCGAGCAGGAAAAGGGTAATGCTGACTGACACCACGACAACGGCCGCCAGAGTGGTCCAGAGAAGATAGCTGCTTCCTTTGGCTAAATCCTCTCCTGCGGAGCTGGCATCGTGTTCGTGGACAGGATCATTCTGGATCTGGAGAAGGCTCATAGCGACCTCATATTACTCTGATTTTGATGGAAAATATGCCGAAAAGCAGGATACGCCCAGGAAAGGCGGGTCTGCACCTCTAAGTCCAGCCAAAGCAATGGGCTAACAACAGAGTGAATCAGAGAACAGAAGTTCGCACTTACGCTTGCAGGGGATCCGGGATGCATCCTTGGCTGTCTCATCCATGGCGCGGCCGTAACCCGGCTAGAAACTCTTGCGCGTTACCAGTATTGAGGAGGTCCTTTGGAGTGAGCCATGCCCGCCGAAGCTGGCGGATTCCATACTTCATTTTATCCAGATGACGCGTGTCGTGGGCGTCTGTGTTCACAACAATCCTGCATCCCAGCTCTTTGGCCAATCGCAGGTCGCGATCGTTGAGATCGAGCCGCTCGGGCGCAGCATTATGCTCGACAGCAACGCCCAACTCGGCAGCCCGGCGAAGCACTGCCGGAAGGTCGATTGCAAACGGCTCGCGGCGCAACAGAAGCCGACCGGTGGGGTGGCCGAGAATTCTTACATAGGGGTTTTCGATGGCACGCAGGACGCGTTCGGTCATTTCCTCTCTCGGCTGATTCAGCAGCGTGTGGACGCTGGCAATCACGACGTCCATTTCTGCGAGCACTTCGTCAGGAAGGTCGAGAGCGCCGTCACCGAGAATATCAACTTCGATACCGGTGAAGACGCGAATCCTGCCTTCCATTTCGCGATCCACCCGGCGGATTCGGTGGATATGCTCGAGGGCTCGCGTTTCGTCGAGGCCATTGGTCATGGCGAGGTTCTTGGAGTGGTCGGTGATGGCGATGTACTCGTAACCGCGCGCCAGGGCCGCGTCCGCCATTTCGCGGATGGAGTTGTGACCGTCGGTGGCGTGGGTATGCATGTGGACATCGCCGCGCAGGTCGGAGAGTTCAATGAGGCGGGGGAGCTGGTGTTTTGCAGCGGCCTCGATCTCGCCGAGATTTTCGCGCATTTCGGGGGGCATCCAGTCCATTCCGAGAGCGGCATAGATAGATTCTTCCGTTTCGGCGGCGACGACGGATTCGTCCGTCTCGGAAGGACTGAGCCGTGCGAGCGCCCATTCGCTGAGCGTGTAGCCCATTTTGAGGGCGCGCTGGCGAAGCGAAACATTGTGCATTTTGGAGCCGGTAAAGTATTGCAATGCGGCGCCATAAGAACTCGAAGGCAATAGGCGGACATCGACCTGGAGGCTGTTGCCGAGGTAGAAGCTGACTTTATTTTCACCCTTGGCAATCATGTCTCGAATGCCTGGATAGGCTGCTACATACTCGACGGCCGCGGCGGCTTTTTCGGGCTGGCAGGCTGGACCGGTTACCAACAGGTCGAGATCGCCGCAAGTCTCGCGGCCTCTCCGTAACGATCCGGCTGGCGTCACCCGCTCGATTCCATCGAATAAAAGGAGATATTGGATGATTCGATCCGCAGATTCTTCTGCCTCATCAATGCGGAACCGCCCGACGCTCTTGCGGAAGTCTTCTATGCCTTTACGCAGCTTCTCGATCTGCTTCTCACCCATGCGCGGGAGACCGCTGAGGCACCCGGCGTCAATGGCTTCAGCAAGCTGGTCGATGCTGGAGATTTTTGCGGCGTCCCAGAGCAGTGCGACAGTTTTTGGACCCATGCCCGGGAGCTTCAATAGATCGAGGATTCCTGCGGTGTAGCGGGCAAGGAGCTCGTCGCGCAGAGGGATCGAGCCAGTGGCGACGGCGGCCTGAATATTCGCGGCCATTCCTTTGCCGATGCCCGGAACCTCGAGCAGTTTAGAAAGGTCGCCTGAGACAGCTGCGAGATCTGTCGTACTCTGCTCGGCGGCGTCTGCCGCGCGGCGGTAGCTGCGGATGCGGAAGGAGTCGCCGCCACTGATTTCCAACAGATCGCCGGTTTCCGACAAGAGGCGGGCGAGAGTCTGATTATCCATGGGATCTTAAATCTCCACGGATAGTATCTTTCACCGAAGCCTCTGACAGCCAGACGCAACTTTCCTGGAGCCCTAAGAGGGAGCCCGGGTGCGAAGTCTTTTCACCCGGTGTCAAAGTCGCGATGCAGTATGAGCCGGGGTGACGGTTCGTTTAAGGCTCCGCATCCCCCAACTTATTGAGTCAGGAAACGGGTTTGGAAACCAGGACGAATCATGCGCAATGCTTCAATTTTGGTAATACGATGCTTCGAAATTACTGAAGCCGAACCTATGCGGCAGCCGAAGAGTTGGCGTCCTTCTGCCTGACTACTGTGTCAGCCTGAGGACCTTTCTGGCCGTTTACGATGTCGAACTCAACCTCGTCCCCCTCTTTCAGCGATTTGTAACCGTCCACTTGAATGGCTGAGTAATGTACGAAAACATCCGGTCCGTCTTCACGACCGATGAACCCGAAGCCTTTGGCGTTGTTGAACCATTTGACCGTGCCTTTGTATTGAGCCACCGATTTGATCCTTCCTTTTCTCAGTGCTGGCGACGTTCTGGGAAGCCGCTAATTGTTATGACGAAGTAAGTGACCGAAAAGTTGATCGATTTCAGGGGTGGTTTTTTCTAAAAGTGGCCCGGTAATTTCCTGTCAGGAAAACTTCTGTCGATTTTCCAGCATATTCTTCATTTTTTTCGCTTCAGACCCAGTTGCCTTGCATAAAGCAAAATCGTGGTCAGGGTTTTTCCGTCGATGATCTTGCCCTTGTCGATCATGTCCAGCAGATCGGATAGTTTAACCAACCGGAAATCAATTTGCTCGTCCTCTTCCGGATGAGCGTCGCCGGCGACGAGACCTTCGGCGAGAAATACGTTCATCGATTCGCCTAAGAAACCCGGGCTCGCGTAGTACTCCATGAGTGGGGACCACTTTTGGGCCTGGTAGCCGGTTTCCTCGGCCAACTCCCGCTTGGCGCCCTCCAAAGCAACTTCACCTGCATCCAGTTTTCCTGCTGGCAACTCCCAAAGAAACTGCCCGGCTGCATGACGGTATTGGCGCTCGATGACGATCCATGGGTCTTTCTTTCGCTTGGATGGATCGACGGCGAGTATTACCACCGAGCCGTTATGCCGAATCACGTCACGGTACGATTCGCGGCCACCCGGTTCAATAATGTGGTCCCGAAGGACGCGAAAGAGCTTTCCCTCGTAGGCTACCTGGGAGTCAAGGAGTTTTGCCGTCTCGTCCGGGGCTGCTTTGGTGCGGGCTTTGAGCGTGGCTTTGAGAGCACTCTTGGGAAGAGTTGCGATTCCTGGCTTTTTTGTGACCTTGGCAGGACCTTTCATTTTGCCGGCGGACTGAGGTTTGGGTTTTGCAGTCTGGGGAGGCCTGGAAGCGGTTTTTGTCTTTGCCACTTTCGTCCCGGATGGCTTGCTCGCGATTTTTGCGGATTTTGTCGGTTGATCAGGCTTCGTCTTCGTCGGAGGATTCTCGGAAAGGCTTTGGGTTTCAGCCGATTTTCCATCGTTCGCAACGGACGTTGCCGGATTGCTCTTGTCTGTTTTCTTCCTGGCCATCATTGTTCATTTGCTCCCAAAGTCAAGTGGCGATCTTTGCAATGAATACGGTAACACCAGCTGAGTCTATCCGGTATTTTTCTGCATCGGCTCGCACTGTCCGGTCGGCGCATTCGATTTTCTTTTTTGCAACCGCGCACGCATCACTGCATCCGAGCAGCTAGTCGCGGCATCCTTAAGTTGGAATTGCCAACGCAGCGATTAGACTTGTTGAGGAGCATCTCGGCAAAGCTGCTCCATCAAGACGAGAGAGCCCGAATTGAACGCAGAGTGTTTCCCCATTTCCGTCGTGCCGGGTCTCTCCCGGCTGTTCCTCGATTACTGCAATGGGGAAGCGCCTGTGCGCGCATGGTTTGGCGGCGATGCCCGCGATCGCAACTGGCAGCGTGCGCAGCATAAACAGCCCCACGATCACGTGGAATCTCTTGCGCGATTGCTGGCGGATCAGAATTCAACGGCGGCATCGGCTTCGGCGATCGCTCAATTGCGTGGAGGAGCCGGTGTTGTCGTTACCGGCCAGCAGGTCGGTCTCTTTGGCGGACCGCTTTTTACCCCGCACAAGGCTGCAACCGCGGTTTCCCTGGCGCAGGGGGCTACGGAAGCTGGTCATCCGCATGTACCGATCTTCTGGCTGGCCAGTGAGGACCATGACTTCGCGGAAGTGAATCATGTGACTTTTCCGGCAAGGCGTGAACTCCGGAAACTGAGCTATGAGTCGAATCTCAGTGCTGCGGTGCCTGTCGGCGGCGTAGTTCTCGACGACTCGATCAGCCCATTGATTGACCAGGCGTGGGAACTGCTGGGCTATTCAGATGCCATGGAATGGCTGGCTTCCGCATACCGACCCGGGCAGACGCTGGCGGGTGCATTCGCAGAGTTTTATAGCAAGGTCTTTGCGCAGCACGGGCTGATTGTTCTGGATGCCTCAGGGCGGGAGGCGCATCGGCTCGGAGCGCCGGTGCTGCAGGCCGCGATTGAACGCGCCGACGAACTGCATGTTGCTTTGCTCGAACGTAATAGCGAACTGCTGGCAGCCGGGTACCACGCACAGGTTGCGGTGGCGGAACGCGGCAGCCTGCTTTTCCTGATCGACAGCCAGACCGGCGCTCGTAATTCACTGCGCAGGACCCAGGCAACATCCAATGAACCCGAAGGACTTTGGCAGGCAGGCCGGGAAAAGTATTCGACCAACGAATTGCTTGGAATTCTGGCCAGCGAACCGGAGCGGATTTCTCCATCGGCGCTGCTGCGGCCTGTTTTTCAGGATGAAATTCTTCCGACCTCGGCCTATATTGGCGGACCGGCGGAGATTGCCTACTTCGCGCAGTCTGCCGTGCTCTACGAGCGCATTCTGGGACGCCTTACACCGGTGCTTCCACGGCTGTCTGCGACGCTGGTTGAGCCTGCGATTGCGGAGTTACTGGACCGGCACGAGTTGACTCTGGAGACGATTTTTGCCAGTACGGAAGAGTCGCTGGCGCAGAGGCTCGCTGCTCGCGCGATGCCGATTGCCGGCAAGCGGCTCCTTGCGTCGGCGGGAAACTCGCTCGACCAGGAGCTGACGGCACTGACTGAGTATTTGAATTCGCTGGACGAAGGCGTGGGTCGCTCGGCGCAGGTCTCTGCCAGCAAGATGCGCTACCAGATGAACCGGTTGAGGCGCATGGCTGCCAATTTTGAATTACAGAAGGAAGCGTCGCTTGGCAGGCACGCGCAGGCTGTCGTACAGGCGCTCTATCCTCACGGCGGTTTGCAGGAGCGGCTGATGGGGGCAGGTTATTTTCTGGCGCGATACGGCGATGCATTGGTCCAAAAGCTGATTGCTGAGGCAAGCGGCGGTTGTCCTGGGCACAAGATGATTCGGCTATAATCCAGCGGGTTGCAGATTGTCGACTTTGTTGTCCCGTTCGGGCGCGGAGGCTTTTGGGTGAGATTTCTTTCCTGTGGTTCGATGGTTCTGGTGCTGCTGGCCGCAATTATGGCAAATGCCCAGATTGAGGTGAAGCCTGCTGGTTCTGCGCAGGAGTCTGCGTGTCCAGAAATCTCCGCGAGTAATTCATTTCTGGGTATATCGACGATCCGCCTTTGGCCAGGGGATGCTCCAGAGGCGAGAGGAACGGGCTGCGAGGATATTCCGACGCTCTCGGTTCTGCGCCCTCAGCCGGGGCGCGAAAACGGCAGCGCAGTGATTGTGATGCCGGGTGGGGCCTATTTAGGGCTGGCCGCGATTCTCGAAGGCAGGGAAGTGGCTGATTGGTTCGCTGCGCGCGGATTTACGGCATTTGTACTGCGCTACCGGCTTGGAAAGAAATACCTGCTGCCGATTCCGCTGGTCGACGCGCGGAGGGCAGTGCAAGTGGTAAGAGCGAGAGCACGCGACTACCATATTTCACCGGAACGAATTGCAATCATCGGGTTTTCAGCGGGGGGCAATCTGGCAGGGCTCACTGCAACTCAGTTTGTACCGGGCAAGCCGGATGCCGAGGATCCAATCGATAGAGTATCGAGCAGGCCCGATTACCTGATTCTCGGATATCCATGGATCGGCGCTATCTCGCCAAATACCGCGCACCTGACTTACTGCAAGCTGATGGATGTGATGGATCGATGCGATGAGTTGCGGAAGGCGTATTCACCGGATTTGTTCGTCACGAAAGATACACCGCCGACCTTTATTTATCACACGACGGATGATGCAACCGTTCCGGTGGAACAGGCTTTGAGCTTTTACGAAGCGTTGCTGAAAGCCGGGGCCTCCGGTGAGATTCACATCTTTGCTCACGGATCGCATGGGAGTGGTCTTGGTTCTGGCGATGCGTCGCTGGATCAGTGGCCCAACCTGCTCGAAAGCTGGCTGCGCGACCGGGGCCTGTTCACCAGGGACGCTGCGGCGACGACAAGCCACTGACCGCCGTACCGTTGACACTCAGCCAAGCCCGTGTTTTTATCGCTTCTGAATCCTGAGGAGCGATATGTTTCCCCAAAACATCTCTTCGAAATCGTCTGCCGGGTTGTTGTTTTCTTCTTTTGTGGCCGTCTGGACGTTTGCTTTCGGAGTTGCCGGAGCGCTGGCGCAGGCGACTCATGATGGCAACGCATCGGGAAAAGGTAAGGGCGATCCTGCGCGAATTACTGATGAATTGCGTGAGGAGACTCCGAACGACTTTCTTCGCGTGACGTTTGTTCCGGCGGGCGTGAGTGTGACTTCGCTTGCGCGGCCTGGAGCGTTGCGGGGGTTTGCCACTGCGACGGATTTCTATATGCCGCCGCTGCCGCTGAAGGAGTTTCCAAACTACTCGGGGTTGATCAACGACGATACCAAGACGCTGGTTGCGCTACGCTGCCGCCCCGCGAAACCAGAGAGCGTGGACGCAGTGATTGCAACTTGGCCCAATCTCTTTCATGCGATTGAGCGCGACGTGCATCGCGATGCTGCTGAGTGCTCGACGACTACGCCAGCTTCGAAGCCTGACCCGGAGTTACAGGCGTTTTGCTTTGCCCACGCTTATAACGATCCGGCGGGCTCGACGGTGCCGCGAACGCTGGCTTCAACCTTCGATTACGCTGCGAAGGTCTTTGATCCTGAGAACAAGGCGCTGGCGGACTGGCTGCGAACGCAATACGGCGTCTTTCCTGCCTTCAGCGGACTCGGCTTTTCGGTGAAGGATTCTTACAATCTCGACACGCAGCCGATGGATGCGGCGCAACTGCTCGTGAAGTCGGTTTCGCCCGAATATGTGCTCAGGAATGTGAGTCTGAAAGAAGCTGGCTGCCGCTGCATCTCGGTTGCGCCTTATCCGGGACGCGCCGATGACAAGCTTGACCCGAAGTTTATTGCGAAGGCTGGCGGGAATGGGGAGTGCAAGGTGGTGAGGTCGTTGACTCACGCGAAGTGAAGTTAAATCTGGGTTGCTCGTCCCCTCTTGCCCTCACGAAGCTTTGGGTACCGGTGTTTCTTCGGTTGTTGCGGGAGGGTAGACGCGATTGGCCTCGGTCAGGAATCGGTCGACTGCATCGTCGTCATTGGGGTCGTATGGGCCGTCGTCAGGGTCGTTGGGATCGTAGGGGACGGGCGCGTCTTCGGCAATTTGCTTCCTGACCCAGTCCCAGTCACTCATGTCACGATTTGGAAGCGGCATAACGTCTCCTTTCCTTGCGAGATGCAAAGCGGAACGAAATAAATCGGATGTTCCCGCTTCGCATAGTGTAAACCAAGGCTAAAACCGCGCCCTGAAATTCAACATAGGCCACGTCCAGGAAACGTTCCTCAGGCGCTGATTTGAGCCGATAGGTTATCTTTTCAAGACTTTCGTAAACCCGGTGCGCGACCAGGAAGTCGAGTCTGTGCTTTCGCAGGTTTGCCTCTCGTTTGGCCTCATCCCATTCGTATTGCATGATCTCTGTGCGGTAGTTCGCGTTGAGGAAGTTCAATAGGTGGTTGAATGCGAACCGCATCGAAGGCGGATCATATATAGAAGGCCCCGACAGCGGGATTTCATCTGCTGCCGAGGCACTATGTGGTGATCGACTAGTTTAGAAACATCGTTCGATATAAAGTATCGCGCTGGACTGGTTTGAAGCCGGCGTCGCGGATGATGCGGCGAAGCTCTTCTTCGGTGGTGCAGTTACTGGTGCCGGCGGCTTTGACTACATTCTCTTCTAACATGACCGAGCCCACGTCGTTGCCGCCGAAGTGGAGGCCCAACTCGAGGACTTTCAGGCCCTGAGTTACCCAGCTTGCCTGGACGTTCTCGATGTTATCGAGATACAAGCGCGAGATAGCCAGTACTTTCAGATATTCAACCGAAGTCGCTTCTTCCCAGCCGCGGCCGCCGAGAGCGGTGTGATTGGGCTGGAAGCTCCATGGGATGAAGGCAGTGAACCCGCCGGTCTCTTCCTGTAGATTGCGCACTACTTCGAAGTGGTTGATGCGCTGGTCGAAGGTTTCGCCGACACCGAACATCATGGTGGCCGTGGTCCTCATGCCGAGCTGGTGCGCGGTGCGGTGCACGTCGACCCAGTCCTGTGTTTTGCACTTGAGCCGGGCGATGCGATGGCGAACATCGTCATCGAGAATCTCTGCGCCGCCGCCCGGAATTGAGTCGAGGCCGGCGTCGCGCAGGCGGGCGATGGTATCGCGAAGGCTGAGTTCGGAGTATTCCGCGATGGCGAGGATTTCGCTGGCGGAGAGGCAGTGGAGCCAGATTTGCGGAAAGCGCTGCTTGATGCCGGTGAAGAGGCGCTCAAACCAGTCGATTTTCAGGTCGGGATGGAGGCCGCCCTGCATCAGCACGCCTGTGCCGCCCATTTCCTGGGTTTCGGCGATCTTTTCGTAGATCTTTTCGAAGTCGAGGATGTAGCCTTCTTCGGCGCGAGGGTTCTTTACTCCGGGCTTTGGCAGCGGCCGGTAAAAGGCGCAGAAGGTGCAGTACTCGGTGCAGAAATTGGTGTAGTTGATGTTGCGGTCGATGATGTAGGTGACGACGCGCTCGGGATGAAGGCGGCGTCGAACGGCGTCAGCCTCCATGCCAAGGCCGATCAGGTCATCGGAGTTGAAGTAATCGAGCGCCTGCTGGCGGGTAATCGACATGTCTCTATTGTAGTCATCCGGCGAGATTTCGGGGAATCTGGTGAGCGGTCACTTTCGCCAGGCAACATTCCGCCTATTCGGGCTTACGAGGAGGGATGGTGGGAGTATCAGGGGCTTTAGCGGCCGGTTGGGGCTTTTTGTCGTAGGTGGAGACACCCATGCTCATGAGGAAGAACCGGAATCCCTTACGGAGTTTATCGAGCAGATTCAATTGGTTGATCCTCTTTCTTTAGAACGAAACATCGGCTGGCTGGCTGACTTTGAGCACGGAGTGTTCGCCTGTCTTTTGTTTCCATGCGGTGCGAATGGCGTCGATCTTTGCGGCATTTTCCGCCGTTCGGGGATAGTCGATGATCAGCAGTTTGGAGCGAATGCGCTCGGGGACCTTTTCATCCTTGCCCTGCCACTGTCCGTAGACATCCATGACGCTGAGTCCGTCGGGAAAGCGCGGTGTGACTTCCTTGTCCAGAAAATCACGCCAGGCTGCCTCGCTGGTACCCTTGTCCACGGCGTCGGCGGGGCCGAGGCCGAAATAAAGCTGGGTATCGACCCAGCCCTGGGCTTTTGCCGGGTGAGCCGAATCGCCGTGAAGCGTCGGACTCGCCGTTTGCGAGGATGAGGCGTAGTGAGCGATGCCGAATCCAAAGAGCAATACCACTGCCGCTGCGAGAATTTGATTGACCTTTAACCAAGGCTTCCGATTTTGCATTTCGATCATCCCCACAGAGTTTTGCAGAATCGAACTTTACTGGGCAGGCTTGCCTGAAACGACTGGTGGCGTGGTGACTGTCGGCGCCAGGGCCGTGTCAAGATTCAAGGGTAATTTCAGCAAGGTCAGCGCTGTTGGCGGCAGCGGCTTATCAGCGTTTGCGAGCAGCAGGCTCACCTGCCACATCTCCGTCTCTGAAAGCACGTTCTTGTAAGAAGGCATACCGGTGAGTCGAATGCCGTTGGCAACCTTCCAATAAGTCTCGCCAGGAGGATCATCGCTCACTCCGACCACGTCGCCGTTGTGATGTTTCTCCCACAGTGGCGGAGCATCCGGAAACATGTGTTTGCCGACCACGGAGGGGTTTCCATAGACGCCATGGCAAAAAGCGCACTGCTCGCGGTAAATGTGAGCTCCTGCAATGAAGTTGGCCTCATTGGCTTCGATGGGAACCGTCTTCGGCAGTTCAAGATCGATGCGGGCGTTGAGGGGGGTGTGGGTAATCGCACGTTCGAACGGAAGCGCAGCATCAGCAACCGCTACTGGAGGATGGCCGTAACTAAGCCATGCCCAGACGCCTACGGGTATCAGCAAAACTCCAATTACGATTCCTAACAAAAGGCGAAACATTTTCGATCAACCCTCCAGTTTCACCATCATACGCACTGGCGGCCTGCTAAAGGGGTCAAGAGGTTGCATACGGTTCCCGTTTCTTTCCAGTCCACCATTGTCTGGACGGCGTGGTTCGGATTTGGCACCGTTGATCTCGCTGTGCAGGGGGCTGCTCTGGGGTGAGTCGAACCAATCTGGTTCGTATTTCGCGCATGAGGGAATCAAGTCCGAATCGCATCAATTCAGAGGCTCGCCGGCGGGATTCGACAAGGGACCGTTGAGAATCGATTTGGCACTGATCCGGTAGTGCAGGAGAACTGTCGGGATTGTTTGCGGCGATGGAATTTGTCAAATTCCAGCATCCATGTGGGTGAGTGGGATACCGAACGCCCTTTTCAGCCGTCAGACAGCTGTTACTCCGAAGTCTGTTCTGGCAACGGCAACCTGATGCTGGCCATGTTGCGGGCGGGTTCGGCGCGGCCAAGGTCCAAGATGTTTTAATACGTAAGGGACTGTCCCCCATTTCCTATCCGGTTGGGGCTCTTCTCGAAAGGCCTGGAGGTATTCCGATCCTGATGTTTTCGTTTCGCCGATTCGCACTTTTGCTCATTGTCACTGTCTCCGCAAGCCTTGGTTTGCAGACCCCGGAATTACAAGCGCAGGCCAGCAGCAGTTCTCAGCCTGCCGAGCCAGCCGCAGCTCCGCAGCCTCAGCAGGCACAGCAGACTACTGGACCACTTACGGTGGCGGCTCGGCTCAAGGCTCGCCGCGAGCAGCGCCGTGCAGCTGCCATTCACGATGTCTACAGTCACCTTTACGAGACCTACGTTGGCATGGGATACATGCGTTTCACCCCGGGCAACAATCTGCAGCGGGTGAATGAATATGCCTGGAACGTTGGCGGTACACGCTACTTCAGCGATCGGCTCGGAGTTACCGTGGATGGGCGTGGGTTTTACGGTTCTCCGTATATCGGACCAAATGCGGCCAGCGACAGCGCCGTCTATAAGCCCGCGATCAGCGAGTATACGGCAATGGTCGGGCCTACTTACCGATTTCTGACTGAACCAAGGTATTCGGTTTCCGGCAGGATTCTGGCGGGCGGAGCGTTTGGCAACTTCTCGGGAGACCTTGGCTCATTCAAGCCGGCGGAGTTGGGCCTTTTTTCGAATGGGGCGGGTTTGGCCGTCAGCGCCAGCCTTCCGGTTGAATACAACGTCACTCCGGAGGTCGGCGTACGCCTCGCCCCTGAGTACCTTTTGACCAACTTCGGCTCGACAACTCAGAATAATCTCGGATTTACCCTGGGAGTTGTTGTGCGTTGGGGCAAGCAATAAGAACGATTTTTCTTTAAACCTGATATTGCAAGATCAAAGCGAGGCGCGAACCAAGTTTTAGACCTGGTTCGCGCCTTTTTCCTATTCAGGAGGCAGTGACTACTGGAGGATTGGTATGCCGGCTATTCGTCTTTGCCACTCTGCAGGGCCGGTTTGATGGACGCTGGTGCCTTTCGAGTCGACGGCGACCGTCACGGGCATGTCCACTACGTCGAATTCGTAGATGGCTTCCATGCCGAGATCTTCAAATGCCAAAAGCCGCGATCCGTGGATAGCTTTTGAAACGAGATACGCCGCGCCGCCGACTGCCATCAAATACACTGCACCGAATTCCCGGATGGCTTCGATGGCAACCGGGCCGCGCTCGGCCTTGCCGACCATGCCGAGAAGGCCGGTTTCGGCGAGCATCTGGCGGGTGAATTTATCCATGCGGGTAGCAGTGGTAGGACCCGCCGGACCGACGACCTCTTCGCGGACTGGATCGACCGGGCCTACGTAGTAGATGAACCGGTCTTTGAAATCCACGGGCAGCTTTTCGCCGCGATTGAGAATGTCGGTCATGCGCTTGTGAGCGGCATCGCGGCCAGTGAGCAGCTTGCCGGTAAGCAGGAGGACTTCGCCGGGTTTCCAGGAGGCAGCTTCAGCGCGGGTGACTGTGTCGAGATTGACCGGGCGGGCGGTGGAAACATCGTAGGTCAGTTTCGGCCAGTCGGAAAGCGACGGTGGATCGAGATACACTGGGCCGCTGCCGTCGAGAACGATGTGCGCGTGGCGCGTTGCGGCGCAGTTGGGAATCATGGCGATGGGAAGATTGGCGGCGTGGCAGGGAGTGTCGAGCACCTTTACGTCGAGCACAGTAGTGAGTCCGCCGAGCCCCTGGGCGCCGATGCCGAGACGGTTTACCTTGTCGTAGAGCTCGACGCGGAGCTTTTCGGAAGTTGTCTTTGGTCCTCGCGCGATGAGTTCCTGAATGTCGATCGGGTCCATGAGCGACTGCTTGGCAAGGAGCATGGCTTTTTCCGAAGTTCCGCCGATGCCGATGCCGAGCATTCCGGGCGGGCACCAGCCTGCGCCCATCGTGGGAACGGTCTTCAAAACCCATTCGACGACGGAGTCAGAGGGATTGAGCATGGCGAACTTGCTTTTGGCTTCTGAACCGCCGCCTTTGGCTGCCACGGTTATTTCGACGGTGTTGCCCTGGACGAGTTCGACGTTGACGACGGCTGGTGTGTTGTCGCGGGTGTTCTTTCGCGCGCCGGCTGGGTCGGCAAGCACTGAGGCGCGGAGCTTGTTGTCGGGGTCGAGGTAGGCGCGGCGGACACCTTCGTCGACCATGGTTTGCAGATCCATGGTCGCGTCGAAACGGACGTCCATGCCGATCTTTACGAAAGCGTTGACGATGCCAGTGTCCTGGCAGATGGGCCGATGGCCCTCGGCGCACATGCGACTGTTGATGAGAATCTGTGCGATGGCATCTTTGGCCGCGTGGGACTGCTCCTTTTCATAGGCGGCGGTGAGGCTTGTGATGTAGTCGACTGGATGGTAGTAGCTGATGTATTGCAATGCGCCTGCGACGCTGGCAATGAAGTCTTCCTGCCGGATTACCGTCATGCTTTAAGCTCCTTCGAACTAACTAGGGTAATGGACGAGGA
>Ga0302319_10014643_pt1 | contig 14591 bp, 8 predicted proteins | sample Bog_T0_2_FD_203319 | JGI IMG/M metagenome (GOLD analysis project Ga0302319, IMG submission 203319) | Peat permafrost microbial communities from Stordalen Mire near Abisko, Sweden - Bog_T0_2 | ecosystem: Environmental > Terrestrial > Soil > Wetlands > Peat | place: Sweden: Abisko, Stordalen Mire... | reverse complement strand
TACAGATTACCCGAGAAGGCCGCATAGGCGGATGGGGCAAAACCCGCATTGTCCGGTAAAATCCGGCCCATACGGCCCGTGGGGGTAGTGTATCGGACCGAGGAATTGAAGTACTGAAGCGATTTCCGAATGTTTGCGCTTGCGAGGCAGGGACGGGCGGCCCGCCCGTCCGTGGACTGCGAATGACCCGTTCGAAGAACCCGGCCGGGCGGGCCGCCCGGCCCTACCCCAAAACCAGGACGCGCGGGGCCGGGCGTCCCTACCCGGGATCGAGTGCTGCCGACCTACCTGGCTTCCGGTCATACTGATACATTACGCGCCCAGGGTTCCATTGGGCCGTTGCCGACGGGAAGCGCCAGCAGGGTGTTGAAAAGCTTCGGCACCCTGCTAGTTCTGGTGGTCAGTCATGAACACAGCCCCCGCCCGGTTGGGCAAAGCAGGACGCGCAGAGCTGGACTTTTTGCGGTGTGGCTTGGCCATTGCCGCCGGCTTATCCGCCGCGAGCGCCCTTGCCCAGGTCAACTATGCGACACCGTATGCCATCACGACCTTTGCCGGGGTTGCGCCAGGCAGCACGGACGGCCTCGGCAAGCTTGCTCGCTTTAATGGGCCCACGGGTCTGGCTCTGGATGCCGCGGGGAATCTCTTTGTTTCGGATACCTTCAATGAGACGATCCGGAAGATATCTCCAACGGGGGAGGTGACCACGCTGGCGGGCGCGGTTGGGGAAACCGGAAGCGCGGACGGCATGGGAGATTCCGCCCGATTCTTTGGGCCGGAGGGCGTCGCCGTGGACGGTGCGGACAACGTCTATGTCGCCGACCTGGCCAACTGCACCATCCGCAAAATCACCCCCGCAGGGCTTGTGACGACGCTAGCCGGCACGGCGGGCCAATTCGGAGCGGCCGATGGCACAGGCGGGGCAGCCATGTTCTTATCCCCCGGCGGTGTGGCTGCGGATGCCCTTGGAAATGTCTATGTCGCCGATCAAGGAAACGAGACAATCAGGATGGTTACGGCCTCGGGCGTTGTGACTACGATCGCGGGATCCCCCGGCCAGTCCGGGTCCACGGACGGACCTGGGACGGTCGCACTGTTCGAGAACCCGGACTCGATTGCCCTGGACTCCTCCGGCAAACTCTACGTCGCAGACGGGGGAGCCGGCACGATCCGCAAGATGACGCCGACTCGATCCGGCGGCATTGCCGGTTGGTCGGTGTCGACGCTTGCCGGCCTGCCAGACACCTCAGGGAGTTCCGATGGAACGGGCAGCGCGGCCCTGTTCAACCAGCCTACCGGGCTGGCAGTGGATCTGGCGGGCGACATCTATGTCGCGGATCAGGGAAACGACACGATTCGAAGAATAACTCCCGATGGATCGACGACGACCCTGGCAGGGGCGGCGGGTCAGACCGGGAGCGTGGACGGCGTAGGCGCCGCCGCACGGTTCGGCATGCCCTGGGGACTGGCGGTGAACGGCGCCGGGATTGTCTTTGTGGCGGATACAGGCAATGAGACCATTCGTGCGGTTTCGCCATCCGGAGTCGTGTCAACGCTGGCGGGCGCGCCGAGCTCAGGCAGCACGGACGGCCAGGGAAGCTCGGCCCTGTTCACTTTGCCGAGCGGTGTGGCCTTCGACGATGTGGGCGACGTCTATGTCGTGGAGCTCGGCAGCTCGACCCTGCGCAAAATATCGCCTTCCGGGTACGTCTCCACGCTGGCGGGGACGGCGTTCAAGCCTGGGAGTATGGATGGGACGGGCCCTGCTGCGGAATTCACTGGGCCCCAGGGCGTTGCGGTCGATCCTTTCGGTAATATCTTCGTCGCCGACACGGGAAATCAAACCATCCGCTTTGTGACTCCTGATGGGACGGTGGTGACGGTCGCCGGGCAACCTGGCATTCTTGGCAGCGCGGACGGAATTGGCGGGGCGGCCCAATTCAATTCTCCACAAGGGCTGGCAGTCGATTCTTCCGGAAATGTGTACGTCGCCGATGCCGGGAACGACACAATCCGCAAGATCACGCCTTCGGCGGAGGTTTCCACCCTGGCTGGCAGCGCAGGTCAACCTGGCTACGTCGACGGGGTCGGCGGAACGGCACGGTTCAACCTCCCCACTGGCGTTGCCGTGGACGGGGAGGGCAATGTCTATGTGGCGGACGAGGGCAACCACCTCCTCCGCAAGATCGACGCTGCCGGACAGGTGACAACCCTGGCCGGTGCGGTCGGCCAATTTAACTATGTGGATGGCATGGGCAGCGCCGCCCAATTCGGCGGTCCCGGTGGGATCGCCGTGGACAGCGCTGGGGATGTTCTTGTGGCGGACGGTGGGCTGGTTCGAAAGGTCACGCCGGCCGGGTCTGTCACGACGCTTGCCGGCAACCCAGGCAATTCGGGAAGCGTGGACGGAACGGGCGGCTCGGCCCTCTTTTTTGGCCTGGGCGCACTGGCGGTGGATCATTCCGGCGTCATCTATTGTGCGGATGAGTACAACCATACCATCCGCAAGGGTGTGCTTGCCTTCGCGTCTCAGCCAATGTCCCAGACGGTCAACACGGGATCTTTCCTCGTCCTCACCACCGAGCTGGCGGGCAACGAGGGATTCCAGTACCAATGGCAGTTTGACGGAGTCAACCTCGCCGATGGGAACGGCATCTCCGGGGCGACCGGCCCGCAGTTGGTTCTTTCCGGAGCTGCCGCCGACAACAGCGGAAACTACGTCTGTGTGGTGACCGGCCCGGGAATTGTAACCGAGAGCAATGTCGCGAGTCTCGTCGTCGAACACTCTTCCAAGCCCGGCATGCTGATCGGCCTCTCGGGCCGCGGCTTTGTCGGAACTCAGGACAGCATCCTGATCGGCGGCTTCTACATCGCCGGTACCACCTCGGCCACGGTGCTTATCCAGGCGATCGGCCCGACCCTCTCGGCGAACCCCTACAATGTGGCCAACGTCCTTCTGCACCCCAAGCTCACGATCCACCAGAGCCGGAACGGACAGGACGTCGTTCTTTATTCAAATACCGGTTGGGGATCGAGCCCGGTCCTGCGTGCCGCGGCGGCCGCAGCCTATGCAAAGCCGGTGCTGCAACCCGGCTCCGATGACTCGGAAGTGGTTCTCACGCTGCCTCCGGGCGGGTACACGGCGGAGGTCAGCGGAGCCGACGGTGGAACGGGCGTGGCCCTGTGCGCGATCTACCAGTTGCCGTAACGCAGTCCGCCAGAGGCACCCCAGTCACTTGTCCCCGATGGACTCGATGTTGAATCCGTCGACGGCGATGCGCGGGCTCTCACCGCGGGTGTCGGCCTGGTCGACTTCCGTCCGCAGGCGGCGCGTTTCGCCGGGCATGAGGGTGATGTAATTGTCCCCGTAGAGCGCCGGAAGGATCCGGTCGCCGCTGTGTGCGCGCACGGCCCTGAGTCGGACCAGCAGCGCCGGCGTCCCGGAGAGATTGTCCAAGTCCGTCCACAGGACCCAACGATTCCCCTGGAGCTTGGCCGTCGTGACGCTGCGCACGGCTGCCTTTGGGAAGGAACGAATTGCCCGAAAGTCGTAGGCAGGGTAGGGGGGGATCTGGTTCCGGCCGTACGTGAACCCGGGCACCGTATACGTCGCCAGGCTGCGCAGGTAGGTATTTTGGGAAACAATGCCGCCATTCTCGGTGAGGAGAAGCCGCACAAAATGCACGGGCGACAGCCCGGTGGCCGGAAAGGCAAGCTGGAGGGGCGAAAGGACACTGTCCTCGGCACTATCCACCGTCGCTGACTTCTCCCATCGCACCGAGCCGTCCTCGTTCAGGACCAGGGCCTCGACCTTGAGCCCGGGGCGGTGGCCGGCGCTGGTGTTCACAACCTCGACCGTGTCGTCCAAGGGGTTCCACTGGACATGGAGCGGCTCGCAGGCCTTCTTGGCTCCGAAGTAACCGGCGGTCGGGTCGAGGTAGTAGTCGTAGGTCTGCCAGACAAACGAGGGCCAGCACGGATGGCTCATCCAGAGGAGGACCCCCATCCGGTTCCTGCCCTGCGCCTCGAACATGGCCCGGTAGCCGTCGTAATTCGTGAACTGCGCGAGCTCGACCCACTCCGCCGCGTTGGCTGCACCGCCGTAGGATTTCTCGATCGTGTCGACGAGAGAGATCCCCATCTGTGCTCCGTGCATCGTGAAGTCGTGCAGACCCCAGACGCTGTCCCTGGGCCACTGGTCGGCGGCGGGCATCATCTGCCGGAGGCTCTCCAGGTCCACGATGTTCGGCATCCCGAGCTCGCTGTGCAGCTTGGGCGTGGCCCGCTTGTCGAAATAAAAGTCGATCGGCATCAGGTGGTAGGGCCCGCCGCCGCTGACCAGCCCGGCCGCCGAGTTCGGAATGTAGCGGATCTCCGGATCCAGACCGGCGATCAGCCGCTGCAGTCCTTCGTTGAGGACGGGTGGAGGCATCCCCTCGTTGCGCCCGCAGTACAGCCCCACGGAAGGGTGGTTGCGGATGCGGTCGATGAAGTCGCCGGCATTTTGAAGGAACATCCCATTGTCCTCCGGGACGGGTCCGTCCGCCGGATTCGCAAGCCAGAAGTCCTGCCAGACCACGACGCCGTTTCGGTCGCAGGCATCGAAGAACGCGTCGTCGCCGACCTGGCCGACCCAGTTCCGGATCATCGTGAAGCCCATGTCGCGGTGGTAGCGGACGGCGGCCTCATATTCGCGGTCCCGATAGAGCAGGTTGGACTCCGAGAAGCCCCAATTGCCGCCGCGCCCGACAAACCGCCTGCCGTTGATGAAGATCCGGAGGGCGCCGCCGTCCTCGGTGTAGCCGAACTGCCTCACGCCGAAGCGGAACGACTTGGAGTCCGAGAGAACCCCGTCGGCCGTGTCGAACGACAGTTGTGCGTCGTAGAGGTTGGGCTCCCCGTAGCCGACGGGCCACCAGAGCCTGGGATGTTGCATCCGCAGTGCAGGGACCGAGGCGGGGTCCAGCCGCACCACGGTCGAGCAAGCCGGAGGGAGCACGACCGGCCGGTCGAATTGCACGTCCCCGAGCCTGCCGTGGAGGACTCCCGCGACCGGGGTGGAGGCCGTGTTCCGCAGCGCGACCTCCACCGTAAGGTCGGCGCTTTCCGTGTCCGGAAGCGGCAGCTTGGTGGATACAAAGGGGTGCTCGAGGACCACCGGTCCCGTCGTGGTCAGGTACACCTTGGACCAGATTCCGATGTCGCGGCCGCGGATGCTGGGAATCCAGTCCCAGCCCGCCGTTGCGTGGAAGGTTGGGTTGTCCAGTCCGAGGGCCCCGCCGTTGCTGCCCGTCTGGTCGGCCGTTTTTTCGCGCACACTGCCGGGGGTGTCGGGCTTGTGGATGAGGACCGCAACGGCATTGGGCAGCCCGGGTCGGGCGAGATCCGTGACATCGAAACTTGCGCGCGTGAATGCGCCGTCAATCCGCCCCACATGGGCGCCGTTGAAGTACACGTCGGCCTTCCAATTGATACCGTCGAAGTTCATCCAGATCCGCCGCCCGGGGAGCGGCGCCGGAACGATGAACTCGTCGCGGTACCAGAAATCCGAGTAGAAGAACGAGTCCGAAATCTGGAACTGATTGTCGCCGAAGTTCGGATCCGGGAGCGCGCCGGCGTTCCAGTAGCTGACAAGCACCGTTCCCGGCACGGTGGCCGGCAACCAACCAGGGGTTTCGGCACCGGGCAGGGAAAGCTCCCCTCCTCCCAGCGTCACCAGAGAGTCGCGCTCGATGCTCCACGAACCCCGCGTCAGGTCCATGCGTCCGTCAGGACCGGGGGCCGGGGCTGGCTGGGCCATGGGCACCGGGCCCCCGCGACCGAAGACCTCCAGTTCGCTCAGCAGGTAACCTTCCGCCGAGACCGGCCGATCCATCTGCACGCGGACATAGCGGGCGCGGACCGGCTGGGAAAGAGGGTAGTCGGCGGCTGAGGGGGAGAGCGGGAGGAGCGTCTTCCACGCAATGCCGTCGTTGGAAGTCCGGATCGTCCCCTCGGCAGCGGGTTCGATCCAGTGGAGCGCCACGCGATCGAAGGTGCAGACCGCGCCAAGGTCCACCTGCACCCACTCGGACCCGTTGCCGGCGCTCTTCCAGGCGCTGGTGAAGTCGTAGGGGCCGCCCAGGTTCACCTGCTGCCCGTGGGCGAAGGTGTCGAGGGTGGAGACGTGCCAGCGCTCCACGGAAGGAGCGTCCCAGGATACGCGGTAGTAGCGGGCTCGGCCCGCGGTGGGCACGTCGAACGCGGCCTTCATGAATTTTGCAGTCCGGGGATCGGTGGAGACGAGCGCTTCGTTCCCGCCGGCGCGCGCGAGTTCCCTCCACGTGGACCCGTCGTCGGAGGCCCGGAGGACGCAGGTCCAGGGCTGAGGATTGTTGTTTTCCGTGCGCGGGATGGCGATCACCTCAACCCGGTCGATCGGGGGTCCGTCGTTGCGCCCAGCCTGCCCGATCTCCACCCAACCCCCCTCGCCCGGGATGTCGATCCCCGTGCCCAGGTAATGATCCACAAGGTGTTCCCGCTCCTGTCGCGGCAGGATGCCCTCGACGCTGGAAGCCGACACCAGCCATCGTGGCAGGCGTGTGTCGATGATCCCGTCGGTGACCAGTTGCGCGGTCAGGCTATAGTCGTAATTGCTCGAGGCTGTCGCGGGGCGGTGCAGGGCCAGGTTGCGATACGTCGTGGTGTCCGGGACAAGCACGGGCCCGTCGAATGCCGCCGGGTCCCCTGGATAGACGCCGACGCCCCGGGTGAAATCCCCGGCCTGGGCCGAAGCGGCCAGCAGGAGCGCGGGGAGCAGGAAGCGGGCGGCCCAAGGGCGGCCGGTGGAAGGGGAGTCGGGGATACGCATCGGGGATTCGCCCGCGGGGGCCTGGGTAACTGGCTCCGGTCAAGATGCCCCAAAGGACCAGATACTCAAGGGCTCAAACCCGCAGCGCATGGGACTCGCAGAACTCCCGGAGGTCCGCAGGGAGGGGCGCCTTGAAGGAAAAATCAACGCCCGCGGGGCGGAGATCGATCTCGCCGCAATGGAGGGCCTGCCGCGGGAGCAGGAGCTTCGCGGCCAGCCCGGCCGTCCACCCGTGCTCGATGAATTCGAGGTAGAGAAGCTCGTCCGGGCCGTAAATCTTGTCGCCGACCAGCGGGAGACCGAGCCACCGGGCGTGGGCGCGGATCTGGTGTTTCCGTCCGGTTTCCAGCGCCACTCCGGCCAGCGTGAATCCCCGTCCTGCGGAAAGGGGAGTGAAATGGGTTACGGAGGGGCGCCCCTCGGGGGTGACCGCCGTCTTGATGAACACCTGGCTGTGGATGTCGTCGCCCAGGGGCTGATCCACCGTCACAGGCAACGCGAGCTCGCCGGTCAGGATGGCCAGGTACGATTTCCTGATCCGGTGCCGCGCCGTTGCCTTGTGCAGCCGCGCGGCCATGGCCGCGGTCTTGGCCATCACGATGACGCCGCTCGTCTCCCGATCCAGGCGGAAGATCAGATGGACCGTGTCCAGTCCCGTATGGATCCGGGCTGCGCCGACCAGGCTCGAGGCGGGCCCGGCCTTCGACGGGTGGCAGACGACCAGGGCGGGCTTGTCCACGACAAGGAGATCGTCGTCCTCGTGCAGGATCCAGGTTCCAAAGTCCGCAGGATCGATCAGCGGCACGTCCGTGCGCTGCGGTCGGGGCGGCCACGCGCAGGCCCGCGGTCCGCGCCACGGTGGATCGCCTGGGGTGCCTTCGGGGACCAAGCTCCTGGGATCGAAGTCCGTCTTGGCGTCCTTGGACGGCAGCCTTTCTGGAATTACCATGGAGGTGAATCAGCCCCCTCTCTCGGTTCGGCCGAGCCGGAACGCAGCGCCCTGGCTGCGGCCCAGAGGGTGATCGCCGCCAGGACAAGGACATAGGCCGCGAAGGAGAGCCGGTGCAGGAACGACCAAACGGGGTCGGGGCTCCACGTCCACCGGAGCGTGGAATGGCCGGCGGGCAAATAGACGGCCAGGAAGTGGTTGAAGGTGGCAAAATGATCCGGGGCCGGCTTGCGGCCGTTCACGACAATGCCGGTCCATGGAAAAACGATTGCGTTGGTCATGACCCAACCCGCCGCCGGGGTGTCGACCTCGGCGTCGCTGACCCGCCCAAAGTCCGCGCCGTGGGAACCCACCGGAAAGATCGCCCACGGTGCGGAGGCGCTGGCGTCGTCGGAAAGGGGCCTCAGCAGGCCGGGTGTCGAGTACGGCCAATCGAGCGAGGAATTTCCCTGGATTGCCAGCTGGCTCCGGTCGCCGTGCGGCGAGTAGAGCGCCGGGTCGGGATGGAGGATGATCGTGTTGGCGTGCAGGAGCTTGATCGCGACCCCCTCCAGGGCGATGGCGAGACCGACCGCGACGACGATCCGGGTTCCCTGGGCGTGGCGCAGGTAGCCGCCGCGGCGCCCGATCAAGGCGCCGGAGGCGAACACGGCGGCGAGAAGGGCGACGTTGCAGTGGCTGACAAGCCGGTAGGCAAACTGGATCATGGGGCTCAACTGCCGGACGACACCCAGGCCTGCCAGGGAGGGGGAAAGAGACAGGGCCGCCAGGACGCAGAACCATGCGACCGCGGCGGGCAGCACCCAGGGAGATGCCCATTCCCAGGGCGTCGTTCCGGCGGAGCCGGGCCGGGGTTCCCGACGTGAGCGGAGGAGCAGGTGGAGATTCCATGCGAGGAGCCCGAGGAGCGTGAAGATCACGGGTGCCTCCAGATATGGTGTGCTGACATTCACGGTTCCCTGCAGGGTGGAAAACCCGTCGAAGGGAAAGGGGCAGAATCGGCTGAAGACGTTGTCGCAGCGGTCCGCGAAGAACTTGAGCGTCGGCGAATCCCACTCCCCGAGGATCGCAAGCCGGTCCCTCATGCGCATCGTCACGTACAGCCAGGGGCTTAAGGTCAGTCCGCCCAGGGCCAGGGCGGCCGCTGCGGCGGCCCAGTCTGTCCGTCGAAAGCCGGCCTTTGACCGGAAACCGCCCGCAACCAGCGGCGCGCAGATCACGAGCAGGAGCGGCGCCGCCAGCACGGCGGTGGGCGGATGGGTGCCCGCGGCAACCAGCGCGGAGACGAATGCCGCCCCCAGGAAAAATCTCCGGCCGGCCCCGGCCGGGGCCGAGGCCGCCGCAACGAGGAAGGCCACGCACGAGACGAGAAGGCCGGTCGCAAAAAACTCCGTGACATCGGAACGGTTGTAGAGATTGGTCAGGGAATAGGTGGACCAGATGACGGAAACGGCGGCGAGGTAGGTGACGCCGGCGTTTCGGAACGTCCGGCGGCCGGCCTCGACCAACGCGTAGAACTGCAACGCCACGATGAACAGGGCCGCGATCCGCAGCGCCAAGGCAGGCCCGGCCACCGTGGATACGGCGCCGACCACGGGATAGAACAGGAAGCCATAGAACAGCGGGAGCGGGCTTCCCACGCTGGGCAGGGTGTTGATCACATCGGGCAGGGCCCCGCGATGGAGGAGATACTCCCCCTGGTAGCCGACCAGCCAAAGGTTGCTCTGCCAGTCGAAATAAAAGCTCGAGGTCAGGTTGAAGAGCAGGACCAGCGGGAGCAGGACCGAACAGGCGTACAGGCCCATGCGCAGCGGCTTCATCCTCGCCGAACATGTCCTTCCAAAAAACCGCGGCAACAACTATGTGGGAGCAGCCGGGCTGCCCGGCCCGATGGATTCAGAATTGATGTGGGGCGGGATCGGCCGATGATGACCTTCCCCATGAGTTTCCCCCTTAGACTCTCCGCCGCATTTTGTTGCCTGACCCCGGGACTTTTTGCACAGGCTTCGCCCTCGCTCCGCTGGGTCTCGAGCACCCAGGCCGACCCATGGAGGGAGATCCCCGTTGCCGTGCTTCCCCAGGGCGGGGATGCCGGTCCGAATCAGGTCCGGCTCGATCCGAGCGTCCGCTACCAGTCGATCGACGGTTTTGGCGGGTGCTTCAATGAGCTGGGGTGGACCGCCTTGCAGGCGCTGGATCCGGGACAGCGGTCGGTAGCCCTGAAGTCCCTCTTCGACGCGAGCGGCTGCAACTTCTCCATCTGCCGCATGGGGATCGGAGCCAATGACTTTGCCCTGGAGTGGTACTCGTTCGATGAAACGCCGGGCGACTACGCCATGGCAGATTTCAGCATCGGCCGGGACCGCGGGATCCTCATCCCCTACATGAAGGCCGCCATGCAGTTCCAGCCCGGGCTGGCAATCTGGGGCGTGCCATGGTGCCCCCCTTCCTGGATGAAGACCAACGGCGCGTACCGCGGCGGAACCATGAGGCAGGATCCCCGCACGCTCGGCGCGTACGCACTCTATTTTTCGAAATATGTGCAGGCGTACCGCCAAGAGGGGATCAACCTGGTCGCCGTCGCCCCGCAGAACGAGCCCAAGTACAATGACAATGTCTATCCGCAATGCGTCTGGACCGGAGGGGAGCTCAACACCTTCCTTCGCGACTACCTCCTGCCCCGGCTGAAAAAGGACAACGTGGATGTGCAGGTCTGGCTTGGCACGATCGTCAACCGGAACCTGGCCGACTACGTCGACCCGGTGCTGGGCGACGCCGTGACCGGCCCCGGGATCGCCGGCGTCGGGTACCAATACGACGGCCAGAATGCCATGCTCGAGACCCACGAGAAGTACCCGGACAAGAAGCTGATGCAGACCGAGACCGAGTGCTACAACGGGGAGGATTCCTGGGAGGAGGGAATGAACACCTTCGGGAGAATGATCGGCGACATGAACCACTTCGCCGGCAGCTACATGTTCTGGAACATGATCCTGGGCGAGAAGTCCACGAGTTCCTGGGGCTGGCGTCAGAACAGCCTGCTGACGCTCGATTCCCGGACCGACCGGATCGTTTACAACCCGGAGTTCTACTCCCTGAAGCATCTTGGGCACTTTGTGACGCCGGGGGCCGTCCGCATCGGTCTTGCCGTCCCGGCCGGCATCCGGGAGGACAACCCCTCCCAACCCGGCGAGAATGCGGCGGCGTTTCGCAATCCGTCCGGGGAGTTGGTCCTTGTCCTGCGCAACCCTGGAAACAGCGCGTTGCCGATTGCCCTCCACGCCGGGGCATGGTCCGCCAAGGTCGACCTTCCCGCCAGGTCGATGAACAGTTTCGTCCTGTCCGGCTGGTAAACGGGAAACGGAAGTCCCCAAGCCTCCGGTCAAATCCTGACCATGCATCGACTCCTGGCCCTTCTGTTCCTGTCCGCGTGCGGACTTCCCGGCCAGACGACGCCTGCGCCGCGCGTCATCGAGGCAGATCTTTCCGCGCCCAAGGGCCCGACGAGCCGGATGTACAACTTCTGCGTCGGCGCCGGCCGCGCCAACGAGGGCCTTCGCGCCGACTGGCAGCGGCAGCTTCGCCGGGCGCACGCCGAGTGCGGCTTCCGCTACATCCGTTTCCACGGGCTGTTTTGCGACGACATGGGGGTGTACCAGGAGGACCACCGGGGCCGGCCGATCTACAACTGGCAGTACGTCGATGAACTCTTCGACTTCCTCGGGGGCATCGGCATGAAGCCCTTTGTCGAACTGGGCTTCATGCCCGGGGCCCTCGCCAGCGGCCATTCCACGATTTTCTGGTACAAGGCGAACGTCACTCCGCCCAAGGACTACGCGAAATGGGGGGCGCTGATCACGGCGTTCGTCCGCCACGAGACCGAACGGTACGGCCCCGCGGAGGTGCGCAGCTGGTATTTCGAGGTCTGGAATGAACCCAACCTGACGGGCTTCTGGATCGGAACCACGGGCGGCCGGAGCGACGCGGCGTTCGCGCCGATTGCGCGCGCCGAGTACTACAAGCTCTACGAGACCACCGCGCGCGCGGTGAAGTCGGTGGACCCAGCCTACCGGGTCGGCGGTCCCGCCACCGCGGGCGGCGGCTGGATCGACGAAACCCTCGCCACCTGCGCAGCACGGGGGTTGCCGCTGGATTTCATCAGCACCCACAGCTATGCGACGAGGAGCGGCTACCTCGATGAGGGCGGCAACGCGGGCACGGTGTTTTCTCCCGACCGCAATGCCATCACGAGCGAGGTGAAGGGCGTTCGCGCCCGCATGGACCGATCCTCCTTCGCCGCGTCCGAACTGCACTACACGGAGTGGAGCAGCTCCTACACGCCCTCCGACCCGATCCACGACACCTATTTCAGCCCGGCCTTCATCCTCGACAAGATCCGCAACATCGGGGACTCGGCGAACTCGATGTCGTACTGGACGTTTACCGACATCTTCGAGGAGGCCGGCCCGCGGATGACGCCGCTCCATGGCGGTTTCGGGCTGCTCAACTATCAGGATCTCCCCAAGCCGTCCTACTTCGCGTACAAGTTCCTCAACCGGCTCGGGGAAACGCAGCTGCGCTGTTCCGATCCGGCGGCCTTCGTCTGCCGGGACAAGGCCGGGGCGGTCCAGGCGCTTTTCTGGGATTTCACGATCACCCATCCCGGGCCTTCGGTCATCGACCAGGAGTTCTACCGGGAGGATCATCCGTCCAAGCCGAAGGGCGCGGCGGAGCTGAAGCTGTCCGGCCTGGCACCCGGTCCGTATCGGTGCGTTGCCTTCAAGGTCGGCTATCGGTCCAACGACCTGCAGTCCGCATGGCGCGACCTCGGATCACCCTCCCAACTCACCCGCGCTCAGGTCGGGATCCTGCGGAGGGCCTGCGCAGGAGCTCCCTGCGTCGACGAGGAGGTCCGGGTGGGGGCGGACGGCCGTTTTTCCCGGCGGTTCGACCTGCGCGAGAACGACGTGTGGCTGGCGGAGCTTCATCCGCTCTGAGGTTCAGGGAAACACCCCATGTTCCCGGGCCTGCCTTGGGCGCAGACTGACCGGATCCAAGCTACGGGACGGACGTATCCGCCAATAACCAAAGTGAAAAGGATTTATGTTGCTGCGCCTCAATGAACTCTACGGGACCAAGATCGCCGCGCTGGATGGGGACATCGGCCGCGTGAAGGACTTCTACCTGGATGATGAATCCTGGAGGATCCGATACATTGTCGTGGACACCGGTCCATGGTTGACGGGACGGCTCGTCCTGCTCTCGCCCCGCGCCCTTGTGAAGCCGGACCTGCCCGACAACGCCCTTCATGCAAGCCTGCGCAAACGGCAGATTGAGGACAGCCCGTCCATGGATTCGCACAAGCCGGTTTCCCGCCAGTTCGAGGAGGATTACCACCGCTATTACGCGTGGCCCGCATATTGGAGCGGCATGCCGATGATGGCCGGGGGCAGCGTCTCGACGGCGTTGCCGACGTCCCCGGGCGCAGGATTCCCCGCCGGTCCTCCCCCGGAATCCCCTCCCCAACCCCATTTGCGGAGCACGAAGGCGATGACCGGCTACCAGGTTCAGGAAACCGACGGAACGATCGGCCGGGTGAGCGGCTTCCTTGCCGACGACAACAGCTGGGCGATTCATGAACTGGTCGTCGAGACCGGCCACTGGTTTTCTGGCAAGGAGATCCTTGTTTCACCCGGTGTGGTCAGGCGGATCCGTCACGAGGAATCAAAAGTGTTTGTGAGCCTGACAAAGGCGGACATCCAGCGGACCGCCGAAAACAGCATGGCGCGGGCCGGCGCGGGAACGTGCCCGACCGGGACATTCCACGACTGACAGGGTGTTGAGCAACTACGCTGGCCGGTCAGAAGTGCTTCTTGGCGAAGGCGCGGCCGGAGTGGGATTTCAGGTACCGCTCGAACTCCGCGGCCCGGGAGGGATCGCGGAATGCGACGGCGGTTCGGACCAACCAGGGCCGAAAGGCTGTCGTGTGGGGATTCTGGCCTGAGTTGTGGCGGAGAAGGCGTGACGGGAGGTCTTCGGTCCGGCCCATGTAGAAGTGGGACGGGTAACAGGCGGACTGGAGAATGTAGACGTAATGGAAGGTTCCGGGTGGGGCGGGAATTGCGGGGACTGAACCCATGCCGGAAAGATAGCAAGGGGCCCGCCCGTTCGATCGGCCTCGATTGTGCGGCACTTTGGCTTGCCGGACTTGCTTCTATCCAGTCCGTGCATACCTCAAGTCTCGACATTCTGGAAAAAACAAAGTTGTCGCCCGATCAGGCCCGCGCCATCCTGAGGGTCATGGAAACCGAACTAGCCGCTCACCCGGACGGGCTCGCGACCGGAATTGACCTGCGAGTCGGCATGCACGCTCTTGAACTCAAGATTGAATCTGTGAGGAGCGACTTGGTGCGGTGGATGTTCGTCTGCACTTTTGGCCAGGCGGCTCTGCTTGCAGGGGTGATGTACTTCGTGCTGACCTACGTGCGGAAGTGACCGGGAGGCCGGCCCGGCCAGTTGATGGGCTGCGGCGGAGGCGTTGGGTGGGAATACCTGCGGCGTGGCGTTTTGGGCCCGGCTTCGCGAGACGGAAGACACTGCCAAAGCGAAACGCGGGCAGGTGTTTGGCTTCGCTGCGGCGGAGGCGTTGGGTGGGAATACCTGCGGCGTGGCGTTTTGGGCCCGGCTTCGCGAGACAGAAGACACTGCCAAAGCGAAACGCGGGCAGGTGTTTGGCTTCGCTGCGGCGGAGGCGTTGGGTGGGAATACCTGCGGCGTGGCGTTTTGGGCCCG
>Ga0302319_10014641_pt1 | contig 14593 bp, 13 predicted proteins | sample Bog_T0_2_FD_203319 | JGI IMG/M metagenome (GOLD analysis project Ga0302319, IMG submission 203319) | Peat permafrost microbial communities from Stordalen Mire near Abisko, Sweden - Bog_T0_2 | ecosystem: Environmental > Terrestrial > Soil > Wetlands > Peat | place: Sweden: Abisko, Stordalen Mire... | reverse complement strand
TGGATCTGATGGCGGAATTCGACCGCGCCAAAAGGTTTAGCCTTTTTTCCTTATCCGGTGTGCGTCTACAGATTTCGGACATTTTAGCTGTACCAGTGGATCTTGCCGAAAGACGCATGTTGAAAGATGAAGTGAAGGCCCGCGCCGAGCGGGAATCCATCCTTGTCTTTTAAATCTCTTACTCAGCCCCTGCGCGATATTCTCGACGGCGTGAACATGATCGAGGAGTTCACGGCCGGAATGGATTTTGAGGCGTTCCGCACCAATCCCATGGCGGTTGCCGCCGGGGAGCGGAAACTACTCACTATTGGCGAAGCGGCGGTGCGCCTCGGGCGCGAAGCTCCTTCCATTGTTCCCGATATTCCATGGCGGCAGGTGCGTGATTTGGGGAATCTTTTGCGCCATGAATACGATAAGGTCGATCTGGCAATCATCTGGAAAACGGTGACTGATGATTTGCCTGAGCTAAAGGCTGCTGTGCAGCGAGCGCTTATTACGCCGCCGCACAGCAAGCCAGAAAGTCCTACTCCGAAACAATAGGTTTGGCATTGACGCCTGCGGTGTAGGCAGCTTCAAGTGCAGCTCGCACGTTCAGACCGCAAGATCGTAAAAATCGAGACTATCTCTGTTTCGTGTTTCTAGGGTTTCTATTCGTAGATGTTTCTTGGCTATGGCCATGATGATTTTGTTCATGCCGCCCTCGCTACAGTTGGAGTTGCCAGACGAGCTTTCGCAGTGTGGTGATGAACCGGATCAAGCTCGATGCCGGTGTAACTTCGGCCTGTACGTTGGGCGGATACGCAGGTAGATCCAGATCCTGCAAAAGGGTCGAGCACCAACTGACCACGTTGCGTAAAAGTCGTGATCAACGGCTTCAGAATGTGGATGGACTTTTGCGTTGGGTGATAGGCATTCCCGCTATACTTCCAGTCCATGACGTCCGGCAAGGGAGAGGCTGGGAATGCAGGATTACCTTTGATAAGCAAATACGCTGCTTCGTGGCGATATTGCGTAAAGGCGGATTTCGATGCGTAATTTTTGCGAAATACGATGTGTCCGCCGATACGGAAACCAGCTCCTTTCCATGCGGTGAAAAACAGATCGACCTTGGGCCAGCCGTAGAAACTGATCGCATTCGTGTCAGGCTTCAGCACGCGATACATCTGCGCGAATGAAGGTTTAAGCCAGCTTGCATTCTCATCGTTCTTCAGCGATTGGCCCTCGCGACTCTTGTAATTCGCTATGTAAGGCGGGTCTGTGAGGATAAAATCCACACTGGAATCCGGAAAAGATCCGGCTCCAGGCTGATATCAACCCGAAGGGCGCCGATATCGGCATGTATCACGACGTTGTAGCCAGGAATTTTCTTTCACCCGCATCTTTAACAAACAAAGGTGGCGGAGAGGGTGGGATTCGAACCCACGTTAGAGTTTCCCCTAAACACGCTTTCCAAGCGTGCGCCTTCAACCACTCGGCCACCTCTCCCTGGGATCGTGTCGCCACCTTTTCCGGCGGCAAGACGTTTTCAGTGTAGCAGTCACGCGCAAAGCGCTAACTTACCCTAAATCGAACTTCTCATTGTGCAACGTGGGGTCGCTCTTCACCAGAACCGGACGCTTCAGAATCTCTTCCAACTCCTCCAAATACTGGTTATCCTTGGCCTTCAAAACCTTGGCGACATCGGGATGCACGCGCAGCATCACATCCTTGCCCTCGAGCGCTTTGGAAATTTTTTGCGCCTCCACCAGGATCTCGCCAATCACCGTTTGCTCGCTCTTCACATAGCCGGCCCCTTCGCAATGCGGGCAGGGCGAACACAACGTCCGTTCCAGGCTCTGTTTCACGCGCTTCCGCGTAATCGCCACCAGCCCGAAATCGTTGAACTGCAGAATTTTGTACGGCGCTTTGTCGGAGCGCATCGCCTCTTCTAACGCCTGCATCACGCGCGCGCGGTTCTTGCGCTCATCCATGTCGATGAAATCCACCACAATGATGCCGCCCAGATCGCGCAAACGGACTTGCCGCACAATCTCTTTCACCGCCTCAATGTTGGTCTTGACGATGGTATCTTCCAGGCGATTCGATTTGCCGACGAACTTACCCGTATTGATATCAATCGCCACCAATGCTTCCGTCTGATTGATGACAATATAGCCGCCGGACTTGAGCCAGACTTTGGGACGCAAAGCCTTTTCCAACTCCTGCGTAATATTGAACGCGTCGAACACCGGCGCGTTGCGCGTATACATCTTGACGCGGTTCACCAACGCCGGTTGGTGGCGCTGCATGAAGTTCACTACGCTCTCATAGAGATCTTCCTGGTCCACCCAGATCGCTTTGAATTCTTCCGTCACCTGGTCGCGCAGAATGCGCTGCACAATATCCAGGTCGTAATGCAACAGCGCCGGCGCCGGCTTCTTCTCCGCCTTCTGGCGGATATCCAGCCAGAGGCTGTACAAAAACGCCATATCCGCGGCGATCTCTTCTTCCGGGACGCCCTCGCCCGCTGTCCGGACAATGAAGCCGCCCGAAGTCCCTTCGCGGTGCGTTTGCAGAATGCGTTTTAAGCGCAGCCGTTCGTCTTCGCTCGAAACTTTGCGCGAAACGCCTAGGTGGGCCACGCTCGGCATGAATACGACATAGCGCCCGGGCAGGGCGATGTGCGAGGTAATGCGCGCCCCCTTTTGGCCGAGCGGCTCTTTGGCGATCTGCACGATGATTTCCTGGCCCGGCTTCAGCAATTCCGAAATCGAGGGCATGGCACCGCGGTCGGGCCGTTCGCTGGAGCGTTCCTCCACGGCTGGTGCTTCGCGCACGGCTTGCTGCTGCTGCTCACGGCGGCTCTCCCCGCGCGGCTCACTTTGCGGCGGCGCTGTAGCCGGGGCAGATCCACTCCCGCCCGCGCTTTGCCCACCGCCACCACTGCCTTGATTAAAACGGCCACTCCCGCCTCGCCTGCGGCGCATGCGGCGCGGCGCACGGTGCATCGAGCGGTTACCTTGATCGCGCAAGACAGCCGATTGCGGCTCCGCAACAGCCGGTTCGCCTTCGCCGGTGCCCTCTGCCGTCGTCATATACGGCTCATCGATGCCGTTCTCTAACGCCTCTTCAATCTCCGGCGCAAGATCCTCCGTATCCGGCAGCGACTCTTCGGCCGCCAGCAATTCCCGTTCGTCGGCCTCAGGCATTTCTGCCAGCGGCAGGTGTGCCGGCGCCGGATCGGTCAGGAACTTTTCCACCCGCAGCCGCTCTTCGTCTTCTCGCTCACTGGCCGCAGCAGCGCGATCCACGCCCAAGTAAGACGCCGCCCGGCCCACCGCTTCCTCGTTATCGGCTGGAGGCGGCGGTTGATGTGCAAACACCTGATCGCTGAGCTTGATCTCAGCCGCTTCTTCGGCGATCTCCGCTTCAGCCGCACGCTCTTCCAGTGTCTCGCTGGTAGGTTCAGACTTTGCAGCGACGAAAGAAGAAAAGGACGGGGAAACCCCCGCCGGTGGCTGGGTTTGGACTGCCGGCCGTGTGCGGTATTTGGCCAGCGACTCGCCCGGAAGAACAGTAACGTCTTCCACCGCGGGTTGCTCCGCCAAAGCCTCGGGCGCTTCTCGCACATCCATCCTGCCGCTCTCCCGCGCACTTTCCGTACCGGCTGGAGAGCTGGACGCCGCCGCCCCAGTGGGCCGGGCATACTTATTCTCTGGAAAATCGCGGCCGCCGCGCCGCCGCCGCCGGGAACGCCTGCCACGGCCCCGGTCATTGCCGCGGCCACGGTCGTCCTCGTTTCGTTCAGCCGGCCTTGTTTCAACCGCCCGCACTTCGCCCGCAGGCGCCGGAGTCGAAGATACCACCGCCGGAGGAGCCTCGTCTTCCTCTTCCTCGGGCTCGTGCTCTTCAATGATCAGCACTTCGTCGATCCCCAAACTCTCCAGCCGCGCTTCTATCGGCAATGCCGATACTTCGAGCGGCGCTCGCTCCTGCTGGCCACCCCGCTCCCGGCCCCGCTCGCGATCACGTCCGCCCCGTTCGCTGCGCGTGGGCGGTTTGTCGTCCGTCAGGGTATCGATATCGTCGTGTTCTTCGAAAAAGTCCGAAACGTAGAGGAATGTATCCCGTTCCAGGCCCAGATCCACAAAGGCCGACTGCATGCCCGGCAGCACCCGCGTCACCCGGCCCTTATGTATACTGCCGGCCAGCGAATACTCGTTCGCCCGCTGGAAATACACCTCTACAAGCTGATCGTCTTCAAGGATCGCTACTTTTGTCTCATGGCGATTGGAGCCAATCACCAGTTCCTTACTCATCTCGTCACCGCCTTCCGAGGGCCGATGAGAGAACTCTAGTACTCCGGATATAAATGGCGCTTCTTATCTCGCGACAAGGGAAATAAGGGCAAAAAACATAGACGTTCAACGCGCATGGAGACTTGCTCGGTAACATTCGCGCTGTCCTAAACTGGCAAATTCTGTAGCCTAATCCGAAATCTTTCGTCTCCCAGTTCGACTCCTCTGCCGAACCGGCTCCCTTCACTGGAGCCGCTCAATTTAATTCACAAACCTACGTAACCTGACGCCGTTTACCAAACCCAGCATCAAGAAAATCGACCACGTATTGGACCCGCCCGAACTCATCAGCGGAAGCGGAATCCCGGTAATGGGCATTTTCCCCACCACCATTCCCACGTTTACCAACACGTGGAACAAAAGCAAAGCAGCCACGCCCATGCACACATACATCCCGGCCCTGTCGTTCGCCGTTTGGGCGTTCTGCACTACCTGCATAATCAGCAGAAAATACAACACTAACGCGATCACAATTCCTACAAAACCACGTTCTTCCGCAAAGGAAGAGAAGATGAAATCCGTATGCGGCACCGGCAGAAAGCCCAAATGCGTTTGCGAACTCTCTTTGGCCCCGCGGCCCCACATCCCGCCGTTGCCGACGGCGATGCGTGACTGGATCACCTGAAAACCCGTCCCTTTAGGATCGCGGTCGGGATACTTAAAACTCACCAACCGGTCCTTCTGATAAGGCTTAAGGAAATGATAGCCGATCGGTAATGTAACAGCGAGCACCAAACTGATAATCAAGATCTGTTTCCAGCGCAAACCCGCCATCGACACGCCCGAAACCAGAATCGGAATATAGGTCAGAGAGGTGCCTAAATCGGGCTGTTTCATCACCAACGCCATGGGAAATCCCACCAGCAAACCGAGCTTCCCTAAATCGCCCCACGACAACGTAGTATTCGGCCTGACATATTCCACCAAATAGCGGGCAATCGCCAGAATCAGCACGATCTTTACAAATTCCGACGGCTGCAAGGTAAACCCGCCCATCCGAATCCAGCGGGTGGAACCGAACACTTTGTTCCCGATCAGCGTCGTCGCGAACAGCAAACCAATCACGCCGCAATAAAGATAGAGCACCTTGCCCATCAAAGACTGATAGCCAATGACAGCGGTGCCCCACATCATGATGAGTCCGGTGAGCACCCAGAGGATCTGCTTCTCCCAAGCCCCTTCCCACTTGGTACCGCTGGTAGCGCTATAAACCTGGATGATTCCTAATCCGGAGAGGATGAGCGTGACGATGATCAGCGGCCAATCGAGTTCCTTAAAAGCGCGATACCCCATTATTGCCTTGGCTTGGCCTCCACTAAATGGGTTGCCAAAATAGTAGTAGCCGAAAGGCGGTCCTGAATCTCTGTCTGAAGTTCAAGACCTTTCGCTTTACGTTCTTTTTTGTCGAAGTAAGCCTTCAATACGTCGCGCACAATCCAGGAAGCCCGGTCGCCGTGCTCGCCGTTTTCGAAAAGAGCAACCACGATAATTTCGGGCGCTTCCATCGGCGCATAGCCGACAAACCAGGCGTTATCCTTCATGGCGCGGCCTGCGGCGGTTCCCTTCAAGAACTTGTTTGACGCTAACTGAGAAGTTCCCGTCTTGCCGCACACTTTGACGCCGGGTATGGCCGCGGTCGTGCCCGTTCCGTGCGGTTCGTTCACCACGCCGTACATTCCGAAGACGACTCTCTCGACATTTTCGGGGTTGAAGTGGCCTACCCGCAAAACTTTGGGCGCCACGCCCGCTAACAGATGTGGTTGCATCCAGCTACCGCGGTTCGCAATCCCACCGAGCGCCGAAGCCAGTTCCAACGGCGAAACCGTGATCGCGCCCTGGCCGATGCCGACTGAGATCGTCTCGCCCGCGTACCACTTCTGGCGGGTCAAGCGCAGCTTCCATTTGGTCGAGGGCATGGTGCTCTCGCGCTCATTCGGCAGGTCAATTCCCGTCTTGTGGCCTATGCCGGCAATGTCGCCATATTCCGCCAATCGATCAATGCCCAACTTATTGGCGACATTATAGAAGAAAACATCGCAACTCTCCCTGATAGCGCGGTGCAACGAGATATTACCGTGGCCCGGGTATTGCGGAGGATGCCGCCAGCAAGCGTAATAGTTGCCGTAAAACGACGCGCCCCCTGGGCAGTGAAACTCAGTGTCTTCGTCAATCGTGCCGCTTTCCAAACCAGCCAGCGCCACAATCGGCTTGAACGTTGAGCCAGGAGCGAATTCCGCCTGAATGGCCCGGTTCAGCAGCGGCTTGTACGGATCGTTCATGATCTGATTCCAATCCGTGCGGCTGATCCGGCCCGTGAACTTGTTCGCATCAAACGTCGGCGCACTCATCATCGCCAGCACTTCACCGTTGCGCGGGTCCATCGCTACCACAGCGCCGCGCTTGCCTTGCATGGCCAGTTCCGCCACTGATTCCAGATCGAGATCCAGCGTCGTCTTCAGGTCGTTCCCCGCCACCGCCGGCTGCGTGGTCTCCATTTGCCGTTCGTGGCCCAGGTTATCCACCTGCACGCGCTGCTGCCCATCCACGCCGCGCAGGATTTTGTCGTATTGCTTTTCTAATCCATCTTTGCCGACAATGTCGCCTTGGTGATATTCGCTGAATTGCGGCAAATTCAAATCGTTTTCGCTGATTTCCCCCACATATCCCGTGACGTGCGCCGCAAAGCCGCCCTGCGGGTACTGCCGCCGCCAAGATTGGATGAGCTGCATTTCCGGATACGCGCTCTCGTCCTGATGCGCCTCAATCCACGAGATCTCATCGCGCGACAACTGGTCTTTGATGATAATTTGCGGCCGCGTATTGCGGCGGATCACGCCGCTAAGCTCGCCATAATCCAACTGCAACGCCGCCGCGATGGCCGGTAAATGCTCCCATTTCGTCTGTTCGCGATTTAACAGCAGCGAATACGAAGTGTGGTTATCCACAATCACCCGCCCGTCCCGATCCAGGATCTTGCCGCGCGCCGCCAACAGCGGCGTACTCTTGATCCGGTTCCTGGCCGCCGCCTCGCTATAGCGCTCCGGGTCTTGCACCTGCAATTGCCAGAATCCTGAAACCAGAAAGACGAATACCAAAACCGTCAAATATTGGAATACCGCAATCTTGCCTGCCGCATCGCGAGGATCGTCGCGAAACGCAATATCCGGACCGGAACTTTGAAAAACGCTTTTGTCGCTATCTTTTGCCACGTGTTGCTTTGCCTTAGGATTCGTCGGATAACTTCATTCTATCGAGAATCAGATAGAGAGGCAGCGCTACCGCAATATTGAACGCCCCATGCAGCAGCGTCAACTGGGTGTCGAAAGGAACAATCTGCCCCAGCAACGCGCGCCGCATCACCCAATAAAAGAACGCATGAAAACAATAAAAGAAGAAACACAATATTAAACGAATGAGCGAATTGCCCACATTAAAGCGCTGGCTCACGGAAGCCGAAAAGTAGCCCACCAGGGTCTTGGTAATGCCGTACATGCCGATCGGCAGGTTCGCGGGCGAGAGCGAATCTTCCGAGATGCCGACAAAGGCGCCGAACAGCAGCGCCGGTACCGGATCGGGTCGCATCAAGCCGAAATAAATCGTCAGCAACAAGGGAACTTCCAGCCAAACCGCGCTTGGAATCAGCCGTGGCAGATAGAACTTGCTAATGATCGCGATCAGCGTCAAAACAACCAGGCCCACCACTTGGAAGCGGCTGAAGATGCTTTCGGAACTGCGCCGTGAGCGGAGGAGGTGATCGCTGCTTTCGTTCATTGGGGCTTCGTGGTCGCCGGTTCGGTCGAGGTTTGGGTCACGGACTTACCTGCGCCGCCATTGGGCCGCGGTGATCCTAAAGGCAGAACGGGCTTGGGCCCGGGCGCATGGGTAGACGTCGTTGTCGACGGTTTCAGCGCGGTTGCCGGTTTCCCCGGGGCATTCGGCGCGGCTGTCGGGTGTGCCACGGGGGCGCCCAGCACTGGCGCCGAGCCCAGCGGAGCGTTGCTGCTGTCGGTTGCCGCTGGCGCGGCCGGCGGCTTCGGAGCGGGTTTCACATTGAAATTGGGCATGTTGGAATAAATCGCCCCGTAAATATGTTCTTGCTCCTTGCCCAATTGCTCATACTTTTGTAACGTCTTGTCGGCTTCGGTCTGGCCCGGGCCGGACGGGACGCCCGTCGTCTCCTTGTCATCGGGCGGCGGCGGCTGTAAGGGCGGGGCCATCTTCTCTTCCGGAACAGCGCCCGTCGGGATCGGCTGATGCACTCCATCCAAAACCACCAGCACCTCTTCGGCGCCCCCCGGCGCACCGCTCAAGTTCAGGCGCACGTCTTTCATGCCGTTGCCCGGCTGCGCGCTGATCACCGTTCCCACCGGAAAACCGCGCGGGAAGATTCGATCCTCGCCCGAGGTATAAAACCATTCGCCCACGCCCACTTCTTCTTCGTTTTGAATTTGCTCCACCACGCAATGCCCGCTGCCGCAATCGAGCGTTCCGTGGATATGCCCCTTCTGCGATTCCACGCCCACTTTGAAAGTGGAATCGGTCACCAGAAGCACCTGCGATGCCAGCGGATATACCGCCGCCACTTTCCCTACCACGCCATTCGGCGTAACCACCGCCATACCTTTTTCTATGTTGCTCGTTGATCCGCGATCGATAAAAACCGCCTTGGCGGTGGATACAGTGCTATCGCCGATCACCCGTGCCGCCACCGTTCGCGACGGCGTCTTGGCTTGGAAAATGGTCAGCGCCCGCGCATGTTCCGCCGTCGCCAGTTGGTTGCGGTAGAAAACGTTTTCCATCCGCAGCTTGTCGTTATCGCTCTTCAATTTGCCGTTTTGCTCGCGCACGTCCAGCAGCAGGAAGTAGTCTTTCAGAAAGCCCACCGTGTTGTGCCGGATCGCCTCGAAAATCCCCGAAAACGGCGTTACCGCGCTCACCGCCCAGACGCGAATCAGCCGCTCGTCCCGCCCGGTTTTTACTTGGTAGGCCAGATAGAGCACCTGCGCCATGACCACAACGACCAGCACAACGAGACTACGGTAGCTTCGATAGCGGTTGAACAGCGCGTCCATGGCTCTTTATCCTTCGGGCGTCGTCCGCGGCGTTATCCGCAAGAAGACCCGCCCCCATCCAGCGTGGGCCATCTATTCGATCGCGATCCGGCGCAGAAGCTTGAAATCCGTCAGCATCTTGCCTGTACCCAACACCACCGAAGCCAGTGGATCTTCGGCTATCGAAACGGGAAGCCCCGTCTCTTCCCGGATACGCCGGTCTAAATTCTTAATCAACGCGCCGCCGCCCGTCAACACAATTCCCCGATCGCTGATGTCTGCACTCAATTCCGGCGGGGTCCGTTCCAGCGCCACGCGAATCGCATTCAGAATTGTGGCAATGCATTCGGATAAGGCTTCGCGGATCTCGCTGTCTTCAATTGTAACGGTTTTGGGTACGCCTTCAATCAAATTGCGCCCTTTGATTTCCATCGTGAGCGGCCGGTCGAGCGGATACGCCGAGCCGATCTGAATTTTGATTTGTTCGGCCGTTCGCTCGCCAATCAGCAGGTTGTATTTCCGCTTCAGGTAATTCATGATGGCGTCATCCATCTCATTGCCCGCCACGCGCACGGAACGCGAATACACAATGCCCGACAGCGAAATCACCGCCACGTCCGTAGTGCCGCCGCCTATATCTACCACCATGTTGCCCGAAGGCTCCGTGATCGGCAAACCGGCGCCGATGGCCGCCACCATCGCCTGCTCCACCAAATGCACTTCACTCGCTTTGGCTCGATAGGCCGACTCGCTGACCGCGCGCTTTTCTACCTGCGTGATTTCGCTAGGTACGCCAATCACGATGCGCGGGTGCACCAGCATTTTCCGGCCGTGCGCTTTGTGGATAAAGTAATTCAGCATCCGCTCGGTTACTTTAAAATCCGCAATCACCCCGTCTTTCATCGGGCGGATGGCGACAATATTCCCCGGTGTGCGCCCCACCATATCTTTAGCTTCTTTGCCAACCGCCTCAATCTCTCCGTTATTCTTGTTTATGGCGACAATAGACGGCTCGTTGACGACAATACCCTTACCTTTGGCAAACACCAAAGTATTGGCTGTTCCTAGATCGATCGCCAAATCGGACGAAATGAGGCTAAATAGAGACCTATAATTCATGTATAACCGGCGTGTGAATACTGCGGATTCACTCCGAGGGTAACATAGGTATAGTCCCTTCCGCAGTGCTCCACAAGAACTTTATTTTCAAATGCTTGCGATTTCTTTTCTATGACTAGGCGAGACTGCCTCACCCTGGGGACGGCACTATTTTCCGTGGCCTGTACCCCTGCCAAAAGAACGGGATATTTAGGCTATGCGCTCATCGCCACCTCCGGCGAGAATTCGCTGGCCGTGGTGGACTTGGCTTCCTTTCGCCTCATCAAAGCCGTTCCCTTGAGCGCACCCCCGACTGCCGTCATACCTGCCGCTTCTGCTAGCCAGAATTATGTTTTGACCCCGTCTAACGATAGTGTGCATATTCTGGATCGAAATCTCTCTCTAACTTCCTCACATCGGCTAGGCGAAGGAATTGCTGAGATCAGACTTTTCCCGGATGGTTCTGCCCTGATCGCCGCCTCCCGCCCTTCGCGCGAGATCATTCAGGCCGATCCCCATTCCCTCCGCGTCGTCCGCCGGACTAAGGTGAATGCCGAACCATTCTCACTCGATGTCTCGGCCAATGGCTATATCGCCGTGTCCACCGGCTCCCACGGCACCGTGGAATTGCTGCATCCGGCCAGCGGCCTGCATAAGAAAATCGAGATTGGCGGCCCCGTGGGCAATGTGCGCTTCCGCGGCGACGGCCAAATGCTGCTCGCCGCCCGCCCCAATGAACGCTCCATCCTTGGAATCGACGTCGCCACCCAGCAATTCGTCGCCGAGCTTCCCTTGGCCATGGAGCCTGAACATCTTTGTTTTAATGCCGACCAAGGCCAGCTTTTCGTCACCGGCAAGGGTATGGATGGCGTTGCCATCGTCTTCCCCTACAAAACGATGGAGGTGGAACAAACCGTGCTGGCCGCCCGTAACCCCGGTTTCATGGCTAGTTCCGATGCGCCCGCCTACTTATTTATCGCCAGCGCCAATGGTTCCGATGTCAGCATCTTGAATATAGATACCCGCAAGCTGATCGGAATGGCCGACGTCGGCGGCCAATCGGAATTCATCGCCATCACGCCCGACAACCGCTTCGCGCTGGTCTTAAACAAGACTTCCGGGTCGATGGCGGCCATCAGCATCCCCACCATCCGCAGCACGCGCGAAAAAAAGGCGGTTTCGCTGTTTGCGCTGGTCGATGTCGGCGCCAGTCCTGTGCATGTGGCCGTCGTGGCGCGTGGCTGAGATGGTTTGGTCTATCCACAAAGTTCTCCCGCATGACTCGTTCTTCGCGGCGTATTGCCGTATGCGCATCGCACTGTGGCCCGATTGTGGTGAAGAGGATTGTTTGTCGGAAGCCCTGGAAATAACCGGCTCGGACCAGGCCGCCGCGTTTCTGGCGCTGACGGAGACGTCAAAGCCCGTTGCTTTTATCGAGCTTTCGCTCCGCAGTTATGCCGAGAGTGCGGCCCTTTCGCCTGTTCCTTTTATCGAAGGATGGTTCGTCGAAAGCGCTCACCGCCGCCAGGGAGCCGGCAGGGCGCTGGTGGCCGCCGTGGAGCAATGGGCTGTGGCGCAAGGCTTTCGCGAGATTGCTTCCGACGCGCAATTGGAAAATACCGTCAGCATCGCCGCTCACTTGCATTTGGGCTACCGGGAGGTCGAGCGTATCGTTTGCTTTCTGAAGAAACTCCAGTAACTGCGTATCGATATCGTCGCTTGCGCTTTCTATAATGGTGTTATTCGGCAAGAAGCTGGCGCAGCCTTACCAGATGCGGTCTATTCAGGCGCAGGGCATTGATTGTGTAATTTGCAGACATAGTTCGGCCCAGCCATCGTCCGTCTTGAGTTTCCTCAAAGTGCAGTTTGAAATCGTCTGCGCACAAATCGACAAATCCGATAGCTCGCTTCGCTCCACCCGATGGGCAAGAAGGACGCGACCAAGAAGAAGGACGCCGGCCGATTACAGGTTGCGGAACCGCTTCGGAATAAACCGCCCGCACTCCACCGCCGCAACTACACCTGGCTTGCACTCCATGAGGGCAGCGGAAACTGCCGAAACGTGTTCTTGCATCGCCGGCCAGTTATTCGTCGACAGAACCAAGACGCCGAAAGGCTGACTGCCGAGAACCTGCCGGCGCTGTAAATTCTTGTCGGCAGTTACAAACACTTCGGTATCGATAGACTGCAACAATTTCAACAGACGGCCATTCGTCGTACCCTTCCACCCGAGCCTTGCAACGCTGCGGGTTTCATGCCCTGGAAGATAGTCGGCCAGATCTTCTGGTACGCCTTCGTCGAGAACGACCTTCACGCCTGAAGCTGCCGCAAGTGCGCTTCCTGGTAGGCAAGTAGCTTGTGAATAGTAGCAGCCCCACCGGGAGTTTGGGGAAACGATTTTAAGGTTGCCGCTATCGCCTCATCCTCTGCAAGATGGCGCAATTCCATGTGTGCTTCAACGCTCCCAACGAGAGTATCTGCAGGAATACGCGTGCCCACCAGCACGGGCGCGCCTGAGACAGTGTCTGCCTTGCGTTCCACTAAACGGCACGAGTCCCAGAATGTGTCCACTTCGACGGCGTCCATAACATAAATTATAGGACTCTTGCTAATCCGCTCGCTCGAATAGACTTCCCGGCTCTACCCGCCCGGCGCTGCGATCTTTCTATAATGGTGTATCCGGCGATAGTTAGCCAAGCAACCAATACAGCTCCGCAATGAAACCCTCTCTCAAACCCAACAACCCCCACTTCTCTTCCGGCCCCTGCGCCAAGCGCCCCGGCTGGTCTCTCGACGCTCTCAAAGACGCCACGCTCAGCCGCTCGCATCGCGCCAAACCCGCCAAAGCCAAGCTGGCGTCGCTGATCGAGCGCAGCAAGGCGCTCCTCGAAATGCCCAAAGACTATCGGCTCGGCATCGTCCCCGCCTCCGATACCGGCGCCCTGGAATTGGCGCTGTGGTCCCTGCTCGGCGAACGCGGTGTCGACACCTTCGCCTGGGAAAGCTTCGGCGCCGCCTGGGCCGCCGATTGCCAAAAGCAACTCAAGCTCAAAGATCTCCGCCAATTCAAAGCCGAGTATGGCCAGCTCCCCGACCTCACCCAAGCCGACTGGCGCCGCGACGTCGTCTTCACCTGGAACGGCACTACCTCCGGCGTGCGCGTCCCCAATGGCGATTGGATCGCCTCCGACCGCACCGGCCTTTCCATCTGCGACGCCACCTCCGCCGTCTTCGCCATGGCCATGCCCTGGAGCAAGCTCGACGTCGTCACTTGGTCATGGCAAAAAGTGATGGGTGGCGAAGCCGCGCACGGCATGATCGCGCTCTCCCCGCGCGCTGTCGAGCGCCTCGAATCTTACACCCCCGCCTGGCCGCTCCCCAAAATTTTTCAGTTGACCAAGGGCGGCAAACTCGTCGAAGGTATTTTCCAAGGCGAAACCATCAACACACCCTCTATGCTTTGCGTCGAAGATGCCCTCGACGGCCTGAAATGGGGTGAACACATCGGCGGCCTCAAGGCGCTCCTGGCCCGCTCCCTGGCGAACCTGCATGCCATCGAGCAATGGGCCGCCCAAGCCGCTTGGATCGGCTTTCTCGCCGAGCGCCCCGAGACCCGTTCGAACACCTCCGTCTGCCTCAAAATCACCGACCCCTGGTACGCTTCGCTCTCCGCCGACGAGCAGCAAAAAGGCGTCAACAAAATAGCCAGCCTGCTGGAAGCCGAAGGCGTCGCCTACGACCTCGGCGCCCACCGCGACGCACCTCCCAGCCTGCGCATCTGGGCCGGCTCCACCGTGGAAACGAACGACCTCAAAGCGCTTTTCCCCTGGCTCGATTGGGCCTGGGCCGAACTCAAGAGTTCCGCCACCAAAGCGGCGTGACTCGGCTGTTCACGCTACCAAACCATCGGTCTCGCCCTCCAATCGCCACAAAGCCTCGAGCCGCGACTGGCAAGGAGTGCTAATGGCCCTGCGCTTTTAGGGCGGCGCCATGCGCGGCCGTTTGGCCCTCTTGGCCACCGTCGTGGAATCAATCAGTTAGCCGGTCTTTCAAGGAGTGCTCATGGTCCTGCCGCTTGTGGGGCGGCGCCATGCGCGGCCGCGTGGG
>Ga0302319_10014640_pt1 | contig 14593 bp, 14 predicted proteins | sample Bog_T0_2_FD_203319 | JGI IMG/M metagenome (GOLD analysis project Ga0302319, IMG submission 203319) | Peat permafrost microbial communities from Stordalen Mire near Abisko, Sweden - Bog_T0_2 | ecosystem: Environmental > Terrestrial > Soil > Wetlands > Peat | place: Sweden: Abisko, Stordalen Mire... | reverse complement strand
GCGAGTGCGAGCGCGTAGCGCACGACCTGCCCGAGCCGCGACCGGTACGGGTTGAGCCCCGACTCTTCGAATCCGGCGCTGCCGGCGACGATGTGGCGCTCGGCCATCGAGGCAGTCTGGAGCGCCGCGGCCGCCACGTCAACGCCGGCAGCTCGCCGTGGCGGGCCCTACGGATACGCTGGGTGCGTGCGCATCTTCTCGGGTATCCAGCCGACCGGCCGCAAGCACCTCGGCAACTACATCGGCGCGATCACCCAGTACGTCGCCGGTCAGGACCGCGGCGACGCCGTGTACTGCATCGTCGATCTGCACGCGACCACCGTCGAGTTCGACCCGGCGGACCTGCGCGAGCGCACCTATGACACGGCGGCGATCCTGCTCGCGGCGGGCCTTGACCCGAAGCGCTGCATCCTGTTTCGCCAGAGCGACGTGGTCGAGCACACCGAGCTCGCGTGGCTGCTGACGGCGGTCACCGCCTACGGCGACCTGCAACGGATGACGCAGTTCAAGGAGAAATCCGCCGCCCAGCGCAAGCTGGTCACGGCCGGCCTGTTCGTGTACCCCGTGCTGATGGCGGCCGACGTGCTCGCCTACCGCACCAACGAGGTCCCGGTCGGCGACGACCAGCGCCAGCACGTGGAGCTGATGCGCGACGTGGCGTTGCGCTTCAACGCCTACTTCGGCGAGCACCTGGTCGTGCCGGAGGCACGGATCCCGTCGGTCGGCGCGAGGATCATGGATCTCCAGAACCCCGCGGCAAAGATGTCGACGACGAGCGGCGGCGAGGAGGGCACGCTGTACGTGCTCGACGAGCCGGCGCTGATCGAGCGCAAGCTCAAGCGTGCCGTGACCGACTCCGGCGAGGGCATCCACCGCGCGCCCGACAAGCCGGGGATCACGAACCTGATCGACATCCTCGCGGTCGTCCGCGGCGTCGGGCCCGAAGCTATCGAGCGTGAGTTCGCCACGCTGCGCTACGGCGATCTGAAGAGCGCCCTGGCAACCGAGGTGACGGCCTACCTGGCGCCGATGCGCGAGCGCTATGCGCAGCTGCGTCCTGACGTCGCGGGCCTCGAGGCCACGCTTGCGCAGGGCGCGGCGCGGGCGCGGACGATCGCCGCGGCGACGCTGGCCGATGTGCGCAACGCGATGGGCGTCGGGCCGCCGCGCTGAACGCGCGCGCCGTCGGGGGGCCGCTGTAGCTTTCGCAGCGTGTATCTCGCGGAGCTCGAGCTGGACCTCGACGTCTTCAGCGGTCCGTTCGACCTGCTGCTGACGCTCGTGCTGCGCGAGGAGGTCGACCTGCGGGAGCTCTCGCTCGCCGAGATCGTCGTCGCCTACCTCGACCATCTCGACGCGCGCGGCGAGCTTGATCTAGAGGTCACAACCGAGTTCATCGTGCTCGTAGCGGCGCTGCTGGAGCTGAAGTCGCGGCTGCTGCTGCCCGGCGAGGAGCTCGAGGAGCTGCTCGAACTGGAGCCCGGCGAAGCCGCGGAGGAGCTGCTCGAGCGGATGCTCGACGCCCGCCGCTACCGCGCGGCCGCGGCGCACCTGGGTGAGCTGCTCGCCGGCCAGCCCGCGGTGCGCTACCGCGAGGCGCCGCTGCCGGCACACCTGCGCCGGCGCACGCTCGAGGACCTCGACGACGTCCGCTGGGATCCGGTGATCCTCGCCCGCGCGCTCGGCGGGCTGCTCGCGCTGCCGGCCAAGCTCGACTTCAGCCACATCAGTGTGATGCGCGTGTCGGTTGCCGAGCGCGTCGCGCATCTGCGCGGGCTGCTGCGCTCGGCGGTCGCGCTGAACTTCGACGACGCCGTACGTGACGCCGACCGCATGACCGTGGCGGTCACGCTGTGGGCGCTGCTCGAGCTCCACAAGCGCGGCGAGGCGAGCTGGGAGCAGTTCGAGCCGTTCGGGGAGATCACAGTGCGCCGCGTCGCCGGGGCGGCGGGCGAAGGCCGCGCGCGGTGAGCGAGCTCGCGCGGATCATCGAGGCTCTGCTGTTTCTCGCCAACGACCCCGTCGGCGTGCAGGAGCTGGCCGAGGTGACGGGGTGTAGCGTCTCGGAGGTGGCGTGCGCACTCGAGGAGCTCGAGGCCGCGTGGGCGCCCGGGCTGCGCGGGCTGCTGCTGCGGGCGCTCGCGGGCGGCTACACGCTCGCCAGCGACCCGCTCGCCGAGCCCGCGGCGCGAGCGCTGCTGAGCAAGCCGCGGCTCGCCGCGCTGACCCCCGCGCAGCTTGAGACGCTCGCGATCGTCGCCTACCTCGCGCCGGTTTCGCGGCCCGAGATCGCGCGGATCCGCGGCGTCAACGCCGACTCGCCGGTCGCCTCGCTGCTGGACCGCGGTCTGATCGAGGAGAGCGGGCGCTCCGACTTCGGCGCCGTCACCTACCGCACGAGCACCCTGTTCCTGAAGGTGTTCGGGCTGCAGGGCGCCGATGAGCTGCCCGACGTCGCGCAGTGGGATCCGACGCCGGGGGAGCGCAGCGCGCTGCGCGACCGCCTGCTGGCCGCCGGCGAGGCCCGCGCCGGGGTCACGCCCGAGTAGGGGCCGGGTCTATGCGGCCGTGGCGGCGAGCTGGCCGCAGGCGGCTGCGATCTCGCGCCCGCGGGTGAGGCGCACCGTGACCGGCACGCCCCGCGATTGCAGCGTCGTGCGAAAGGCGGCGATCGCATCGCGCCCGGAGCCGCGCAGCTGCGAATCGGTCGGGTTGTAGGGGATCAGGTTGACCTTGAAGGCCTCGCGCGGCGAGAGCAGCCGCGCCAGCGCCAGCGCCTGCTCATGGTGGTCGTTGACGCCGGCGAGCATCACGTACTCGACGAACACCGTGCGCCGGCGGATCGCGTGGTCGGCGCGGCAGGCGTCCAGCACCTCGGCCAGCGGGTAGCGGTCGTTGACCGCCATCAGCGCGCTGCGCAGCTCATCCTCGGGTGCGTGCAGCGAGAGGGCGAGGCGGATCGGCAGGCCCGAGGCGCTGAGGCGCTCGATGCCCGGGATCCAGCCGACCGTCGAGATCGCCGTGCGGCGGTTGGTGATGCCGAGGGCCGGGAGCATCGTGCACGCCTCGAGCACCGCGTCGAGGTTCATCATCGGCTCGCCCATGCCCATGAAGACGGCGTGATCGACCGCGCCGCTGCGGCGGAAGTGCAGCGCCTGGTCGAGGATCTCATCGGCGCTGAGGTTGCCGGCGAAGCGCATCCGGCCCGTCGCGCAGAAGCTGCAGGTGAGCGGACAGCCGGACTGCGAGGAGAGGCAGAGGGACCGGCGACCGTCGCGGTAGCGCATCAGGACCGCCTCGACCGGGTTGCCGCGGGCCGTCCGCAACAGCGCCTTCACGGTGCCGTCGCTCGCGCGCGCCTCGCGCTCGAGCTCGAGCGTCGACAGCGGCACCTCGCGTTCCAGGCGCTCGCGCAGCCCCGCCGGCAGGTCGGTCATCTCGGCGTAGGAGCCGGCCCCGCGCGCGAGCCACGCCCAGACCTGGCGGGCACGGTAGGGAGGCTCGCCGTGGCGCCCCAGGGTTTCGTGCAGCAGATCGCGATCCACCGACCTATGGTTGCAGTCGTGCGACTTGCCAAGTTCCTCGCCCACTCGGGCCTTGCCTCGCGGCGCGCGGCGGCGGAGATCGTGCGGGCCGGGCGGGTGCGCGTCGAGGGTGTGCGCGAGCTCGATCCGGCGCGCGAGATCGACGGCGAGCGTGTCGAGCTCGACGGGCGCCTCGTGGCGGGGATCGAGTCGCGCGTGGTGTACGCGCTGAACAAGCCGGCCGGGGTGGTCTCGACCGTGCACGACACCCATGGGCGCCCCACCGTCGTCGAGCTGGTCAACGACCCCCGTCGCCTTTACCCGGTCGGGCGCCTCGACGCCGACAGCACCGGGCTGATCCTGCTCACCAACGACGGCGAGCTGGCGAACCTGCTCGCACATCCGCGCCACGAGGTGCCGAAGACCTATCGCGCGCGCCTTGCCGGCGGACGCCCGAGCCCGGCCGCGATTGCGGCGCTGCGCGACGGTGTCACGCTGGACGACGGGCGGACCGCGCCGGCTCAGGTCAGGCGCGTGTCAGCGAACGTCATCGAGCTCGAGCTGCGCGAAGGCCGCAAGCGCCAGGTGCGCCGGATGTGCGAGGCGGTCGGGCATCCGGTGCTCGAGCTGACGCGCGTCCGCCTGGGACCGCTCGAGTTGGGCGGGCTCGAACTGGGGGCGGCACGGCTGCTCACCGACGCCGAGGTGAGCGCGCTGCGCGACGCCGCGCGACGGTAGGCTGCGCTGGTGAGTGAGCGGCTGTACGCGCTGCGCGGCGCGACGAGCGTCCCGGAAAACAGCGCCGAGGCGATCCTCGCCGCCACCGAGGAGCTGATGCGCGTGCTGATCGAGCGCAACGAGCTCGAGATCGACCGGTTCGTCAGCTGCATCTTCACCGCCACCGACGATCTGAACGCCGAGTTCCCGGCGCTGGCGGCGCGGAACATCGGCTTTGACCGCGTGCCGCTGATCTGCACGCGCGAGATCGACGTGCCGGGCGCTCTGCCGCGGGTGATCCGCGTGCTGGCGCACTACTACGCGCCGGACGGGCATGTGGCGCGCCACGTCTACCTCGGCGAGGCCCGCAGCTTGCGCGCGGACCTCGATGCCGCACAATAAGGGCGTGGCGATCGAGTTCAAAGCGGCGGTCAAGCAGATCCCGGTCTATCCGGCTGCGGCGGGCTACGCGCAGACTGGCCCGCTGGTGCGCCTGGCCAGCAACGAGTCGCCCTACCCACCGCTGCCCGAGGTGGTGGCCGCGGCGAGCGCGGCGCTCGAGGGCGTCAATCGCTATCCCGACCCGGCCTCCGTCAAGCTGCGCGCCGCCCTGGCGGGGCGCTACGGGGTGCCGGCCGAGCGGATCGCCGTCGGCAACGGCTCCTGCGACATCCTGCTCGCAACGGGCGAGGCGCTGCTCGAGCCCGGCGCCGAGCTCGTCTACGCCTGGCCGTCGTTCTCGGTCTATCCGCAGCTCGAGGCAGCTTCGGGCGCGCGCGGGATCCGCGTGGCGCTCGACCACGACGAATGCCACGACCTCGATGCGATGGCGCGCGAGATAACCGTCGCCACGCGCCTGGTGATCGTCTGCAACCCCAACAACCCGACGAGCACGGCGATCGGCCTGGAGGCGATCGCGGCCTTCGTGGCGGGCGTGCCCGCGAGCGTCTGCGTGATGATCGACGAGGCCTACTGCGAGTTCAGCCTGCTCGACGACCCCGACGCCTCGATCGACCTGCTCGCCCGCCACCCCAACCTCGTGCTGCTGCGAACCTTCTCGAAGGTCTACGGGCTATGCGGGCTGCGCGTCGGCTACGCGCTGTGCGGCTCGCGCGACCTTCCCGACGCGCTCACCGCCGTGCGCCAGCCGTTCTTCCTCAACGCCGCCGCCCAGGCGGCCGCGCTCGAGGCGCTCGCGCACCAGGACGAGGTGGCGCGACGCGTCGAACGGGTCGCCGTGGCGCGGGTGCAAATGGAGGAGGGGCTGGGCGAACTGGGGCTCGCGCCGGCGGTCTCGCACGCCAACTTCTGCTGGTTCGCGCTCGGCGACGAGCGCGACGAGGCGGCGATCGTCGACTCCCTCGCGCGCGAGGGAGTGCTGGTCAGGGCCGGCAGCGCGCTGGGCAGGGAGGGGGCGCTGCGCGTCACCTACGGCACACCCACCGAGAACGCGCGCTTCCTCGAAGTGCTGGCCAAGCTGCTCTAGCCTGGCGGGAGACGCGCCGGCGCCGGGGACCGGCGCCGGTCCCCGGGGTGGACGAATGTTGGAGGGGAAGCTGCGAGTGCCCGTTGCTCGCAGGCGCGGAGATCTGCTACACATTGCTGCGGATGTGCGATGCAGCCGACCGATCGCTGAGCACTGTGGGCGCCCCGAGCACCACCCTGGTCGCTGCCTATTCGTACACCTACGTCACGTCCTGGCGATTTAGCTAGGCGTCCGGACCTGCGCCCGCCGCGAGCGGGCGCCTGGCCTCGGGAGAACGGCCCCACGGGCCCGGGCGCCTCCCCCACCGCCGCGAAACGCACCTTGCACGTGCGTCGCCGGCTCCCGTCTACCCTTCCAGCGAAACCTTGAAAGGACTTTCCAAATGATGATCGTGATGAAGCCGAATGCGACCGAGGAGGAGATCGAGCATGTCCTCGCGCGCGTTCGCAGCGTCGGCGCGCGCGCCCACGTCTCAAAGGGCGAAGAGGTGACCGTGATCGGTGCCATCGGCGACCGCGAGCACGTGGCGAGACTCGAGCTCGAGGGCGCTCCCGGCGTCTCCCAGGTGGTGCCCATCCTCAAGCCCTACAAGCTGTCCTCCTCGCAGCTGCGCGGCGGCGCGCGCTCGGTGTTCGAGATCGGCGGCCGCCGCATCGGCGGCGAGCACTTCGCGCTGATCGCCGGGCCCTGCACGGTCGAATCTCGCGAGCAGGTGCTCGAGACCGCGCGGGTCGTCAAGGAGGGCGGCGCCGCGATGTTCCGCGGCGGCGCCTACAAGCCGCGCACCTCGCCCTACGCCTTTCAGGGACTCGGGCAGGAGGGCCTGCGGCTGCTGGCCGAGGCCAAGGAGCAATACGGCATGCCGATCGTGACCGAACTGATGGACGTGCGCGACCTCGAGGCGGTGCTCGAAGTCGCCGACGTTTTGCAGATCGGCGCGCGCAACATGCAGAACTACACGCTGCTTGCGGAGGTCGGGCGCAGCGGCTGCCCGGTGCTCCTCAAGCGCGGACTCTCGGCGACGCTCGAGGAGCTGCTGATGGCGGCCGAGTACATCCTCAAGGAGGGCAACGAGAAGGTCATCCTCTGTGAACGCGGGATCCGCACGTTCGAGACCGCCTACCGTTTCACGCTCGACCTGATGGCGGTGCCGGTGCTTCGCCAGCTCTCGCATCTGCCGGTGGTCGTGGATCCGAGTCACGCCGCGGGCCGGCGCGACCTGGTTGAGCCGCTCTCGCTGGCGGCCGCGGCGGCCGGCGCGGACGGGATCATCGTCGAGGTGCATCCGAATCCGGACGAGGCGATCTGCGACGGGCCGCAGGCGCTGCGCGCCGAGCAGTTCGCGGAGTACGCGGCGCAGGTCGAGCGCGCCGCGTCGATCGCCGGCAAAGCCTTCACGCACGCGTGAACGTCGCCGTCGTTGGCGTCGGGCTGATCGGCGGCTCGATCGGCCTGGCCGCGCGCGAGCGGCTCGGCGCGCGGGTCGTCGGCTTCGATCCCGACGGCGACGTCGGCGCCGCGGCGCTCGCGCGCGGAGCGATCGAGGCCGTGGCCGCAAGCGTGCCGGAGGCGGTGGCCGACGCCGAGCTGGTGTTCGTCGCGGCCCCGGTCGGCGTGCTCGCCGCCGCGCTGGACGGCGTCCTCGCGGCGGCGCCGGGCGACTGCGCCGTCAGCGACGTCGGCTCGACCAAGCGGGCCATTGTCTCCGGTCGCGTCGATCCGCGCTTCATCGGCGGGCACCCGCTGGCCGGCGCCGAGACCTCGGGCGTCGAACACGCGCGGGCCGACCTGTTCGATGGCGCAACTTGGTATCTGACGCCCGGGACCGCCACCTCGGGGACGCTCTACGAGCGGCTGCACAAGGCGCTGGTGGGGTTTGGCGCACAGCCGACCGCAATCGAGGCCGCCGTCCACGATCGGGTGATGGCGAGCGTCTCGCACCTTCCGCACGTCTTCGCCAACGTCCTGGTCGCAGCGGCCGCGCGCGCCCTCGGCGACGGTGCGGACGTGCCGGCAACCGGCCCGAGCTTCCGCGACGCGACACGCGTCGCCGGGGCGAACGCGGCGATCTGGCCAGACATCTACCTCTCCAACGGCGACGCGCTGGTGGCGCTGATCGACGAGACCCAGGCGCGCCTGGCGCAGGTGCGAACGGCGCTGGCGGCCGGTGACCGCGGAGCGATCGAGCGCTGGAACGAGGGGGCGCGCATCGATCGCGACGCGCTGCTCGGCGCCGGGCTCGCCGGCGGGTCGGTGCACGAGTTGCGTGCCGCAGTGACGGACCATCCGGGCGTCGTCGCCGAGATCGCCCTGGCACTCGGTCGCGCCCAGATCAGCATCGTCGACATGGCGCTGTCGCCCTCGCGCGACGGCGGCCAGGGTGTCGTCGCGCTGTGGATTCGCGGCGAGGATCAAACGCGGCGCGCGATCGAGCTGATCGAAGCGCTGGCGATTCCCGTCGCGCGGGCCTGAGGAAGGACGCGCGGCGGTGGAGGTGACGAGGATCAAGCCGCTGCGCGGGCCCCCGGACGTGACGCTTCGCCCGCCGGGCTCCAAGAGCATCACGAACCGCGCCCTGCTGTGCGCCTCCCTCGCCGACGGCACGAGCACGCTGAGTGGCGCGCTCTTCGCCCAGGACACCCAGGCGATGATGGATGCCGTCGTCGCGCTCGGGGCGGGCCTGCGCACCGACCGCGGAGCCGGGACCGTCGCGGTGCGCGGAACGGGCGCGCGGCGCCCGACGGAGCCCGTGCGGATCGACGCGCACCAGTCGGGGACGACCTCGCGCTTCATCCTCGCGGCGGCCGCGCTCGGCACGGCGCGGGTGATCGTCGACGGCGCACCGCAGTTGCGTTCGCGGCCGCTGCGCCCGCTGCTGGCCGCGCTTGAGGCGCTCGGCGTTAGGGTCGAGGCGCTTGAGCAGCCGGGCTGCCTGCCGGTCGCGGTGCGCGGACCCGCGCGCGGCGGCGATGTGCGCGTCGAGGGGCACATCTCGAGCCAGTTCCTCTCCGGCCTGCTGATGGCCGGGCCGCTGATGGGCTCCGGCCTGCGGGTGGAGCTCAGCTCGCCGCTTGTATCCGCGCCCTACGTGACGATGACGCTCGCGGTGATGGAGGCGTTCGGGGTCGGCGCCGACGGGCTTGCCGTGGCGCCCGGCGGCTACGTCGCGACCGAGCTGGCGATCGAGCCCGACGCCAGTGCCGCGGCGTACTTCTTCGCGGCGGCGGCGATCAGCGGCGGGCGCGTCACGATCGAGGGACTGGGCACCGGGTCGATCCAGGGGGACGTGGCATTCGTCGACGTCCTCGAGCGCATGGGCGCACGCGTGGAGCGGGCGGCTGAGCGGATAACGGTCTGCGGCACCGGCACGCTGCACGGCGTCGAGGTCGACATGGCCGACATCTCCGACACCGCGCAGACGCTCGCGGCCGTCGCCGTATTCGCCGACTCGCCGACCAAGCTCACCGGCATCGGCTTCATCCGCGCCAAGGAGAGCGACCGTATCGGGGCGCTAGCCACCGAGCTGCGGCGGGCCGGCATCGAGGTGGCGACCGATGATGACGGCTTCACGGTGACGCCGGGGACGGTCCGGCCGGCGCGCTTTCGCACCTACGACGACCATCGCATGGCGATGAGCCTGGCGCTGCTCGGCCTGCGCGCCTCCGGCGTCGAGATCGAGGATCCGGGCTGCGTCGCCAAGACCTACCCCGACTTCTTCGCCGATCTCGCAACGCTGCACTGACGCGCGCGCCCGGCGGCGGCGGCGGCGTCGCGCGTGAAGGGCGCCGCCGGGGCGGGCGCTGCCGCGGCTATCGTGAGGCGATGATCGTGGCGATCGACGGGCCCGCCGGGGCCGGCAAGTCGACGGTGGCGCGCGCGCTGGCCGCGGCGCTCGGCTTCGGTTACCTCGACAGCGGCGCGCTGTACCGCTGCGTCGCGCTCGCGAGCCTGCGGGCACCCGAGATCAGCCCGGCCGAGCATGCCGCCTCGCTCGATGTATCGCTCGGCGAGCGGGTCCTGCTCGACGGCCGTGATGTCACGCAAGCGATCCGCAGCCCGGCCGTCTCGGCGCGGGCGTCGGTCGTCGCCGCCGACCAGGCCGTCCGCCTCGCACTCCTCGCGCGCCAGCGTGAGCTGCTGGCGAACGGGGATTGGGTCGCCGAGGGACGCGACATCGGCACCGTCGTCGCGCCCGCCGCCGAGCTGAAGATCTTCCTTGAGGCGAGCCCGCAGGAGCGCGCGGCGCGGCGCGCTCGCGAGCTCGGCGGCGATCCGTCGCAGGTGGCGCAGGAGATGGCGGTGCGAGACGCCCGCGACCGCGAGCGCGACCACTCGCCGCTGCAGGCGGCGCCCGACGCCGTCGTGCTGGATACCAGCGGTCTCGACGTCGCCGCGGTCACCGCGCGCGCCGTCGAGCTGGTGGCGCGCGCCCACACGAGCGGCGGGGGCTGAGCGCCGGGCGGGCGCCCGGCGCTCCACGGAGCGCCGGGCGGGCGGGCGCGCGGGCGGGTGCTGGCTATGCTGGTCGGGTGACCCACGAGCCGATCGCCCAGGCGCCTCATCGCGTGCCGACTCGCCAGCGGGCCGGGCGAGCTGCGCGCCCGGGGCGCTGAGCGATGGCTGACCTCGAACGGGTCGTGAAGGTCGCGGTCGTCGGCTACCCAAACGTCGGCAAATCCTCGCTGGTCAATCGCCTGACGGGCACGCGCGAGGCGATCGTGCACGAGCGCCCCGGGATCACGCGGGACCGCAAGGAGCTCGAGTGCGAGTGGAACGGCCGCATCTTCACGCTGATCGACACAGGCGGCGTCGACTTCGCCGATGAGGATCCGCTGTCGGGCTCGATTCGCGACCAGGCGCGGGCGGGGCTCGCCGACGCCGATCTGGCATTGCTCGTGGTCGACGCCCGGGCCGGCGCGCGACCCGGGGAGCACGAGATCGCCGACCTGTTGCGGCGCGGACGCACGCCGGTGCTGGTGGCCGCGAACAAGTGCGACACCGTCGCGGACATCCCGCTGGCCGCCGAGTTCCATGCGCTCGGACTCGGGGAGCCGGTTGCCGTGTCGGCGGCGCAGGGACTTGGCACCGGCGATCTGCTCGACCGTCTGGTGGAGATGCTGCCGGCCGTCTCGCAGCGCCCGGCGCCGGCGGCGGACACCGTTCGCCTCGCGGTGATCGGCCGGCCGAACGTGGGCAAGTCGTCGCTCGTCAACCGCTTCGTCGGGGAGCAGCGCGTGATCGTCGCCGAGCAGGCCGGAACCACGCGCGACGCGATCGACCTGCCGCTGCTCGTCGACGGGCGCAGCGTGGTGATCGTCGACACCGCCGGCATGCGCCGGCAATCGAAGGTCAGCGAGTCGGTCGAGTACTACACGACGCTGCGCTCGCAGCGGGCCGCCGAGCGCGCGGACGTCGCGATGGTGGTCTGTGACGCCGGCGACGGCGTCACGGCGCAGGATCTGCGGGTCGCCGACCTGGCGATGCGCAGCGGCTGCGCGACGCTGGTCGTGCTGAACAAATGGGATGCCCAGTCACCGACGCTCGATCTCGAGTACGAGCGGGCGCGGGTCGCCGAGAAGCTTCGCCAGCGTCCGCGCGTGCTGACGGCGTCGGCTGTGACCGGGCGCAACGTGTCGCGGCTGCTCGTCGAGGCGATCACGCTCGGGGATCGCCGCGCGGGGCGGATCCCCACGCCAGAGCTGAACCGGTTCCTCGGTGAGACCGTTCAGACGCGCCAGCCGCCGGCCAAGCAGGGCCATCGCCTGAAGCTGATCTACATGGCGCAGATCGGCACGAGCCCGCCGCGCTTTGCGATCCAGGTCAACTCCCGCACGCGCGTGACGCGCGACTACGCCTACTTCCTCGAGAACCAGATGCGCGAGCGCTACGCGCTCGACGGCGTGCCGCTGATCATCGACTTCGTCGAGCGCGGGTCACGCGCCGAAAACACGCGGCCGCGAGGCTCGAGGCGCCCGGCGCCCGTGCTCTCCGCGGTTCCCGGCGACGACGAAGACGACCGCCCGTCGCTCTAGTCTGCGACGGTGGCCTCGATCGCTCAGGTCGAGCCGCTCACGAGCGCGCGTGCGCTGCGTGGGCCGTTCGACTACGCCCTGCCGGAAGAGATGCGCGCGCGCGTCGGCGTCGGCTCGATGCTGGTCGTGCCCTTCGGCCGCCGCGAGCTGCTCGGCGTCGTCGTCGGCCTGAGCGAGGCGAGCTCGGTCGACCGTGAGCGGCTGCTCGCACCGCGCCGCACCGTCGAGGCGGACGTCCCGGCGGACCTGGTCGAGCTGGCCGGCTGGATCGCGCTGGAGTACTGCTCGACGCCGGCCCGTGCACTCTCTCTGGTCCTGGCGCCGGGCGCCGGGGCCGGCGTGCACAGCCTGGCTCGCCTCGTCGCCGAGCTGACCGCCGCCGGACGCGCGGCACCGGCGGGCGGGGTGCGCCTGACGGCCGTGCAACGCGCGGTGCTCGAGCGACTCGCGCCGGCCGGCGCGACGCCGGCGTCAGCAACCGGCGCGGCGCACGGGACGCTGCGGCGCCTCGAGGCTCGCGGGCTGGTGCGCTTGAGCCGCCAGGCGCTGGCGCGAGCGCCCGAGCACGTGGCCGTGGGGGCTCGCCGAGAGGGCCGGCCGGCGCTCAACGCGGACCAGCGCGCGGCGCTCGAGTCGGTCTGCGACGCGGTGGGCGCGCGGCGCTTCGAGCAGCTGCTGCTGCACGGCGTAACAGGCTCCGGCAAGACCGAGGTCTATCTGCGCGCGGCCGAGGCGACGCTCGCTCAGGGACGGGGGGTGATCGTCCTGGTGCCGGAAATCGGGCTGACGCCCCAGACCGTTGGCAGATTCGTCGAGCGGTTCGGCGAGACCGTCGCGGTCGCCCATTCGCGGCTGGGCGCGGGGGAGCGCTACGACGAGTGGATGCGGCTGCGCCGCGGGGAGGCGCGGGTCTGCGTTGGCCCCCGCTCGGCGGTGTTCGCCCCGATCGAGAACCTCGGGCTGATCGTCGTGGACGAGGAGCACGACTCCTCCTACAAGCACGAAGGCGACCCGCGTTACGACGCGCGCCACGTCGCGGCGCGGCGGGCGCAGCAGGCCGCGGCGGTGCTGCTGGCCGGGAGCGCGACGCCGCGGCCCGAGAGCTACGCGCGGCTGGCGCGGCTCGCGCTGCCGGTGCGAGTCGACGGCGCCGCGATGCCGGCGGTCGAGGTGCTCGACATGTGCGGCGTGCCCGGCGCGCTGCACGAGGTGACCGCGGCCGCGCTCGGCGAGCTGCGCCGCGCCCGTGGCAAGGCGATCGTGCTGCTCAACCGCCGTGGCTGGTCGAACTTCCTCTCCTGCCGCTCCTGCGGCAAGGTCTGGGGCTGCCCGGAATGCGACGTGGCGCTTGTCCTGCACCGCGCGGAGGGCGTGATCAGCTGCCACCACTGCGGCCATCGCGAGCGAGCGCCGGCGCGCTGCGACGCCTGCGGTTCGACCGCCGTGGCGCGCCACGGCTTCGGCACCGAGCGCCTCGAGCATGAGCTGCTCGCCGCGCTCGGCGACGGCGAGCACCAGATCTTTCGCCTCGACGCCGACGTGGCGGGTGCAAAGGGACGCGCCGCGGCGGTGCTGGCGCGTTTCGAGCGCGCCGATGCCGGCGTGCTCGTCGGCACGCAGATGGTCGCGAAGGGACACGACTTCGACGGCGTCTCCCTCGGCGTCGTGCTCGACGCGGACGCCACGCTGCGCTTTCCTGACTTCCGCTCGGAGGAGCGCACGTTCGCGCTCGTCGCCCAGCTCGCCGGGCGCGCGGGTCGCGGCGGGACCGCCGGGCGGGTGCTTGTGCAGACGATGGCGCCAGACGCGCGCGCGATCGTCGCCGCCGCGCGCCACGACAGCGAGGGTTTCCTCGCCGGGGAGCTCAAAAGGCGCGAGGCGCTGCGCTACCCGCCCTACGGCGAGCTGATCAGGATCGTCTGCTCGAGCGCTCGCGAAGGGGTCGCGCTCCAGGCGGCGCGCGAGCTGCGCTCGCGCCTCACGCTCGCCGATGCTCAGCTGCTCGGGCCGGCGCCGCTGTTTCGCCTGCGCGGGCGCGAGCGCGCCCAGGTCGTGATCAAGTCCGCCGACCGCGCGGTCGCGGTCGCGGCGGTCGGTGAGGCGGTGGCGGAGCCTCTGCACCGCGACGCCTCGGTCAGCGTCGACGTCGATCCCCAGTAGCCGCGAGCGCTCCACCGGCGCCCCCGATCCGCGATCCCTACGGCCTGCGACCCCTAGACTGGAGTCATGGCTGAAGAGCTGCTCGAAGAGGAAGAAGAGCTCGCGGGCGAGTCGGCGCAGGAGCGTGAGCGGCGTGAGAGCGCGCTGGCGAATATCCGCAGGCTCGGTGATCCCGTGCTGCGAACGCGGGCGCTCGAGGTGTCGGTTTTCGACGCGCGGCTGCGCGAGGACATCGACTGGATGCGCGGCGTGATGGACGGTGCTCTGGGGGTCGGATTGGCTGCTACGCAGGTCGGGATGCTGGCCCGCGTGCTCGTCTACCGCGTTGAGGCGGAGAGCCCGACGGCGGCGCTTGTCAACCCGCGGATCGAGTGGCGCAGCGAGGAGACCGAGACGATGGAGGAGGGCTGCCTCAGCATCCCTGGGATTCGCGTCGACGTCGAGCGCGCGCTGCATCTGCGTGTCGCCGGAGCCGACGCGCAGGGGGCGGCGGTTACGGTCGAGGCCTCGGGCCTCGAGGCGCGCGTGCTGGCGCACGAGATCGACCACCTTGACGGCGTGCTGATGCTGGACCGCGCGAGCAAGGCGCAACGTCGCGAGGCGATCCGCGCCTGGCGCGATCGCCAGCTCGACGCGTGAAGACCGTCTACATCGGCAGTTCCGACTTCTCGCTG
>Ga0302319_10014637_pt1 | contig 14595 bp, 14 predicted proteins | sample Bog_T0_2_FD_203319 | JGI IMG/M metagenome (GOLD analysis project Ga0302319, IMG submission 203319) | Peat permafrost microbial communities from Stordalen Mire near Abisko, Sweden - Bog_T0_2 | ecosystem: Environmental > Terrestrial > Soil > Wetlands > Peat | place: Sweden: Abisko, Stordalen Mire... | reverse complement strand
TTGAGTACCAGCACTAACCTTCGACTCAGCAGCGATCGCTCCCCTCAAAAGTGATAAAATGAAGTGTTGCGGCGAACAGCCGCCCGAATAGCGAGGAACTAATCCATGGCAAAACGCCGCGGCAATCCCAATTGGGGCAAGCCGGAGCCCATTGGCCCCGTCGTCCCCACCATCACGTCCTTCGAGATGGTCGTCAAAGAGTACAAACTCACCCCCGACCAATACATCCGCTCCACCCGCCTTCGCGAGTGGGCACGCCGGAACAAGAACTCCAAGTACATCCCCGAAGCTCTCCTCGAGGCCTGGGGCTTCGAGATCGAGTCCACACTCTAATCTTGTGCCCTCGACGGCTTTGGAATAACCTCAAACTACACTCGCACAATACTTCTGAACCTGGCCTCACGATCCGTGGCCAGTCGCTCGTAGATCCCTTCCCCTGAAAACCTTGCGGCCAAAAGGCATAGTGAACGGGGGAGGGCGTACCTTGGTAACAGAAATGACCGATCGCGCCGCTGGATTTATAGACATACCCGAAGCCCTTGAAGAACTCAAAGCCGGTCGCATGATCGTCCTTATCGACGACGAGGACCGCGAAAACGAAGGCGACCTCACCATTGCCGCCGAATTCTGCACGCCCGAGGCCATCAACTTCATGGCCCGCTTCGGTCGTGGCCTCATCTGCCTCACCCTCACCGAAGAGCGAGCCGACTACATGCGCCTCGGTCCCATGACCCAGGACAACACCTCCCGCTTCGGCACCGCGTTCACCGAGACCATCGAAGCCCGCGAAGGCGTCACGACGGGAATCTCCGCCGCCGACCGTGCCCACACCATCCAGGTCGCAATCAGCCCCAACTCCTCGTCCCACGACCTCGCTCGGCCAGGCCACGTCTTTCCCCTCCGCGCCCGCAAAGGAGGAGTCCTCGTCCGCGCCGGCCAAACGGAAGCCTCCGTCGATCTCGCCCGCATGGCCGGCCTCATCCCAGCCGGAGTCATCTGCGAGATCATGAACGAAGACGGCTCGATGGCCCGCGTTCCCGACCTAACCGAGTTCTGCAAGCTTCACTCGCTCAAGATGGTCACCGTAGCCGACCTCATCCGCTACCGCATGGCGAACGAGCGCTACATCCATCGCATCGCCGAAGGCATCCTCCCCACCGAATACGGCGACTTCCGCATGCTCTCCTACGAGAGCGACATCCAGACTGTCCGCGAGATGGGTACAGGCGACGAGTCCCACGTGGCCCTCACCTTCGGCGACCTCGCCGCCGCGGCCAAATCGGACACGCCCGTTCTAGTCCGCGTGCACACCCACTGCCTGTCCGGAAACGTCTTCGGCTCCACCGCCTGCGACTGCCGCGCCACGGTCGACGCGTCCCTCCGCGAGATCGCCCAGGCCGGAGTCGGCGCCCTCATCTACCTTCACCACACCCGGCGTGGCTTCACCATCGACCGCACCACTCACCCTGCGACGCTCTGCATCCATCGCACCGCACGCGGCACCGAGCCCGAACCCCTCGCCACCCCCGATCAGCGCATCCTTCGCCAGGTCGGCCTAGGCGGCCAGATCATCTCCGACCTCGGCATCCGCAAGATCCGCCTGCTCACGAACCACCCCAAACACGTTCCAGCCCTGCAGGGCTTCGGTATCGAGATCGTCGAGCGGGTCCCGATCCACCTCCAACCGTTAGGCGTCGAGTAAATTCCTAAGGCCCATCCGCTCCATCGTCTCCACGAACTCCTTGTGCCCGGAATACTGCACCGCAACCATCCCTGCGGCGCGCGCGGCCTCGATGTTTTCCTCACGATCATCGACAAACAAAATCTCTCCCGCAGGCACACCCAGCCCCTGCACCGCGTGCCGATAGATCTCCGCATCGGGCTTCGCAATCCCGAGCCGATGCGAAAACGTGTGATGCGTAAACTCGCTCAGTGCAGGGAATCGCCCGAGCACTCCGAGCTCCATCGCATCGCCGATATTCGAAAGAATCCCGGTCTTAATTCCAGCCCGATTCAGCCGCGCAGACCATTCCATCATCTCCACGTTTGGCCGAGTCCACACAACAGTGTCTGCATCGATCAGCGCCCGCAGAACATTCGCATCAATCGCCTTCCCGAGCTCGCGAGCAACAATCTCCCAATACGTCGCCGCGCTCAACGCGCCGCGATCATAGGCATCGCGATACTTCCAGTACGCAACTTGGAACGCCTTCTCCTCAGCTCCCAGAACACGCTCGAGCGCACGCCAATCCATCTCTTCCGGAGCATTGCTGAGCACCATCCCATAGTCAAACAACACCGCGCTGATCTTCAATTCCTTCGCCATCCCTCCATTCTATAGGCGACTGCCGACAAGATCTGCATGAGAAACTTTTACTAGGTGCAATGAATTTCTCCGAGCGAACCAACTGGAATCTTGCCGAGAACGAGCTTACAGCGGCAATCCGCCAGCGCCGCGCCTCCGGCCTCGACCTCCTCGACCTCACCCTCTCCAATCCCACCCACTGCGGATTCGCCTACGATTCCGCCGCCCTGCTCGCTCCCCTCCACAATCCCGAAGCGCTCCACTACGAGCCCGATCCGCTCGGCATGATCACTGCTCGCGAGGCAGTTTCGCGCTACTACTTCGACGCCGGAGCAAGCGTCCCGCCGGACCGCATCTGCCTCACCACCAGCACCAGCGAAGCCTACAGCTTTCTCTTCCGCCTCCTCTGCGATCCCGGCGATGAAGTCCTCGTCGCGCGCCCCAGTTATCCGCTTTTCGACTACATCGCCAGGCTCGACGACGTCCGCCTCCGCGAATACCCGCTCTTCTACGACCCCAACGCCGACCTTCCCTCAGGTCAGGGCTGGTGCATCGATCTCCACGCACTGGAAGCCTCGATCACCTCCAGAACCCGGGCCATTCTCCTCGTCCATCCCAACAACCCGACCGGCAACTTCGCCTCGCCGCAGGAGCGCACAGCCCTCGAAGCCCTCTGCGCCGCCCACGGCCTGGCCCTCATCGTCGACGAAGTCTTCCTCGACTACGCCCTCACCACGCCACAACCCATCTTCGCCACCGTCGACTCCGGCTGCCTCACCTTCGTCCTCAGCGGCATCAGCAAAGTCTGCGGCCTGCCCCAGATGAAGACCTCGTGGATCGCAGCATTCGGCCCGGCACTTCTCGTGCGCGAAGCCGTGCAGCGCATCGAAATGATCGCCGACACCTTCCTCTCGATGAATGCCCCAGTGCAGCACGCGCTTCCCACCTGGCTCGCAACTCGCCATGCGATCCAGCATCAAATCCGTGACCGCATGCGCACGAATCTTGCCCTCCTCGACACCCTCCTGCAAGGAACCCCGATCCAACGACTCGCACTGCAAGCAGGTTGGACAGCAGTCCTCCGCGTCCCACGCACCGTCGGCGGAAGGGAATTCGTACACGCCGCGCTCGACTGCGGAGTCCTCGTACAGCCCGGCGACTTCTACGGCCTCGGCGAAGCAAGAGCGGTCGTCAGCCTTCTCACGCCCCCCGATACCTGGGGCGCCGGCCTCAATCGTCTCCCCACCAAATAGCCCACCAGCTCAACTCACACCAGGAACGGATTCGTCTGCCGCTCGACCCCGATGGTCGTCATGGAACCATGCCCCGGCACAACCACTGTCTCATCCGGCAGCGTCAGCAGCCGTTCATGGATGCTAGCGAGCAGCTTCTGAGTATTGCCTCCGGGAAAATCTGTCCGCCCCACGCCTCCAGCAAACAACGTGTCCCCAGCCAGCAATAAATTCTCGTTCGGCACATACAGGCAAAGACTGCCTTCCGAGTGTCCCGGCGTAAACACCACATTTCCCTGGATACCGCCCACTCCGACCACCTCGCCATCCGCAGGTGAATGATCCGGCGGCAAAACGGTCGGCACCGGCAAGCCAAACATGGCAGCCTGTCCCTCCATCATCGCAACCAGCGGCAGATCCGCCTGGCTATAAATTACCGGCGCGCCGGTAATTTGCTTCAACTCGACCGCACTCGCAATATGGTCGATATGCGCGTGCGTGATCAGGATCTTCTTGACGGTCAGCTTATGTTTCACAAGCAGCGCAACAATTCGAGGAACATCGTATCCGGGATCCACGACGATCGCTTCGCCGGACACCTCGTCCCCAAGTATCGAGCAGTTACAGCCGAGCAGACCCACCGGGAACGTCTCGCGAATCATCAGAACTCCTTTACGGTATCGACGCGTTCAGAAAAGCGAAAGCGCAGGCGGGTAGCCTGCGCTTCGGAAATTCAGTACGCCGGAAACTACTTCTTCACAGGAGTCGATTGGCTCGGAACATCAGACAGCACCGAGCGGCTGCTGCTGGTGCGCGACATCACGATTGTGAGCGCAATCGAGGTCACCATGAAGATGATGGCCGACCAGGTCGTGAGGCGTGTCAGCAAGTTCGACGCGCCGCGCGGACCGAACGCCGTCTGCGAACCCTGTCCACCAAACGCGCCCGCCAGGTCAGCCGACTTTCCTTGCTGAATCAGAACCACGCCGATGAGAAACAAACAAACGAGAACGTGCAGGATGACTAAGAGAATAAGCATGAGGTAAGCATTAACCTTGTGACCGCAAGTGCGGCGAAGTAGTCGGACGGTGCCAAATAGTTGCCCTGCGCATCGCTGCGCATACACCTAAGTCCAATCTTGAGTGTATCACCGGCAACAAACCTCTCTCAAGCCCGGATTGCGCGGATAACGCTCTCATCCAATGGCTGTTGGCTCTCTAGACGACGGGTTGCCCAAGATGAATGACCATCCGCGCGTAGCTGCCGGTGGGCGGGGACCTGACCCACTCCACCTCGTCCACCAGCGCCTGGATCAGGAACATCCCCATGCCGCGAGCGTCCTCTTCCCCCAGCATCTTCTTATGGATATCCGGAGCCTCGGCCGTGCTCTGCGGCCCTTCGCCGCTGTCGGTAACTTTGACCTCCAGCGAGTTGGCACCCATCGACAAAGTCACCCCGACGCTTAGCGACTCATCCAGCTTGTTGCCGTGCTCCATGGCGTTGATGCAAGCCTCGGCCACCGCTGGCTTCAGGTACTCGACGCGCTCTTCGCTGAACCCCATCAAGCGCGCCACATTGGCCGCCGTATTCATTGCAACTTTCTCGTAGCCCAGTCGCGAGGGAATCCGCAGTTCGATGCTGCTGGAGGTCAATCTCTGACCATCGTCCGTCGCCTTATCGCTCAACGCCATCCTCCTCCACCGACTCGCGCATCAACACCATCGCGGTCATGTCGTCGGATTGCTCCTGGTCGCCGAACTCATCCAGCGTCGACCAGACCGTTTCGAGTACCTTTTCCGGAGTCATCGCCGCAGGGCAGCCCAGGAACGTCGTCAGCAGGCGGTCCTCGCCAAACTCATCATCGCTCGCTCCGCCGACGCCGCTGCGAAATACCTCGGTCAGCCCGTCCGTGTAGAGCAGCAGCCTCGATCCGATGGGCAGCGCAACGCTCTCCACTTCGTACGTGCTAAACGGCAACAAGCCCACCGGCGTTCCCGACGCCCCAATCTTCCTGACCAGGAACGGCTCCCCTCCCGGTTCGCTCACCGAAGCCAGGAACGCAGGATTATGCCCTGCATTCACAATCTCCATACTGTTATGCACTGGATCCAGTTGCAAAAAGAAGGCCGTCACATACCGCCGCCTCGACTGCTCCCCTTCGTTATAGTGCAGAAGATTCATCTGCGTCGCAATCTCGAGCAGCGGAATTCCCGAGTTCACCATGGCACGAAACGCCGACCGGAAACTTGTACCTATCAGCGCCGAAGCCAGCCCCTTGCCGGCCACATCGGCCACCACGATCGTGGTTTTCCCATTCGCCATCGGCACAATATCCAGATAGTCGCCGCCAACCTCGTAGCAGGTCACCGACTTCATCGCCATGCAATAACCCCGGATGTTCGGCATCTCCTGCGGCAGCAAACTACGCTGCACCTGCCGTGCCGAGGCAAGGTCGCTCTCCACCCGTTGCCACTGCACCGTCCGTTCATGGAAGCGCGCGTTCTCAATCGCAACGGATGCCTGAATCGCCAGGCTCTCGATGAAGTCCAGTTCGTCGAGGGTCAGGGTTCGATCCTCAGGGCGAATGACAATCAGCTCCGTGAAGGTCGCGCCCGTCTTATCGTGCAGCGGAAAACGCGTCCACAGCGTTGTGTCGCCTGTACGCTCAACCAGCGGGTGCCCAATGGCATCGCGTTCGGGAACGGAGAACGTTTGCGGAACATCGCCATAACTATTGAGGAAGTGTCTGAAGAACGCGCCATCCAACTCCAACTCGCGCACCACGATCCGCAGCACCGTATTCAAGACCTCGTCGAGAACAATCGTCGAATGAATTAGCCGACTCGCCTCCAGCAGCGCCTGCAGACGCACCACCTGCTGCTGGGCGAACAACGCCTCGTCCCGCTCGTTCATCGCTACATTGTCGGGCATGACAGTGATCCTAGCGCAACGCGTAAGATTCCGGCCAGCAAATGTTTTACCCCTGTTGACAACCAGAGCAACGCCTGGGTTTGCGATTGGAATCCGACAGGGTACACTCCACTGGAGGACGGCGGTCTTGACAGATTCGACGACAAACCGGAGCAGCATGACGCTGGAGTCTGACCTTGCGAACGTGGATTCCGTGGAAGCGAAGGCCGAGCAACTGGCGCGTGACGGTGGATTCGACGAGGACACGTCGAGCCAGATTGCGATGGTTGCGCGCGAGGCTGTGATCAACGCGATTCTGCACGGCAACAAGAAGGATCTGAGGAAGTATGTGCAGTGCAGCTTCGAGTTGAACGAAGAATCTCTGAAGATCTGCATTGCGGATGAGGGAACGGGACTCGATCCTGACAGTGTGCCGGATCCGCTCGCGCCGGAGAATATTTTGCGCAGTTCGGGTCGAGGTATATTCCTCATGCGCGCCATTATGGATGAGGTACACTTTCACCAGTTAGACCCGGGCACCGAGATTGAAATGATCAAACACCGAGTGAAGAAGGAGCTTTCAGCATGAGCATGAAATTGACGACCCGGGAAGTGGCCGGCGTAACCATTCTGGATTTGAGTGGGAAGATCACCCTGGGCGAGGGTGGCGCGACGCTGCGTGACGAGGTGCGGAAACTGGTATCCGAGGGCAAAAAGAAGATCGTGTTGAACCTGGGTGAGGTCAACTATATCGACAGCTCCGGGCTTGGCGAACTTGTCAGCGCGTACACGGCGGTGAAAAATGCTGGCGGCGAGTTGAAGCTGCTGAATCTGACCAGCAAGGTCCGCGACCTGCTCGTTATCACCAAGCTCGTTACCGTGTTCGACGTCAAGGACGATGAGGCTTCGGCCGTCTCTGCCTTCGCGTGATTGGTTGAGGATTAGAAGTACAAAGGCGCGTCTACGGACGCGCCTTTGCTGTGTTCTACCTGCTCGAATGGGATGACGGGATTCTTGAGCCGCCGCGGATCGGGAACAGAGGATTGACGCCAAACCTACGCAAGCGTGAAGTTCCTGACAACGATAGGCTTAGAGAAGAAACTAATATGGGTCTGGCCAGCGCGCAGAGACTCACCGGGGAGACTTCCAAGGGGGAAAACCGGTAGCTCGCCATGGTAAACTTTGTCAGAATGAATGACCCTAAGTATGGCATTGGCGGCAGACGTATGAGCCCCGGCCTTGCACGTTACCGATCCGAATTTCTTCTCCGCAAGATGAGGCAGCTTGGGCTATTGCTTTTGATGCCTTTGGTGTTGAACACAGCGGGCGCTCAACAGCAGCAGTCGCCTTCAGGCTATCCAGACGGGTCGAGTGCTGACTGCTCAGACCCGCTACAGGCAAGCTCTGCGGCATGCACGGGTCAGGATCAGGGAAATTTCGGTCAGCAGCTAAATGGGAACTCTCAGAGCGGAGCTGGCGTATCCAAAACCTACGGTACGCAGACGCAAAGTCAGAACACCACCTATACGGATACGGGGACGCAGAGTTCGCGGCAGGTACAACAGAACGCCGCGAATTCGCAGCTGATGACGCTGCCGTCGGAGCCGCTGACGGAGTTTCAGAAATTTGTTGCGTCGACTACGAGCCAAGTCTTGCCAATCTTTGGGGCGAATTTGTTTCGACGAGTGCCTTCGACTTTTGCGCCGCTGAATATGACGCCGGTTCCGGCCGACTATCTCATCGGACCGGGTGATGAACTGCGCGTCCGCGTTTGGGGGCAGGTTAATTTCCAGGCGAATCTGCAGGTGGATCGCGCAGGTGAGGTTTACCTCCCTCAGGTAGGGCCGGTACACGTTGCAGGTATGCCTTTCTCGGATCTGGATGGGCATCTTCGGCAGGCGATTGGGCGGGTGTATCGCAACTTCGATCTGACGGCGGACATTGGGCAGATTCGGGCGATCCAGGTGTACGTGGCAGGACAGGCGCGGCGGCCGGGCGTTTATACGGTGAGTTCGTTGAGCACGCTGGTCGATACGTTGTTCGCCAGCGGAGGGCCGTCGATCCAAGGGTCGATGCGGCACATTCAGTTGCGGCGCGGGGCCGACGTTGTTACAGACTTTGATTTGTACGACCTGCTGGTGCGCGGCGATAAGTCGAAGGACGTAAAGCTCCTTCCGGGCGATGTGATCTTCATTCCCGCGGTTGGGGCTGAGGTCGCGATCACGGGCAGTGTGCGCACAGCGGCAATCTATGAACTGCGCGAGGGCGAGTCGCTGGACGGGCTGATCGCGGATGCGGGGGGCGTGTCGACGGTGGCGGCGGAGGCGCGGGTCTCGATCGAACGCATCTCCGATCACCACGACCGGTTTGCCATGGAAGTCGCGTATGACGCGAACGGGCTGAAGACTTCGCTGGCGGACGGCGACCTGATACACGTGTACTCGATTGTTCCGCAGTATCAGAGGACGGTAACGCTGCGCGGCAACATTGCGAATCCGGGACGGTTTGCGTGGCACGCGGGGATGCATGTGAGCGACCTGATTCCGGATAAGGATTCGCTGATCACGCGAAATTACTGGTGGAAGCGGGCGCAGTTGGGCTTGCCGGCTCCGGAGTTTGAGGCGATTCCCTCCTTCTCCAATATGCGCCAGCCGATGGATGGCAATTCGGTTACGCTGAGGACGCAGGGCGGGACGAACAGGAATAACGACTATGGGAATGGGTTGAATGACGGTTCCGGTTCAACTGACAACCAGCAAGTGGTTGGTCTGCAGCAGAACCAGAGATTAAATGCACAGCAACGGGGCAGCAACTCGTCGTTGGCGGCACAGCAAGGGGATTTGAACAGCAGCGGTCCAGCACCGGCGCAGCGTACTGAGGTGCGCCAACTTGCACCAGAAATTGACTGGGATTATGCGGTCATTCAGCGACTGGATCCAAATACGCTGAAGACTACGCTGATCTCGTTCGACTTAGGCAAGCTGGTATTGCAACATGACAGTTCGCAGGACATGGAATTGCAAGCTGGCGATGTGGTGTCGATCTTCTCGGAAGCTGACATTGGGGTGCCGATCGCGCAGCAGACGAAGCTGGTCACGCTGAACGGGGAGTTTGTTCATTCGGGGGTGTATTCGGTGCAGCCAGGCGAGACCTTCCGACACCTTGTGGAGCGCGCTGGAGGGTTCACCTCAAACGCCTATCTTTACGGCTCAGAGTACACGCGTGAATCGACGCGGATGATGCAACAGGCACGAATCGATGAGTATGTGCAGAATTTGAGCATGGAGATTCAGCGCAGCAATTTGGCGGTGGCTGCGTCCGGGACGGGAGCACAGGATGCAGCGTCCGCCACGGCGGCGCAGGCTAATGAGGCAAACCTGCTAACGAACCTGCGGCAAATTCGTGCAACTGGGCGGATCGTATTGCGGTTTGTGCCGACCAGCAGCGGGACCCATGAGCTTCCGGACATCACGATGGAGAATGGCGATCAGTTTATCGTGCCCTCGGTTCCGGCGGCGGTGAACGTGGTGGGCGCAGTTTATGACCAAAATTCCTTCCTCTACACCTCTGGCCGGAGGGTGGGTGAGTATCTGACGATGGCGGGCGGACCGAACCGGGACGCGGATCGTAAGCACTCATTCCTGATTCGTGCGGATGGCGAGGTAGTGAGCAGCGATCTTGGCAAGGGTATCTGGAGTGACAAGTTCAATGGACTGCGTGTGTATCCAGGCGATACGATCGTAGTACCGGAGAAGACATTCAAGCCAGGGGCGCTGCGAAGCATCCTTGAATATTCTTCGGTATTCTCATCGTTAGCGCTCGGTGCTGCGGCACTTACCGTAATCCAATAGCAGGACTCTGGCAGAACTCTGATGACTTCCAATTCTCCACTTATCGGCATACCTGAGCGCTCTGACGCAGCGCCCGGTTTGGCTCCGGCGGCCAAAACAGATGCGGAAGATGGGGAAATCTCTCTGCTTGATCTGCTGATTCTTATCTTCGAACGCAAACGTATCGTCCTTGGGACCACTGCAATTTTTGCAGTGCTTGCGATCATCATCTCGCTAATACTTCCGCCCCGTTATACGGCAACCGTGACGTTGCTGCCGCCACAAGAGAGCAGTTCTATGGGTGGGCTTGCCTCGCAACTCGGCAACCTGGGAGGGATGGCGGCGTTGGCGGGAGGCGGTCTTGGCATTAAGAATCCGAACGACCGCTATGTGGCCATGTTGCAGAGCCGGACAGTGGAAGATGCGATGGTGCAGCGCTTCGGTCTGATGCAGGAGTATCAGGCAAAGCGTCTTTCTGACGCGCGGAAGATGTTTGAAAGCCACACGACGGTCGAGGGAAATGGCAAGGACGGATTGATTCATGTCTCGGTTGAGGACCGCGATCCTGGTAAAGCATCGGCCTTGGCCAATGGCTATGTGGATCAGTTTCGAGATCTTTCACAACACCTCGCCATTTCAGAAGCTTCTCAGCGCAGATTGTTCTTTCAGGGAGAGCTTGAGCAAGCGAAGGATAATCTGGTCAATGCCGAGCAGGCGCTCGCGGAGACAGAGCAAAAGACCGGAGTGATCCAGCCGGATAGCCAGGCAAGGGCCTTAATTGATTCAGCTGCATCCCTTCGCGCGCAGATTACCGCGCGCGAGGTGCAGATCCAAGGAATGCAGACGTACGCGACAGCCGAAAATTCCGAACTTATACAAGCACAGAAGGAGCTGGCTGGCCTGCGGGCGCAGCTAACGAGACTTGGCGGGTCTGAAGACACTGGCGGTAATGAGTTAATGATACCCAAAGGACTGATCCCGAAGACCGGGATGGAATATGTTCGAAAGCTGCGCGACGTGAAGTACTACGAAACAATCTTTGACATCCTGGCTCGCCAGTTTGAGGTGGCGAAGCTGGATGAAGCAAAGGAGGGGGCGCTCATCCAGGTCATCGACCCCGCCATCGTGCCGGATAGACGAACATTTCCGAAGCGGGGCCTCATAGTGATCGGGGCAACCGCTGTGGGATTCGTTCTGGGGCTTTTGATTGCCCTGTGTCAGGCTGGTTTGCAACGATTAAAGGACGATACGGAAAGCACTCAAAAACTTAACCTTTTGCTGAGGTCTTTCTCTGCGAAAAGCCGGTGATCATGAATTGCTGGGACTATAACTCTGCGGTGGTAATCCACGCAATGGTACGTTCCATCCCTACCCGCGTTCACGGGTGGAACGCCCATTTAATAAGCGGTCCCGAAGCAACTGACAGACGAGCCTTACGGTAAAATCAAGTTTCGGATACATAACATCATGGGGTCATTAGAATAACTTGGCGAAGATTGCTTTAATCACCGGTATTACCGGGCAGGACGGTTCTTACTTAGCGGAGTTTCTTCTGCGCAAGGGGTATCAGGTACACGGCATCAAACGACGCAGCTCTCTCTTCAACACCGACCGCATCGACCATCTCTACGAGGACCCCCATTTTGAAAACAGAAATTTCGTCCTGCACTATGGAGATCTTTCTGATGCATGTGGTCTCCTTCATATCATGCAGAAGGTTCAACCGGACGAAATTTACAATTTAGGCGCGCAAAGTCATGTCGCGGTGTCCTTCGAGCAACCGGAATATACGGCGGATATCGACGGACTGGGAACTCTGCGGATGCTTGAGGCTATTCGAATTTTAGGGGCCGAAAAGAAAACGCGTTTTTACCAGGCTTCGACTTCGGAGCTATACGGTTTGGTTCAGCAGGTTCCACAGACCGAGAAGACGCCGTTCTATCCTCGATCTCCCTATGCAGTGGCCAAGCTTTATGCATATTGGATCACGGTGAATTACCGTGAGGCCTATGGGATGTATGCATGCAATGGCATACTTTTTAATCACGAGTCGCCGGTTCGGGGAGAGACATTCGTGACTCGTAAGATTACTCGGGCCCTCGCACGCATCAAGCTCGGTCTGCAGGACACGCTATACCTGGGAAACCTGAGCGCACTGCGGGACTGGGGCCATGCGCGCGACTACGTGGAGATGCAGTGGCGGATGCTGCAACAGGAGAAGCCTGAGGACTTTGTAATCGCGACTGGCGTGCAGCATAGCGTACGGGAGTTTGTGGCGCGCGCGGCCGAGGTGCTCGGGATAGCGCTTGAGTGGGAGGGTGAAGGGATAGAAGAGCGGGCCGTGGATAAGACCGGCAAGATTGTGGTTGCGGTGGACCCGCGGTACTTTCGTCCGGCCGAGGTGGAAACCTTGCTGGGTGACCCCAGCTATGCCCATACACGGCTGGGATGGAAGCCGACGGTAAGCTTCGAAGAACTCGTGAAAGAAATGGTCGATGCCGACCTGTTGTCGGCTGAGAGGGACCAACTTGTCAAGAAGCATGGATACAGCGCCTATGACTATCAAGAATAGTTCCCTTCTTATCGGCTCTAAGGTGTACGTGGCGGGGCACCGAGGGCTGGCAGGCTCGGCCATCATGAGACGGCTTGAACGTGAAGGCTGTGACAACATCGTTACGCGTAGTCATGCAGAGCTGGATCTATCCGATCAGGCAGCCGTGGTTCGTTTCTTTGAAGAGGAGCGGCCGGAATATGTTTTTCTCGCGGCGGCAAAGGTGGGCGGCATTCAGGCTAACAACACGCGCCCAGCCGAATTCATTCAGGATAACCTCAGTATCCAAACGAACGTCATACAAGCTGCACATGATTTCGGTGTTAAGCGCTTGCTGTTTCTCGGGTCAAGCTGCATCTATCCGCGTGATTGTCCGCAGCCGATACGGGAAGAATACATGCTCTCCGGGCCGCTAGAGCCGACCAACCGCTCCTACGCAGTGGCTAAGATCGCCGGCATCGAAACCTGCTGGGCCTTCAATCGACAGTACGGGACGCAATACATATCAGTGATGCCAACCAATCTCTACGGGCCGAATGACAACTACGACCTGGAAGGTTCCCATGTGCTTGCCGCTTTGCTGCGCAAGATTCACGAGGCGAAGGTGACGGGTGCGTCTGAAGTTTCCGTGTGGGGGACGGGCGCGGTGCGAAGGGAGTTCCTGCATAGTGACGATATGGCAGACGCTTGTGTCTTTGTGATGACGCTGCCCGATTCAGTTTATGGCCCTATCATTGACTCCAAATCGGTGGCACCGCTGCTCAACATTGGTTGCGGCGAAGATTTGACGGTGCGGGAGCTTGCGGAGCTAATTTGTGAGATCGTAGGTTTTGGCGGAAGGATTGTCTTCGACACATCCAAGCCAGATGGAACGCCCCGCAAGCTTCTTGATGTATCTCGGATGAAAGAGCTTGGCTGGCAGGCGAGCATCTCTCTGCGAGAGGGACTTGCGGCTGTCTATCGGGAATACTCACGCGTTACTGCGACTGTATAGCCCGTAGTCTGGGTCGCGCCTTTTTAGATGAAGCTAAGACCAGAATTTTTGCGGAATAAAGGACTTCATCTGCATATAAAAGATGGGTCGAGTTCGCGCACTGAATGCATTGGCGAAAACTCCAGAAATAGCATAAGAAACAACCGTCGAAATAGCCGCTCCCATCGCCGAATAGCGTGGAATGAGATACAGGTTCATTGCGATGTTAATGATCGCTCCTGCTATGGTGCGGTAGAGCGATAGCGTCAGTAGATTTTTGGATAAATCCCACGGCGACTGCGCGACTCCGAGAAAAACGAACACGGAGGCCCACACGTGAACCGCAAGCACCGGCGCTGCTCCGATGTAACTCGTCGAATACAAGATCCGGACGATGGCGTGGGAGGAAAGAGCCACGATGGAGCCAATGATGCAAGCCGTCATTGTCATAAGAGAGAAGAGTTTGTGCAACCGATCGTAAAAGAGTTCCGCATTGTCTTTAACGTTCATGATGGCAGGAGAAACTGAGGAGACAATCGCCATGGGGATGAAGTACCAGACCTCCGATATCCGGGTTGCGGCGGAGTACAGACCCACCGCGTAGTCTCCTTTCATCATCTTGAGCATGACCATGTCCAGCCGCATGTAGACCATGATGGCCATCCCTGAGAAGATGACTGGCCAGCTTTGTTTCAGCAACTGCACTGCTCTATTTTTGCTGCTGTGCCACGCGGACATTCTCCCGCCTGAGAGGCGGTAGCCCAACACCAGACCGGCTGCGCCGAGCCCAATTT
>Ga0302319_10014635_pt1 | contig 14595 bp, 15 predicted proteins | sample Bog_T0_2_FD_203319 | JGI IMG/M metagenome (GOLD analysis project Ga0302319, IMG submission 203319) | Peat permafrost microbial communities from Stordalen Mire near Abisko, Sweden - Bog_T0_2 | ecosystem: Environmental > Terrestrial > Soil > Wetlands > Peat | place: Sweden: Abisko, Stordalen Mire... | reverse complement strand
CGTCCGTCATGAAACGGAAGCCGCCGCTCGGGACCGCACAGGAACGGGTTGACCCCCGTGCCCGCGAGCCGCTCGTAGTCTGGTGAGTCGCGCGGGACGGGATCGAGGTGACGTCGGGCGAGCGGTCATGTGCCCGGGAGTTCACCTTAATGGGCGATCCAGGACTCGAACCTGGGACCTCTTCCTTATCAGAGCGTCATTTGCAGGTCTTTTCCAGCATTCTCGGGCTTGTGAGCTTCTCTGGGATGCGCTGAAATACCCTCAGATTCGCGCAAGTCGGGACACGGTTCGGGACACGAAACGCCGGGGCCGTGACAGCCGCCCCGATCCCGTCGTGAACCACAGATGCCGGCCCCTGGCCGGCATCTGATTGAAGGGGCTAGCGGAGTGGAGCCGGGCAGTCACCGAGCGTAGTGAGGGGAACCCCGCGCAGCGGGGTTGACGGCCCGGTGGAGCGGAGCCACAAGCGCGCCGACGGATCGGCGGTTGTTAGAGCTCGAACCCGTCGCTGAGGTCGTTGGCGTGTTCGTGTGCGTGTTCGGCTTGCTGGCGGCGGATGTCTTCGAGCGCTTGCGCGAACCAACTGGCCTGTTCCTCGTCGCGGTCGCGGTCGCGTGAGCTGTCATTTAACCGGTCGGTCGCCGGGTCCGGCTGGTGGTCGAGCGCGGCTCTCAGGCGCTCACCGAAGGTCGGGTCCGCGGCGTCGGGCGGTATCGGCTCGTCGATCTCGGCGCGCGTGATGCTCGCCTGCTGCGCGTTGCTCTTGTGGGCGCGCTCGGCGAGTCGTCCGATCGCGTCGCTGTCGATGCCGGCGTGTCCGAGGTCTTCGCGGCTGGTGTACATGTCGGTTCGCTCGCGCGCGCGGGTGAGGGCGACGTAGCTGGTTTCCCGGTCGGTTTGCCAGCCGCCGGTCAGCACCAGCGAGCGGTCGGTCGTCATGCCTTGGGCTTTGTAGACGTGTTGGGCGTAGGCGAGGCGCAGATCGTCGAACTCGCGGGTTGAGAGCTCGACGTAGCGCGGCTTGGGTTCATAGGTGCGGATCACCAGGCTGCCGTCGCGCTCGCTCGCGGCGAGCACCTGGCCGCGTGTACCGTTCTCAACCCGCGCCTCGCCGGGGACGCGGTGTTGGGCGGTGAAGATGACCTCGTCACCGAAGCGCAACCCGTAGGGCCGCCCGGGCAGCTCCACGGTCTGTGCTCCGAGTTCGCCGGCGTCGAGACGCCGCTGTTGGGCCTGCTTGTTGAGCTGGTCGAGCTCGTGGTTTGATGCGTCGGTCAGCATCACGACCCGGTCGTCCGGGTGAGCGGCCTTGGTGGCTGCCCAGTCGTTGACCATCCGCTCACCAGCGTCGGCCCTGGTCTCTTCAAGGTGCAGTCGACCGCGGTCCTGGTACTCGACGAGCGCGCGTTCCGCGTCGCCTTGCCGAAGCTGGCCCCACGCGTCGCGCTCCCAGTCGTGGTTGGCCCGGTGAACCTCCGACAGCTGCGCGGTCGGCACGTTGTCCTTGAGTTCGCCGAACAGGCCGCCGGCGCCGATCGGAGACAGCTGCGCTCCATCGCCCGCGAGCACGAGCTTCGAACGGCTCTCACGGGTGATTTCGATCAGTCGGGCGAGACGGCGCGTGTCGGCCATCCCCGCCTCATCCATCACGACCACCGTGTTGCGGTCGAGCGTGAGCCGGTGATGCTCGACGCGATGGATCAGCGAGTCCGTCGTCATCGTCTCGCGGATCCCCGCGTCGGCGCCGAGGCGCTGGGCTGTGGCGCCGGCGATCGCGGTGCCGATCACGCGCTGACCGTCACGCTCCCACGCCTCGCGGGCCGCGTCCAACACCACGCCCTTGCCGGTCCCTGCCTCGCCGACCAGCGCGACCACGCCACCCTCGCCGCTGATCGTCTCCAATGCCTCTCTATGTTCCTCGGTGAACGCGTGACCATGACGCTCCGCGGCTCCCTCCAGGCCAGCCTCACGCGCACCCACCGACGCGACACCCACGCGCTCGCCTGAGCGCTCGCGGGCGCTGTCGAGCGCCTGCTGCTCGAGCTCGCGCAGCTCCCGGCTCGTCCACCAGCCACCCTCGAGCTGCACCAGCTCGCCGGACTGTTGGAGCGCGGATAGGTGCTCGCGCGCATCCCCTGGACGTTGCACGCCGGCCGATAGCTCGAACGCGCGGGCCTCGAGCTCGCGCGTCTCGATCATCGACCGCTCACGCGTCACATCAGCAAGCAGCTCGCGACTGACGTCACGCTGCGGCTCGGCGGCGCGGTCCATGAAGAGCGCCTGCGCCTTGTCGCGGCTTAGGCCGTACTCCTCACCGACCGCACGCCACGCCGCCGACACATCCACCTCCGCCGTCACGGTCTTCGTGCCCCTGGTCGCGACCGCGATCGCACCAAGCTCACCCGCGTGCGGCGAGCGGCCGTACCGCTCACGAAACTCGCGGGCGGCGCGCTCGATCACCTCGCTACGCCGCGACCACCGCCCCACCAGCTGCTGCGGCACACCTGCGAGTTCGAAGAAGCGTCCGTCACGACCCGTACGTGATCGGACCTCCAAGCCGAGCTGGCGCAGCTCGTGCGCGAGCTCCGCCCGATACCACGCGCCGTTAGCGCGCTGCGAACGAAACAACTCTCGTGAGTCCACCGCGGCGAACCTTCCGTCTTCGCGCTGGGCAGCCAGGATCACGACGTGGGAGTGCAGCTGCGGGTCGGGGACACCGTCGCGCTCCTGATCACGCGTCAACCGCGACGAGGTGTGCACGAACTCCGCCGCCACCAAGCTCTTCGCGGTCTGCCAGCGCAACTGGCCGTACTCGCGACGCCGGACCAGCCCGACATCGCGCTCAATCCGGCTGACAGCGCTCGCGACAGCCTTACGGTGAGCGACCTCGATCTGCGCGCGCCGGTAGCGATCGGACACCGCCCACAACGCCGACACCGACTTCGGCGCCGAGAACGTCGCGTCGATTCCTGCGACCCTGGACCCGTCACCACCGACCCGGCGCAGCGGCTTCCCCGTCGCCGGCGAACGACCCTGCATCAAAGTCACGAGCTCCTGACGGCTGACCGGCTGCGAGGGGTCCAGGCCGAGCTCGCCGAGGGCGTCCGTCGACCCGTGCCAGCTGCCGCCGTCGCCCTCCAGCTCGCCGCCGACGTAATAGTCGCCGCGACTCGCCGACGCGGTCAGATAGGTCGCGAACCCCGCGGCTGCCGCACCAGCGATCTTGTGAGTCGACTGCACACGACCAACGTAGAAACAGCCGCCAAACACGGCAAGAGACGCCCAACCTCAGCGAACCTGAGAGAACCTCACAGCACCTCAGCGCACCAACCTTAATAATTAACCTGACCGTCCACTATCCCCTGGGCACTGACCCAGTGCGTAACGTGTGCTTGGGCCTTGGTAGTTGGTGAATGGATGGAAGAACGGCTGATCGCCCGGCTTTGAGGCCGGAGGCCGTCTAGGGCAGCAGAGGCAGCTTCCGGATGCGGATCTCGGTCGGGCTCGATCACGGCGACGCTGCCGGCCTGGAGCTCGGCGGTCAGCGTCTCGAGGTTGCCGAGGAGCAGAGCGACCTGCTCAACGGGCCGACGCTGAGGGCCACGGCGGAGCAGCACCACCGACGGCGAAGGGGCGCGCCCGCCGGCGAGAAGCGTCCCGAAGTCGGTATCGGCTGAGACCAGCACGCGCTCCTCGGCTGCCGCTCGATCAAAGACGACGGCCACCTCCGCGGCCTGCCAACCGTAGTCGCGAACATGAGCCGCGTCATGGCCAGCTGCCGTGAGCCGCACGGCCACCAGCGGCGACAGCGCGTTGTCGATCAGAAACTTCAACCGGCCGCGGCAAGCGGCAACTCGCGCTCGCGCACCGCTTCGGCCGGGTAACGCAACGCCTCGACGAGATCCGCCGGCCTCCAGATCAGGGTAGGCCTCAAGGATCTCCGCATCCGTCATCCCGTCGGCAAGCATCCTGACAACCGTCGCGACCGGCATCCGCAACCCGCGTGAAAGTCATCGTCCCTCGGGGTACCTCGACACGAGGACTTTTAAAGCGTGGGTTGCAAGCGGCGCTATGATCGCCTTGGATTTCGAGGAGCGACGACACAAAGGACAGCGCATGAGGGCACGAATCGGCATCGTCCTGGCAACGCTGGTTACGGTCGCCGCGGTCGGCCTTGGTGCCGGTGCGACGAGCGCGTTCGCCTGCTCACCCTACTCGAGCGCGACCGTCAACTACCACTGCTACAGCGAACTGTTCGCGTCCGGAAGCGCCACGGACAACTATGGCATGGGTGCAACGTTCAACGTTAGCTGCGTGTATCTCAGCAGCGAAAGCCTAGTCAACGGTTATTTTCCCACGATGCAGGACGAAGAGTGGGACTCGGCACTTTACGACCCGAATACCTGGGTGGAGAGCGGCTTGCAATTTGGCACCGGGGGTGCGGGGAATACCGACATCTTCTCGGACGCATTCATCAACGGCGTACCACAGCCGATCTACTACGATCCGAGCTACAACTGGCTGCCTGATACGAACTACGTCGATCAGATCGAGGAGTATTGGTCCAATGCCGAGTATTGGCTGGCCGACATAGAAGGACAGGCTGCGAGTGACTACGACTGGAGCCAGGGGTCATATCAGACCCTGGGCGAGGGTTTCGAGGGCGGCTTGGAACTCGCGGTCGGCAACTATACCGCCGGCAATCCGGGCACGTACGTCGGGCAGTGGGGTGGCGACAACGCGACGATCAGTTCGCCGTTCTACTACGCGTCGATCGGGGGCGGCACCCAGATCAACACGTGGCGGCCGACCGGGTCGAACCCGACGTGGCAGCTGGTCGCGACCGATAAGGGTGGAGCAAACGCTTGGCAAATGCCATGAGGGCCTGCGAACAACAGTGACCCGGGGGCCGCCCCATGGACGTTCGGCGTCGGCGACACTAACAACAGTTCATGCGCGAACGGCACAGACGGTCGGCTTCTCCGCCCGCACGCGAACCCACACCCGCTGACGAAGGCACAGCGCCTGCTGGACGCGCAGGACACTGCGTTTGCGGACGGCAGCGCGAGCACGGCAAACCCGCCGACGCTTGTGTCGGTCAACACGACCAGCGTGTCGGCGTTCGACCGAGCGTACGAGCCCACCGGGTCGCACCCGATCGACCCGGCGGTGCTCGCGATGCCGCTGACCTGCGACACCTACGAGGGGACGTTTACGGACGCGCTGTTGCCGTCCACGGCCACGAACACGAACACCTACCCGGTGGAGCTGGTCTGCACCAACAGCGACACCGGGGCGTTGGTGTACGTCGCTTTCAATGAAGCGCGATGAACCACAGTGGCCCGCTGCTTTTGTTGACGACGTTTCGGCACACGGCTCGGTCGCGGCCAGACCGGTCGAAGCCGTCAGCAAACGAGACAGTTGGGCTCAAGGGGTGACTTCGCACTGTGGCCCTCAGGCGGCGCCGGCCCAGCGACTCGTGAGCGCCGCGCCCGCGCAGACTGGCCCGCGCAGCGAGCCGTCAGCAGCGCGCGGAGCGCTCGGCCGACCATCTCGCCTATCCCCGTCGCGAGCTTGCCGAACGGGGGATCTCCCAGTGGCCGAGGGCGGCGCGATCCTCGATCTCAGCCCGCCGATCAGAGATGATGATCCTGTTGAGGAGCGTGCTCGCCGTGCGCGTCGGCTACTGCGCAGATGTGCCGAAACGTATTGCTGCCTTGAGGCCAGCTCGCGCCCAATCGCCCGCGACGAGTGGCCGTCTGCCCACAGCTCCCGCGCGCGCTCCGTTAGCCCGCATCATCGAGTCCACCACCGTCACTCGCCCGGCAGCCAATCAAGCGGCTCGGATGTTCAGGTGGTGCGTCGATCAGCTGAGGCACCCATTTAGCGACGGTTGCCGAGCCCCTCGCGGCGTGGCTGTGCGACATCACGTTTCACGACTCGCGCCGTCGGTACGAGTGGGTCGGGACCGGCGACTGCGGTCACTCACTGAGCGAAGAAGTCTTGGCGGACGGTCATTCCGGCTGGGATCGTGACGGTCTGCTCGATGCTCGTTGGTCCGAGGTTGCTGACCGGCGTTCCCGGTGTTGCTTGGACGGTGTAGGTGCCTGGTGCGAGAACGATGGTCGCCAGCTGGTGCGGCCCGACCGTCTGGCTTGCCACCGTCACGCCGGTCGCGGGGTTGATGACGGTGACCGTGTCGGCCTCGAGGTAGGGCGGGACCGGGCAGATCCACGGCGGCGTCAAAATATCCGCCTCGACGTAAAAGCCGCTGATCAGCTCAGTGGGCCCAGCTGTCAAGAGAGGCTCGTGCAAAAGGGGGGCCGTCGGTCCCCCTGGGCACCGAGGTGCGAGCCACACGCTGACCGCCCGCGCTCTGCCTCCGGCTGTCGGCGACTGTCGGACGATCCGCTGCTGCGGCTGAGGAAGCCCTTGGCCGGGGACTGCCTGCGTCCTTATCGCGCATCCCGCGCTCACCGCGCGAGCGTGCGCCTTCTTCAGCGTCAAACCGTTCAGGCGCGGGACGCGGCAGCTACTCGCCGAGTGGCGTACGCTGCGAGCAGCGGCCGTGGGCGTCTGCGCGGCACTCCCCGTCGTCACGGTAATCGCCAAGCCACACAGCCCTATCGCCGCGACGCTGATCGCACGACGCACACCACACCAGCGCCGGATCCAGCGCATAGCCACGCCATCGAGAGTAGCAGGTGCGCCACTGGCCGCCCATGCGTACCGGCGGCGAGGCGCAGACACGTATCCCGCGATGCTCCTCGAAGGAGCCCGGCTGACGTGGCGCACACTCCGCTTCCCCACCGCCTCTCAAGCGCAGGCGTCTCCGCGTCCAACGGGATGGCCCAGCAGCAGTGCGCACCCGCGTGGCCTGCGACGACCACGACCGAGGCGACAACGAATACGCCCTGACCACGACGACCGACGCCAGACAGAAGGCCGAGCAGCCCCGGACACCGTCTCGGGCGAACTCGGTTGGCTACGAAGACGCTACCCGCAAACGTCGCTCAAAGGCGCCGGGACTGAGTAGTTGCGAGCCCAGCGACTCGCTGTTGCTCGCGCGGCGCGTGGCGGCAGTCGGTCACGGCGTGGCCACCTTGCGACGCTGACGAGCCGCGCGGCGCCAACCGAGATCGTGCTTTCGCAACACATGAAGGCCGCGCGTATCGCCCGGGCCCGGTTATCGCGTGCGTGGAGCTTCGCCGGCCCGCTCAGTCGCGTGCTGCGACTGGCTCGGCCGTCCGGAATGCTTCGGCGACGAGCTGGGCGTCTTCGGCGCGCGGCATGTAATGGAGATACTTCATCGTCGTCTGCACGTCGGCGTGTCCCATCCATTCCTGCACGCGGCGGATGTCAGCCTTGGCGATCATGCGCGTTCCGAAGGTGTGGCGCAGGTCGTGGAAGCGCAGCCGGCGCAGACCCGCGCGGTCGAGTGCGGCGAGGTAGCGCCGGCGCAAGGCCGAGGCGTCCAGGTATGAGCCCGTGAGACCGATGAAGACTTGGTCGTCGTCCGCGGTGAAGTGCTCTCGGGTCCCTCGGCGCGCCAGCGCCTCGGCGACCTCGGGCGCCATCGGAATGGAGCGGACACGCCCTGACTTCGGCGTGGTCATCTGCCCGCCCGAGTAGCTGCCGCGCACGCGGATCGTCTGGGCTGGGAAGTCGATGTCGCGCCAGCGGAGGGCCACGAGCTCGCCGCGCCGAAGTCCGGTGAACGCAGCGGTCAGGTAGATCGCGGCGTCCTGCTCGGACTCGGCGCCGCGCACGAGTGCCCAGACCTCCTCGGGTGAGAACACGTCGATGTCGCCGCTTGCCTGCTGGGGCGGACGCTCGACGTCGGCGAGCGGGTTGACGGGCAGCCTGTAGACGCGCAGTGCCCGCTTGAAGATGCCCTGCATCACGAGCAGGCTCTTCAGTCGGCTCGCCGGCGCCAACGTCACGCCGGCGATCCACTCCTCGACCATGTCGCCGGTGATCGATTCGAGCCGCTTCTGTCCGAAGACCGGCAGCAGCTGATGGCGGATGATCGACGCGTAGGTCTTGACGGTCTCGGGCTTGCGCGCCCTGTCGTGCTCGATGTAGCGTAGGAACTCGGCCGCCGCATCAGCGAACGTTGCGCCCGTGCGGACCATCCCGACCAGGGTTCCGCGCCGAGCCTCGGCAAGCGTGTCCGCGAGCCACGCCTCGGCGGTCCGCTTCGTCACGAACCCCGCGGGCGGATGGCTGCGCTCCGTCCAGGCCGGGCCGATCTTCTTCTGCACCTGGCGGCCATCCGGCAGCCGATATTTCGCGTACCACACGGGTCCGCGGCTGCGCTCGACGCGGAAAACGTGCCCGCTCGGGACCTGCTGGATCGCCGAATGCGCCGCCATCGGGGCGATGATAGCGCTTCGTCGGGACATATTCGGGACACTTTCCCCGATTAGGTCCGAAGCCTGTACCTAGAAAAGCCTCGTTTTACAGGCTAATCGACTGGGCGATCCAGGACTCGAACCTGGGACCTCTTCCTTATCAGAGAAGCGCTCTAACCGACTGAGCTAATCGCCCTCTTGCGACGGGGCGCCATCTTAGCGAGCGCGTCTGGAGGGCGGGCGGCGGCGGCGGACGTCAGGCCTGGTTCAGGCGGGCGGCGAGCTCGACGGCCTGCTCGGGCGAGTCGAAGGTGAGCTCGGCCCGGTAGGTGCCGCCGCGGGCGACGGCGACGTGGACGTCGGTGCCGAGGGCGCCACTCAGCGCGTCGCCGATCGTGGCGCAGGCAGCGATCTGGTCGGGGTGGAGCTGGCGGGCCGGCGGTGGGGGGGGCTCGTCGGGGAGGATCTCGTGGTTGGCGGCGCGGGCGCGTTCCTCGAGCACGCGCACCGACCAGCCCTCGGCGGCCGCGGAGCGGGCGAGACGGCGACGCGTGTCGTGGTCGGTGGCGATCAGCAGGGCGCGGCCGTGGCCCTCGCTGAGCGCGCCGCGCTCGAGCAGCTCGAGCGCCTCGTCGGGCAGGTCGAGCAGGCGGACGAGGTTGGAGACGGCGACGCGGCTTCTGCCGATCCGCAGGCCGACCTCCTCGCGGGAGAGGCCGAGCTCCTCGACCAGCGCGGCACAGGCACGGGCCTCCTCGACGGGCGTGAGATCCTCGCGCGCCATGTTCTCGATCAGGGCGAGCTCGAGCGATTCGGCGTCGTCCCTCGCGCGCACCAGGGCCGGGATCGTCTCGAGACCGGCCAGCTGCGCGGCCCGCCAGCGGCGTTCGCCGGCGATCAGCTCGAAGTGCGCGTCGTCGAGCGGGCGGACGAGCACCGGCTGGAGCATGCCGCGCGATTCCATCGAGGCAGCGAGGGCCGCGAGGGCTTCGTCATCGAAGTGGCGGCGGGGCTGGCGGGGATTGGGAAAGATCAGCTCGACGGCGACCTGGCGAAACTCCTCGACCTCGCTGCCGGGGTCGGTCGAGACGGCCATGATCGCCGCGAGGCCGCGACCCATGCCGCGCGGGCGTCCCCGGCCGGCGCTGCCGCCAAGCGGCCAGGCGTCCGGTCCGCGCGTCGAGTTCATCGGCGCACCCTACGGCGTCTGCGACTCAAACCCTGCCTATTGTGCGGATTGTTACGAGTGTCCACGGGCTGCCACCTCGCGTGCCAGGGCGACGTAGGCGTCGGATCCGGCGCAGTAGGGATCGTGCAGGGTGACGGGGACGCCGAAACTCGGGGCCTCGCTCAGACGGACGTTGCGCGGGATCACGGTCTCGAAGACGAGGCCCGGGAAATGCTCGCGCACGTCGCGCTCGACATCGCGCCCGAGCCTGGTGCGCTCGTCCTGCATCGTCAGCACAAGGCCGGCGACGGTCAGGGCCGGGTTCAGTTCGCGCCTGACGATCGAGATCGTCTCGAGGATCTGGGCGAGGCCCTCGAGCGCGAAATACTCGGTCTGAACGGGGACGATGACCCGCTCGGCGGCGACCAGCGCGTTCACGGTGAGCGGGCCCAGCGACGGCGGGCAATCGATCAGCACGTAGGCGAACCGCTCCCGAAGCGGCGCGAGCGCATCGCGCAGTCGTCGCTCCGAGCCCGCGATCGCGGGCAGCTCGACGGTCGCGCCGACCAGCCCGACGGATGCCGGGATCAGCGACAGCAGATCGACAGGCGTCTCGTTCACGGCGTCCGCGGCGGAGCTCGAGCCGCAGAGCACGTCGTAGGCGTTGGGCCGCAGAGTGCGCGGCTGGCCGAGCGAGACCGTGGCGTTGCACTGCGGATCGAGATCGACCAGCAGCACCGGCATCCCCGCTCCGGCGATGCAGGCGGCGAGGTTCACGGCCGTCGTCGTCTTGCCGACACCGCCCTTCTGGTTGGCCACAGCGAACGTCGTCACACGAGACAACCTAGCGGGCGGCGGCGCCGGGACTGGCGAGGGTCGAGCGCCGCGGCGCGCTCGGCGCAGAGCGCCCAGGCGATCACGGTGGACCGGCGCCGTGGCGGCGCGGACGGAGAGGCTCACGGCGCCCCGCCGAGCGGGCGCTTGCGGGCGACTCCCGGCCGGCGGGGAAAGCCCGGCGGCGTCGGCGCCACCTTGCGAAAGGAGTGCAGATGGTGGGCCACGCTGCCAGCATAGGGTTCGCTGCGGACCACCACGCCCGAGTCGAGCCCGAGCGTGGCGGCGGCGCGCTGGGCCGTTTGCGCCTCGGTTGGCGAGATCGCGCCCTTCCAGGCCACGAGCGTCCCGCCGATCGCGAGCAGCGGCGCTGCGTACTCGCAGACGACGCCAAGAGGCGCCAGCGCGCGCGCCGTGACGAGGTCGTGGCGGCCGACCCCCTCCGGCCACTGCTCGGCGCGGGCGTGGACGACATGGGCGTTCGCGACACCCGCGTCGCTGCGCACCCGCTCGATGAACTCGCACTTTCGCGCCACGCTCTCGACCAGCGCGACGCCGGCCTGCGGCAGGGCGACGGCGAGCACGAGCCCGGGAAAGCCTGCGCCCGAGCCAAGGTCGGCGATCAGGCGCGCGCCGGTCACCTGCTCGAGCGCCAGGGCGCTCAGCGAATCCGCGACATGGACGTCGAGCGCCGCGTCGGCCGGGACCGCGCTGGGAGCGAGCGGATCGGCGGCGAGCAACTCGACGATCCGCCCGAGGGTGGCGAGCGCTCCGGAGTCGAGCGCCCAGCGCCTGCCGAGCTCGGCCAGGCGCAGCGAACGGTCGTTCACCCGGCGGATCCCGTCGATGAGCGCAGCCGCGCGATGTAGTCGGCGTAGCGCTCGCACATCTCTGCCAGGCGACGCGCGGCGTGCGCGTCGATCTGCTCGCTGACCGCTGCCTGCAGCAGTGGCAGGACGTCCTCGACGAGCGCGGGTCCGCGCGCCATCCACTGGTAGTAGCTGCGGCCGCCGTGACCGTAGGGGCCATATAGGCGCGTGCGTGGGAAGCGCTCGATCAGCCAGCGAAACAGCGCCTCGTGGCGCACGTGCATTCGCAACGTGACCTGCGGCTGCTTGCCGTCGCCGCCGAATGAGCCTTCGCCGATCAGGACGCCGACCACGACCCCGCGCTCGAAATCCGTCAGGCTGTCCACGCGTGGAAGTGTCGCAACGGCGGCGGACGTTGTTTCACCGTCTAGAAAAACGTGAAACAACGACGCCGGCGAAGCCGGCCCATAAAAGTCGTTCGCTAGTCGGCGGGCGAAATGACCAGGCGGCGGCGCGGCTCGTCGCCCTCGCTGTGAGTCTCGACATCGCCGCGCTCGCGCAGGTACTCGTGCAGGAAGCGACGCTCGGCGGCCGGCATCGGGCGCAGTGCGATCTCGCGGCCCTCGCTGAGCACGCGATCGGCGACGCGATCGGCCTCCCCTCGCAGGGCGTCCTCGCGGCGCTCGCGGTAGCCCGCCGCGTCGACGAGCACGCGCGGGCCGCTGGAGCCCCGCAGGACGATGCGCTGTGCGAGGTGCTGGATCGCCTCGATGATCGTTCCGTCGGGTCCGACGAGCGCCTCGGCGCCCGGGCCTTCCACCGTGCCGCGGAGCACATCCTCAGACTCCGACAGCACGATCTCGGCGTCGGCGCCGAACGCCTCGGCAAGGGTCTCGAGCAGCTCGCGGAGCTCCTCCTGAGGCGTCAGCTCGTCATCGTCCTCGAACGTCACCGGCGCCGTCCCGAGCGCTTCTTGCGCGGACGGGCCGACGGCGGTGGCGGCGTTGGCTTCCTGATCGCCTCCTTCGCCACGCCCGGTGACCCGCGGCCGTTGGTCTCAACCTTGATCGGAACGTTAGGGCGACCGTAGCGGCGGAGCATGAAGTACTGCTGGGGGATCATCGTGAAGTTCGTGGCGATCCAGTAGACCAGCAGGCCGGCCGGGAACTGGATCACGAAGACGACGAAGAAGACCGGCAGGGCGATCGAGATCAGGCGCTGGTTGCGGTCGCTGCCGACCGACATCATCACGCTCGTCGAGATCATCGTGCCCACGTAGAGCACCATCAGCACGATCAGCACGATGCCGGCGGCCTTGCTCGTGATGTCGTTGACGAAGAGGAAGCTGGCGGAGTGGGGCACGTACTTGTTGCAGTCGGCCTTCGCGATCGCCGCGCTCGAGGTGATGCCGTGGAGTTTCAGGGCCGCGCCGCAGATGTGGCTCTTCAGGTCCTTCCGCAGCATGTAGACAAGCGAGATGAAGACCGGGATCTGCAACAGCAGCGGCAGGCAGGAGGCGAGCGGGTTGACGCCGGCCTCCTTGTAGTACTTCATCGTCTCTTCCTGCTGGCGCTTCTTGTCGTCCGGGTAGCGCTGCTTGATCTTGGCGAGTTCGGGCGCGTGCGCGCGGAGCTGCGCCATGCCCTTGAACTGGCGGATCGTCAGGGGGAGAGTGACAGTCCGCACAAGCAGGGTCAGCCCGATGATCGACCAGCCCCAGCTGCCACCGATGACGCTGTGAATCGCGACCAGGATCGCCTGGAAGAACGAGATCAGCGGCCCAAACGCGCTCTCGATTACGTTGGCAAGGATCATCGGCGTAGCTCTCAACCCCGTTGCGCGCTGGCCCGCCCGTGACGGAACAGGCGCTGTGCACTGACCGGATCCAGCCCGCCGTGGCTGAACGGGTTGCACCGAAGCAGCCGCCAGCCGGCGAGCACGAGTCCGCGAAGTATGCCGAACTCGCGCACAGCCTGTATCGCATACTCAGAGCAGCTCGGGGCGTAGCGGCAGCGCGGCCGAAGCAGCGGCGAGATCAGCTTCTGGTAGGCGCGAAGCGGCGCGACGACCAGCTCGCGCCCGATCCGCCTCACGATGCCACCGGCGCCTTCGCGACCAGTTCGGCGAGGGCCGCGTCCACGCCCGCGAGCCCGCCCGTCTCGCCGAGCTCCCGCGCCGGGGCGCGGGCCACCAGGACGATGTCGTGGCCGGCCGGAAGCGCGTCGGCCTGCCGTGAGCAGGCCTCGCGCAGCAGTCGCTTCAGCTGGTTGCGCTCGACCGCGCCACCGACCTTGCGACCGACCGACAGCCCGACGCGCGGCGGCTCGTCGCCGCCCCGCGGGAAGGCGTAGAGCACGAGGTAGCGGTTGGCCACGGAGCGGCCCTGACGATAAACGCGATCGAACTCCGCGCTGCGCGAGAGTCGCCCGGTCCGCCGGCGGGCAGAGGGGCCGTGGTCCGGCTCGACCACCGCGTCAGACCGTCAGACGCTTGCGGCCCTTGGCGCGTCGCCGCTTGAGCGTGAGCTGGCCGGCGCGCGTCTGCATGCGCGCACGGAACCCGTGCGCGCGGGCGCGCTTGCGCTTCTTCGGCTGATAGGTGCGCTTCATGGCCGGATCGACGAGTATAGCGAGCGCCCGTTTTTCCCGCCAAATGCGCGCTGCCCGGGAGTTGGGCGGCGGGCCCTTGGTATATTCGCGCCCCCGGGGTCGAGCAGTGCAATCCCCTTCAGCCGCGCCAACAAGCCCTCAGACGGAGGATGTCGCACGTCGTGACCGGAGAGCTGGACCACGTCTGGCAACAGATCCAGGGGGCCCTGCTCGAACGCGTCGGCGAGCGTACCTACGGCCTCTGGCTCGCGCCGCTGCGATGCGTCTCACTCGACGGCGACACGCTGGTGCTCGAGGGCCCGCCCGAGGTCTCGGCGTGGGCCTCGACGCGCCTGGCGGACGCGCTCGCAAGCGCCGCCGCCGCCGTGCTCGGAGCGCCAGTGGAGGTCTCGATCGCCGGTTGTGGCAGCGCTGCACCCGCCGCTGCCGCGCCGCGGGCCGCGCGGACAGCGTCGCCCGCGACGCTCAACCCCAAGTACACCTTCGACCAGTTCGTCATCGGCCCGTCCAACCGCCTCGCCCACGCCGCTGCGCTCGCGGTTGCCGAGATGCCCTCGCAGGCCTACAACCCGCTGTTCATTTACGGACCGCCGGGCCTCGGCAAGACGCACCTGCTGCACGCCGTCGGCAACTACGTCACCGCCTTTGGTGGCGGCCTGACGGTGCGCTACGCGACGGCCGAGGAGTTCACGAATGCCTTCCTCGCCGCCCTGGCGCGGCGCGACCTCGACGAGTTCAAGGAGCGCTTCCGCGGCGTCGACGTGCTGCTGATCGACGACGTCCAGTTCCTCGAACGCAAGGCGCGCAGTGAGGAGGAGCTG
>Ga0302319_10014634_pt1 | contig 14595 bp, 16 predicted proteins | sample Bog_T0_2_FD_203319 | JGI IMG/M metagenome (GOLD analysis project Ga0302319, IMG submission 203319) | Peat permafrost microbial communities from Stordalen Mire near Abisko, Sweden - Bog_T0_2 | ecosystem: Environmental > Terrestrial > Soil > Wetlands > Peat | place: Sweden: Abisko, Stordalen Mire... | reverse complement strand
CCGTGACGGTCAACGCCGAACAAGAGCTATACGTCATTCCCGCGGGGCACGGCTATAGCTGCCTGGGCTATGACGTGTGCCTTGCGCGGCACAAGGCCGTGACGGCATGGCTGCGCAGCGAAGGGCTGGACGCCGACGACCTTCCGCCAGAAGCACGGGGCACCATCCGCGCGTACAAAGCCTACCGGACCCTCCTTGACCGGGCCGACGCATACTGCCAGCGTACCGGCAAGCGTTGCCCGGCCGAATTGACCGCGCAACTGATTGGCTTGGAGGGAAAGCGGGTGGAAGTGATCGACCGCCACGGCGAGCGCCGCCGCTTCCAAGTCGGCAAGTCTACCGGGTGGATGCCCTGCCACTTGGAAATCACCCGACGCAATTCGAGGGGCGGCATGGCCGTGACCGGTGCGCCCTTCCAATCGGTTCGCATCGTGGCCTAGACAACCGGAGCACGCAACATGACGGAAACAACCAACTATCTCCGCGAAGCCGCCGACGATGCCGCCGACACGGTTCGCAACTTCGCCGACGAAATCCTGGAGCAACTGCTGGACGATGGAGAGGCCAGCGACGATCTGCTGAACGACTACCCTAACGGCGATGCTTGGCACCATGAGTGCCACGTCGATAAGGACTACAGCCTGATCGACGCTGCCACCCTGATCGACCAGCTAAGGGACTTTGAGGAGAACGACAGCGGCCTATGGGAAGGGCTGGAACCCCGGCGGGCAATCGCGGCCCAGGCCGCCTATACCTATGGCAACGCCGTGTATTCCGAGTGGCGCGAACTGATCGAAAAGATCAACAGCGAAGCCAGCGGCATCATCAGCGACTTCGATGAAACGGCCGAAGAGTGCGACGATACCGACGCCTTAGAAACTGACAAGCGGGCGGCCCTCCGCAAGCTGATTGACGAGATTGCCGACAACGCCTGACCTGCTGCCCTGGGCCGGGCGGCCCGTTGTCCCCTCCGGGCCGCCCGGCAACCGAACATCTGTTGTGTTGCTCCCTGCCGACGCCGCCCGGCCCGATGCTCCCCGCCACCCGCTCCGCGGGTACCCGGGGCGGCCCTCTTTAGGAATCGACCGATGCCACGTTGCGTAATCTGCCAAGACCCGATCAATACCCGCCGCGACCACCACAGCCACGCGCTGGTCGGAAAACGCAAGGTCTACGCCTGTGCGGGTTGCACGGAAGCCTTTGACGCCTACCTTGACGCCCGTTGCCCGGAATGCGGCAGCGAAACATGGTGTGAGAACCGAAGCGACGGATTCGTTTGGTGGGAATGTGACGACTGCGGGCATAAGACTGACGCCGAGAAATCAGCCGCCGCGCTTTGACAACGAAGGGAGCAAGCAACCATGAGCGAGCAACTTTGGCTGAGGGTGGGCGACGCCGGGGACTATGAGAACTTCGGCGATGATTTTGCCGCCCTCTTGGACTACTTGAACGAGTTGAACGCGGGCACCGTGACCGGCTGGATCGACGCCGGGCCGGGCGTTGGCTTCGCAACGCCAAACTACCACGGGCACGATTTTATCAGCTTGTTCTGGGGCGACGCCCACGCCGATCTTGTGCGACCCTTGGACAATGCCGAGCGGGCCGCCGTAGAGGTCGGGCTCCAGGAGGTTTACATCTAATGGCCGTCAGAGTCACGAAACGCGAATTGGCCCAGCGGGAATGGTTCAAGGCCGAAATCGGCCGCCGCTTGGAAGCCCTAAGAGCGGTCCAGCGGGGAGAAGAGAAGTGTTATCCGTACCTTCTCCAGACCCGCATCGGCCCTATCGAAATCGCCCCGGAAGATACCTGGGTCGCTTGCGTTTGGACCGATCTTGACCGCGCGAAAGAGGCCATCCGCAACGACCGTCTAAATCAGAGTTAATCCACCGCCTCTGGCGGTGAGAATTCACAAGGCTCTGCCGTTTCCGGCGTAAATATGAAAAAATCCTCCCTTGAGGAAGGCCCCGAAAGGCCAGGGAGGATGAAGATGAAAGAGTGGCAAGCGCAGGCCCATGTGACGTGGGACTGCAAGTATCACGTGGTAATCCTGCCAAAGTACCGCAGGAAGGAGTTTTTTGGAAGACGGCGACACGAAATCGGTGAGATTCTCCGGGAGTTGTGCCGTCAGCGGGAGGTCGAATTGCTGAAGGGCCATGCGATGCCCGACCACATCCACATGCTGCTGCGGATTCCCCCGCGAGACAGCGTGGCGATGACACTGGGGTATCTGAAGGGCAAGAGTGCGATTCGAGTTCATCGGGAGTTGTTGAGAACGCAAGGAACGCTGTTCGGTCGAGCGTTCTGGGCACGCGGCTATTGTGTGAGTACGGTGGGGCTGGATGAAGCGATGATTCGTGCGTACATCCAGAACCAGGAAAAACACGAGCGTGACCAAGAACGCGGGCTATTTGACAAAAACCAAGACTAACCAACATGGCCCCTTTTAGGGGCCTTCCTCATACCACCGGCTCTGCCGGTGGTTGCTGATTCGCCATTGCGGCAAGTGGAACCACCTCTATGCCGACGTGATGTTTAAGAGCCGGCAAATGGCCCAGGCCGCGGTAGACGACTTCTTTTGCGAACTGGGCACTTTCCTCCCGGCCGCGTGACTTTCGCCCGTGTTGTGCTAGACGATACCACCATGATGGAAATGGAGCAAAGCGCATGACCGACAAGCAACAGCTTGATGCCGAACTGACCGCCATCCTGCCTTTCCTGCCCGGTTGGCAGCTTGACCCGAAATACGCCCAGCATACGTGGTGCGTTATGTGGTCCACCACATAGGTGGTGCCGGAGTTGGGTGGGCGTGGCGGGGGAGCCGTGCCTGACACGGCGGCTAGCTATCTATCAGGGCTATTCTGCCCATCTTCTCGCCACCATGCCTTGGGGAATATCCAGTTTCACTCACTTCGGAACTCCGAAGTAGCGCAATCTGGATAAGCCCCAGTCGTATGTCTTTATTGACACCGTTCATAGTCATAATGGGGCCGTCGAACACAGCTAGCACCTTTTTGCAGTCCTCGACCACCCGCGAAAGGCTTGCCGGCTGGACAATGAACTTGCCCTTGCCTGAGTAGGCCAGCATTTGCCGCGTCAGGTCCGCAGCACGTTGGACTGCTTTCTTAATGACCTCAATGTCCGCGCATGCGGGTTCGGAGGATGTGCAGCAGACAGGATCGATTGACCAGCGATGCTGGGACATTGCTCCTGCGCGAAGCCGATCACCGCCTCAGTCTGACGCAATCCCTGGCTTCCCAACTGTACGACCGCCGCCATTCCGACCACATCCGTTATACCCTAGTGGAACTGCTCCGCGAACGCCTGTATGCCATGGCACAAGGCTACGACGCCCAGGACGATGTAGACGTGTTGGCCCACGATCCGGCCATGCGACTGGCCACTTGGGATCGGCCGGGCAAACGTGTGCAGGAGGAGCGGCTTGCCAGCCAGCCCACGCAATCGTGGTTGCTCACAGCCCAGGGAAACTACAAACCAAACACCGAGCGACTCCGCGAGACGCTGGCAGATTGGTCGGGCCGTCACCTGCGGGCGACCGGCAACGACCACACCGCGCGGCGGATCACCATCGACACCGATAGCTTGCCCATTCAAAGCTACGGCTCATCCACGCGCCGCACATTGGTCGTATACGTGCGTTTGGGCCTCACGCCAGCCCTCGACCCAGCACTGAAATTCGTCGGCATTTTTTCCCGGCGGTACGGGTTATCTTCAACATCAACACCTTTCCAAGAGGCGTCGTATCCCGCTTGGAACGCACCATTACCACTCATTGGTTTGCCCCTTCTATTTGATCTCACTTTTGCCTGCCCGGCGAGGAGTGGAGCAACTCACGCCCTACCCTCGCGTGGTCGCTTAGTATTCCACCCGCCGCAAATAGCGGCTGGCGGCGAACAGCACGTAGCCGGTAAATAACAAGGACGTAAATATCGACAGACCCATGGACACCGAAGGGAGGTGCTGAAACAACGGGCGGAAGCTGCTTTCCGCTCCCAGGGTGTCGAAGACGAAGCGGCCCAGATCGACCGGCTTGGGAAACAGCCAGTAGCCAAAATTCGCCAGCCGAAGCAGTCCCGGCGAGATCGAGCCCTCCGGAGCGATCGCCGCAGCAGCCATCACGCTGTGCCGCCCGTAATTGATCGCCCAGCAGATTCCCCAAAAGGCGATCGAGCCGAAAACCGATACCACCGTGCTGCGGGTGCAAACGGCCAACAGCAGCGAGACGCTGAAAAAAATGGCGAAGTGCAACAGCAACAACGGCACGCTCAGCAGATAGCTCGCATCCCAAATGCCCGTCCGCAACGCCAAGGCGAGCCAAGTGCCCACCACGAAATAGCTGGCCTGCACCAGCACAAAGGCCAAGACCCCGATGTATTTGCCCATCAACAGGGCCCCCCGCGGAATGGGCTTGGCCAGCAGCACCGCGATCGCCCGCCGATCGAGGAAGCCCGGCAAGAACCCCGCCGTCCACACCAGCGTGAGCAGCAGTCCCAGGGTGTCGGCAACGCCCGCGGAGAGCACCAACTGTACGAAGTGTACCGCCTCGCGGGCGTCCCGGGCCAAGGGGACGCGAATCGCGCCGAAGGCTAGGCTCAGTGTGCCGTCGGCAACGATGGTACCCGACTGCTTCAGCTTCTGGGCATCGTGGGCCTCGCGATCGAAACGCGGCAGGAAGTTGCCGTTGTGCTCGCCCGGCAAAATGAGCGAGCGGTGGCCGTTGGCGCCGGCGCTGCAGCAAACGAGGATGCAGATCGTGCTCAGCCCCAAGAGCAACCAGCACAAGCCGGAAGCCAGCGACTGACGAAACGTGTCGCGCACCAGCCAGGTGGTGGTGGTCACAAACTTCGATAGCGTCACGTGGAAGCTCCTGCGTACATCGGTTCCAAAGCGTCTTGCAGCGCGGCGGCGGAGTCGTCGGCCGTCGCGCCGGCGATCAACTCGCTGAGCGCGCCGCTGAAGGCCACCCGGCCTCCCCGCAGCACCGCCACCCGATCGCACAACTGCTCGACGTCGGAGAGGCTGTGGGAAACCAGGATGGTGGTCTTCCCCTCGGCCTTGTGGCGGCGCACCACGTCGTGCAACAGTTTTCGGGCCACGAGGTCCATTCCCTCGGTCGGCTCATCAAGCACCAGCAGCTCCGGATCATTCACCATCGCCTGGGCCAGGGCCAGCCGCTGCACCATGCCTTTGCTGAACGTGGCGATCGGCTCCCGCGCGCGGTCGGCAAGGCCCACCTGCTCCAACCGCCGCGGAATCCGCCGGGCCAGCTCGCCCGCGGGGACAAAGGACAACGCCCCATAGTATTGCAGCAGCGCCGTGGCGGTCAGATACCGCGGAAACGCCTGGCTTTCGTGGAGATAGCCGACACGGTCCAGGGTGCTGCGGTCTTGCGCGGACCGCCCCAGCCGCAGGATAGTCCCGGCGGTGGGGCGGCAGATCGACAACAGGGCCTTGACGAGCGTCGTCTTGCCGGCCCGATTCGGCCCCACGACGCCGAACACCGAACCCCGCGGCACTGCAAGGGTCACGTCGCGCAAGGCGCAAATCCGCTGCCGCCCCAGGAAGCCCAGACGATAGACTTTGCTCACCGATTGAAATTCGACAACCGCTGGAGGTGTAATGATCGGCATGAGTGTTCTGGAACTTCCGGTTCCTGTGGGACATCGGCATTGTCATCCTGAGCGCGGCGAAGGATCTCTTCGGATTTACGGGAGATGCTTCGCTGCGCTCAGCATGACAGCCTGGTCTTTACTGAATTAACGAAATCTGAACGCCGGTTGTGAGGATCTTGTCGATGGCGGTTGGCAGGTTGGACATAATCGTGGCCGAGTTGCCGTTGATGATCTTGTAACTGGGCATGCCGTCGTTGACGTTGCCGATCGTCTGCATCTGGTTGAGAGTCGCCAAACCATCGGTGCCCTGCGGCCCAAAGGCGATGCAGTTGATCAAGACCGGGTGGCTGGGAGTGCTGTATCCACCCGCGGAAGTGCTGGCGGCAATTTGCGTGCAGATAGTAACGATTTGCGCGACGACCGCGGAGTTGTTATCGGCGCCGTACACGACGCCGGTAGGAAAGTCGCTGGCCGACGGGTTCGTGCTGTTGTAGCGAACCTTGTAGTACGACTGATAGGCGCCGTTGTTGACGAAGGCGGCAGAAGCGGTACAGTCAGGCGCGCCATCCGTTTCAAAGATGATGATTTTCTGCGCGCCTTGCCGGCCATTGCCTCCTGCATCTCCCGATGGTTGTCCCGGGTTGAAGGTTTGCAGCGAGGAGTTGCTGCTGAACTGGTTGTAGGCCAGCATCAGGGCGATGGGGTAGCAGGTGCCGCCTATGGCCCGGGGCACCTCGACGTTGCCTGAGTCGTAGGGGGTGACCGTGGCGCTGGAATTGCCGTAGGTCGACGGCGGGTACCAGAGCGAGTCGGTGAGGTACGTGTAGTTTTGCCCCAGGGCTACCCGTACACGGTTGAATCGATCGCCATTGGTGGTATCCGAAGTGCTCGTCTGTGGCTGGCTGAAGAAGATCATCGACATATAGTCGTTGGGATGATTTGTCTGGAAGTCGTTCAAGGCCGCGTTCATTCCCACCTTTTGCGCATACATCGGCGCTTCGTGGCAGGTCCCGGGCCAGCAGCAATAGCGCGAATAATTGGGGTTCCCGTGGTTCCAAAGGTTCCATTGGTCGAGAAAGTCGATCATCGTCATGGGGCCGAACCAGAAACTCAATTTCGGCCGCAGCGGATTGTCGCCGTAGAACATGAATGGCTTCGGCGACCCGGTCAGCAAGCTGGCGGCGGTGATCTTCACCGTTCCCCAGCTAAAGTCCGCGCCATAGCCCGTCATTCCAGTTTGGCCGTTGTTGATGACCGAGTAGTCGCCGGAAGAATCCCATTGCTTGATTCCCAGCACGTAGTCGATGTAATCCTTCCAGAACCGTTGGTTGAGATCGGCAGGCGGCCAGACCGAGGTATCGATCGAAGTGGGGATCGACGTATAGTAAACGATGCGGCCGGATTGCAGCCGCGATGGGAACGGATTGGGGCCGACGTTGAGGATGAAATTCAGAATGGCGTTGTAATTGACGTTGTAGTAGGGCGCGCTGCCGCCGGGGGCTTGCCAGTTGCCGTTGCTGTCCCAGAGTGCTGAATTGTCGGGCGTGCCGCCCGAAAAGGTGAAATACTTCGAGCGCCAGTCGTTGGTGGGGTCGGGAGGCCAAATGTAGAAGGTCTTGCCCCAGTAGCCGGGCCCTTGCGTATAACCGTTGAACTTTGACGCCATGCCGTACGCCTTGTAGCCTTGCGATTCGAACGTTGCGTCGCGCGTCGAGGTGGTGGGCGCGCTGGTGCTCAGCAGGCCGTTGGCGCCCCACAGCGTTTGGGCATACGAACCGCCCGTGTTCTTGGTGGTCTTGAGGGGCACGTCGCCGGCCGGGGTTGTGGCGTAGCTGGCCGAGGCGGCCGAAAAGGCGGCCCCGCCGGTAGAACTGGTATAGAAATCCTGGACGATCGGCGGCCGGCCGTCGCTGGTGGTCCAGTCGATGTTCGCATCGAGATACGGAGAGGGGGGCGCGGTGCCCTGCAAACTTGCATTGCTGCCGGAGTAGGCCCCGAACAGCGGGTAGACCGGGTTCAGATTGTTGCTGGCCAGGTTGCTGGTCGTGGCAAGGCCCAGCAGGCTTTGGTATCGCATCGAGCTGGAATAGTCGAGAATCAGGCAGACGTCGCGGGGCTGGTGGGCCGCGGTCGACACCGCCTGCAAACTGGGCAGCAAGTTGAAGATATTCGAGAACGAGTGGAGGCTGGTCTGGCTTGCCGTAACCGTCGCCTGAACCATGTTCCAATTCTCGGTGGAGGGTCCCGGAAACTGTGCCTGGAATTGCTGCGCTGAGGAGTTGTACGCATAGCGGCCGATGTTCACGCTGAGCTGCGCGTTGGTGATCGGCACACCCATTACGGAATTGCTGCCAATCACCTGCTGGGCCATCGGCGTCACGGCGGAGTAATTGTTATTGGTGGCAGTGTTGCCCGTGAGGGCCCTAGCGCCGGCCATTGCGGCCGCGTCGGCCGCATCGTTCATCTGGGTTTGCGACATCGCCAGCATGCCGACGTCGATCGCCAAGGCCACGCACGCTACCAATGGCACCATGCAAACCGCCAGGAGCACCAGCGCCGTGCCGTGACGCTGCCGCGCCCGCGAGCGTCGTAGGAATGACTCTCGAACTGTTTTCCATGGGCGTTGCATAGGATCAGTTCCCCTCGCTTATCTTGACGGACTGAAATGTCTGACTGAGCGTGGATGGCAGGCCGAGCAAAGTGGGCAGCATGAACGAGTAGGTACCGGTGATTTGCACGCAAACGTATTGGCCCGCCTGCGCGCCAGTCCAGGTTCCCAGGTTGTTTCCCAAAGCGTCGGATTCGAACACAGAAATGGTCTGTCCGGTAAGCTGTTGGCCGGCCAGGGCGTTGGTAACGATGGTGGTAACATTGGAATTGGCATTTCCATAGGTGGTGCCGTTGAAATAGATCGGGTCGGTGTGCCGGGCGGCATAGGTCGCGCCCACGGTGACGGCGTTGGTGAGCACGTGGAGCGTCATCAGGTAACGCGAGTACTCCATCAGGCCGAGGATGAACAGAAGTACCAACGGCAGCACCATCGCCGCTTCGACCAGCACTGCGCCCGCCCGCCGCGTTCTCTTGCCCGATCGTGGATTCATGGCCGAGGGTATCCGTATTAAAAGGGTAGTGTCGTGCTGACGACCGCCTGGGCGTCGTTGGAGGAGACCCAATTGACCGTGGCCGACAACTGATTCATGCCCGTGAACGTGCCCGTGATCCAAAACAGGCTGTTGAACGCGGCGCCGGAAGGAATGGTCACCGTTACCGAAAAGGGGTCCAGCGGCAGCGCGTTGCAAGGATCGGTCCAGGGATCGGAACTCAGGTTGGTTACAGAGATTTGTGCACCGCTGACGGCCGCGCTGGGAAACCCGGCGGCGGTCAGGTAGTTTTGCACGGTTGTCTGCACCACGGCCACCGTCACTGTGGTGCCGTTGGAGTAGCCCCCTGCCGCAATCCGTGCGCCCTCGCTGGCGGCGTCCTGCAAGATTCTCGACATTTCCACCATCCGTCCCACCTCCCACACGCCCAACATGATCGGCACGACGAAGGTCAGCACTAAAGCGGCCTCGACGGCCACAACGCCACGCCGCGCGCGTTCATGGAAGCCGGCTGCGGTTGCGGATGCCGAAACCTGGCGTGGTGCGGAAACTCTATGGTGGAGCATCGATCGGACCATGGGATGTCAAGACCTTTCACCGCGGATGGTCGACTGATGCATGACTAGCTTGCCTCACTTCGACGCACGGTAGTGAAGGCTTCTGTTTACGTTGTCGGACTACCTGGCCGCGGCCCATCAGCGACTCGAAAACACCCCCCGCTCCGTTGCAGGCGGGCGTGTTGCTCACAAAACAATAGATTCTGGAGGCCGTCGCGGTATGGCACTTTTGTGCCACATACTCCCATCGCGCCTGTGGCTCACCGCCGCGCGCCCCTAGCGATTCGTTGCCCCTTCGGTCGCTGGTCCGCGAAAAGGGCGTTTTATGCGTATCCTTGCGAAAAGTGAGCAATACGGGCGAAGTGTTTTTCCAAAACTGCCCCTACCCAGTTCAGCTAGGGGGGGGTAGAATGCGGGCCTCTGGGTATCGGAATCCGATGCGTGCCCCCCTGCGGAACCGGGTGCGTGAACCCGAAAGCCATGAACAGCGGAGCATCGCAGGAGCAGTGGAGCGTCGTAGATGTTATCTAGTGCCCCGACCGATGTGAAATGACAGGCGATATACTCGTTCTGGCGGCAGTTTCTCGCAGTTTTTGTCCTGTCAGATTAGCCCGGTCGGGGCACTAGCCCGTCTTCGTGGCCGTTCACGGCGCAAATAGACAGCCGTACAGGCGAACGACCGAAGAGGGCTGTTCGGCTGACTTCGCAAGAGAGGGCAGAGATGGATGCGCGGGCAGAACGGCGGCGAGAGGACGTGGTTCGACGGCCATTCATCGGCCCATCGCTACGGCGGCACGGCCAACAACGAGGGACCGGTGTGGCCTCGGAAATAGGCGACGATCGTCTGGCTCAAATAGACAAACGCGCTGCGACCACGCTGTGCACAGGTCGCCAAGGTGGTCCAAATCCGCTCGCACCAGCGCCGCCCCGCTTCGCCCCGTGTGCCTTGCGTCACTTTTCGGTCAATGATCAGGAAGCGGAACTGCTGTTCGATGCCGTTATTGGTCGGCTCCACGCCCGCCCGGTCCAGAAACGTGAAGTAGTACCGTCCGTGGTCGCGAAACCGTTGGGCGAGATTCTGTGTCTCCGTGCGAAGCGGCGCCCGCCGTACCGCCTGGAGAATCTCTTGCCGGGCACTGGCCGCTTCCCGTTGCCAACGCTCCGGGGGCATCGTGGCCCGGCGATGCCAGACACGAAACAAGACCTTGATCTTTTCCAGCAACCGTTCGCCGAAGCGGCAGGTCACCGCGTCCGACAAGGTCGTCAGGTACCGTACGTCGCGAATCAGATGGGCCCAGCAGAATTGCAACACCGCCTCGGTCTCGGCGGTGAAGCGGCGATACTCCCCGGCATAATCGCAACCCACCACCCCGGCGAACGTCTCACTGAGGAACTGTTTGAGGATCTCGGCGCTTTTCGAGGGATCGATGTGGAAGAAGGTGAAGCCCTGCGGGCCGGGAGCATGAAAGCCCCAGACGTTGAATTGTTTGCCGTTCTCCGGGTGTCCGGTGCCGTCGACGTTGAGCATCGGCTGACGGGGCAAAGCCTCCCGCAGTTCTTCGTACCCGGCCGACAGCGAGGCACTCATCTTCTGCACCACCTTGACCAGGTATCCGCGACAGAGTTTGAGGTGCAGTACGTCGTCGAAGAATCGCTCGATGCCACCGTACGACATGTGGCAGGCGCCCTTCTGATAGCCGATCAAGGCCGACATGCGCGTTCCCACCAAGCCTCCCTTGGCGACTTCGGCGGGCCAGGGGGCGGCGATCACGTCGCCCGTGCGGCGATGACGATAGCACCGGGCGCGATGCTCGGTGACCTCGAAGAGTTTCTCCACCAACTCGACCTGCTGCACGATGCGGAATTCGTCCAGGGGTTCCCAGTCGGGCCCCAGGCCGGGAAGTTCGTGGATTTTGCTATGATCGACTTGTTCCGGCGGGAAGGGCGGACGCAAATGACGGGGATGATGCGGTTGTCCGCCCCGGCGACGCTTCTTGCGTTTGCCGCCAGGAAGTGGCGGAGGAGGCGGCTTGACGATATCGCTGGAGGGCGGCTTGGACGAAGTCGAAGAGTCCTTCTTCAGACGGACGATTTCCCTTTCCAGTTGATCGACCTTGACTCTGAGCCCAGCATTTTCGTCTTCCAACGTCCCGATCCTGACGTGAAGCGGAGCGACCGCCGCTTCGATCAACGTTTGAACTTGTTCCGGACCGAGGCATTTCGTCATGCCCCATGCGTAACTCATCTCACGCCAGGGCGCAATACCACTTCAGGAGGGTTTGGCGTGAACGGCCACGCAGGAAACATGTCCAACTTGGTGGAAGTGGGGGTGCGAAGAAACACAGAATACACGTCGATTCGCCAGGATGGAAGCACGGTTCCTGTAGAGGCATCCTGGGTCGTGATCCGGGACGCCACAGGACAACCAAATGCTATCATGGCCGTGATTCGGGACGTTACGGAGAGAAAACGGGCCGAAGAAGCCCTGCAACGGGAACGCCGTACCCTCAATCACCTCCTGCAATCCAGCGATCACGAACGCCAAGTGATTGCTTACGAGATCCACGACGGATTGGCCCAACAGTTGGCCGGTGCGATCATGCAGTTCCAGACCTTCGATGATCTCAAGGATGCCAACCCCAAAGATGCCGCAAACGCCTTTCATGCCGGAATGACCATGCTGCAACAAGGCCAGCTAGAGTCTCGGCGGTTGATCAGCGGAGTCCGACCCCCAATCCTTGATGAGGAGGGAATCGTCGCAGCCGTTAGCCATCTGGTCAATGAGGAGCGGCGAAAGAAAGGGCCGAAGATCGAGTTCCAAGCCAAGGTCGAGTTCGAGCGGCTGACGCCGATCCTTGAAAACGCCATCTACCGCATTGTCCAAGAGGCCCTGGCGAATGCGTGCAGGCACAGTCAGGCCAAGAAAGTACACGTCGAATTGTTCCAGGACGGCGATCAGCTTCGGATCGAAGTTCGTGATCGTGGCGTCGGGTTCCGGCCAGAAGACGTAGGGAAGAGCCGCTTTGGGCTGGAAGGGATACGAGAGAGGGCCCGATTACTCGGCGGCAAGGCCACCATCGAAGCCGAACCGGGGCAGGGGACCACGGTTGTGGTGGAGTTGCCCATCGTGTTGCGCAGACCGGAGGATGAACAGCCAGAGGAAAGTGAGGTGTGAGGTTCGGGTGATCTTCACGATCCTTTGGGACAACGAACTGGTGGCTTAGGATTGGCATTCCTGTCCACCTCGGGCTAGGATTCCGTGCTGACGTTGCTTCGGCACTTGGTATGGTCTGGACTGATGCTCGTCGCCATCCTCATGCTGCACAAGACGAAGGCCAGTGAATCGGAATCGAGAGTACCGTCGCCGTCCCGGCCCACCTGAGCGTGCTTCGTCGGGAGCATCGACCGTTCTCAGAGACTCACCCCCAATGAGGCGAACATTGCCATGAAGTCACAGAATCACCGTGATTGTTGTCCCGTGTGCGGTCAGAGAGTGCTTTGGTCACGGATGTATCTCCGAAGTTGGACATGGGCAGCGTGGCCGTGTGAATCCTGCGGCACGCTCCTGCGGTTTCGTTGGGCCAACAGATTGCTATGTGCATTACTTATCGGAGTATGGATAGGATTCTGGGGTATCTTCGTCTTGCCGCATGTCGCACTGTGGGTCGGCATCGTCGTGTACGCTATCGGGGTGCTCCCTGTCCTTCAGGTGGACCGTATTTCCCTGGCGAAGCCAACGCAGCCGGTCCTGGAACAGCAGCGAAAGGAAGATCATCCATGATGAACATCCTGCTTGACACCTGGGCCACGACGATGTGGCGGGCCTGCTGGGAAGGCGGCCTCGTCGTCCTGGTGGTCTGGATGATCTGCCGATTGTTGCCGTCGATGCCAGCCCGGTTCCAGTGCTGGTTGTGGCGACTGGCGGTACTGAAGTTCATGGTGGTGCTCCTGATGCCGTGGTTCCTCAACGTGCCGCTACTTCCGGCTCATCGTTCGCCGGAACGCAGCGTTGAGATGACCACGGTTGTTCCTACCGTCCAGGAGCCGTTGAGCCAAACTTCGGAAACGCCAGTGCCGCTGCCAATGTCCACGCCGACGCCGCTGCCGATCTTGCCGGTCGCCATCTTTCTCCTTTGGGTAGTCGGCGTCGGATGGGGCCTGATTCGCCTCCTGGCGGCTCTCTATGGCACGGTACGACTCCGAAGGCGGGGCCACGGTATCACCTGCACGTCCTTGGTCGAACAACTGGCGATTCAGGGAAGGCTCTTCGGCCTACGAAGTCTGCCGAGGCTGCTTGCGGTCGAGGGCAGCGGTAGCCCAATGCTGATTGGCATCTTTCGCCCGACCATTGTGGTTCCCGCAGAAACGCTTGGTCAGTTGAGCGTCTCGGAGCAGAAGATGGTGCTCGGGCATGAACTAGCCCATATTCGGCGTGGCGACCTGTTCTGGAGCACTGTCGCCGCCTTTGTTCGGGCCGTGTTCTTCTTCCATCCGCTGGTGTGGCTGAGCGAACGGCAGTTGAAACTCATCCAAGAGGTCGCCGCTGATGAACTTGCCATCGCCAAGCATCAGCATGATGCGGTCGCCTATGGAAAGCTCTTGGTGTCCGTCGTCGGGAAGTTCGGCCACCGTCCCCCGATTTCGGCCATTTCGGTGGAGACGGCCGGGACAACACATTCGTTAGCAAGGAGGTTGGTTGCCATGACGCATTTCGGTCGAGCATCCCGTCGAGTCGTTATCACTTCGAGCATTGTGCTGGGAACGGTGGTACTGCTTGGCCTCGTCCCGTGGCGGTTGGTTGCGGCCGAGCCTCGGCAGGACAAGGCAAACCTCCAAGGTGTTTCGATGGGTGAACGGAAGGCTCATAGCGTGGCAACCGCCGACGAAACCATGGCGATTGTCGAGATCAAGAGACTCGGCGGCGTTGTCAACATCTACCCGGAGGGAGTAGCTTTGGTGGATTTGTCGAAGACCCGAGTAACCGATAGTGACTTGACGCATCTACAGGGGCTTGAGTATCTCAGTCGGGTCAGCCATTTCTTGGTGCTGGATCTCCACGATACCCAAATCACCGATCTCGGGTTGGAATCTCTCAGAAGATTGATCCGAATTGGAGTTCTCGACCTCGGGCATACAAAAATTACGGATGCTGGTTTGAGGCATCTGAGGGAACTTCACGGGCTCACGGACTGTTCGCTCGCCAGGAAAGTGGCCGTTCACGGCGCAAATAGACAGCCGTACAGGCGAACGACCGAAGAGGGCTGTTCGGCTGACTTCGCAAGAGAGGGCAGAGATGGATGCGCGGGC
>Ga0302319_10014633_pt1 | contig 14596 bp, 13 predicted proteins | sample Bog_T0_2_FD_203319 | JGI IMG/M metagenome (GOLD analysis project Ga0302319, IMG submission 203319) | Peat permafrost microbial communities from Stordalen Mire near Abisko, Sweden - Bog_T0_2 | ecosystem: Environmental > Terrestrial > Soil > Wetlands > Peat | place: Sweden: Abisko, Stordalen Mire... | reverse complement strand
CGTTGGCCTCCATGTCATTGGTGGCGGAACCCACCGAGACGAACATCTTTCTCCCATCGAGGCTGAACCGAACGTCACGGGTCCAATGCCCTCCGCCCGTCAAACGGCCGCCGCTGGGAATGTCGGGGACGACCATCTGGGCGGGTCCGCTCGCTTGTAGGTCGCCGTTCCGGTAGGGAAAGCGGACAACCGATCCCGTGTTGCCCACGTACATCCAGCGCGGATTTGGACCAATGGGATAGAAGGCGATGCCGAACGGCTGACTCAGGCCGGTTGCAAACACCTGGCTGACGATTGCCTTGCCATCCTTACCCACCCCCTTCAATATGCGGATTCGGTTTGCTGCGCTCTCGGCGACGAAGAGATCGCCGTTCGGTGCGGTGACGATTTCACGGGGGTTGATGAGGCCCTCCGCATAGAGCTGGACCTTGAACCCCTTGGGCGCTTTCGGCCAGGCGCCTGCCGGCTGCGGCACGATGCGGGCGCTATGATTGACGCTTGCGGTGGCGAAGATCTTAGGCAAATCGGCCACGGTGATCTTGCGGCGCACACCTGGGGCGTCGGTCGTCCAATCGCCAAAGGCGGCCTTGCCCACAAGGGTCTTGCCCGTGGGGATCTGCGGCCCCAACACAAACATCGCCAGCGCCGGCGTCAAGAGGAAAGTCGGGACCATTCAAAAACTATACGCCCCGAGGCCGGTGGCCGTCGCCCGAATTGCGGTGCGTAACGGATACCGGAAGTCGGCACTTAACCAACGGTTACGGTGCCGGCGTCGGTGGTTGGTTCAGGAATGTCGTCGCCGTGGAGACGCATCCCTTCCATGAGTATCCTAGCTTTATGGTCATCCATCCCCCGACGGTCGACTTCGCGACGTTTGTGATTGGGGATGTGCCGGCACAGCCGGAGCCGTTCCGCCTGATCAACCGGATTCCCATCCGCGACAACGGGGAGCGCCTTGTCGATTTGCGGGAGACAAACCCTCAGCTTTCCTTCGGCAACTACTGCCTGCCGTACGTTCGGGAGAGCGTGGCAGAAGCCCTGAAGATCGCCTCGCACAACACGCCCGACCACCTCGACCTGCGCATTTTCACGGGACTGCGCACCCACAAGCAGCAGGCTGACATGTATTGGAGCAACTACGAGAAGGCCAAGAAGGAGCATCCGAACTGGCCAGAATCGGTGCTCCGAAAGATGACCAATCGCTTCTTCGCCCCACCCGACGCCAAGGCGCCCCCGGGACACTGCACGGGCGCCGCCGTGGATGTTGGCCTCCTTGTGCGGGCCACCGGCGAGGGCCTTGACGTGCGCTCTCCGCTGGAGGGCTGGGAGGGCGCTCCCACCGCCGTTGAGGGGCTTAGCCCGGATGCAGCGGAGAACCGCCGCTTGCTCTGCTTCATCATGCACTCCACTGGCCTTTCCAACTGCCGCGATGAATTCTGGCACTGGTCGTATGGGGATTCGGCGTGGGCGGTGCGGGTGGGGGCGGCAACCGCTTGTTACGGCCTCATCGAAGCCCCGCCCCATGCGACCCGGGTCAGCGGCGGCAAGATCGAACTTGTCCCCTACAATGCCGAGTGGCCCGGGAGGTTCGAGGAGCTGAAGGCAGCGCTATGGGCCAAGTTGGGTGGGTTTGCGCTGGAGATCGAACACGTTGGCGGCACTTCGGTGCCCGGTCTGTCGGCTCAGCCTTGTCTGGATCTCGCCATCGTTGTAAGCGAGACCGGAATGGCTTCGGTCGCGGAAAGTTTAGGAGAGCTCGGTTACGTGCGCCTGGAGGATTCCGAGACGGCGTTTCGACCTGACACCAACCAGGTCCCCAAGAGCGACCCACCCCGACCGTGGCCCGAACACCGTGTGGGCGCTTACATGGTGGGAAGCGCCGAGCTCAAGGACCGGCTTGCCTTCCGGAACTTCCTCCGCGAGCACTCTGCGGCCGTGGTCGAGTACGGCGAGCTAAAGGCAAAGCTTGCCGTCCGCTACCCATGGGATCGCGTTCGTTACGAGCAGGGGAAGGAAGCCTTCAACAAGGGCTACCAACCCAGTTGACTCCATTGCTCAAGAAGCAGCCAACGGGTTCGTCCAAGCCAATCCGGGAAAGCGACTGAAATCGTGATCCGTCGAAGCGAGGGTGGCGCCCTGTTCAATCGCCAGAGCTGCCAACACAGCGTCGCTAAGCAGTGGGCCCGTCGCCTGGGCGCTGATCACAAGACTTCGGAGAATCTCAGCGTGCCGCGTCTGGGGCTGGACAAAGGCCACGTTAGGCAATTCCATCCATCCGCCTACGATCTCAAGAGCTTCCCGAGCGCTAAGCGGTCGTGGGAACACTCGGGCGTTCGTGCTCACCCTCAAGAAGGCCCAAGCGGTGGGCCAAGGTATGCCGATCCATTCCTCGCTTAAGAAGAGTCCCTCCACCCACTGCTTGGCTTCTTGATGGCGCGGATCGGCCGAATTCCAGGCATACAAAAGGATGTTCGCATCCAGAAGAATCAACGCCAGGCGTCTCCTTCTGCCCTTTCAATGACCTCAGCGATATTGTCGAGATTGACTCCAGGAAACGTTCCGAGGTCAAACGGCTGCACCTTGAAGGCGCGACGTGCAGGCGGGGCTTGCAAGCTTAACAGTCCTGACTATAGGCTGCTGGCAGTGTAGAATGCGTGGACTGGAGTCGAACTTTGCCTATCAACGCCGCTATCCTTTGCCTCCTGGTCGCCGGCCCCGCACGCCTTCAAGCCCCGCCGATTGACATGACCCTCTTCGCGCCCTACGGCCCCACCGCCGGCGATGGCGACTATACGGCCGCGCCTCCCTATGCCGATGCGCCCGAACTGATGCCGCGCGAGGGAACTCCGAAGGGCAAGGTCGTCCATTTCACAATGGACTCAACCACCAGCAAGATCTATCCAGGCATCAGCAAGACGATGCCGGGCGTCGTCCCTTACCATCGGAATGTGACGGTGTACGTCCCAAGTCAGTACGTGCCGGGAAAGCCGGCGCCTTTGATCGTCTCTCAGGACAGTATGGGGCGAGGCGAGTTGCCGACGATTCTGGACAACATGATCGCCGACCATCGCCTGCCTCCGATCGTCGCGGTGATGCTTGATTCAGGTGGTGGAGACGCCCAAGGAAGCGAGCGAGGCTTGGAGTACGACACCGTGTCCGGCCAATACGCCGAATTCATTGAATCCGAGGTACTGCCGAGGGTCACGCAAGAGACGGGGGTCACCTTCAGCACCAACCCTGACGATCGGATGACGATGGGTGGCAGTTCAGGAGGATCGTGCGCGTTCACCATGGCCTGGTTCCATCCCGAGCTGTACCACAGGGTTCTTACCTATTCGGGCACTTACGTCAACCAGCAATCCCCGATCAACGTGGACAGCCCCCATGGCGCATGGGAATACCATGAGCACCTGATTCCCGGTTCGAAGCGAAAGCCACTGCGCGTCTGGATGGAGGTGGGCGAGAAGGACAACGGATACGACCGGCCCGAATCCACCTATCACAATTGGGTTTTAGCCAACATCCGGATGGCGGCAGCGCTCAAGGCAAAGCGCTACCGCTATCAGTTCGTTTACGCCCAGGGGGCGAGACATGTCGATGGCCATGTGGTCCGGCAGACCCTGCCGCAGGCGCTAGCATATGTTTGGAAGGGTTGGAAGTAATCGCCCATCACTCCTCGTACCAATTCACATTTAGGTGATTATCCACCGAGGCGACCCCAGGGGCGGCCCATGCCAAGCGTGCGGCTTCTTCCTTCTCGTAGTGGTTTCGAACCTTGCCCCTCAATGTGACCCGGTTGACGTCCACTTCGATCTGTATCTGATCTCCGACGAGCATGGCGCTTCGCCTAAATGCGCCCCGTACCGTCATCTCAACGCCCGTTGCAATGGCTCTCGGCTTAATCGATATGAGGTTCGAGATACCCTTCACGCCTTTAAGATTTCGCACCTCATGTTCGGCTAAGTTCTTTTGGAACCACCGCTCCACTTCGCCTTCCAAGGTGACCCACCCCTGCCTAACCGTTATTTGAACGGTCTTGGCTTCTATCCTGGGCGTCCACTCCAGTTGGTGTGCTGCCGCCGAGGCGATTTCGCCATCGCTCGGGTTTAGGGGATCATCGAGTTTGATTTCAATGTCGTCGGCCACCGCCGTGACTCCGAAGACCCGTTTGGCGGCGATGACCGCCTCCCACTTTTCGCCGTAGTTCTGCGTGGTACCGTTCAAGGTAACCACGCCATCCCGAACCAAAACACCAATATGGGTGACATCAATTCCGGGTTCGTATCTTAATTCGTCCAGGACGTCGTTCTTGATGTCGCCGTCGCTCTTTATGGGGGACTTAATCATGTTCGTACTTTGCGGAAGTCGAGAAGCATCCAACGTATTCGTCGGCATCGGTATCTCAACAACCGCCCTTTCCTTGATCATGCTCGCTAATCCGACATCGTTCGCGTCCGGTCATTGCTGTCCACAAAAGCACAGATAGCCGACCTTACTCGGTAGCCCGAATCCGGAGGGGTGATGTGCTATCCTGATGTTCGGGTGGTTCTAGCCCAGAATTTTGCCGAGCCTGTGCAGCTAGTCGACACAAGCCGGACGATCTTCCTTCTTCTGGTAATCGGAATTCCCGAGAGTTCGGACACTTGTCTTCGCACGAACCCGCGACCGTGGGGTGTAGTGCGCTTTTCTACGGTCGTTCCCATTCGCGCAAAGTGCTCTTCTGCGGGATGGAATAGGGACACGTACCGTATGAAGAACCCAAGTCTCGACCTTCCCGTCCTCAGCCATCACAAGATTGCCATCCTCGGCAACTTCCTACCTCGACAGTGCGGGATCGCCACATTCACTTCCGATCTCACTCAGGCCTTGAAGGGTCCCGATTCGGCCGCTCAGGTTGACGTCATCGCGATGAACGATCTAGCCGACTATGCCTACCCCCCCTGCGTTCGCCGGCAGATCTGTGCGGACGACTACGGAGCCTATCGCCCAGCGGCCGACTTTCTGAACCGCGGCGACTATGAGGTGCTGTCGGTCCAGCATGAGTACGGCATCTTTGGCGGTGAAGCCGGTGCTTACCTGCTGACCCTGCTCCGGGAAGTGAAGATGCCGATCGTCACCACCCTCCACACCGTTTTGCGAGAGCCGACACCTGCTCAGCGGGCGGTCACAAATGAGCTGCTCCAGCTTTCCGAGCGAGTCGTCGTCATGAGCCACCTCGCGGTCGAGATTCTCACCTCCCAATATGGTCTCGGAGAGGAAAGCATCGACATGATTCCCCACGGCATCCCCGATTTCACCAAATCAGGACCATCTCACGTGAAGGAGGATCTCGGCATCCATGGTCCGATGATCTTCACCTTCGGGCTGCTATCGCCCGATAAGGGCATCCAATACGCGATCGAGGCGATGCCGCAGATCCTCGCCGAAGCGCCCGATGCCGTCTACGTCGTCCTCGGCGCCACACATCCCAACATCCGCGCCATCAGCGGTGAAACCTACCGCGACAGTCTGGCCAGCCTTGCGGAGAGGCTTGGCGTACGCAAGAGCATTCGATTCATTGATCGATTTGTGACCCGGCAGGAGTTGGTCGAGTATCTGGCGGCGGCCGATATCTACATCACTCCCTATTTGAATCCGGAACAAATCACTTCAGGAACACTTGCTTATGCGTTGGGTGCCGGCAAGGCGGTCATTTCCACTCCATACCTGTACGCCAAGGAACTGCTGGCAGATGGCCGCGGGATTATTGTGCCCTTCCGTGATGCAGTTGGAATCTCGGCGAGCATCCTTAAACTGCAATCGCAAGATGGCCTGTCTCAGCAGATGGCGCTCAGCGCGGCGAGCTTCTCCAGTAAGACCCTTTGGCCGGAAATTGGGAAGCGTTACCAAGACACATTTGCCAAGGCTCTGGCTGGCAGCGCCTCCAAGCTGAGAATGCTCACCGACCTGCGCTTCCATACGTGGACGGACTTTACGCTTCCAGTGCTTTCGACCGATCACCTGTCGGCGATGACCGACGACACCGGCATGTTGCAGCACGCCACTTTCACGATCCCCCACCGCCTCCATGGCTATTGCGTGGACGACAATGCCCGGGCTTTGCTGCTCACGTCGTATCTTGAGGGCGACCGAGTGCTTTCGCCCCATCTGCTTTGCATGCAAGGCCGATACCTGGCGTTCGTATGCGACAGCTTCAATCCAGACAATGGTCGCTTCCGCAACTTCATGAGCTACAGCCGCCAGTGGTTGGAAGACCAAGGCTCTGATGACTCACATGCGAGGACGCTTTGGTCGCTGGCGGCGGTCGCCCACCGCTCATCCTCGCCAGGATATCGCAGCATTGCTCACAGCTTCTTTCGGCAGGGCTCACCCGCGGTTTATGCCATGAACAGCCCCCGGTCTTGGGCCTATGCGGTGCTCGCATCCGACGAGTTCTTGCATGCCGTCCCCAATGACCGCAAGGCTTATGCCCTCCGCGACCAGATGGCTCACCGCCTTTGGCGTGAGTACCAGATTTGCCGAACCGATGATTGGCGCTGGTTTGAGGACGTGGTGAGCTATGCAAACGCGCGCATGAGCCAGGCCCTGATCGTCGCCGGGCAATGGGCGGGCAACCACGGGATGCTCGAAGCGGGGCTTGAATCGTTGGCGTGGCTCATGGACCACCAAACCGGCCCCAATGGCCTCTTTACCCCCATCGGTTCCAATGGATTCTGGAAACGAGGTCAGCCCAAAGCCCAGCACGATCAGCAGCCGCTTGAGGCATGGGCTTCCATCTCGGCATGCATCAGCGCCGCCCGTGCAACCGGGAGCGACACATGGATCACCGAAGCGCAAGTGGCATTCAACTGGTATCTCGGTGGAAACGAACTTGGCGAGCCGCTTTACGATCACTTGACCGGCGGATGCCGAGACGCCCTGCATGCCGACCGCCTGAACGAGAATCAGGGCGCAGAATCGACCCTGTCCTTCCTCTGCTCTCTCACCGAGATTGAGACCGCGCTGGCGTCACCGGCAGTGGCGAACACATCGGAGGGCTCAATTTGAACGACTGTCGATACGAGGTGCTGTTCGAGCGTCATCGGTCCAACCCCATTCTGACGTCGGCCGATTGGCCTTACCCCATCCATACCGTGTTCAACCCGGGCGCAACGTTGCTGAAAGATGGCTCGACCCTTCTTCTGTGCCGCGTGGAGTGTCGAAAGGGACTCTCGCACCTCTGCGCTGCGCGGTCAAGTAACGGAATCGATGGTTGGATCATCGACCCGACGCCGACGTTCAGCGGCGACCCTCTTCACCACCCGGAGGAACTCTGGGGAGTCGAGGACCCCCGAATCACGTACTCGGAAGAGGAGGACCGCTATCTGATTGCCTACACAGCATTCGGCAAGTCTGGGCCGGGCGTGGCGATCGCCTCCACCCAAGATTTTGTAAGCTACCAGCGCTATGGCCTCGCCATGCAGGCAGACGATAAGGATGCCGCCTTTTTCCCGAAGCGCTTCGATGGGAACTATGCGCTGATCCACCGTCCCGCCACTGAATCAGCGTCCGACATTTGGATATCCTACTCGCCCGACCTCCACAACTGGGGCGGCCATAAGCTGCTGCTGCCGGCCAGGCGCGGCGGATGGTGGGATGCCAATAAGATTGGTCTCTCCCCTCCCCCAATCAAGACCGATCGTGGCTGGCTTCTCATTTATCACGGGGTACGGCGTCACGCCTCCGGCTCCATCTACCGTTTGGGCTTGGCGCTCATGGATTTGGAAAACCCTGACGTGTGTCTCCTGCGAAGCCAATCGTGGATGTTCGGCCCCCACGCCGAATACGAAATCACGGGTGATGTGGGCTACGCGGTATTCCCTTGCGGATTCACGGTTTTGCCTGACGGCGACACCGTTCATCTCTATTACGGAGCCGCCGATACCTGCATCTGCCTCGCCACCGGAAGCATCCAAGCCATGCTGGCATGGCTCGATAGGGATGGAACCGAGATGACCGGCATCGCCGGGCAGCCGGCGGAGAGGGCGCAGTTGAATACGCCCATGTAGACTGCATTTACGAATCGCTGGCGTTGATCGAAAGATTAACGCCGTTCAGGTTGATTGTGTCGTTGCTACCGGCGGTGGTGGTAGCGAAGGCGTACGATCCGGGGTGCGCATTTTATAAGGGCCAACGATCGTGTTCATACAGTGCCTCTCAAAGAGCCGTTTGGCGCGAGGTGGTGCTAAGACATGGGTAGAGTTCATGGTCAAATGCAGGATGAGAAAAAGACTCGACGCAGAAGGTCCCTGGCGGTTCCCGCAACACTGACGGCGTTGGTTGCGGGAGCTCTTTCGGGGTGTGGTCCGGCGCCCAGGGAGTGCGTAGATGCGTTGGGCCGGCCACTTGATGCCACGTACTGTACCTACCCCAGCAAGTTGCCACTCGGCTACATGGCCCCCGCCCACTGGCGAACCATCAACAGCACGACGTACTACCACAGCGGCTATTACGGAGGGGGATTCTATGGTGGGGGACCCCACATCGGCTCCTTCGGGGGCAGTTCCAGCGGAGCCTCGGACGGCTTTGGCGGGGTGTCCCGAGGGGGATTTGGCGGACACGGCGGATTTGGCGGCGGGTTCGGCGGTTAAATGCGCCGGGTCACTATCGAACCGCGCCCCGATTGGAAGGCCAAGGTTGAGCAGTGGGGCATGCTGTTCCACACCACAGGGGATGCCCCCTATTGGTTCGAGGGTGCTTACTACGAATTCACCGCAGCCCAAATCGACCAGCTTGAAGAAGCCACCGGCGAACTTCACCGCCTTTGCCTGACCGCGGTGGACTACGTGGTGAGCCATAAGCTCTATTCGCGGCTCGGTATTTCAGAATTTGCTGGTCAACTCATCGACCGCAGCTGGCGCCGGCGCGACCCCTCCCTTTACGGCCGCTTTGATTTGGCCTACGACGGAGTGAACCCCCCCAAGATGCTGGAATATAACGCGGACACTCCGACCGCCCTGCTTGAGGCGGCGGTGATTCAATGGCACTGGCGTGAGGAGCTTTTTCCGGACGCCGATCAGTTCAACTCGATTTGGGAGGGTCTGGTGGCACAGTGGAAGGCGATGGCGGTTTCTTTGCCGTCCAAGACAGCCTACTTCGCAAGTGTCGACTCTCTGGAAGACGACATGACGGTCACCATGCTCTGCGACACCGCCATGGAAGCGGGTCTTGCTGGTGAGTACATCGACCTGAAGGCTGTGGGCTGGCATCCGCACCTGAACGCCTTTGTCGATATGCAAGAGCGCCCCATCCAGACTCTGTTCAAGCTGTATCCTTGGGAATGGCTGGTGGCTGAGCCTTTCGCCCAACACATCCCGGCCTGCGAACTGGGGATGCGGTGGCTTGAGCCGGTTTGGAAGCTGGTTCTGTCCTCAAAGGGCATCCTGACCATTCTATGGGAGTTGAATCCCAATCACCCTTTGCTGTTGGAGGCCTACCTCGGTTCAAGCGGCCCGATGACCTCCTACGTGAAGAAGCCTTTGTTCGGTCGGGAAGGGGCGAACGTGACGATCATGGAGGGCGGTGTGCTTGAACAATCGGATGGGGAGTACGGCGCCGAGGGTTTCGTGTTCCAACGCCTCCAACCAATACCGAACCTGGGCGGTAACCACCCGGTGGTGGGCAGTTGGATCTGCGGCGACGAGCCTCATGGCATCGGGATTCGGGAGTCCGATGGGTTGATTACCAACAACGTATCCCGGTTCGTCCCCCACTTGTTCCGGTAGCCCGAGCCGCAGCCCTCCTCGTCAAGGGGGGCGGCGGCACGCGGCGAGTTACACCGTGACTTCCGATCGCCGCTCGGCGACGCGCCGTTCCGAATGATCGAGGATGCGCTTGCGGAAGCGGAGCTGTTTAGGCGTGACCTCGAGAAGCTCGTCATCCCTGAGCCAAGCCAGCGCCTGCTCCAGCGAGAATTCTCGGTGGGGATCAAGCACGGCGGTCTGTTCGGACGTCGCCGACCGGATGTTGTTCGCCGCTTTTGCCTTGGTGGCGTTGACGATCATGTCTTCGTCCCGGGCGCATGCGCCCACGATCATGCCGGCATAGACCTCGGTGCCCACTTCGTAGAATAAGGCGCCTCTTTCCTGCACATCTTCGTAAGCGTAGCGGGTGATCTTGCCCGTGTCCTTCGAGATGAGCGAGCCCTGTGTACGGCTGAGCACTTCGCCGCGATACTCGCTATAACCCTCGAAGAGCGAGGAGAGAATCCCCAGACCGCGAGTGAGGGTCAGGTAAGCGGAACGGAAGCCGATGAGCCCTCTGGTCGGAATCGAGTACTCCAACCGGTTGGTCCCATTCTCGTTCTTGCCCATGTCCCGAAGTTCGCCACGCCGTCGGCTCAGTTCTTCCATAACCGGGCCAACCGAATCCTCAGGCAATTCTAGGGTAAGGGTCTCGTAAGGCTCTTCCACTTTGCCGTGATCGTTGCGGCGGAAAATCACTTGAGGCCGCGAAATCTGCATCTCGTAGCCTTCACGACGCATCGTCTCAATGAGGACGGCCAACTGCAGCTCGCCTCGAGCCGAAACCTTCACGGTGTCAGGGGGAGAGTCGCGATCGATCTTGATAGAGACGCTGACCGCCTCCTCCTTCTCCAGCCGCTCCCGAATCTTGTGGATGGTGAGAAACTTGCCACCGTCTCTGCTCGCCAGAGGCGAATTATTAGCATAGAAACTCATCGTTAGGGTGCTGGGTTCGACCTGAATGGCAGGGAGAGGTCCCGTACTGTCGGGAGTGGCGATGGTATCGGAAATCAGCACTCCGTCAAGCCCGGATAGCATCACAATTTCGCCAGCCCCGACCTCTTCCACGTCCTTGAGCTGGATTCCTTCGTATGTCCAGAGCTTGGAGACATTGAAAGCGGCAACCTTTTCCAGACCTTCCCGCTGCATGGAGAGTCGGTCCCCGACCTTAACCGATCCTCGCAACACTTTTCCACCAAACATGCGTCCGAGATAATCACTGTAGTCGAGATTGTTGACCTGAAGAAGGAAGGGGCCTTCGCTTACAACGCTTGGGGGCGGCACCGAGTTGATGATCATCTCAAAGAGGGCACGCATGTCGGTCTCGCCCCCATCGGGCGAGATGCGGGCAAACCCACTCGATCCACTCGTGTAGATGTGGGGGAAAAAGAGGTCGTCTTCGCCTGCGCCCAGATCGATGAACAGATCAATCGTCTTATCGTACGCTTCCAGGGGCCGGGCGCCATCTCGATCAATCTTGTTGATGCAGACGATGGGCTTCAGATGGTTCTCAAACGCCTTTCGCAGCACGAAACGCGTTTGGGGCATCGGCCCTTCGCAGGCATCGACAATCAAAAGGACGCCGTCAACCATACTCAGCACCCGCTCAACCTCTCCGCCGAAATCGGCGTGGCCAGGGGTATCGACGATGTTGATTTTGATCCCCTTGTAGCGAACGCTGGCCACCTTGGATAGGATCGTAATGCCCTTCTCCCGTTCCAGATCGTTCGAGTCCATCACACGCTCATGCATGTGCTGGTTTTCTCGAAACAGTCCGGCCTGACGGAAGATGGCGTCAACGAGCGTCGTCTTGCCGTGGTCGACGTGCGCGATAATCCCAACGTTGCGCACAGGGGAAAGCATGTACAGCAGTTTACCTGTAGCTAGTTGCGGCTCTCCCCAAAGCGGTCACTCGCATCCATGCCGGGTTCGCCATTCGCTTCACCGGAAAACAATCCAAGCCTGTGCTAAACTTTATCAACTTCATCATGCCTGTGGATAGCGCTCGACGCTTTGCCCGCATCCGAAAGGAACACCGAACTGAGCTTGCGCAGGACTACGTCGAGATCATCCTCGACCTCATTGAGGAGGATGGCGAGGCCAGGCTCACCGATCTGGCCGGCAGACTGGGAGTCGCCCACCCAACAGTTTCCAAGGCGCTTCGTCGACTTGAAACCGAGGGCCTCGTCTCACTTCGACCATACCGGGCGGTCCGGCTCACGGTCCAAGGTCACGATTTGGCCGTTCAATGCCGTGTGCGGCATCACACCGTCGCCGCCTTCTTGGTGGCTTTGGGCCTGGACGCTGAGACCGCCGAACTCGAAGCAGAGGGCATTGAGCACCATATTGGGGAGACAACGCTGCGGCTCATGTCAGACTTTGCCGGCCGCAACGGGCTTTCAACGGCGTAGTCCCTATCGGGCTTCGTGGCCGCCTTCGGCGGTGAAGCGCGCCACGTCATCTGGAAGCGGATCGCTGCGACCGGCCGAGCGATGGTCGCGCCCGGAGGCATACATGTGAATGCCTTTGTTGGCAATGAGCGAGCTCACGAGGGCCATCACCACGAGCAGCAATACCCTCACGATCTGAAAGGCGAAACTCGAGCCGGCCTTGGCCACGTCCATTGGCTTACCGGGCGCCAATCCCAGGACCTCCTCTGGAGGCGTCTTGAAAAGCCCAAAAGCTATTCGGAAGGTCCAAACCAGCAGTACGACGCCTCCCAAAAAGACCACGAGGCCCAAAAGGGTTCCCGCCCAGTCCCGACGTCTACTCAAGTGTTGGTGGCTCCCACACTCACCCTGACGGCATCGCCGACCCGAATCGTTCCGCTCTGTGTGGCATTTAGGAACATCCCTCGGCGACGGGTGGTCTTGGCCACAAAGGCATCGGGTTCTTCGCCGAGTCGCTTGGCGAGGTGATTGCAGGGCGCGCAGTCATAGGCGACCTCGAACCGAATTTCGCCGACGGTAACCGGCGTGCCTTCCGGCAGCGCCTGGAGGCCGGGCAGGTCGACCGTCACCTGCTCACGCCAGTCGCCAGGACCGTATCCGAAGAAATCCAGATCCTCCTTGGAGACAAAGAGCACTTGGCGCCAAGGTCTAGCAAAGTGCATATCGCCTTCGATGCCGCTTCCGGCGACGATCTGTAGCGCATCCTTCCGCTCGATTTCTCCGACCTTCGGCTTCAGAAAGAGGGCGAGCACCTTGCCATTGTTCATGGAAGCCAAGAATACCGCCGCTCCTTGGGTCTGGCCCAGGGCTTTAGATCGTTTTCGCCATGATGATCGCTTCCGCGACTTCTTTCATGGTTTTGCGCATGTTCATCGAGTGGAGCTGAATGCGGCGATAGGCTTCCGCCTCCGTTAGTCCGTGCTGATCCATGAGGATGCCCTTGGCGCGGTCAAGCAGTTTGCGCGTTTCCAGGCGCAAATTGAGATCGCCGACTTCCTTGGTGAGCTGAAGGTTGGCGTCGTAGCGGCCTCGGGCCACTTCGATGGCGGGCGGTAGATCGCTAGGCTTGAAGGGCTTCACGAGATAGGCAAAGACGCCTGCCTCTCGGGCACGTTCGACAAGGTCTTTGTCGGAGTAGGCGGTGAGCAAGATGCAGGGGGCAATTCCCGCTTCAGCAATCTTCACCGCCGCCTCGATGCCATCCACTTTGGGCATTTTCACATCGAGGATGCAAAGATCAGGGTGGGCCTCAAGCGCAAGATTGACCGCTTCCTGCCCGTCGCCGGCTTCCGCAACGACTTCGTACTCAAGATTCTGGAGGATCTGTTTGAGATCAAGGCGAATGATCGGATCGTCATCCGCAATCAAAATTCTCAGGGTTGGCATAGGAACACTCGGTTGAACAAATTGAGTGGGCAACCTTGCCCTCGTGGCCTATTCTACCAGACCGCTTGAGTTCACACTTTCCCGCCAGCCCAGACTGAACATTGGCTACCTGGTGCGCGTCATCCTTTACAGTCCGGCTCCAGCGAGAGCTGACTGACTGAGAAGCAAGCGATTGGCAAGCAAAGGAGAGATGTCCTAACTGTGGGAGGACGTCTCAATATAAAACCCTAGGCTTTGGAGGCTGAGGCGATGCGAGAATTCACCCGAAGAGATGTGATCAAAGGCGGCGGCATGATTGCCGTAGGACTTGTGGCGCCGAAGTGGCTGTCGGCCATTGCCCGGGCCGACGTTTTGCGTGCCGCCGGCGGCATGAAGCCGAGCGGCGACACCGTCTTTGTGGTCTGCCAGTTTTCCGGCGGCAATGATGGCCTCAACACAGTGGTGCCTTATGCCGATGCGACGTACTACCAGCTTCGCCCAACCATCGGCATTCCCCAAGATCAAGTTATCCACTTGGACGAGCACATGGGGCTTCACCCCGGCCTTGCGGGCCTTGCCACTCTCTATAAGGAAGGCAAGGTTGCCATTATCCAGAACGTCGGCTACCCGAACCCGAACCGCTCGCACTTCCGTTCGATGGACATCTGGCAGAGCGCAGCACCGGACTCTTACGCCAAGACCGGTTGGATCGGCCGCCACCTTGACCAGCAACTCACCCTTGGTCCCCTGAATCCGGTCCTCGCGCTTGGACTATCCACCGAAAAGCCATTGGCCCTGACCGGACAAACCGCCAGCGTTCCGTGTTTTGCCAGCCTTGCTGACGTGCGCCAAATGGTGGGAGATCCCGACTCCGAGCGGATGCTGCGGGCCATTGAGGGCGGGGCAGGCAACTCCACGACCCCTACCGGCATCGTGCAGCAGGCGGCGAACAGCGCGCTCGACGCGATGACCATCCTCAACAAACAGCTTGGCGTCGTG
>Ga0302319_10014630_pt1 | contig 14598 bp, 13 predicted proteins | sample Bog_T0_2_FD_203319 | JGI IMG/M metagenome (GOLD analysis project Ga0302319, IMG submission 203319) | Peat permafrost microbial communities from Stordalen Mire near Abisko, Sweden - Bog_T0_2 | ecosystem: Environmental > Terrestrial > Soil > Wetlands > Peat | place: Sweden: Abisko, Stordalen Mire... | reverse complement strand
ATTTAATTAAGCTGCAAGTGCCAGATTATCGTTGGCAACTTTGTTTTTGCAGGCGATTACAGGTGCCCACACCCTGACATGCCTCCTAAGCCGCAATCGATCCCGTCGAAACCGTGACGCCCCCATTATGCCGCATCCCCGTCTTGCTCAGGATGCCCAGGTGCGAGCCGGGCCAACTGGCTCGTGCTGCATTTGCCCATTCTACGCCAATTCTGGTTTTGCCGAAGGAGTGCTACTGCTTTTCCAAATCGATCGACTCGTATTCGTGGCGCGCAATGGCCTGGCGAATCTGGGTTGGCGTCTTGCCCAGTTTGGTTTGCTGGTAGGCGAAGATGCCCTCCTTGGCGCAGGTGGAGCACTCCGTACCGTGCAGGCCTTCAAAACAACTGCGCAGGCTGGTATGTCCCAGGGCGCGGTCGCAGCGGCAGTTGCAGGGAAGTTGATAGGCCACGCTGCTGATGCTTGCTACCTGCTGATAGACGTGTTTTTGCCAAGGGTATTGGAAGTTTTCTCCGGTAAACTTCTCGCCCGAAAGAATGGCCGGCAGAGCGCTGACCTTCAGAGGCGCAGAGGGATGGTATGCGGGCACATCGTCGGCAGGATTGGAAAACTGGGCGTAGCTGGCGGCGGTGAGGGTAAAAATCCCAAGTGCAAGGGACCAACGTTGTTTCATGAGCTTTTTCATAGAGTGACTCTCTGCGCTTATTCTAACTGGATTCTGGGCCCGGTGAGGTTGGGTGGGAATGATTCTCGGGCCGAGCTGAAGAACAGAAGCAGCATTTCATCGGCACAAAAAAAGGCGGCACGAACGTTTTCTGTTCGTGCCGGGAGGCCAGTGACGCAACTTACTTCCAACTCAGAAGCGGCAAGCTCTACCGGCTCCTTCACTGGAATATATACACCATAGCATAGATTCGGGTGAAGTCAAATACAAAAATCGAAATTGTTTTCCGAACCACCTCGTAATCCTTTTCGAACTCGATGCATCTAATGTAAAGGATATTTTCGGGCCCTGGCTTTACTTCCAGAACGAATCTACTCACAGACAGGGATCGATATAAAGATGACAAACCCTTTGGAATCTGCCATTTCTAGCGCGCCGGAGAAAGAAACAGGGGAACAGGCGGGCTGGCTCAAGGTGGGTGCCGTGGCCGCTGGTTCGGCCTTGATCGGCGGGTTGCTGGCTGCCTGGTGGTACCGCAAAACGCTCTCCAAGCTTCGTCAGGCCGAAGAAGACGACCAAAATCCACATTTCGGGATTCCAGCGGAAGATCCGGCTGACGAAGCCTGATCGTTACCTCCAACACCCTCAGTCAACCGATTAAACAGCTTTGTCCGCTTGCGCTGCCAGGTCGAAATCCTTGCTTGTAAGCCCGCCGGCGTCATGGGTTACCAGGGCTAGGCGTACTTTGCTATAGCGGATGTCGATATCCGGATGGTGTCCTGCCGACTCTGCCAGTTCGGCCACCTTGTTCACGAATCGCATCGCGGCGAGAAAATCTTCAAATTTGAAGACACGCACAAGTTCGCCGCCTTCGATCTGCCAGGCGGGCAAGGTGTCAAGCTGGGAAGTGGCTTGCTCAACGGTAAGTGCAGGCATGAATTCCTCCAGATGGATGCGACCGAGGGAAAGAAGCGGGGCCGTCACCATCTATACGATTCGGATCAAGCCGCTTCAGATGTCCGATGGGTCGGGGACAGGAGCGATATCGAATGTGGAGAAGCGCTTGTTTTGTCCCGTGATCTCGGACCGCAACTCGTGCCAAAGCTCATTCGGAACCTTGAGGAAGACCTCAACCACTGTGGGATCAAACTGCGACCCGGAACAGCGCAGAATCTCTTCCCGCGCGGCGTCGAAGCTTCTGGCCTTGCGGTAGGGCCGGTCGCTGGTGATCGCATCAAGGGTATCGGCAACGGCGAAGATGCGAGCCCCGATAGGGATCTCCGTACCGCAGGACGCATTGGGATAGCCGCTGCCATCATAGTGCTCCTGGTGGGCGTAGACAATCTCGGCCGACTCTGCAAGAAAAGGTATTTTGCGCAGCATATTGTAGCCACGCGCGCAATGCTCACGCATCACCGCTTGCTCCTCAGGCGAAAGCTTTCCGGGTTTACGCAGGATTTCGTCGGGAATGGCCATTTTGCCAATGTCGTGCAGAAATGCTCCGCGGGCGATCACCTTGATCTGTGCAGGTCCAATGCCCATGGCGCGGGCCAGCGCAATGGTGTAAGCGGTTACACGCTTGGAATGCCCTTCGGTTTCAGAGTCCTTCAAATCCAACGCGTCGCCCAGCGCTTCCAGGGTCACGTCGTAGGAATGCTCGAGGTTCTCCATGGCCTGCCGGAGCATCTCGGTGCGAGCGCGCACCACTTGCTCGAGGTTCTGCTGGTAGTTATGGCTGTCCTGCAAGGCCTGACGATGGTCGAGGGCACGCTGAACGGTGTTTACCAGGTGTTCGCGCTCGAACGGCTTGAGAAGGTAATCGTATGCACCGCGACGCATGGAGTCGATTGCCACGCTGATGTCATGAATGGCCGTAACCATGACAACTGGCAGCTGCGGTTGTTGCCCGTGAATCCGCTCCAGCAGGGTGATGCCGTTGCCGTCCTGCATCACAATATCGGTCAGCACCAGGTCGAAGGCATTCCGTTCCAGTGTCTCGAGACCCTCGCGGCCACTCGAGGCCAGCTGCACGTCGTAGCCCTGGCGTTCCAGCGCAGAGGCGATCATGGTGCGAACATGCGGTTCGTCATCCACAACTAGAATGCGCGCAGGTCTGCGAGGCCGTGAGCCGGTATGTGCGTCGGACTCCGCGCGGGAACCCGCGGCGGGTGGCACTATATGCGGTCGTGCCAGGTTCAAGGCCAAGCCCGAAATCCTCCAATGGTCTTCGCAGCCAAAAGGGCGGCTGCGGAGCGTGAACGCCTGCGACTGAGTTTCCCGTGACGGTCGGATGAGTTTGTTACCTGCCGAGTCTTATCACTGGCATTCCCGCGTCATCAAACAATGTCTTGTTCAAATCTGCAACGGATACGCAGGAAAACCAACTGAGTACGCCGGGGTCAGGTTACCTTAGTGCTGTACGGTTGTTCTCGCAAGCGGTTGGGCGGCCACAACTTTTATCACCGTTCACAAGTTCAAGGGAGAACGCTGACGCAGATCGAACAGGGAAAGTCAAATCATTGTTGCGCTTACGACTCGATTTGGGTAGGCTTGCTCTTCACGTCTGGGACAAACCCTGCACTCCCAATCGAAGCCTCAGTCATACTATCGGAAGGTTACTCCCAGACGATGAGAAGGGGAATAACTTTTTTAACTTCATTTTGCATTTGAATGCTGAAGAATCAACTTTGGCTATACCAAACCACCGTCGAATGCTCCTTGTAATCAGACGCCGTGTGGGAGAGGTCAAGACGCATTATTTTTCCACCCGAGCCGTTTTATTTAACAGTAAACACTACCTTCCTCTAACTTTGAAGAGAGACTCCATGAAGAAAGAGTTTCCTACAAGGCTCGAAAGTGACCGGGCTAATGCGGATGGGGGGGAGGAATTTCCTTCTCCGCTTGGCGGGCGCGCCGCGAATCGGCCCAGCCCTCTTTAGTAACTTGGTGCGCTCTGGCCACGGCGAGAGATCCGGCCGGAACGTTCTTTGTAATGCACGAGCCGGCGCCAATGTAGGCTCCATCCTCCACCGCGACTGGCGCAACCAGCGTGGAATCGCTTCCGATAAATGCGTCTTTGCCGATCCGGGTCATATGTTTGTGCTTGCCGTCGTAGTTGCAGGTTATAACTCCGGCGCCAATATTCGTTCCTTCTCCCACTTCGGCGTCGCCAAGATAGGCCAGATGTCCCGCCTTGACGCCCTTGCGAAGTTTGGCCTTTTTTGCCTCAACGAAGTTGCCCATGTGGACGTCCTCGCCAATCTCGCATCCTGGCCTCAGGCGAGTGAAGGGCCCGAGTCTGGCTCCGTCGGCAATTGTGCTGTCAGCCATCACACAGCTTTGCAGCAGCACAACATCGTTGCCGATGGTGCAATTCTCGATCACCGTGTAGGAGCGAATCCGGCAATCAGAGCCGATCCTTGTCTTGCCGAGCAGCTGGACGAAGGGCTCGATAACTGTGTCAGCGGCCACCTCGACACCGGCGTCGATCACGCATGTTTCGGGCCGGAAAATTGTGACTCCCTCATCCATCAGGCGCCGGGCAGTCGCCATGCGAAGACTGGCGTCCAGCGCCATCATCTCAACTATTGTGTTAGCACCCAGCAACTCGTCCGGATCGGTCGCAACGAAAGAGACGACTCTCTCGCCAGCGGCATGAAGCACATGCGCCATGTCGGTAAGGTAAAGCTCTCCGTGGGGATTGTTGCTGGTGAGCGCGTCGAGGTGGGCCAGGAGCGGTGCACTCTGGAAGGCATAGAGACCCATGTTCACTTCGCGAAGCGGCAACTGTTCAAGTGAGAGCATCTTCTGTTCGATAATTTCCGCGACTTCCGGCGAGCTTGGCTCCAGATGAATAACCCGTCCATAGCCGGTTGGCTCCGCCGGCTCAGCGGAAGTGAGCGTCATCGCAGCCTTCTGAGCTTGGTGGAATTCCAAGAGCGCCGAGAGAGTCTCCGCCTGAATCAGCGGCGCATCGCCGGAAAGAACCAGTATGTTCTCATAACCCGCAATTGCCTCACGGGCGCATTGGATCGCATGGCCGGTACCGCGCTGCTCGGTCTGCTCCACGAAGCCAATGCCGGAAGAAGCAACCGCTGCCTTTACCTTTTCAGCCTGGTGGCCAACGACGGCGTAGATATCCTTAGCAGGTACCAGTTTTGTGGCAGCGGCAATCACATGGCTCAGCAAAGACTTGCCGCCGACCTCGTGCAGCACCTTGGGGAGGCGCGACTTGAGGCGGGTTCCCTTCCCCGCCGCCATGATGACTACGGCCAAGTTTGAGGTCGATGTCACTACATTGCTTTCCACGAACAGACTCCATCAGCTTTCAGGTTTCCCACTCTTGTCGAGATAAAACTGCGGCAAGGATGGGGCACCAAGACTTTTTGGGTTATTGATTAGTTTCCGATGAGATTGGCTTTCCATTTGGGCCGCCCGGCTGCGGAATTGTGATGTCAATGGGATGTGCCGGACCCAGACCTAGGTCATCAAGACCAGGTTTGATTTCGGCCCCGTTCCCCACCACCAGCACGGCCAGTTTGTCAGGATGAATGTACTTCTTCGCCACGGCCGCGACGTCGGCAACAGAGATCTTTGTGAGAGCCGCCTGGTAGGTCTCAAGATAGTCCGCCGGGTAGCCATAGAACTCCAGCCGCTCCCGCTCGCCGAGCACCTTTTCCCTGGTGTCGTAACGAAAGAGGAACGAGCTGAGAAGATTGTCCTTGGCGCGCGCTACCTCCTCCTCGGTAAAGGGCTTGGTGTTGAGACTCGCAATTTCAGCCAGCACAGCCTTTGTTGCGTCAACTGTTTTCGGACTCTGGGGAAGTGCCATCGCATTGAATGGTCCCGGATGATCGTATGCAAATGAGATTCCGCCCTCGACTGCATAGGATAAACCCAATTCGGTGCGCACCTTTTGGAAGAGTCTGCTGGCAAACCCGCCGCCAAGAATCTGGTTCATCACGGCCACCGCCGGCACGTCGGGATTGTGCCGATCGATGCCCATGGCCACAATCTCTACGTTCGACTGGTTCACATCCTCTTTATTGATGAAGTAGACGCCGGGCTTCGGTCCGGGGAACACATCGTGGCGCGGCGGCTCCGGCTTGGCTGGCGGAAGCCCTTCAAAGGCCGCGCGCAGCTTGGCTTCCATGGCCACGGGGTCGAAGTCACCGCTGATGCCGACAATGAGTTTGCCGCCGATGGTGCGGTCATGCCAGGCCTTCAGGTCGTCGACAGTGACTGCGCCGATGGTGGCCAACTCCGGCTGGCGGGTATAGGGACTATTGACCCCGTACACCAGCTTTGCCGATTCACGCTCGGCAATCGCGCCCTCGTCGTCGTTGCGGCGAACGATGCCAGTCGCCTCCTGCTGCTGAGCCAGTTCCAGTTTTTCCGCATTGAATTTGGGATGCAGAAGCAAATCGAGAGCCAGCGAAAACACTTGGTCAGCGTCGCCTTTCAGGGAATCCCACGAAATCGCGGTGGAGTCATCGTCACCCGCTGTCTCAATGTGCGCTGCTTTCGCTTCGAGCAGATCGTCAAGAGCATCGCCGTCCACCTTCGCGGTGCCACTGGTGCGCCATGCCTGGCCGTAAAGACCAACCAGGCCAGCCCTTGCCGTGCTTTCATCGCGCGACCCGCCAGGAATCAGCACCGAGCCGGAGACAAACGGCAGCTCATGGTCCTCCTGCAGGAAAATCACGATGCCGTTTTTGAGCTCAATGCGTTTCGGCTGTTGCGGCTTGAATTCATGCAGCTTGGGGACGGGGATCTTCTCCCATGGTTTTTCCTGCTGCGCGATGAGAGCGCACGGTATGAGCAGAGCAACAAGAATTACGGAAAGAGCCAAGGACCGTGCGTGCCCCAGGTCTCGCTTTTGAGACCCAGGATGTGATTGACTCTGATTCATCGAGAAGCTTTTCATTGCGCACCCTCGGCTTTCGCTGCTTTTGCTTTCGGTGCACCTTCCGGGGCCGCAGTTTCAATCCATGCGGCCGTGCGATTGCTCCCGACAAACACTTTGCTTGCCACACGCCGTATGTCCGCTTTGGTCACCTTATCCGCTTTGTCCAATTGCTGAAAAAGCTCACGCCAGTCCCCATACCGTGTCTGGTACTCGGATAGTGAATTGGCCAGCCCCTGGTTATCCGCCAGGCCGCGTAGCAAGTCGGCGCGCGTGCGGGTCTTGTACATGGCAAGCTCATCGTCGGTCACATCGGCATTCTTCAGCTTCTCAATTTCTTTATGTATGGCATCGCGCATCTCCTGCGGCGTGTGTCCGGGCAACGGAGCGGCAAAGAAGACGAATAGACCCGGATATTTGTCGCCAGGATAACCGCCTACGCCTTCAGCTTCGGCAGCGATCTGCTGATCGCGTACCAGGCTGCGATAGAGACGCGAAACGCGGCCGTTGGACAGGATATCGCTGATCGCGTCATAGACCGCGTCGTCCGGATCGCGATAATCGGGACGGTGATAACCCTCCATATAGACAGGCTGCGAGGGGTCGCGAATGATCACATTTTTTTCGGCAAACTGCTTTGGCTCGACAGTAGTCATCTCTTCAGGCTTGGGACCGCCGGGAACGCGGCTGAAATATTTCTCCAGCACCGGCATCGCTTCGGACGTCTTCACATCGCCCACAATCGCCACAACAATATTCGCGCCGACATAATACTTCTTGTGGAACTCCATAGCCTCGGTAGCGTTGATCTGGCTCACCTCACTCGGCCAGCCGATCCCGCTGCGGCCGTAATTGTGAGCCACGTAAGCGGTGGCGACAAACTGCTCAAACAGGCGTCCCTCAGGGTTGGAGTCGGTACGCATGCGGCGCTCTTCAATCACCACGTCGCGCTCTTTGTAGAATTCGCGCGGCACGGTGTCGGAAAGGCGGCTGCTCTCCAGATATGCCCACAATTCCAGCCGATTCTCCGGCATCGACCAGTAATACTGCGTCGAATCAAGGCCGGTTTCCGCATTCAGCCCCTCTGCGCCGTTTCGATCGGCAATATCGGTGAACTGGTTTGGAATGACAAATTTGTGCGCCTCGGCCTGCGCCTCTTTGAAGGCTCTTTCCAACTCTACAAGCTTGTGCTCATCACGGCGGACGTCCTTCAGGTACTCAGCCTCATAGGCGGCGTTCGCTGCTTCCACTTTGGCCAGCGCAACCTTTTCAGCGGCGTAGTCGGTGGTGCCGATCACGCTGGTCCCTTTGAATGCCAGGTGCTCGAACATGTGCGCCAGCCCGCTCTCACCTGACGGATCGTTCACGTCTCCCGCATCAATAAAGGTGGAATAGCTGAAGACCGGCGCATCCGGCCGTTCGCAAATGATGAGCGTGAGCCCGTTCGGCAGTACCTTGGTTGTGATCTTTTGCTCGAAGCTCTTCAAATCCTGGGCTCGCCCCACCATGGCGCAGGTTAAAACCATTGCCGCCAGGCCCAAAGTCAGGGCCGCGGTTCGCATTCTGCTCTGCATCCAATCTCCTTGTTCGTAGACGCCCTAAAACGCCGGGAAACCCCTGGAAACTGCGAATCCGCAATTCCCGTACTCTTCCAAGCTAGTGCCCATCACCGGAGGGGGTCAAACCGGCACCGCCCATTTCATCAATCGGTATGAGCCGATTGAGACAGGTTCTTCAATTGTTCAGACTCGCTAGGATGGTATATGGCACTTTTTCATTCTTTCCTCAAACCGAACATCACCCGGCGTCGCTTTCTCAAGGGTGGAATGTACGGTGCTGCGGGACTGGCACTCTATGCGGGCGAGGTTGAGCGTCACTGGGTTGAGGTGACTGAGCACGACATCTCACTTGCCGGCTTGCCCAATGCCTTTGAAGGCATGCGCGTCGCACAACTGAGCGACATCCATCTGGATGAATTCACTGAGCCCGCTTTCCTTCGACATGTTGTCGAAAAGGTCAATCAGTTGCAGCCCGACATGATTCTCCTTACCGGTGATTACGTCAGCGACGGAATCGGCACAACAAAGTTTGCACTCGGAGCAGCATGGCAATGCGCCAACATTCTGACGAAGCTCGAATGCGAAAGGGTCTATGCAATACTCGGCAACCACGACGTTGGGGTGGGACCAGAGGAAGTCACTGCTGCGCTGGTTGCAAATGGCATTCCTGTGCTGCGGAACGCCTGTTTTCCCATTGAGCGGCAAGGTGGAAGAATCTGGCTTTCGGGGCTAGATGATCCCCTGTTTGGCAAGCCAGATATCGAGCGAACCATCCCCGCATCTATACGCAATCTCTCGAATGAGCCCATCCTGCTTTTGTGTCATGGCCCGGACTACGTCGACACTCTGCTCAGCCATCCAGCGTGCGCAGCGGTTTCTCTTATGCTCAGCGGCCACACTCACGGAGGACAGGTTCGGGTGCCTTTTCTTGGCGCAACGCAACTGCCCGAGATGGGCAGAAAATATGTCGAAGGATGGTTCCGGCTCGGCGCTTTGCAGCTGTATGTGAATCGCGGCATCGGTACTATCGGGGTGCCGTTTCGATTCGATTGCCCGCCGGAGATTTCGGTCTTTACGCTGCGAACCGAATGAGCGCCGGTCCAAGAACTTGGATTTCCTGAAGGGTACGGGCTTCAGCCCCCGAGGGAAGGTTCTCGAGAGCGTGCATTCCCTCAGCGGCTAGAGCCGACACCTAAATTCGCGATCAATATACGGGATGAATTCCGTACCCTTCAAAAAGATCTTTTCCGGGCAAACTCTGATCGAAATGTATCAACGCGAAGGAGAAGCAATCGTAGCTCCCCACTCAGTTGGGCTCACATCGCGGACATGCCGCGAAAAAAGCCAGCGGTGTCCGTCCAGATCTTCCGCACCGTATTGCCTTTCGCCATAAATCGTTTCCTGTAACTCCTCGACAATTGTTGCGCCCCCCTGCTTTGCCCGGGCGTAGTGCTCGTCAACATCCGCAACAAAGACTGTTAGGGTCTGCGTACAGAATCCCAGCGAGGCCGGGGTACTGCATGTGTTCTTCACGCCATGCAGCATGATGTAGGCATTGCCCAGGTACATCTGGATCCCGCTAACGAGGTCGCCATAGCGGTAGTGCTCTGAAAAGCCGAACACCCTGGTAAGCCATTCGCAAGCAAGAGGCACATCGCGATAAACGACATGCGGCAGCAGGATGTCGGTCGGGACTGATCGATTCTTCATAGCGATAGTATGCAACGGTTTCTCGCGGTCCACCAGATCCTTGCTACTCTAGTAGCTCCATGCCAAACGATCCGAAAAGCCGAAGCCTGACTACGCTCTGGCGAGCCGTAATCGAGATCGCATTTATTATTTTTCTGTTTTACTCCAATCTGCTGATGGGCGAGTTTACAGGTTCGAATGGCCAAGGAAAGACGCTCGCATTCGCTTTGCACGATATCTTTACCGGCACAAACTTCGCTATCGCCCTGGTTTCAGCTCTTGTCGGCTATCTTGTGTTTGAGACTCTTCGCAAGAGGCTTTAGGCGGACTTGCAGGAATTTCCGGCGAAGATCCGGACCCTCAAATGGAAAGTCGACCTTACAAACCACTCGTTGTTCCAGCAGTATTTCATCAGGTCAAAGCCCGACTCCATGGGAAAAAGCGCTTCGCGTTGATCGTAATTTGGCTGACAACTGCCGCTCTGATTTTCGCTGGCGGAGCCTTGGAATACGCGGGATCCAAGTTCATGAACGACTCATTGGCGCTAACTGGCGCTTCCGCAGTTGGTACCGTGGCCTTCACGGTTTTGGCGTTTCGCTCCTTCTGGAAAGCTGATTTCAAGGTAGTCGTTCCAGTCGCAATCGGGCTCGTTTCCCTTCCATTCGTGGTCGGAGAACTGCTTAGCCTTAACGGGAAAGATCTCAATATTCACGGTGCGGCACTTTTGGGTATGTATTTCATCGCGCTTTTATCCATAATTGCCGCCGTGTTCCTCCTGGTGTCATCGATGATTCGGGCCGTGTTGCGCCTTCGAAAAGACAGTCTCAACACTTGACGGCTATGCATCTCAAAAAGCGGTGTCCATTCAAATTACGGGGCAGATTGAACCTTAGGGCAGGGCCCCGGCACTTAGCGCTCCTTGACCCCTAGCAGCGCTCTTCCGTATCCTTCGAGAGTTTCCGCGCGGTGGCTGGTCCTCCATTCCAACCCGCTTGAGGGAGATTTCGTATGAGCACGACCGCCATGGCCGCTACTCCCGCTGCCATCCATTCAGCACAACCATTTTTGGTCCGTCGTGCCGCCGTTCTCGGCGCTGGAACCATGGGGTCCCGCATCGCTGCACACCTGGCCAACGCCGGAATCCCGACACTGCTTCTGGATATGGTTCCCGCTGGCGACGGCGACCGTAGCCGTCTTGCCAAAGGCACCCTCGAAACTCTGGTCAAGGCCAAGCCTGCCGCGTTTTACGATGCTTCGCAAGCCGCCCTCGTCACCCCCGGCAACTTTGACGACGACCTGCCTAAGCTCTCCGCCTGCGACTGGGTCATTGAAGCCGTTGCCGAAAACCTGGCTATCAAGACCGCGTTGCTCGCGAAAGTCGTACCCCATCTCGCTCCGCAAGCCGTGCTGACTACCAACACCTCCGGCCTGCCTGTCGCGCAGATCGCTGCCAGTCTCGGAGCGCTCCGCACCCGCTTCTTTGGGACACATTTCTTCAACCCGCCGCGCTACATGCGACTGCTTGAGATCATTCCTACCGCCGAGAGCGATCCCGCCGTCGTCGCCTCTTTTTCCGCGTTTGCAGACAGGAATTTGGGTAAGCAGGTAGTTTTCGCCAACGACACGCCCAACTTCATCGCTAACCGTATTGGCGTGGCCGTGATGTTTTCCGCCGCAACGCTGATGCTCGAGCAAGGTCTGACCATTGAAGAAGTCGACGCCCTCACCGGCTCGGTTATCGGCTGGCCTCGCACCGGCACCTTTCGCCTCGCTGACATGGTGGGCATCGACATTCTGGCGCACGTGGCTGCAAACTTCCCGCAAGGCGTAGCGCCGGGCAGCTTTTCATCTGTGCTCACAGAGATTGTGAAGCGCGGCTGGCTGGGCGACAAAGCGGGCCAGGGCTTCTACAAAAAGACACGCGGGGCCGACGGCAAAGACGCGCGCCTCGTCCTCGATCTCGCAAGCTTCGAGTATCGCCCTTCAGCAAAACCGGCGCTGCCGTCTCTCGATATGGCCAAGAACGCAGTGACTTTGCAAGAGCGGCTGCGACTTTTATTGGCCAACGATCCAGCCAAAGACAAAACCGCAAAGTTCCTGTGGCCCTTCCTGTCTACCCTGTGGAATTACTCGGCCGACCGCATCGGCGAAGTGTCGAGCGACGCCATCTCAATCGACCGGGCAATGCGTGCCGGCTTTAACTGGGAGCTTGGCCCGTTCGAAATGTGGGATGCGGCCGGGGTTCGGGAAACCGTTGCCCGCATGAAGGCGCTCCAACTCCCGGTCAGCCACGCCGTTGAAGAACTGCTGGAAACCGCTTCCGGCGCTGTCTCCTGGTACTCGCCGGACGCGCCGCAGTGCTACAACCCAATCAGCAAAACATGGGAACCCATCCCCAAGCAGCCCGGCCATGCGCGCATCGCCGACTTCCGTCGCAGCAACGGTGTCGTAAGATCCAACCCCGGCGCATCTCTCATCGACATCGGCGACGGCATCGGCTGCATCGAGCTGCACTCGCTCAAGAACGCCATCGGCGGCGATGTATTGGCGATGATCTCCTCTGTGCTCAAGCCGGACTCCGACGCGGTTCGCAACTTTGCCGGATTCGTCATCGCCAGCGATCGTGACAATTTCTCCGTCGGCGCCAATCTCATGCAGCTTCTATTGGCCGCGCAGGAGGGCGAGTGGGATGAGTTGGCGGCCACGATTCACGCCTTCCAACAGATGACCGCAGCCATCAAGTTCTGCCCACGTCCGGTAGTCGCCGCGCCGTTTGGTCTCACACTTGGAGGGGGTGCCGAGATTTGCCTCCACTCGGACCGTCGTCAGCCACACGCCGAACTCTACATGGGCCTCGTCGAAGCCGGAGTAGGCCTGATTCCAGCCGGAGGCGGAACCAAGGAAATGCTCCTCCGCGCTCTCGACCAGGCCGTTGCAATCGCGCCTCCCGATCCGAAAGATCCACCTTCCCGTTTCGCCCAATCCGCCGAGATGGCCACCGCGCTCAAGCGTGTCTTCGAGACAATCGCGCTGGCCAAGGTTTCCACCTCAGCCGCCGAAGCCCGTCCATTGGGCATGCTAGCTCCTTCCGACCGAATCACAATGAATCGCGAACGGCAGTTGCTGGACGCCAAGGCACAGGTGGCAGCCCTGGCCGGAGCCGGCTACATCGCCCCGCAACCGCGCACGCAGATTCCCGCGCCCGGTTTGGCCGCGCTATCCACGCTTGAGACCGGAGTCTATCTCATGGGCGAAGCCGGCTTTGCTTCCGAGCACGATCAAAAAGTAGCCCGCTGGGCCGCGTACATTCTCGCCGGTGGCCGTGTCACTGCCGGTTCGCTGGTTAGTGAACAGTACTTGCTGGATCTGGAGCTTGAGGCGTTCCTTTCTCTTTGCGGCGAACGCAAAACCCAGGAGCGAATTGCCTTCACACTGAAAACCGGAAAGCCGCTGCGGAATTAGCTATGAAAGCAACGCTCATTCTGCTGGCAGCGGTTGCACTGGCTTTGGGGACGCCACATGCCCGAAGTCAGAGCGCCCCTTCGACGGAGAAGTCCAAGGTTGTCCAGCTCACAGAAACCGGCCAGGTCGTAATCGGGGGCAAGTCTACGCCTTATCTCATTCGCCATCTCCCGGTCAGTTCGTTTCCAGACTTGCCCGCGAGCATCATGAGTTTGCTCAACCGTCGTGGATGCTCCATCCCGCAGACCTATGCGGCGCACCACCCCGAAAATGTAGTCCACGCTAGCCTTGAGCACCCCGGCTCCTCCGACTGGGCGGTGCTCTGCTCGGTTGACGGTACGGTCTCGCTCCTGATTTTCTTCGATGGCGGCGCATCTGACGGGCCCGCTCAAAACGACAGGCAGCCTGTCGTGCTAGCCTCAACGCCGGAGACACAGCGCCTGCAACCCCACGACCCAACCGGCGTTCTAGGCTTCAATTGGGGCATCGATCCTGCAACGCCGCAACAGGTTCATGAGGCGCAGCTCGGCATGGCGCACCGGCCGCAGCGCTTGGATCACGATGCGCTGGCCGATTCGGTTCTCGAAAACCGCACCATTTATCACTTTTATTCGAAAAACGCTTGGACCCTGCTCGAAATGCCGGATTAAACGTTCCAGATTTAACAAAGTTGAAGGAGTACCCATGTCGGAAGCCGTAATCGTCAGCGCCGTTCGCACCCCCGTTGGCCGCGCCCCCAAAGGCGCCCTCTCCACCACGCGCCCCGACGATCTGGCCGCACTCGCCATCAACGCGGCGCTCGACCGGCTTCCAGGCCTGAACAAGTCCGAAGTAGACGACGTGATTCTCGGCTGCGCCCAACCCGAGGGCGAGTCGGGATGGAACATTGCTCGCATGGCCGCTTTGCGCGCAGGGCTGCCAGTTGAAATTCCCGGCGCCACCGTCAACCGCCTCTGCTCTTCGGGACTCGAAGCCATCGCCATTGCCGATATGCGCATCCGCTCCGGCGGGGATCGCGTAGTCATAGCCGGTGGCGCGGAGACCATGAGCCTGCTCCCCTTTGGGGGCCTCAAGCCCAGCCCCAACCCTTGGCTGGCCGAGAAGTATCCCGCGGCGCTTCTCACCATGGGTCTCACCGCCGAGCGCGTAGCCAAGCACTACAGCATCCCTCGGGATGCCCAGGACGAATTTGCGCTACGCAGCCATCAGAAGGCCATTGCTGCGCAAGCTGCTGGGCGCTTCACCGACGAACTGGTTCCGGTGACCGTAACCTCCTCCGTTCCCAGCAAGAAGGCAGGCAAGCCAGTAGTCACAGAGAC
>Ga0302319_10014629_pt1 | contig 14599 bp, 15 predicted proteins | sample Bog_T0_2_FD_203319 | JGI IMG/M metagenome (GOLD analysis project Ga0302319, IMG submission 203319) | Peat permafrost microbial communities from Stordalen Mire near Abisko, Sweden - Bog_T0_2 | ecosystem: Environmental > Terrestrial > Soil > Wetlands > Peat | place: Sweden: Abisko, Stordalen Mire... | reverse complement strand
CCCGCGCCAGCAGTTGCCGCTCCACTGAACTCTCGCCGCTTGGCAGCCACTCCCCGGCATCGTCCATATCCACCGAGCTAGTTTGCGTATGCCGCCAGAACTGCATCCGCCGATTCCGCCAGTGGTCCTTCTGCAGGTTGATGGCGATGCGCATCAGCCACGTCATCGCGCTCGACTCGCCCCTGAAGGTCCCCCAGTTCCGATGCGCCTTCAGGAAGCACTCCTGGGTCAGTGTTTCCGCCAGGTCCACATCCCGCGTGGAAGCCAGCAGAAAACGGAAGATCTGCGGCCGATGCCGCTCCACTACAAGCGAAAACTCGTCCGTGGCAGCCTCCAACTTATGCGCGGCAATCTCCTCCGCCGTGGCCCGTGTCATCGGTTCCAATGCTGTGCCTGCTGCCATCACTCAGGTAGACGCCCCCGCCGCGAGCAAGTTTACAGCACAAACATAATTCCCATCCATAACACAAATGCATTTTCCCAGGCAGGCTGGCCGGCAACACGCTGGAAGCAAATGGTAACTATGAGCAGTTTCTCCCTATGGAGTCATCCTTTTTCCCTTGCTTACAGCGGAACTGCAAGCTGCTGCTAAACTGATCAGGAAAAGCTGTCCGCGTCACCCGTCCCGCCAAGGAAACCAGCCATGCTTCTCGCCTCGCTCCGCGAACAAGTCCTCCACGCCAACCGGGAGATCGCCCGCCGCGGCCTGGCACCGCATACTTTCGGCAACGCCAGCGGAATCGATCGCTCCGGCTTAGAGCCGCTGGTGGTCATCAAGCCCAGCGGCGTGGATTACGCAGCGCTGACTGCTGCCGACTTGGTCGTCACCGACCTCGATGGCAAAATCGTTGAAGGCTCACTGCGGCCATCCAGCGACCTGGATACGCACACGTATCTTTACCGCGAGTTCCCGCAGATAGGCGGCGTCGTCCACACGCACTCCGAGTTCGCCACTTCCTGGGCACAGGCCGGCCGGCCTATTCCATGCCTGGGCACCACCCACGCCGACTACTTTCACGGCCCGGTTCCCGTCACCGAACCCCTGACCGCCGAAGAGGTCGCGGAGGCCTATGTTCGCAACACCGGCGCGGTCATCGTTCGCCGCTTTCGCTCCGAAGGCCTGGATCCCATTGCCGTCCCGGGCGTGCTCGTAGCCGGCCATGCCCCCTTTACCTGGGGCAAGACTGCTTCGGCTGCTGTGGAACACGCCGATGTCCTCGAATACATCGCGCGCCTCGCATTCCGCAGCGTGCTACTCGGAGCGCCCGAATCCGGCATCCCCCTCTACGTTTCAGAACACCATTACCAACGGAAACACGGGCCCAAAGCGACCTACGGCCAGCTCTGAAAATCGGTCGCCATCGTGCTCGTCTGCATCATAAACTGCGATTCCGCGAAGAAGTTACCGATTACCATAGGCGTATCTCTTTTAATGTAGCAACTCTACTATTTTTTGCATTATTGGTGAAAGTTCCTCAAACTCATGTTGACGTTTCGCTGGCCCAAGAGTCACTATTCTGCGTATTCTCAGTCGATTGCCGCTTTTTTGGGGGGAACATTCCGTAATATTCCCGCATGGCAACCGACGTGCTGCAAATCTTTATTGAGTAGAGAGCGCCCCCATGAAAGCAAGCCTCTTCAATCGAGTGCAATTGACACTTCTGGCCCTGGCCACGGCAGGGCTATTTGTGCTTGCGATCTTCAATTTGCGCCAGGAGGGCCAATTTCAGCAGCCGGACGACGGGGTTTGGTGGCGCGAGGCAGCAGGCGGGCTGGAGGCGGTGAAGGTTCTGCCGAACAGTCCCGGCCAGCGTGCGGGTATCCAGCTCAACGATTTGCTGACCGGAGCTCAGGTGCTTCCGGACAACCCAGTTCCGCGTACCGAGATGCAGACGGAAGATCTGCTTGGCGGAGTGAAGCCACAGCCGGAAAAGCCCAGCCAACAAGGCGGGATTCAAGGCAAGGAAATTCCGCCGATCATCAACTACATACCAATCGCACGAGTGCCGGATCTGGAGCGCGTTCTAGACCGCGCCGGGATCTACGGCAAGGCTAACTATGCCATCACCCGCGAAGGCGAGGCGCTGGACACGCCTGTGGTGGTCATTCCCGAGCCTGTAGACCGCAGTATGTTTCAGGCGCAGCGCATCATAGGGCTGGTTTATCTGGCCATCGGCATCTATGTCCTCTTTCGCCGCTGGACCGCGCCACGCGCCACCCACTTCTACCTTTTCTGCCTGGTTTCTTTTGCGCTGTATACGCTCAAGTACACGGGCATGCTGATCGATCCGGGTTGGCAGGGCCGCCTGGATTGGACGGTCTTGTGGGTCAATGTGCTGGCTGAGTCGCTCCAGCCGGCGCTCTTTCTTCATTTCGCCCTCAGTTTTCCTGAAGAAAGATTCAAGAACCTTGGCCGCAGCTGGCTGTTGCCGCTGATCTATGCGCCGGGCGCCGGCCTACTCGGCCTTTGGCTCTGGGCGATCGGAACAAGGGAGCCAACGGGCTTGCTCCTTCATGGGCTCAACCGGATCGGGACCGGATACGACGCTCTCTTTTACGTGCTCGCCGCGCTGCTCTTCCTGCGCAGCTACAGGCAGGCCAACACGCCTTTGCAGCGCCAGCAGTTGAAGTGGCTCACGCGCGGCGCGCTGCTCGCTGTTGGCCCCTTTACGCTTTACGCTATTTTCTACCTTTTCGATCTGCGCATTCCCAGCATCTTTGCCAACCTTGCTGGCTTGTTCATGGTCTTCCTTCCGCTCACGTTCAGCTGGGCCATTGTCCGCTACCGGCTGATGGACACCGACCTGATCTTCAAGCGCGGCGTTGCCTACACGCTGGCTACCGCTCTGCTGCTTGGCGCCTACTTCGGCATCATCGCGCTGATCGCGCTGCTGGTTCACACGCGCCTTCCCGACACCGTACGAGAGTCGGGCCTGGTACTCACAATCCTGGTCACGGCCGCCATCTTCGACCCCCTCAAACGCAGGATTCAGGGGTGGGTAGACCGCGCTTTCGATCGCCATCGCTACGACTACCGAAAGGCGCTGGTCGAATTCGGCCGCGGGCTTAGTTCTGAGACGGATATCAATGCTCTGCTGGAATCAATCGTTGAGAAGTTGCCTCACACCTTGCTGGTGGCGCGCGTCGCCGTTTTCCTGGCCCAAACCTCGGACGAAACTGGGCGGCTCATTCTGGCCGCTTCCCACGGGCTGCCCGCCGAGGCCAAAGCCGCACAGGACCGGATTGGATCGGGCGGGATTCGACTGGGCGCAACTGGACCCGGCGCGCTCGATTTAGGTTTTCTCGACTTCGACCACGCACAAGACCACTCGCACATCTTCATTGAAAACGCGCAGCAGGCTCTCCATCTGCCCCCTGACCAGCAGCGGACCGCCGCTCTGCTCGACCTGAATTACTATCTTCCCTGCCGGGTCCAGGATGGTTTGGCGACTCGGACGATCGCCGTCATCGGCCTGGGACGCACCATTGGCGGCGACTTCCTCTCCAGCGAAGATGTCGAGCTGCTCGAATCCCTGGCCAGCTACATCGGCATTGCCCTGCAGAACGCCAGCCTCTACGCCCGTCTGGAAGAAAAGATCGGCGAGTTCGAGCGGCTGAAAGAGTTCAACGAAAATATCGTCGAGTCAATCAATGTGGGCATCCTGGCGATCGATCTCAAGGACCGCATCGAGAGCTGGAATGCGCAGATGGAGGCCATGTACGCTCTCAGCCGCGGCGAAGCCCTGGGCCAGCCGCTTCAGAGTGTCTTCCCGCTAGAGTTCATCGAGGCTTTGGAAGGCTTCCGCAACGAGCAGGGCGTCCATCACCTTTACAAATTCCGTCTCACCACGCGTGCCGGCGAGCAGCGCACCGCCAACATCGCTATTGCGCCCCTGCTATCGCGGGATTTCGTTTCGGTGGGCCGCATCATCCTGGTGGACGACATCACCGAGCGCGTCTCGCTTGAAGCCCAGCTCACACAGGCCGACAAGCTCAGTTCCATCGGGCTGCTGGCCGCCGGCGTGGCGCATGAGATCAACACGCCGCTGGCTGTAATCTCTTCCTACGCGCAGATGCTCTCAAAGCAGTTGAAGGGCGATACGCGCCTGGTTCCCGTACTCGATAAAATCACCCAGCAGAGCTTCCGCGCTTCAGAGATCGCGAATGGCCTGCTGAACTTCTCCCGCACTTCGACCACCGAGTTTCGCAACACCGATCTGAACCAGGTGATTCGCGAGACGCTCTCTTTGCTCGAACACCAGTTCAAGACCGCTCAGATTGTTGTCGATCTCGACCTGGCCGGCGATCTGCCTCCCATTCACGGCAACCCCGGCAAGTTGCAGCAGGTTTTCCTGAACCTGCTGCTGAACGCCAAGGAAGCCATGCAGGGTGGTGGCCGCCTGCGCGTGGCTACGCTCACCAGCGACAATAGGAACCACATCGAAGCGCTTATACATGACTCCGGTAGCGGCATTGCTCCCGAGCATCTGAAGCGCATTTACGATCCCTTCTTTACCACCAAGTCCATGCCCAAGCCTGGCGACCGCCGCGGAACCGGACTCGGACTTTCCGTCTCCTATGGGATCATTCAGGAGCACGCCGGCAAGATTCATGTCGAGAGCGCCATCGGCGCCGGCACAACCTTTCATCTTGAGTTTCCGCTGCTGAGGAATTCCGTACATGCCTGAGGTAGAGCTGCCTTTGACGTTGCCCGTATTTGCATCTGCCGCAACTGGCGCCAGCATCCTCGTCATTGATGACGAGGCCGCTATCCGCGAGTCGCTTGAGGTTCTGCTCACGCTCGAGGGGTACACGGTAAAGATGGCAGTCGATGGCGAACAGGGGCTGCGCACTCTCGAACTCGAAAACTTCGATCTCGTGCTCCTTGATCTTGCCCTGCCGGGCCAGAGCGGCCTGGAACTGCTGCCGCAGATCAAAGACCGGCAGCCGGATCTTCCCGTGATCATGATTACCGCCTACGGCACAGTGGATAACGTGGTGGAGGCTGTGCGTGCCGGGGCGGAAAATTTTGTTCAAAAGCCCTGGGACAACGAGAAGCTGCTGGCCGACATTCGCTCTGCCGTTGCCCGCCATCGCGCCGAAGAAGAGAACCTGCAACTGAAGCGCACGCTCAAGCAGCGCTACAACTTTATCAACATCGTGGGCAAGAGCGAGATCATGCTCAAGGTCTTCGACCTTGTGGCTCAGGTGGCCCCCAGCCGCTCCACTGTGCTGATCCAGGGCGAGAGCGGCACCGGCAAGGAACTCATCGCCAAGGCCATCCACGCCAACTCGCCGCGCCGCGATAAGCCATTTGTCCCCATCAATACAGGCGCCATGCCCTCGGAGCTGCTTGAATCCACGCTCTTCGGGCACGTCAAGGGCGCTTTTACTTCGGCGATCGCCTCAAAGAAAGGTCTCTTCGAGGTCGCCAACGGAGGCACGCTCTTCCTGGACGAAATCGCTACCATGGGCATGGATACACAGGCCAAGATTCTGCGCGTCTTGCAGGACCGCCGGTTCATGCATCTCGGCGGCATTCAGGAAGTTCAGGTGGATGTGCGCATCATCGCCGCCACCAACGTCGATCTGCGCAAGGAAGTTCGCGAGGGCCGCTTCCGCGAGGATCTCTTTTACCGGCTCAATGTCATCTCGGTAGACCTGCCGCCGCTGCGAGCGCGCCGCGAAGATGTCCCGCTGCTTGCCAATCACTTTCTTGAGTTCTATGCCAACGAGAACGGCATGAGCCCGCGCAAGCTCACCGCCGACGCCCTGCGCGCGCTGGTCGATTATGAGTGGCCGGGAAATGTGCGCGAACTGGAAAATTCGATTGAACGCGGGGTGGTGCTTTCGAGCGGTCCCGTCATCGGCTCCGACCTTTTGCCTGGCCACATTTCGGGCCGCAGCTTCCGCGACGCCCTGCTGGAACATAACCCCAACGCCTCGCTCTTCGACATCCTCGAAGACATCGAGCGGCGCATCATTGTGGAGAAACTCGAGCGCTGCAATGGCAACCAGACCGAAGCCGCCGAGCAGTTTCGCATTCCCCTCTCGACCCTCAACCAGAAGATCAAGCGGCTTACCATCGAAATTCGCAAAAAGGGAAGAGAGTAAGGCGACAACGGAATCGTGCATTCCCGACCCAATGCATTGGAAGCGCGGAGGCGTGCTTTCCGTCGGCTAATTGTCAAAGACGATTCCGACAGGGCGTGAAAACTACAGTCCGTCTCGATGGCCTCCTGCATCTAAAATAGCAACATGACTCCTCCACTCTCCACACGCCGTTCCAAGACGCCCCCTCCTGGCGAAACCGGGCAGGAGGCACTTTATCTGCGTTCCCTGAGCGATCGCCAGGTGGTGGTCCAAATCAAGTTGCGCGACGGAGAGACGGTGCGTGGCTGGATTGAGTACTTCGACGACGCCATGCTGCGGCTGACACGCGAGGGACAGCCGAACCTGTTCATCTACAAGCACCAGATTCGCACCATCACCGAAGCCGGACGGGCGCGCGGCTTGCGGCCTGAGAATACGAACAGGCCAAACGGGAACGGTTCAGTTTCAAACGGGTCGGGCTCTTGAGCGGCGCGGCGGCAACGGAGTTCGTGTGGGTTCCCAAGGCAGCGGCCATTGCCCAGGAGGCCGGCGCGCGGCTGCGCGAGTTTCTGGCGCAGGGCGTGGAAACTGAGTACAAGGGCGACGTGGATCTGGTGACAGTGGCCGACCGGACGGTGGAAAAGCTGATCCGGGGGCGGCTGGGCGAGGCGTTTCCCGAGCATGGAATCTATGGGGAAGAGGGCACGCGGGAACGGCTTGAGGGGGAGTTTCGCTGGTATGTCGATCCCCTGGACGGAACCACCAATTTTGCTCACGGGTTCCCGCAGTTTTGTGTTTCGCTTGGTTTGGAGCAACGCCCCGCAGGGCTGGAAGCCGGCCAGGATGGAACGCTGGTGGCGGCGGTAATCTACGATCCCATGCGGGATGAGCTATATACAGCCGAGCGGGGCCGGGGCGCAAGGCTGAACGGCAAGCCGATGCGCGTTTCAAAGACGCCGGAGCTGGCTGAGGCGCTGCTGGCCACGGGCTTCCCCAGCAGCAAGCGCCACGACAGTCCAAATATTCACTTTTACCAGGAGTTCACGCTGCGTTCGCACGGGGTGCGGCGGGCCGGCTCAGCAGCGCTGGATCTGGCTTATATTGCCGCTGGCCGCATGGACGGTTTTTGGGAGTTCAATCTGAATCCATGGGACACGGCGGCAGGGATTCTGCTGGTGGAAGAGGCTGGAGGGCTGGTGACGGACTTTTCCGGTGGCAAATATAAGCTGGACAGCCGTGAGATTCTGGCCTCGAACGGGCTGATCCAGGCGGAGTTGCTGGGCCTTTTCAGCGATATGTTTGCCGGGCGCGGGTTGTCGCCCATTCCCACGCCGCGGGAGTTTGCGCTGCGCAGGGCGGCGCGGGCGGCTGAGAACGCCAATCTGGGTTAAGATGCTATTTATCTGTTATATTCCTCCCCTTGTTTTCTCAGGCGCGGTGTTCGTAGAATCAGTCGAACGATGCGGAGAAGCAAGTTGAGATGACACCAGAACGTTGAAGCGTCCTTTCAATCGGGGGTTACTTTCATGCAAGAAGGCATCGTCCTGGATCTGCCGTTCAAGGGGGCACGGGAGTATCTGCACTCTACAGATATTGTTCCTGCCCTTACTGAATTGGCTCGAAACCTGTACGGCCCCCAGGCTTGGGTAGAGTCGCTGATTCTTCGTCGACCGTTCAGGCATGCCATCCAAGTATCGTTTGAGCCAGCGGAGGGGTATTCCGGCTCCTTCCGGGTCCGGTATGAGGGCGAAAGCATCTCGGGTTGGCTGGTCGAAACGGACAGCCCGGTCGCTCGCCGGGTTCCCTATGATTCTTCTCCGATATCGGCTGCGGCTGTTTGCGGGCCGGACTTTGCCCGGCTTGTAGATTCCATGCCTGGATTCGCTCCGCTTGACGTGGTTGTGAGCCTGGTAAAGATCGTTGGAGCCCAGCGGACCTCGCGTCCTTGGTGGTTATGCCAGTTGAACCTGGACACTCCGTTCACCGAGAGATTTCCCATCGAAGTTCGAGTCCTTCATTGGCGAGGCGGACGATTTGCTGTCTTCGATGTTTTACAGGCTGATGCGAGGATCGGCTCATTCCGCGCAATACTGGACGGCACAAGCATTTAGGAGGCAATTGATGGCGCATGCATCGGCACCACTTCCACGCCGGACCGCTCCAGTTTCCACAGCGGAGCTTCGGGAACTTATTGCCCGCGTCGATACCGTGGCGGATCTCAAGAAGCTTACGGACACCACGCGGTTTCGAGACGCGGGGGCGGACTCGCTGGATTTCTACAACTTCATTATCGCGATCGAGGAGGCGTACGGAATCACCATTGCCGACAGCGACCTCGGCGAGGTGAATACGCTCGAAAAGCTGGCCATGTACCTCAACGAGAGATTGGCATGACAGCATTTCGCACCCGGCGATTTCAAACTGACGATGAAATCGAATTGAACACAGTCTTCAACCAGATCACCCGCCAGGGAAGCAAGAGACCGCCGCGTCCGCTTGAGCAGATGCGCTGGCTCTGGTATCACGCGCCGGGAGGCCGAATGGAGAGTTGGGTCGTCGAGGCAGAAGAAAAAGCTGGCTGGAGAATTGTTGGCCACCATGCTCTCTCTCCCGTTCGTTTCACTTTCGGCGGTGAGGATTGGCTCTGCGGGAAGACGATGAACACGTTTCTTCTTCCGGAGTTTCGCGACAAATTTCTCTATCTACGTTTCGAGCAGAGGTGTTTGCGAGAAGCGGATGCGCGTTTTGACGCGACCTATTCCATCACGCCAGGCACTGTCCGGTTGCGCACAGCGCTTGGATACGAGAGCATCGGGAATTGGATTCGATTGGAGAGAGGATTGCAGCCGCTGCATCTGATCTGCCGCGCAATTGCCGGCTTCGCAGACCGGTATTCGTATCGAGCGCGTGTGAGCTTGTTGCGCGCGTTTGCCGCAATCTCGGCGACGCCCAAGCGCAGTAATTCCATTGAACTGGTGGAGTACGCCAACGAAGAAGCAGCTTCATCCAGGTTCTTTGCGGACTTCTGGGCTGAGGCTCGCGGTGAAGCTGGTATGGCTCCGAGGCGAGATGTGGCAGACCTGGAATGGCGTTTTTGGAAGCATCCGGGGTTTGAGGGAACAACGTTGACCTATTCATGGCCGGGGGGCGGCCGCGCCTACTTCATCCTCGATAATACAGCCGGCCATTCAGCGGTCTATTCCATTGCCGATTTCTACATTACGCCCGCGAATTCTGAACGGCTCGATGAGGTCCTGGAAGCGCTGTTCGTCTGGTGTGCGCAGCGCGGAGCGCTTGCCGTCAACTTTTTTACCATGCCGCGGGGATTGCCGCCCCAACTCCTGGAAGTTTTCCTGCGCAAGATGAAGCCCTCCCCACTGGAGAGATTGGAGCCGGCAAAAGAGATGCCCAGGCGCATTTCTCCGCTGGGGAAAGCACGGGGTGAGGGCGCGCTTGCCGATTGGAATACTACGGCGATCCTGATGGTCAACTGATCCGCTGCTTGGGCTGAATGCGCCGTACTTTGCTGGCGCGGACCTGATGGAGGTTACGATTCCCGCATGGCAAAACGCGTTCGCAGGGGCATGACGCAACCTTTGGGTTCCTGTGCTAATATCAGCGTCGAGAAGTGTTCGTTCCCCGGAGAATTCAAAAGATGGCCTACATCATTGCAGAACCCTGTATCGGCACCAAGGACACCGCCTGTGTGGACGCCTGTCCTGTCGATTGCATCCACCCCAAAAAGGACGAAGCTGGCTTTGCCGAGGCCGACCAGTTGTTCATTGATCCGGTCGAGTGCATCGACTGCGGCGCTTGCGTCCCTGCCTGTCCGGTTTCGGCCATCTTTGCGCAGGACGATCTGCCGGAGAAGTGGGCGCACTTTACAGAGAAAAACGCGGCGCACTACGGACGTTAAGCGGTAGGCGGCTCTTCGCTCAGTTGAATACAACCTCGCGCGCATTCCGCCATGGCGGGATGCGCGTTTGCGTGTGTGCGCAAATCGGACGCTTGGGGGTCTTTGAATTCTGGCAGTATCCGCCGCGGACTAATTCGCGGTCTCGTCCAAAGTATCGATGGCGGAGGAGAAATCCAGCTTGGGAATCCACCCCTTGGGGTCTCTGTTGGATACGGGAACCGTTTGGGCGCCGGTTGCAATCGCAAATCGTCCATGCCCAATTTCAACAAAATCCACGCTGTCGCCCGTTTTGAGTCCGAGCTGTTTGCGGACGTGGGTAGGAAGGGTAATGCGGCCGTTGAAGGTGACCATTGCGGTAGGCATTTGGAACCTCTGACACTATTGTAGCCGTAGAGCAGGCGCCGGGGTCAACCCCCGGACGAAACCGGAAGGGGTGGTCACGTGGTTCAGCCGATGAGTTCCATGCCTGTATCGCACGCGGCTCTGCGGTCGAAGGTAACGGTTCGGCTGCATCCGGCGGCCTTGGCGGAGCTGGCGATCAGACAATCGGCGAAGTCCGCATTGCCGTGACGGGCAACAATGCGAAGATAGAAGACGCATGAGCGAACTCTCCTCGGAAGCCGTGGTTTTGCGCACCTGGCCGGTACATGAGGCCGACCTAATCGTCAGCTTTTTTACGCGCGATTACGGCAAGGTGCGGGGTGTGGCTAAGTCGGCGCTGAAGAGCCGCAAGCGATTTGGCGGGGCGCTGGAACCGATGACGGTGGCGCGGGCCTGGTTTGCCGAGCGGCCCCGGCAGGAGCTGGTACGGCTGGATCAACTTGAAATTGTCCGCTCTCCCCTCTCGGCCCCGGTGGACCCTACGCGCATGACAGTGCTGAGTTTTTTTGCCGAAGTGCTGGACGAGGCGCTGCCGGACCACGATCCGCAGGAGACGGTCTTCCGGCTGCTGCTGGCGGTGCTGGATCAGACCACTGTAGCGCAGTCGGAAATCGTCCAGCCGTGGATGGCGCTCACTTATTTTTCTCTGTGGATGACGCGGCTGATGGGCCTCTTGCCGGACATCGGCCATTGCACAGCCTGCGGCGAAGCATTGGCGGCAGGTGAGGCCAGCTTCAATACCCTCGGCGACGGGCTCTTCTGTGCCACTCATCGTAACGGAAATGCTAGCAGCCTCTCCGCAGATTCGTGGCAACTGGCGCAGCGCATGTTGCGGGCGCCGGCGACGGCCTTTGCAGCGGAGCCTTGGCCGAGGCGGCGCGGGCAAGACCTGCGGCGCTTCACCCTACAAGCCCTGGAGCGGCATTTGGAGCGCAAACTGCGCTCGGCAGAGGCGCTGGGGCGGCTGTGAGGGGGTTAACCAAGCGGTTCAATCTCCATTCTCACAAAGGGCAAGTTTCGGGGCCCGAAATGCAGACCAGCTCTGTTCGGAACATGCTACTGACCACGGTTGCCCGTGCGAAGATTGAATCATGCGTTGTATCTCCAACGAGGAGTGGCCTCAGTATTTTGGCTCGCCGATGCAGCGCCTTTCACAAAGTGATGAGCCTCCGTTTGACTTCTGGTCCTACGTAGAAGAGATTCCACAGGGCGACTTCAAAGGCTATGACTGTTCCGAAGGCTGTGTCGATTACGCATATCGACATCCTGCCGGGCAGTGGGAACACGTGTTAGTCAACTCGAATGATCCTGACGTATTCATGGTGATCGTTCTGGACAGAGTGGCAAATTCCGTCGTTGGTCACCATTTGCTGAGTCTTCCCGTCCTTTACGGACTGCGCGATGACAGCCGGAATGGTCCAAACAAATAGCCTGCACATCCATGTGGGGGTTGCTGTCCCATGATCGCTGCAATTTGAGACGCCTCCCCGTTCTTTGAAAACAAGGTACCTGCGCGTCTCAGGGTTCGGTTGCAAGAAAGAATATTGAATTGGCTGCGACTCGGTGAAACAATGGAATCATGAATGCGATACTGCGCAAGTACACGAGCTTCGACGAGATGAAGGCTGACGAGTATCGCTACTGGCAGAGCCGGCCCGTGCATGAGCGGATGGACGCAGTTGAGGAGATGATTCAGGCCGCGTACGAGCTTAAAGGTTGGGAGATCGAGCCGAATGTACCAAGATTACAAAGACCTTTTATCCGCCTTTCATGCCCATGGCGTTAGGTACCTCATTGTTGGTGCGTACGCAGTCATCTATCACGCACAGCCCCGCTTTACGAAGGACATCGACCTTTTCATCAAAGCGGACCCCGCGAACGCGCAAGCGACGTATGCCGCGCTCGCCTCGTTTGGCGCACCACTTGAAGGCATTCGACCGGAGGACTTCGCCGAGCGTGGCAGTTTCTTTAGATTTGGACACGATCCGCACGGATTCGATATTCTTCCCGACATTCCGGGCGTTGATTTTGAGGCGGCCTGGGGAAGGCGCGTTGAAGGCGTCATCGATCCGAAAACGGGCCTCAAGGCGTTTTTCATTTCCGCACTCGACCTCATCGCGTCAAAGCTGGCGGCAGGCAGGCCGCAGGACCTCGCGGATGCGGAAGCTGTTCGTAAGGCCGCCGAAGCACAACTGCTGCAACCAAGGGAGCGGCCCGACTCCGAGTAAGGAATCGACGGATCATTCGATTCCTCGCGCCCTAAGGCCTGCGCAGAGCGGTCTTGCACGGTGGGGCTGGTAAAATTGGCACAGCCCAGTCGAGAGAGAGTTTTACGTGCCTTCAAATACTGTTGTACCGGCTGCGGGCGCGTCCGCTGCCAAACGCGCCCCACTCACCTTTCAGGAGCTGTTGTTCCGCTTGCAAGGCTTTTGGGCGGCGCGCGGCTGCGTGCTGCAGCAACCCTACGACGTTGAAGTGGGCGCGGGCACCATGGCGCCGGAGACGTTTCTGCGCGTGCAGGGGCCCAAGCCCTATCGCGTCGGGTATGCACAGCCCTCGCGGCGGCCTGCCGATGGTCGCTACGGCGAGAATCCCAACCGGCTCTTCCGGCACACGCAGTTTCAGCTCATTCTCAAGCCGCCTCCGGTGAATGTGCAGGAGTTGTATCTCGAATCTTTGGAAGCCATCGGCATCGACCTCAGTCAGCACGACCTGAAGTTTGAGGAAGATAACTGGGAGGGGCCGACTGTGGGCGCGTGGGGCGTAGGCTGGCAAGTCATGATGGACGGGATGGAGATCACCCAGTTCACCTACTTCCAGCAGTGCGGCGGCCTCGACCTGGACCCTATTTGCGCTGAGTTGACCTATGGGCTGGAGCGTCTGTGCGCGTTTTTGCAAGACGTGGACTCAGTCTATGACGTGGTTTGGGCGCGCGATCCGGAGACCGGCGAAACGGTGACCTATGGCGATGTGCGTTTGACCGAGGAGTTGCAGTATTCGGTGTACAACTTCGAAGATGCCGATGTGGAGCGGCTCTGGGGACACTTCAATAGCTACGAGGCTGAGGCGCAGGCGCTACTGGCGCGGGCCGGCGCATTGATGGCAGACGAAAAGGCCAGTCCGGCGGAGAAGCTACGCTTTCCGTTGATGTCCACCTACGAGTTGGCGCTGAAGTGCTCGAACCTGTTCAACGTGCTGGACGCGCGCGGAGCCATCAGCGTGACCGAGCGGGTGGGCATGATTGGGCGCATTCGCATGCTGGCAGTGGGCGTGGCCAAGGTGTATGCGGCGCAACAGGCGAGTTAGTGGAAGTTGCGGAGTTAGCCACGCTTCGCGTGTGTTCGCGAGTTAGCGAGAAAGCAATAGGATTATGGCGGATTTTTTGTTGGAGATAGGGCTGGATGAAATTCCGGCCCGCATGATTGCCGGAGCCGAAGCCGAGTTGGGCAAGCGGGTCAACGATCTGCTGACGCGCGAACGGCTGCTTGGCGCAAGCGCCAAAGTGACGACCTACTCAACCCCTCGCCGGCTGGCTGTGCTGGTTGAGGACGTGCTCGCGAGCCAGGCGGATTCCGAGGAGAAGCTCACTGGTCCTTCCTGGAAGGTTGCCTTCAAAGACGGAGAGCCGACTGCGGCAGCCCAGGCCTTTGCCAAGAAAGCCGGCGTGGCTGTCGATGCTCTTGAAAAGGTGTCGAATGCCAAGGGCGAATATGTGGGCGCGACGGTGAAGCGGCTTGGCCGCGCGGCGTCTGAGCTGCTGGCGGCGGAGTTGCCCAAGGAAGTATTGAGTCTCTACTGGGCCAAGAACATGTATTGGCGTGCGGGCAAGCCGGAGCGCTTTGTGAGGCCGGTGCGGTGGGTTGTGGCGCTGCTGGATTCCGAGATTGTCCCGCTGGAGATTGCGGGGATTGCGGCGGGCCGTGCGAGCCGCGGACATCGCGTGCTGCACGGAGCTGCGCCGGTGGTGCTGGCCACGCCTGCGGATTATGTGGAATCGCTGCGGAAGGCGTACGCTGTGGTGGATGTTGCCGAGCGCAGGCAGTCGATTCGCAAGGCGCTGGATGCGGCTAGGCGCACGGTGGCCGGCGCGCGCTGGCGCGAAGATGCGGCGCTGATTGAGACCGTCGTACACCTCACCGAGTGGCCCACGGTGGTACTGGGCGACTTTGAGCCCGAGTATCTGGAGCTGCCGGAAGAGGTGCTGGTGAC
>Ga0302319_10014626_pt1 | contig 14600 bp, 15 predicted proteins | sample Bog_T0_2_FD_203319 | JGI IMG/M metagenome (GOLD analysis project Ga0302319, IMG submission 203319) | Peat permafrost microbial communities from Stordalen Mire near Abisko, Sweden - Bog_T0_2 | ecosystem: Environmental > Terrestrial > Soil > Wetlands > Peat | place: Sweden: Abisko, Stordalen Mire... | reverse complement strand
CAAGTATAGGCCGGCCGTTAAAATTGGGTTGTTTGGAAGTTGGGTTAGATCCACAACATTGTCTTCCCAAAAAACTTCAAAAATCTCCTCGGATAAGCCTCTCTATTGCTCAGAATATTGCTGATAAAATTGGACTGAAAAAGACTCAGATAATTTGTAATAGTAGATGGAGAAAGGTTGTAAAGATAGTTCCAGATAAAATTGAAAATGTTGCTGATCTATCAATTCGAGATCATCATAATTTCGTTGCTAATGGGATTATTATTCACAATACCTATCAGGAGCAGTTGATGAAGGCAATTGTGGTATGTTGCGGATACTCTGATGAACAATCGGATGTTATTCGTGAGTTGGTGGGTAAGAAAAAGCCGGAGGATATGGTGAAGCTACTTCCCGGTATCCGTGAGGAACTTGAAAAAAGAGGATGGACAAAGGAGAAATCCGAATCTTTTGTATCTACTTTTAAGGCAGCTTCCGGTTACGCCTTCAACAAGAGCCATTCGCTCGCATACAGTGTTATTGGCTATGCCTGTATGTGGCTCAAAACCCGGTATCCCCTGGAATGGTGGAATTCGGTTCTTTCCAATTCTAATAATGAAGACCTGAAGAAGGCCGCCCAGCACTGCCGGGATATCGTAGTGCCTCCGAATATTAATAAATCTGAGGTGGATTTTTACATCATCGATGACGGTCTAGGTAAACTGGTATTTCCTCTTGGAATGGTATTCGGAGTGAAGAAGGCCGGCGCCGCTATTATTTCCAAGAAGCCGTTTATTTCTTTCGAGGATTTCTTTACCCGGGTGGAAAAGAAACATGTCAACCTGAGGGTGGTTTCCAGTTTGATCTGGGCTGGCGCTTTTGACGAGATTTGCGGAGTGGAGAGTGTGGTGGACCGTAATAGGGTTTATCGCCAATATCTGGAGCTGCGTAAGGATAAGAAGCGCCTGGAGGAATTTAAGGATCTGGCGGAGGAGGAGGTTATGATGAAGCAGCTCGATATGCTCGCCATCGGTTCCGCGGATTTCGTGGAGCTCATCAAAAGGAAAACCGGACTGAATGTGAAGAATCCAGGCGATGTGGCCCTATTTAAGGTGGATGCCCTTGTCCGGATAGCCGGCATGGTGCAACGGGCTGTACATACAGTTTCCAAGAAAAAAAAGGAGCCCATGGGGTTCCTGGATATGATCAACGAGTCCAGTATGTGCTCGGTGACAATTTTCCCGGATCAATATCCGGACATGCGCCAGTACATGGTGGAAAACAAGATTCTGGTGATCGAGGGCAAAGTTAATATTTACCAAGGAAAGATTGGTCTTGTGGCCAATAGGATAATCCCCTTCAATCAAGAAGAAGAACCTGAAGAAGAAGAAAACAACAATGACACACAAACACAATAAATTATGAGTGATGAATACAATGATCCGAACGCCGCAAGCGGTGTAGAGGAAGCCTCCCAGGAAAGCCAGGGCGGTCAACAGTACGTTTTTAAGCCGGAAGTCCGGCGCCGGTTTATGAATAAGGAAGGGGAAACCCAGCTCCTTATCATGCCCGCCTGGGGTCCGGATGTGAAAGATCATCCGGAAAATCTCACCAGCTGGCAGCCTTATCGGAATCCCCAGAATTCTGGCAATCCACCCAAACCTGACCGGTTCACTCTATGGGTGCGTTCGGTGCGTTATTTTCCGTTTGTGGGAGGCGTGGCAAATATTATTTCGCCCCGTACTCTGAACCCGGAAATCAAGAATCATGTGCTCGAGACTCTCTGGCATGTGATTAAGACCACTCCGGAGTGGCGCCCGTTGGCAGGCTTGGATCCCGACACTGGCAAGAAGGATAAAAACCGGGATAAGAACGCTTATCTAGGTGACAAGTTCCGGGCTGAGGCAACCAGTTTTCTGGTTAATGCCGTCAACCCTCATCGTCTGGCGGAGGGTGAGTCGGATATTTCATGCGTGTATGAAATCACCAAGAATGCCTGGAGCGGGAGCGGCAAGCCCGACGAGAAGGACTGGGGCCTGATGGCCAAGTTGCAACTCGAGCAGCAGGAAGTACCGGCAGATGTAAATCTGTATGATTTCGACCGGCGTTTTTACTGGGGTGATATTACCGATCCCACCAAGGGATTCCGGCCCTGTATCTTCTATAAGAAGACTCCTCCTAATGGAGGACTTCAGATCTGGACCGGTGAACCGCAGCCCAGGGCTCCGCGGGTTCCTTATAACCAGAAGTACCTGGAAACCAGGGCTCGGTTGTATGATCCGACCAGTCTTTTCCTGGATATGAGCCAGGCGGAAGTTCTGCAGCTTGTGATGGAATTAATGGCCGGTTATCCGGCTTTGTTGCGCCGGGCTTTCGAGTCTACGGTGCCGGGTTTCAATGATAAGTTGATCAAGATTACCGGGCTGGTATCTGATTCCACGATACATCAGCCCGGGGGTGTTCCTTCACAGCCGGCTCCCGCCGCTTCAAATCAGCAGCAGTTTGCTCCGCCGGCATCGGTGGCAGCATCCCCTGCTCCGGCGCCAGTCACACCGGTGGCTGACCCCAAGAAATATTATGTGGCCTATAATGGCGCGGTAATTACCCAGATCCCGGTTTCGGCCGATACGGTCAGGGCAATGCCCCAGGGCCTGGCTGCGTTGCAGGTATGTGAGTTTGGAAGTCAGACCTGGGCTCCCGGTATTACATTGACGCCTCCGGCGCCTGTAGTGCCACCTGCTCCACCTGCTCCTCCTGCTCCTGTAGCTCCGCCCCCTCCTCCACCTGCTCCTCCTGCTCCTGTAGCTCCGCCCCCTCCTCCAGTATCGGCAGCACCTGCTACTGTAGCTCCTATGGCGTCTGTAGCTCCGCCTTCGAATGTTGCAACCCCGCCGGCTCCTTCCGCGCCTCCGGCTTCTGTTCCTACTCCGGGAGCAGTTGCGGGCACTACGCCTCCTCCAGTTCCCGGTGGTAACACCGATTCCCTGAAGGCTGAAGCGGAGCGGATCGCTGCGGAACTTTCCATGGGGCCTGATGTAACTCCGGCTGCGTCGGGACAAGTTCCACCGCCGCCCAGTCTGTAAATTCAAAGAAAAAACAATCAGCAGCCCGGGTCAATTCCCGGGCTGCAAATACTTTTAAAATAATATGGGAAGACCAAAAAAAGAAAAAGGACCTGACGTTGAACTGGGACCATCCACCACCACCGATCCAGCAGCCCTGGCAAGGGAATATGCTCGTAAAGTAGCAACAGAAAAATTTAAGGAATCGGGTGGAATTATTACCGCGGATCATCTTGATGACAACCTGCGATTTCTTACTGTGCCGGATTTGCTGATGCAAATTCAATTGGGACGGCCGGGATATGCCATGGGGCGTATTCAAACCATCATTGGTTTTGAGGGAGTCAGTAAAAGTTCCAAGATGTATTGGCAGGGAGGATTGGCGGTTAGGGCCGGAGGACTATTTCATATAGTAAGTTTGGAAAAGGCCGATTCCACTGAGCATATCAAACATTATGTGGATCCCGAACAGGTGGTAATATGGCCGGCCAGGACATTAGAAGAGGGTATTGAAATGTCCTATGAAATTCAGCGGATTTTCAAACAAGTTGATCCAAAGGGACTTCTGCCTAAGGTTCAGGGATTGGATTCAGTTGCCGGTTCCACCATGGAAGCTCTTCTCGAGGAGGAACAAGAAGCCGGCGCCAAGATGCCAGGTGGTATTGGAAAGATCATGGCGGACTTCGTGAATGTCATGAAGGAGAAGATTGTGGATACTCAAACTTTTTGGAGTGCGATCAATCAAGCCCGGGACAAGCAGGCGATCGGCAAGATTGAGGCGATGGCTTTGCAGTGGGCTCCTCAAATTGAGAAGCTTTGTGCCAAAGGCGGCCGGGCATTGCCGTTTCATTCCACTTATTTCGAAGTATTGGAACAAACAGGCCGGGTCAAGGATGCAGAGAAAATTATTCAGGGATTGGGTATTCGCTGTACCTGGAAAAAGAATAAATTAGGCCGGCCGTTTGGCACCGTGGAATATGACATGGTGTATGGCCAGAGTTTCGACTTTAGTGAGAATACCGTGGATACCATTGCAATGAGTGGCGCCTGCGGTTTGAAAGTGAAGGAGAAGCGTTACTGGTCCGAAGAACTGGGAGTCACCAAGCCGGTGAAATATCCAGAGATGTACGAGATTATGCACCAGCCGGAAAACAGGGAAAAATTTCTTAAGTATTTTAATGTGGTTCCTGGCGTGGAAATGAAGCCTCTTTCGGATTATGCTCCTCCGCCTCCCCCTCCTCCTGCTCCTATACAGGAAAGTATTGTGGTTTCTTCTCCACCTATTGCTTTGACGGAATGTCCCTTCGAAGAGGATTCTAATATTCCTGTTATTATTCCTGGTCCGACTCTGGAACCAACCATAGTATGACAGCCCAGGAAATTGTAATCCGCCGATTGCGGACAAAGGATAAGAAAAAGGTAATCACCGCCATCTGTCGATTTGTGGATTGTGGTCAGTTTCAACTGGATGAGGAAAAGGATATTTTAAGTCAGTTCTGCTTGGATGTTCTCCCAGTAACCAGCCGGCGTTTCCGGCTGGGGTTTACCTTTGTGGATAATCTGAAGGTGCCTTTGTTCTCCAGGCTGATGGTCAGTCCCTCCAAAAATCTGGCTTCCCTGGAAACCGCTTATGAAATTTCCCAGGAGGTTTATTCTCCGGAAAATATAAAAAACTCGGTGCCGGCTGTTATCTTCGAGGCTAATAGTCAGTACTTTGTTTATTCCAGGGTGGGCTCCGCTGATGGCACAGTAATGATTCTGCGCTGGCGTAATCAGACCCGGTTTATCTATCCCCTCCAGGATTATCTCCTGGCCATGGGAGCAACCAACATCGCACCCGAATGAATACAATAATTGCGCTTGATCCCGGCAATACCAAGACCGGATATGTCGTATATGACATGGATAGTAATAAGCCTATCAGTTGCGGGAAGATTGAAAATGAAAGGATGTTATCTCAAATATTTAATGGTAATACTCCTATCGTGTGCGAATTTCCCTATCCTCGAGGACAGTCGATAAGCTGGCAACTTATAGAATCAATTGAGTGGGCCGGCAAATTTTCTTGTGCGGCACATATGTGTAAATTGTCATTCACTAAGATGAACCGTAAGGATATCAAGGTGCATGTAGCCAAAAGCGCGAATGCCAAGGATAAGCATGTTCGCAAGGCATTGATAGAATATTTTGGAGGAGAGAAAACAATTGCCGGTCCAAAATGTCTCGTTTGTAAAGGGAAGAAGGGAATAGGCCGGGGTAAAAAAAAGGTGGAATGTTCTAATTGCAAAGGCACCGGCCTGGTGGAACCCGGACTTCTTTATGAGTTCAGTGCGGATTGTTGGGCGGCTCTGGCTGTTGCTGTGACATATTATGATTGCGGCTCCAGCAAGAGTTCCGAGGTATTGATGGCGGAAAGCAAGGATCGGAAAGCCCAGCAGCAGATTGAATATAGGGAACGGAGATATGCTTTTGAACAACAACTGAATCTTTTGAATCAAGAAATGTTAAAAACCATGACTGCCAAACAATCGGCAAAAATGGCAGCTAAGGGAATTTCTCTTCAAAAACGAATTCAAAAATTAACTGAAAAAATCAAATGACAAAACCGACTCAAAAAGAGATCGATCAGGAAATTAAGAAGCTTCAGAAGATGAAGCCCAAGGTACTTGCTTATAGTGCTTTTGGGGATGACCATCATGCGGCGATTGATGCTCAAATTGAAATGCTTAAAGGTGAATTGGATGATACTACTAATGAATATTACGATTTATCGGATAATATTTGGAGTTCAGCTGATGAAGCCAGGGCATGGATGGATGGAGATGAATCCATATCACCCTCCGATAATTGGAAACCGTTGGTAAGAAAGTAATGTACACGACAGAAGCGGTAGTTCAGGAACTTCAAGGGATGATCGACGGGATGTTGGAACCGAGGAGAACTCAGATTCGACCTGTCTTGGAACATATGAAGAAATTTGCTGCCTGTCCGGCCGGCACTGGTGGCCGCACCCATGGAGCATTCGAGGGAGGGTTGCTGGAGCATAGCCTGATGGTCATTAAGGTGGCCCTGGCCCTGGCGTCCGATCCATTAAAGAATTTTTTCAGTCTGATGATTGGTGATCCTACTCATTTCCAAAAATGGAAGTGTGACCTGACAGAAACCCTTCCGCGGTTTGCCGCAATTAATACGGATTCCATCGTTACGGCCGGCTTAATCCATGATCTGAACAAAACCTGTGATTTCACCGGGAACGCTCATTATATCCCGAATATTTTGAAAAGTGGGAAGCGTTCGGAGCCCAAGCCTTGGGAAATAAATAAAGATGCCGGCGCCTTCAAATCGCTCCGGGCTATTCTTTCCAATATTGTTATTCCAACGGAATTATCCAAACTGCAGCCTCTGGCTTATCTATTGGATGACGATGCGATATCGGTACGGGATGGTTTAGTAAGTTTATGTCTGGCATACCGGCTTTCACCGGGCTTGAATGGAACTTTGAGTGAGGACGAGATCAATGCAATCGTTTTTCACGACGGAGCATATGCTGGACGTACCGGACTTCAGGACAAGGAAACTGTGCTGCAAATTATAATTCATGCGGCAGACATGATCAGTAGCCGATTTCTCTGCTAAAAATACTTCTTTACTATTTTTATCACTTCTGGAAAATTACCCGCTTATGGAACAGTCCTCATTAACCGTACCGATCGGAACAATCACTTCATCTGCAATTCCGATTTCTTCACAATCCCAATCACCTTACCGGGCTCCTGATTATCTTCAGCCGAAGCCGCCGGTATCAACCACAGCTCCGGCTTCAATCCCGGCCGCTGATGGAAAACAGGATCCCCTGGCTGATCTCCTAAACCGGTTTAATATTCATTACGCCCCGTTTGAGGCGGACGGAACTACACCCAAGCCCACGCGGAAGGTGTTTCAGGAACTCGGGGGTTTTGTGGGGCTTGAGACCAATCCTGAATCCAGACTCCGGTTTGGAATCCAGGGTGGAATTCATACGTATGCGATTATTCGCAATAGTAATGGAACCTTGGTGGCCCAGTTGTATGGTATGATTCCCGCTGCATACAATAACTTCATTATACCGTTCCTGGAAGGTGCCGGCGTGAAGATCGATACTACTCCCTTTATTCGGCCGTCGGGTATTTAAAGGAGTAAAAATGGAAGAAGAAGGGAAGGAAGAAGATAATAAGGTAGTCTTCCATAGACGCGATCACGTTAGAGTTGTATTCACCGACGACGAATGGGAATCAATGATAGGAGTGATCGAGGAATTCATGTATAACGATGGTACTACTTCTTCCAAGTACCTATCAGGTTGTGAAATTATCGTGTATTTTCCTACCGATAAGGATGAGATGAGAAGTTGTAAACTTACGGGAGTAAATATTTTTACTTCTTTTGTGAAACAACATCTGCGTATTTTTGATGGCCTGAAAAACTTCGAACCACAGTTCCTGGAGATCGTTGATATTTCTGATCTATGAATCTGCAAAGCCGTGAGTAGCATGCCAGTACAGAGTAGTTTTTCGCTCTGTTTTCTCACTTCTTGCGTGTAGGAAGTGGGGTCTAACAACTCCGAATCGGCCAAGGAGTGGCAAACCACTGGCAGCCGAATTTAATTTTGTCAACTACCTCGGCTTGAAGTCCGGGGTTTGAGCCCCAACAACATGCAAAGACTTTATCCTTCCAGCTTTCTGTCAGCACACAGGCCTTTCGGCAACGGAGGTATTTCATGGCGGTTGACATCTACCCCTAGCTACAAGACTTGTCTTGCAACCAGAGTCCGGGGCTTTCTCAGTGCTGTAGCCCGGAATTCACTGGAACAATATTTCAACCCTAATATAATGTCAACCAACAATAAAGCCGCCCTAAAGGACGGGGTTTCAACCCAATAATTCTAATGAAGAAGATTTTCAGCATTTTGACTGTTTTTATGTTCCTGGGTTCCATCCTGAATGCCCAGAGCCCCAACCTGAATAGTTCCATCAGTAAATTACAGGCGGAATATTTACAGCTTATTTCACAAAAGGATCATGCAAATGGCTATGCGGGTTTAACTTCCGGCACTTTGATCCTTCCCGGGGAAATTTTTCCAGGCTGGGCTGCTTATTCCGGATCAGGCCCTACTATCTGGGTTTCTGAAAGCGGAACTTTAACGCCTGTTTTATTTGCCTCGGACGCTGGTGGTTTAACTACAAATGGAATTCGTATCGGTAATATTAGCAGTTCCGGTACTTCCTCAGTAGGACCTTATGGAATCGAATCCTTATCAACCACACCTTTAACCCTGGAAGCTGGCTCCTATAATCAGATTTTTATTGCCAGCGGTCAGACCATTGGAGGGGCAGCTCCTTCCACTGGATATCTTTGGTCTATCGGTCCCACCGGGACTTTTCAATTGGCGGGAGGTCAATTTACCGGGACCGTGGATCTTGCTCAAAATCCATTGACTGATGTACTGACTCTTTCCGGGAGTTCATTATTAATAAATCTGGCTACATCAACGATTACGACCAGTACAGGTAATTTGATTTTGGCAACAACTTCTACCAGTGCCGGGGTAATTATTCCTTCCACAGCTTCTTTAAGTAATTCCACATTCGCCCTGAATGCTGTTACAGGAAATAAAATTTTTGGCAGTCTAACGGGAAGTAATAATTGGACGGGACCTCAGACTTTTACTGGTCTTGTAACGGTATCGGCCAGTAATTTTCCAATTTCGGCAATTTCCGGACTTCAGTCGGCTCTTAATAGTTTCCTTCCTTTAAGTGGAGGAACGGCCATTATGACCGGTTCTCTGAATATGGGAGGAAATGCGATCGGCAATATTGCAAATCCCGTAGCTAACTATGACGCAGTAAATCTGAATTATCTGAAAAATACTTTCATTCCTACTACTAATTTAATTGATTCGGTTACCGCTATTGCTTCCAGTGGCACACTACCTCCTCTTTATGTCGCATGGACTGATAGTAACTCAATTACCTTAAGTATGCTTCAAGTCACCGGCACAACAAACGGTTGGCTTAATTATACGGACTGGACGACATTCAACGGTAAACAGAATGCTTTAACTTCCGGCACTCCTATTCAAATTGTCGGAAATACTATTTTCATGCCGCAAGCCAGTAGTTCCCAATCGGGATATCTTTCTGCTTCGGATTGGATTGTTTTTAATGGTAAAAGTTCAAATTTTACCTTTTCCTCACCACTAGTTCTTTCTTCAGGAACGGTCTCCCTGCCGGCATCTGGTTCTGGAACAAATGGTTATTTGACTGGGACTGACTGGAATACTTTCAATAACAAACAATCAACTATTTCAATTTCAGGAGGGGGAGGAGGAATTACTATATCGGGAGGTGCAATTTCTTTTACTCAAGCGGGAACTGTCAGTAACGGCTGGCTGTCTTCCACTGATTGGAATACATTTAATAATAAATCAGGAAATGTTTCCGCTCCTTTGGTATCTTCCTCCGGTGTAATTTCATTACCAGCGGCTGGTTCTGGAACTGACGGATATTTGACTGCGGCCGAATGGAGTACCTTTAATAACAAACTTGTAGCTGTTTCCGCTCCTTTGATATCTTCTTCCGGAATAGTTTCCCTGCCGCCCGCGGGTTCGGGAACAAGCGGATATTTGACTGCGGACGAATGGAGTGCTTTTAATAATAAACAAAATGTTATATTAGGAGCTGTAATTAGCGGCTCATTGGTAAGTGGTTCAACAACTGTTAATTCCCCTCTTTTATCTTCATGGCAATATCCTTTTATTGTAATGACGGGAACTGGAGTACCAGGTCCAATACCAAATGTTTATGTGGCTTTTAGTAGTACGACTGCCATTATTACCGGAACCACAGGGGATAATAGAACTTTCGATCTTCATATTATTTACGGTTATTAAAAATGTTAAAAACCACCATCGTCTGGAACATCCAGCAAAGTGCCTCTACTACCCAAATGCCGGGAGGGATGTCCGGGTTCCAATGGTCCATCACGGTCACCGAGGTATCCAATATCACCCCGAATATCTTTGTGCTGCACCGGGAAGTAGTTTCAGCCCAGGGACCGGATTATGCCGATACTTTTTATTCGGTGGCTAGTGTGGCTGATCTTGAAAATATTCCCGATGCCCCGTCACAAGCGTGTGGTTTTTATCGGACAAACACGATCAGTCTGATATTCCGGAATCTCGAGGAACTCAAAGAGGGCAGCCAGGCCATCCTGTTGCTTGTAGGGCGCCTGATCCAGGCCAATGATTTGGCAATCAATATGTTATCTCCGGAACAGGAGTCCAGCCCCGCCTCCGCCCTTTACCGGTACTGGGGGCTCAGTACTGACGCCAGCACCACGGATGCGGAGATCCAGGCATTTAATAATGAATTCACCACCACCCGGCCGGTGACAAAGATTTTCAATACTGAGGGAACTCCCAGTTATCTTTATGTTTGCTACCGGGCGGATCTTGGTACAGGATCGTTCACATTGAATTCCACGACAGTGGCTATGACCCTGGTAACCAGGGCTTTTGTTAATACTGACGGACATTCCGCCCTTTACAATATCTACCGAACGACTGCCCTTCAGAACGGAAGTACTCTTACCCTCGCCTGCACATGATCATTTCCTCACAAAAAGCCGCCCAGATCGTTTCCAATCACGCCGTCCTGAAGGCGGTGCCCGAACTACTTGCATCCGTGGAAACCTATAAAACGGCGGAACGGTTGTGGGAAACCAAGAAAAATATCCCCAACTGCAAGAATTGCAAGCGGGCGGATATTTTCGCCCAGGCTGAGCTCGACGCAATGAAAGCTATTATCGGACTGACCAAAGAACAGGCCCAAAAGCTGGCTGTGTTCCTCAATACCACGGAACTTTATATTTACGAACCAGTGTCCGGTCAGAAACCACGCTTGAAACAACTCGGCATATAATTTAAAATCCCCTTCACCATGACACCAATCACTTTAGGACGCCAGCAATCCGGACACGCCGTCCATCGATATATTCCTTCATTCGGTCCTTACCGGACAGTATCTCATGAGGATGACGGTTCCACCGGTTATGCCCTTTCCGATATCACCCAGATTATCGATCTGGAAACCGGCGCCCGGGAAGGAACCAAGCAGGATTTGATCGTGGCTGTCAAAGGTACTGCGGGCGATATTGTGGCTCTTTATGCGATAGTGGATGGCAGTTATTTCTTACAGGAACTAAAGGCAGCTACTTCCGTCGCCAATGAGATGCTGACTTTCCAGAACCTGGCAGCCCTTAAATATGTGGTTGCCGTAACCACCTTAGGTGGCTCCTCCACAATCCTCTACGCTGGCGGCTCAAAGTAAGGAGATCTCTTTATGGAGATCGTATTCGAGGGAAGTCTTCAGTCTCCCAGGGTGATCGAAGTTCCGGGGCTTTTAGCTCCCGGCGAACCTCCCTATTATGAAATCTTCTGGGGAGAATCGATCGATTTCAGTTTCCCCGATCCCTTGGTTATTGGCACCTATCGGCTGGTAGTGAAGGGATATGATTACGATATCAATCCCATTGTTCAGTACGATATTGTAAGGACTGATCAAACAGGACCTCTCACCTATACAATCCCCGGCACTGTATCCCGATTCAGACTTCATCCCGGGGTTTATTTTTTCCAGCTTCTGAAAAGTTATACCGCGGGGGATGGCACTCGTTATCTCTCCTTGGCGGAAGGAACCTTCACTATAGTGGAAGGGCCAGCCAGTAGGGATGTGCCAATTGACTGTGATGATTCTATGTCACATATCCCGGGACCCGATGAAATTTACCAGGCTATTGATCTGATACTTAATGGTACTTTGGTAACCGGCCAGTACTTCGGATATTTCCAGGTTCCAAAATGGTTCAATCTTACCTGCAGAGGAATGCAGTTGATTCTACAGACGGTGGCTGTAGGCGGTCCCGTGGAAGTATTACTGGCCCAGCTGGATGATTCTAATAATCCCACTGATACCGCTTTTATGGGATCACTCCCCGACAATACTTTCGCAAACGATACTGATATCGATCCTCCCCTGGCTATGCCGGCCGGAAGTAAGTGGCGGGCTAAACTCGTGCAATCAGGGGCACCCGGGACCGAGGGTCAGTTCCTGACTTGCCGGTTGGATTTGAAGGTTGCTGGTAGGGTGTAAGTAGTTGGGGTTGAGGTACTTAGGTGTCTTCTTTTTCAACGGAATAGACCATAATACTATGTACAGATGTATAGCTCTCAGGAGAATACATTAGGTGATTCAGATTCAGAACCCGGGCTGGCATCCACATTCTGGGTGCCAGCCCACATCCCCTTTATTTATGATTACCCAAGTTTTTACCAAATGCCCCAAATGTTACGGGGAGACAATCCTGTCCGTTGACAGGGATGGTCTTATCGCCTGGAGAGAAGGACATCAGCATATTCAGGACGCCCTGCCTGAATTGGATGACGATCAACGGGAGATGTTGATTACGGGGCTTTGCCCCAAGTGTTGGAAAACGGTTATGGAAGAAAAAGAGGAAGAATGATTTCCTCCTACTTCCAAATACCAATCAAATTTCGTTTGTGGCTTTTTAAACAAAGGCCGGAGGGTATGACCGCTACCTCTTACTTCACCAAAGCGGTTAAAAACAAAATATGAAAGCAGCAAGACCAACTCAAAAGATGTCGTTCCTCGGAGCTGCGGCATCGTTAATCGGAAGTAAGTTCCGGGGAATGTTCGGTGGTAAGGCGCCGGAGAACAATTTCGAGCCCAAAGAAAAGCCGGATGTGTTTGGCCGGCCATCCAAGATCAGGAGTTTATTCGGCCGTATATTCCTTACCACCAAACTGCCGGTGGTCGATTCCTGGCAGGGGAAGAGTTATCCCCTGCGCCGGCTGAGGCGCCTCCTTCCCACCGCCACCCGTAAACAGCTTGAGGAAGCCCAGGAACGGACCGCCTGGAAAAGGTTTGAACCCAGTCCAGGATTGACGGTATAATCCCGGTCTTCGGTATGAACAAAACATCGTGTTCCCTCCACATTCGATGTATGTGGAGGGATTTAATCCATCACCATTTTGGTCGTATGGGTTTTCACTGGGATCATCTTCTCCGGGAATTCCACCGGGGTCCGCTGGCGCACCGGTAGTGCGTCCTTCACAACACACGAGAAATCAATCGATTATTAGTTGCGATGGCTATCACTGGGAAGTAGTGATAGAGCTCGCTGGCTAGGAATTCACAAGAACCTCTAACTTCCAGGGGAAACTCTTGTGAACGCATTGGGACGGCGTAAGATAGTCCCAGTCACTTTATCGCCGCCAGCAGCAATACTGCTCAAACTTCCCAATAAAGGAAATGGAGTCAAAATCTCCGAGCGGCGGCACTTTTGGTTTGATCCGTAACCTGCCCCGGAATGCACGGATAACTGCTTGTAAAAAGCCCAGGGACGTAGGGATAGTCCATCCGCAGTCCTGATATTGCTCCTTACAAAGAGTGGTTCAGGACTGCGTTGTTTTCGGGATGCACCGCCGATATACATGGTGCAGAACTACATAGACCATTGATTCTTCACGCTTCAACCTATGTATCTATGCCGGTTCCCGTTCAGTTTTGGCGACGATGAGACGGGAACCGGCCGCCAATTTAATCCGGGAGTATGGACCCCGGAGGTAAGCTGATGACAATGTGGTATGTCCCATATTGTAATGTTTGGCGCCGATCAGTGTAATAACTGGCGGGGAGTATCATTGCGGGCAACCCGTGATACCGCTAGAGCACCGTAGATGTGAAGGTGCATCCATTTCTTTCCAATAGATCCGGCCCTTCACCAGGATGGGCCATGGGAACCTTTCTAACCCACTGCTGGATCAAAACTCCCTGGTCACACCCGGCAAGACCGAGCGGCAATCAACATCGTGGCAAACCGATGCTCTGTACTCCTTTGACCCCGGGAGAATAAGTTCGTGGGGTCCCATTTTCAGTAAATAAACAAAAGAAAAACAAAATTATGAATATCCAAATCAAACACCGTTTTAATAACAACATCCTATGGGATGGAGAAGCAAAAGACATCAAGGATGCTGTACAACAAGCTGTAAAAGCCAGGGTCAATCTGTCCGGGGCCGATTTGTCCGGGGCTGATCTGTCCAAGGCCGATCTGATCGATGCCAATCTGTCCGATGCCGATCTGTCCGGGGCCGATCTGTCCAATGCCAATCTGTACGGGGCCAATCTGTACGGGGCCGATCTATCCAGGGCCAATCTGTCCGGTATCTTTTTAACTGGGGCCAATCTGTCCGGGGCCAATCTGTACAAGGCCAATCTGTCCGGAGCCAATCTGACCGGGGTTAATCTGTCCAGGGCCAATCTGTCCGGGGCCAATCTGTCCAAGGCCGATTTGTCCAAGGCCAATCTGACCGGGGTTAATCTGTCCAGGGCCAATCTGTCCGGGGTTAAGATTCAAGAAGATCAACAAAAACAATTATTGAATTGTTTGGGAGTTGTTTCTTCTAAGAAGAAATCAGTAAAGAAGAAAAAGGTAAATGTC
>Ga0302319_10014624_pt1 | contig 14600 bp, 12 predicted proteins | sample Bog_T0_2_FD_203319 | JGI IMG/M metagenome (GOLD analysis project Ga0302319, IMG submission 203319) | Peat permafrost microbial communities from Stordalen Mire near Abisko, Sweden - Bog_T0_2 | ecosystem: Environmental > Terrestrial > Soil > Wetlands > Peat | place: Sweden: Abisko, Stordalen Mire... | reverse complement strand
AAGCCGAGGACGCGCTCCGGGATAGCACCGAAGTAGTGGTCGTCGAACTCCTGGCCTTTTGGCGGCTTCGCGCCGAACAATGTGCGACCGGTGTTGATCAGGTCCGGTCGTGCCAGGAAGAAGTGCCGATCGACCAGGAAGTACTCCTGCTCCGGGCCGCAGAACGACACGACGTGATTGAGATCCTTGTGACCGAACAGCTTCAGGACGCGCTCGGCGTGCTTGCCCATGGCCTGCTGACTGCGCAGTAGCGGCGTCTTGTAGTCCAGCGCCTCACCGGTCATCGAGACGAAGACGGTCGGGATGCACAGGGTGTTGCCGTTCGGGTTCTCCAGGATGTACGCCGGGCTGGTGGCGTCCCAACCGGTGTAGCCGCGTGCCTCGAAGGTGCTGCGCAGACCACCCGACGGGAAGCTGGAAGCGTCGGGCTCGCCCTGGATCAGGGTCTTGCCGGCGAACGATGCGAACGTGGTCCCGTCGCCGACCGGGTCCAGGAAGCTGTCGTGCTTCTCGGCGGTCAGGCCGGTCATCGGGTAGAACACGTGGGCGTAGTGGGTGGCGCCCTTCTCTACAGCCCAGTCCTTCATGGCCAACGCGACCGCGTCCGCGACATCGGGATCGAGCTTGATGCCCTTTTCGATGGTCGCGACGACGGACTTGAACACCGACTTCGGCAGCCGGGCCTGCATCTCGGCCCTGGTGAAAACGTTGGAGCCAAAGACCTCGCCAACCTCTTCATCTGGACTAAAACTGACGGTTGGGGGGACGTACGCCTCGACGTTGTAAATCGCCTGCAGACGGGTTGAATTTCCGCTCAATTGGGTTCCTATCGCTGAGGGGGTCCGCGTTTGTTTCCCCTACATGTGGACCGCCCTACATTAGGAAGGTTCGATGGCGAACTTGTTACGCTGGCGTCAACGGCGTGGTTACGACGGTTTCAAACGTGAGACATGACTCACGAAGTCCTGATATCTGGGCATGCCTGTCCCGTTTTTCACCGCGGGCTCCCTGTCAGGCTTGTCTGGCCCGTTTCCGCCGGAGCTGCACGATGGTCTTGACGACCAGAAACGCGACGGCAACGCCCATCAGCATCGTCGATAGCGCGTAGGCGCCATACTCGGCCCCGCGGTTGTAGCGGTCGTTGACCAGCAGCGTGAGCGTCTGCGATTCCCCGGGCAGGTTGGACGACACCATGATGACGCCGCCGAATTCGCCGAGGGTCCGCGCGGTGGTTAATACGACGCCATAGGTCAGGCCCCACCCGATCGACGGCAGCGTGACTCGCCAGAACGTCTGCCACCAATTCGAGCCCAGGGTGGCCGCCGCCTGTTCCTGCTCGGTCCCCACCTCTTGGAGCACCGGTTGGACCTCGCGGACCACGAACGGCAACGTGACGAAGATGCTGGCCAGCACGATGCCGGGCACACCGAAGATGATCCTGAACCCGAAGTCGTTCTCGACGAACCCCAACGCGCCGGCCGATCCCCACAGCACGATCAGCGCCACGCCCACGATGATGGGCGAGACCGCGAACGGCAGATCGACGACCGCCTGTAGCACACCTCTACCACGAAACCTGTTGCGCGCCAATAGTATTGCCGTCATAACGCCGAATATCACATTCAGCGGCAGCACGATGGCAACCACCAACAACGACAAGTTCAGCGCCGATATTGCCGCAGGAGTGCTGATCCAGTCGTAAAACTGACCAAAGCCGGGTCGGAATGTCCGCCACAGGATCAGAATTACGGGAAGGATGAGCATCACGCCGATGTAGGCCAACACCACATAACGGGTGAGGTAGCGGGCCCAGGGTAATGACTTCACGCGGCGGCCTTCTCCTCACGTCGCGCCGTTCGGCCGCCCAGGACCCGCAGCAGGATGAGCACGGCGAACGAGATCGATAACAGCACGATGGATATCGCGGCGGCGCCCGTGCGGTCATCGTTTTCAATCAAGGCGCGTATCCACTGGGATGACACCTCGGTCTTGCCCGGCACCTGCCCACCGATCGTCACCACCGAGCCGAACTCGGCGACGCACCGCGAGAATGAGAGGCCCGCTCCGGATAGCACCGCCGGCAGCAACGACGGCAGCACGATCGAGGTCAAGACCTTCGGGCCGCTGGCGCCCAGCGACGCCGCGGCCTCCTCTACGTCCCGATCGATTTCCAGTAGCACCGGTTGGACGGCGCGCACGACCAACGGCAGGGTGACGAACGCCAAGGCCACCCACACCCCCGGGGGGGTGTGCTGCAGATGAAGACCCACGGGGCTGTTTTTGCCGTAAACGGCCAGCATTACCAGACTGGTGACGATGGTCGGCAGCGCGAACGGCAGATCGATGAATACGTCGAGCAGCGCCTTTCCCGGAAAGTCATCGCGTACCAACACCCAGGCGGTGAGCAGACCGAACACCATGTTGAAGACGGTCACCACAACCGACGCCGTCAGCGTCACCCGAAACGCCTCCAAGGCGGCGTGCGAGGAGATCGCGAGCCAGAACGCCTGCCAGCCACCGTCGACCGCCTGCCAGGCGATGGCGGCCAGGGGCAACAGCACGATCAACGAGAGCCACAACATCGTCACACCAAACCGAAGTGATGTGCTCCCCGGCCGGCTGAGGGTACGCGCCTTCGGCGGCGGCGGTAGTTCACTGCCGGGCTGGGCGAGTTCGGGTCGGATCGCCTCCGGGCCGGAGGTTTTGCCCAAAATAGAGTGAGTCATCCGGTGGCCGCCTGATATATCTTGGTGATGCTGCCGGTGTTCTTGTCAAAGAGTTGCGGGTCTGCCGTACTCCAGCCCCCGAGGTCATCAATCGTCCACAGTTTCACCGGAACGGGATACTGATCCCGGAAGTTGTTGGCTACGGCAGGATCGACCGCCCGGAACCCGGCCTGCGCCCACGCGGTTTGTGCCGCAGCGGTGTACTGAAAGTTGTTGAACGCGTTTGCCGCATCCAGGTGCGGGCTTGTGGTCACCACCGCAACCGGATTTTCGATCTTGAAAGTCTGCTCCGGGAGGATGTGTTCGACCGGTTTGCCTTGCCGCTCAATGGCGATGGCCTCGTTCTCGTAGCTGATCAGCACGTCACCGCTGCCTTCGACGAATACGGAGGTCGCTAGCCGTCCCGATGACGGACGTAATTTCACGTGCTCGTGTACCAGTTTGCTGATAAACTCGATACCGCCTCGACTGTCCCTGCCGCCATTACTTTTGGCGGCGTAGGGAGCGAGCAGATTCCATTTGGCCGAGCCCGAACTCAGCGGGCTGGGGGTGACGACCTCAACGTCCGGGCGCAACAGATCGTCCCAGTCCTTGATGTTCTTGGGATTGCCCTTTCGCACGACCAACGTCACCACCGACCCGAACGGGATACCCCTGCCGCCATCCTTGTCCCAGTCCGGGGAAACCTTGCCGGCCTTGACCAATCGCGTGATGTCGGGTTCCACCGAGAAGTTCACGATATCGGCCGGTTTCCCCTCGACAACCCCGCGTGACTGGTCCGCAGACGCCGCGTATGAAGTGACTACCTGCACGCCCTTGCCCTCCGGGGAGGCGTTGAATACGGGAATCACCTTGCTCCAGCCGGGTTCTGGAACCGAATAGGCGACCAGAGTGATCTTCGCGTTGACATTGGTAAGCGCGCCGGCGCCGACGACGTCGCTGGCGCCGCCCTGACACGCCACAACAAGACCGCTGACCAAGGCGAGTGTCACGACCGGCCGCCAACGCCACGCGCTGCGGATGTCGTAGAGCCTCTGCGACATTAAGGGTGGCCTTCCAGTACGGGATTTAGGTGTATCGACCCCGTTATCACGGAAGGACATTGAGAAATTCAGCAACGTCGCCAACTCCCATCCCACACCGCGCACGGGCTCAAGGGTCAGCGACAACAACGCACGAAGACATAGCGTTCCGAAGATCCGGCTGCTGCGCGCATGGCGCGACACTAGCAAGCAGTTGCGCCCTTCCGCGTCAGCAGCAACGTGTCGATCACCCGTAGCGCGGGCGTGCTGACGACGAGGATCATTCGCGACCGACGACGGATTTACGTTGGTGTAAAGCGGACGTGGCGCGCTCGGGCACTTCACCCGGAACGGCATCCGCTCAGCCTGCTGTTGGCGGGCGCCGTAAAAGTCACGGTGAGGGAAAACCCGGCCGGACCAACTCATGCCCTCCGCAGCGTGCCCTAAACCCCTCTGATTCCGCTGTCGACGACCTTGACCCTCTTGTGCGGGTAGCGGCGTTCCGCATGCGCCTTGGCCTGCGAGTTCGGCAAGACGTACAGCGTTTCCTTTTTGTCCTGCAACGGTTTTAGCACCAAATCCATGAAGCCCTTGCGGTCGTCGAGGTACGGCTCGATGACATCCTCGCCGGCCGGGCACACCGCTAGGCAGTAGGCAGCCTTGTAGTTGGGCTTGAACGACAGGCTCTGCCACATCGAAGCGTTCTCCGAATCGCTGACCCGCGAGCGGAAGTCGGCCGCGTCGGCGCTGTCGGCGATGGTCTGCGCCCAGTCGGTGAACCCGCCCATGAACTCGCGATAGTTGTGCACCGAGCAGGCGACGAAATCGAAATCGCCGTTCTTGGCGATCGCGCCAACGGGGCAGGCCGCAACGCACAGCTTGCATTCCAGGCATGGGCTGTAGTCCAGCGGCGCACCATAGCTGCTGACCGGCGCGTCCACCAAAATGGTGCCGAGCAAGACGAAATTGCCGAACTTCGGATGAATCACGTTGCGGTGGATGCCCATGACGCCAAGGCCTGCGGCCACAGCGACGGGTTTGTGCGCCACCACCCAGATCCGCCCTGGGAAGTTATCCATCTCCATCGGGAAGGTGGCCGATGGGTTCAGCGCCCGATAGCCGGCATCCTGCAATTGGCGCACGATCCGGTGGCACGCCTCGTTGAGCACCTCGCCGCTGCGGTGGAACTCCTGGTTGGCAACGCTGCGTGCCGTCGAGCGGACGTTGTCACGATTCATCTTCACGACCAGCGAGATATAGCTCTTCGTTCCTGGTAGCGCGGCGTCGACGTGCTCGATCTCCGAGGCCAGGTCGGGGTTGTCGACCCTAGCGAACGCGACGTCATCAGCGCCGGCAGCCAGGGATATCTCACGCAGCCAGTCGGCATTCAGCACGCCGGGTTGCTGCGTTGTACGCGAGCGCACCTTTCGCACGGTGGGGTGCGCGGCCAGTCGGCCGGGAAGTTTTTCCGCCATGCTGAGTATAGTACATAATACTTAGCAATCCGGGTGCCGCATGGATGGTGGTTTCAGCCACGCATCGCCAGGTTGCAAAACCAAATCGGCCAACCTGGTTACGACCTGTCCAGGACCACCGTCAACGCGTGGGCGGAAGCACTTGGCGCCCAAAGTGACCCGACGTCAATCGCGGACTTGTTGATCACGCTGATGCCGGGGATGTTCAAATCGATTTCGACATAAATTTGGGGCGCTACGGGCCGACAATGAATTACCCGACTACTGGTGGATTGCCGGCAGCACTGCCAGGTTCTATCCCACCGGGTTTGGTCAAGCCGACTCAGTAGAGGAGCCGGGCTGCGTCAGCGCACAGCCAGTTCGACGGCGGCCAGCCTGATGCTGACTGTTTAACACCACAGTTGCGCACCAACGGCCATCTAGCAACGAACAACAAACGCAACCTGCTCAAATCCGTCGCTATGTCCCAGGGTATGCCATAGGCGGCAGAGAAAGAAAGCCGGATATGGACCGCCGCAAGCTTTGCAGTGGAAACCGGGGTCGGCGGCACAGCCGAGCCGTCTGACCGTCGAGCCCGCGCGGGCCTGTTCTGACGCCGCCGCACGGTTGGCGCATCCGGAACAACTAGCGCAGTATCGCGCTATGAGGAGAGAAGTGGGCACCGAGATCGAAGTTGAGATCACCGCGCCCACGACGCTGGAGTTTCAGATCGCTGTCGCGCCTCATCCAGGCACCGAGGTCTTCGAGTCGCTTCGGTTCGCCTTGAACGGAACGCCGATCCAACCCTTGGAAGTCAGCGGTATGCACGGCAACCGCATCCACAAGTTCGACGCACCCGTGGGCACACTGAAGGTCGACTACGCGGCGACAATCGTAGGTCAGACCGATCCGGCTCCGGTGACCGAATACGACCAGTCGATGTATCTGCGGCCCAGCCGCTACGCCGAGGCCGATAAGTTCTACGGTTTCGCCGCAACCGAATTCGGCAGCGACGGCGACTCGGCGACGCTGTTGGAGCACGTTAGCTCGTGGGTGGGAACCAGACTGAACTACGTACCCGGCTCCAGCGATCCGATCGACGGGGCCGTGGACACCTTGCTCGCCGGCGAAGGTGTATGCCGCGACTTCGCGCATCTGGTGGTGGCACTGCTGCGTGCGGTGAATGTCCCGGCCCGCCTGGTGTCCGTGTACGCGCCTGGCTTGTATCCAATGGACTTCCACGCGGTGGCCGAAGCTTTCGTCCAGGGGCAATGGCGGGTGGTCGATGCGACGCTGCTGGCGCCGCGGCAAACGTTGGTGCGCATAGCCACCGGCCGTGACGCCTCGGACACGGCTTTCCTCGATAATCACAAAGGCACGATCGCGCTGAACCAGCTGGTGGTGACCGCCGTCGTCGAAGGCGACCTGCCGCGCGATTCGATCGACCAACTGGTTTTTATTCGTTGAACTGCCGCTCCTCGGTGCTCTCGCCGTGCGGAGCCGAGGTTCAGATGCTTTCGCCTCGGGCCAGACGCACGATGGAGTCCGCGGTCTGGAATGCACGGGAATCGCGATGCGCGGCGTAGATGGGAAGGCCGGCGGCCTGGCGTAGCACCAGTACCGCAAGAGCCGTGGCGGTTCGGTGCGGAACGATCAGAAGGTTCACCTTGGCGTCTCGGCCGCTGACGGTCATTACGTGTTGGTGTATTCCCCGCCAACAATGCAAGTTCAGATCCGGTTGGCTTTGCAACGCGGACCAGTTGACATTGATATCGACGATCGGCCCGAGACGGGCGACCAGAACAGAAACCAACTGCGGCAGCTCTCGCGAGATCCGTCCCGTGCGCGGCCACCACGCTCCGTCGATATCGTGCCCCAGCCGGGAAGCCAGTGTGAGCCGCACCGGGCTCGCCGGGCGCGCGCCAGCGGGGCTAGAAGGGTTTGCCTGCTCGACACTGACCAGCGGACCTGCGCGATTCATCGGACAACCCTTCGCATTTCGAGACGATCTGCCCGCGCGCGTCGCGCCGACCAAGCAATCGCGTTGTCCGCGATCTCGTTCGCGAACAACGAAACGGCTCTCCCCGCTACGCTACGCCACCTGCGGCAACTCCGACCCACACCGTTAATTACCGCCGTACGTCGGGTGAAATCGTGTCAGGTCTTAGGTCAGCGACCATCTCGTGTATGCTGATATCGAACGTTGGCATTACGAATAACGATGCCTCCGCGTCGTAGACCGTTCTTTTCGCTGCTCATCGGTGATCCTGAGCCAGATCCTGAAGTAAGGATCCCGAAGCTTCGAAAGCAGATGCCAATGCATCCGCACAGACTTTTTTGCGGCGATCGATATTGCCTGCCGGCAATCTCGCCAACTTGTGCGTTGTGTCTCCTCAACGATTCGCTGGAGCGCGCACACCTGAAATCTGAAGGCATACATACATGACTACACAACCATCCTTCGCCGATCTCGGCGTCGGCGAGCCGATAATCAATGTGCTCGTCGCGCGCGGAATCGCTACTCCTTTTCCGATCCAGACTCAGACTCTTCCCGACACCCTTGCCGGTCGAGATGTGCTTGGCCGCGGGAAGACTGGCAGCGGGAAGACACTCGCCTTTTGCATCCCGCTTGTCGAACGACTGGCGCGGTTACGCAATCCGTTGGGGCCCAGAGGCTTGATCCTGGCTCCCACTCGCGAATTGGCGTCCCAAATCGCCGCTGTCCTCGAACCCCTGGCGGCCGTTCACAACCTGAAGGTCACCACGATCTTCGGCGGAGTGCCGCAAGGCCGCCAAGTAACAGCGCTGCGGTCCGGCATCGACGTAATTGTCGCCTGCCCGGGCCGATTAGAAGACTTGATGAAACAGCGCATCGTCAGGCTCGACACTGTCGAGATCACCGTGATCGACGAAGCCGACCACATGGCCGACCTCGGCTTCCTGCCCTCGGTCACCCGGATCCTGGCTGCGACACCCGCGCGCGGGCATCGAATGTTGTTCTCGGCGACCCTCGACAACGACGTCGACAAGCTCGTCAAGCGCTTCCTCAAAGACCCGGTGACGCACTCCGTAGACGCTGCCGACTCACCGGTGGCTGCCATGACTCACCACGTGTTCCATGTCGCGGGGGCGGAGGCCAAGAAGGAGCTGGTCCACCACCTCGCCTCTGGCACTGGCCGCAGGGTCTTGTTCATGCGCACCAAGCATCAGGCCCGCAAGCTCGCCAAACAGCTGACCGAATCTGGGGTTCCATCGGTCGACTTGCACGGCAACCTCTCTCAGCCCGCTCGCGACCGTAACCTTGCGGCGTTCACCTCCGGCAAGGCACGCGTCCTGGTCGCCACGGATATCGCCGCCCGCGGCGTCCACGTCGACGCGGTGGAACTCGTCGTACACGTCGATCCGCCGGCCGACCACAAGGCCTACCTGCACCGATCAGGCCGTACGGCACGCGCCGGCAACGCGGGTGACGTCGTCACCCTGGCGCTGCCCGAACAACGCAGAGAACTTCAGGCAATGATGCGCAAAGCAGGCATCAACGTCAGTCCCCAACAAGTTGTCGCCAACTCCGCGCCGGTGCAGGCACTAGTTGGTGACCTTGCCCCCTACCAGGCCCCGCCCGCTCCGAGTACCGAGCGCACATCCAATTCCACCGAGCGCAACGGCAGCCCATCTCGCAGGAGTCGATCTGCAGGCACCCGGCAGCGCAGACACGGTGGGGATCAACGTGTTCAGCGGCAAGCCGGCGCCGACGCCGACGCCGACGGACGCAGAGGCGCACCGCAGCGCCGTTATGCGAGCGCCAGAAATACTTCAGAATGACAAGTCGCCGACGCTAGCGCTCGCGCACGGCCCTTGCCAGGGATCGGTGTCATCCGCCTTCAATAGAGCGGCGGATCACACCGATTCCTTATTGAGTATCCTTGAAAGATCCCATGCCAATCCACCACGAAGAATTCACCGCCTTTGTAAAACTCGGCCCGCAAGACATTCCGGCGCACCCCGATATCTCTCGTCGTGTGCTCCAACGACTTCGGAAATTCGACGACTCGGAAGCGCCGGTGCCCATGGTGCCCGGCGCCCGTATGGTTGCGGTTCCAACATCGTTGTCAATAAATCGATCTGGACTCGGCTGATTGAGCGGCACGTAAGCGCGATTCGTGCGTCATCTCGCGATCAGCGCGGGTTACGCTATCTAGCATCGCGGGTTTGTCGTATGCCGCCCCTTCGGTAGCCGTCTGCGATAGCGCAATTATTAGACGGGAGCGTCCCGGTGGCGCACGTTTCCTCCAATCCCTCTAGCGTGACCCGATTAGCACTGTGCCAACGTGACCACACCCGCGGCGCCATAGACGGCGCGTGGTGGCCAAAAACCTTGAACTTGAGCTCGGAACTACCCGACCTGGTTGCCGTGTTCGGGTCATGGATCGGTGAGGTACACCGCGTCGTTTACGACCCGAGCGCGTGGATGCCCGCACCGGCGCGAGTCATTCGCCGCCACGAAATGATCTCGCTTGATCCATACCGGTTGGTTTTCAGCGACACCATCTACCTGATGGGCACGCATTCCCGCGACGCGGTGCTATTTGTGCTTCCCCCGGCCAGCTCCGGCGAAGATGCCGGGCGCCTGCTGGGCGAAGTCTCCAGTTTGGCTCAGCCGATGAATGCGGCAGTACTGCGCCAACTCATCCGGCAATGCGTCGTGGGATTCGAGCGCACGGAAGTCGCTGTGCCGTAATGGTATGTTGGTGCCAACAGTGCGGTAGACTGTAGAGAAGTTCCCTGGGTATCTGTAGAAGCCACCGGGGGATCAGAGGCCGGGTCGCTACAGTGGCGCCGGCCTTGTCCATGTGATGGGGAGATCTAGTTTCGAGACAACCCCCGACGGTGTCGCGATCATCGCCCTTGCGGCGCAGACGATTTAGCCCGCGTGCTGTTTAATAGCAGCGAAATCCCTTGTGCGGCTGGTGGCTCCGACAGCGAAGTCACTGCGGGAGAAACCAAAGTCGGCGGGGACAAATTTGGCCTGCTGCCGGAGCCGAACAGGGAGTAGACTCCCGAAATCGGGACCGATACAGGCCCCCAATATCAAAGGGCCGTAATGTCTGATAAATCTCCTCGGCAAACTATGACCAAGAAGACGGGTAAGTCCCTGAAAGAGAAACGAGCCACGAAGCGCGGCAAGGCCGACCAAGCCTCGCAGACCGAGGCTCTGCTGCATACCAAGAAAAAGTGAGGCAGCAGAACTATTTTGTGGGGTCTTCTGTGTTACGGTTGCCGCGGGATGTATCTAAATTACATCCACTTGAAAAGAGAGAAGTTAGCATGACACAGGGAACCGTGAAATGGTTCAACAGCGATAAGGGGTTTGGCTTTATCGCTCCTGACGGTGGCGCAAAAGATGTGTTCGTCCACCATTCCGAGATCCAAGGGGACGGTTTCCGCTCCCTTGAGGAGAATCAAAGAGTCGAGTTCGAGATCACCCAGGGACCCAAGGGTCCTCAGGCAGTTGGAGTGACCGCAGTCTAGCGCTTAAGTCGAAAACCCCTGGGGCGGACTAGGTATCGTCCCGGTTTCTTGACGGGCGGCCTTATCGGTCGGTCCCGGGGGTTGGCACGACCTTCCATAACCTTGCACGAGTTTCCTCTCATAGCAAGCGCATTCGACGAGGTCGCTGCACCCCACCAAGGTTCTCGAAAATTCCTCCAACGGCGGCGAATCCGTCAGCCGCGTGTCGCCGTCACCAGTCCGCGTCGCCGCGTCTCACCACTGCCCTCGCCCGACACCTGGAGTGTTTTCCCGGTGCGGAACTTGTATTCCGACGCCGTCTCAGGCGCATCGTCAGACGTCGCGGTCAGGAACCGATCCGGAACGCTCAACTTGAAAATTGTGCGGAAGGTGAGCAGGTACTGGCGAACAAGCGGGCCGGTGGTATACGGCAGGTCGTAGCTGGCACATAACGCCCGAACCCGTTGGGCGATCTCCGCGTAACGGTTGCTCGGCAAATCGGGAAATAGGTGGTGCTCAATCTGATAGCACAGGTTTCCACTCAGGAATGCCAGCACCCAGCCGGCATCGAAGTTCGCGCTGCCCAGCATCTGTCGTAAATACCATTCGGGTTTCGTCTCGCCCTCGAGTACGGCGGGTTCGAACTTCTCCGCGCCGTCCGCAAAGTGTCCGCACGCGATCACCACATTCGCCCATACATTGCGGAGCAGGTTGGCAACCACGTTCGCCTTGAGTGTGCGCTTCCACCGTCGAAGACTGAGAGCCGGAAAGAACACGTAGTCTTTGCCGGCCTGCCGGGCGATCTTGCGGAGCAGCGCGTTAGTAATGGCGGACTTCTGAGCGGCGGTCGTCGCGCGCTCATGTTCCGAGTGCAAACCGTGCGCCGCGATTCCCCATTCGAACATGATGGCCAACGCGATGTTTCGCAAGGGACTAAGCAGGTAACTGCGCTGCCACTTCTGGTCGCGGGTCACCCGCAGGACGCCGAACCCGAGGTCGTCATCCACGCCGACCACGTTGGTGAACACGTGGTGGCGGTAGTTGTGCGAAAACCGCCAATGCGACGAGACACCCGCCATGTCCCATTCCCACGTGCTGGAATGGATTTCCGGATCGTTCATCCAGTCCCATTGTCCGTGGCCGATGTTGTGGCCGAGTTCCATATTCTCGATGCTCTTCGCCACGGCGAGCGCGCCGGTGCCGAGTGCCCAGCCGACCTTGCCACGGGTACCGGCGATAACCAGCCTGGCGGCCACGTCGAGGAAACGCTGAAACACGATGGCGCGCCGGATGTATGTACTGTCCTTTTCGCCGCGGGAGGCCTCGATGTCGCGACGGATCGCATCTAGCTCGATCGCAAAGGCCTCGAGGTCCGCGTCGCTCAGGTGGGCGTATGCCGCAACGTCGGTTATTGCCATCTACGCCTCACGAATGTTCGGGCGAGGTAGCGTCCCGCCCGACCCGCGGCCTGACGGGCGCGGGCGGGATTCGGGGTGGACAGCAGCATGATCATGTCTTTCTTGGTGGCTTCTTTGATGGCACTGTTTCGGTTGACCCGGCGCTGCGCACCTGCGCGAGCACGCCGCCGGATCGGCCAAGTTGGGCGGCCAGGCCACTGAACACAACCTCGAGTCCGTGGTCGAGTCCGGTGAGCCCCTGATAAACGGCCCAAGTCGGCATGAGTTCAATCAACCGGAGGAATTCGCCATCCCCCCGTCGATACAAGCCTAGACGCAGGATGCCGCCGGTCCGCCAAGGCGTTCGACGACGTCCTGCAGCCCAGTGAACCCAGCATTATTATCTTCGCAGTGTAAGCCCATAGCGGTGCCAGCGGGAACCGCGCAACGGTGAACAGTGGCGCACGGGAGGTTAGACTCCATGGCGGTATGCCAGGACGTCTGGCCGGCGGTGTTCTCGACCGATGTTCTGGACCGGCGGAAGGGCTCGGGCGGGTGAGCGATCTCTGGGTGCCTCCCATCGAGGAAACGATCGCCGCCGCGCCCGATGATCGCTGGCCGCGCCCATGAGCGACGCTTCCCATTACGCGCTGATCATCTTGTTCGCCAGCGCCGTCGGATTGGTCGCGGTGCTGGCGAACCGTCTCACCGAGCGGGTGAAGGTGCCCGTGGCCCTGCTCGTACTGGTCGGGGCCGCCGTGGCGGTGAATGCGCTACCCGCGCTGCATCCGCCGTCCGAGCAGACCGTGGAGCGGATCCTCACCGTCGCGCTGGTGTTGGTGCTATTCGACGGCGGCATGCACATCGGCTTGTCGCGCTTCCGCGAGGCTATTTTTCCGATCCTGTCGGTCGGCGTCTTGGGGACCTTCCTCACCACCGCGGGCGCCGCGCTCCTGTTGCACTTCGTGTGTGGGATCAGCTGGTACCTCGCGGTGCTGGTTGCCACGGCGGTTGCCCCGACCGATCCGGCCCTGGTTTTCTCAGTCCTGGGCAAACGTCAGATCGCCGGGCGCAGCAGCACCATCTTGGAGGGCGAGTCCGGCGCCAACGATCCGGTCGGCATCTCCCTGATGGCCAGCCTGATCGCGGCGGGCGGCCTCAGCGCGGCCGGCTTCGCCAGCGTCGGAACCCAATTCGTTCTGCAAATGGTGATCGGTGCGGTCGTCGGTGTCATTGGCGGTCGCGCCCTGATCGTGTTCATCCGACGCGTGACGTTGCCCAGCGAGGGTCTCTACCCGCTACGAACGTTGGCCAGCAGCCTGACGCTCTATGGCATCGCCACGCTTGCGCACGGCTCGGGATTCCTGGCCGTGTTCGTCGCCGGCATCATGATCGGTAACGCCCGCGGTCCCTACCAGCCAGAAGTCAAGCGATTCCACGCCGCTTTGGCCGGGTTGGCCGAAATCGTCGCGTTCGCGGTTCTCGGACTGACCGTCGACCTGCACACCATCGCCAAGCCCGATGTGTGGATTCCCGGGATCGCGCTCGGCGCTGCACTGACGGTGTTGATCCGGCCGTTGGCGGTGGGTATCTGCTTGCTCCCCGTGCAGTTGCAACGAAACGAGCGCGCCTTCGTTCTCGTCGCCGGCCTCAAAGGTGCGGTGCCGATCCTGCTCGGCGAGTTCTTGCGGGCTGCGCACGTCCCCGACGCCGAGCGCCTCTACGGCATCGTGGTCGTCGTCGTCGCGTTTTCAGTGCTGGTGCAGGGCAGCTCCGTGCCCAGCATCGCAAAACTGTTACGCCTGCCCATGCGCACCGTTGAGCCCGAGCCCTGGGCGATCGCCGTCAGACTGCAGGACGAACCGCACGGGGTGCATCGAATGACCGTCGCCGCCGGCTCCAAAGCCGAGGGGACCACCATCGAGGACCTCGGTGACCAAACCGGCGACATCTGGGTAAGCATCGTTGTCCGCACCAGCGGCCTGGTGCCGGTGCAGGCCGAGACCGAACTCGAGGCCGGCGACGAGGTGGTCATCCTGGCCGATCCGGAACTCCATGACACCCTTGCCTCGCTATTCGACTCTTCGTGATCCGGTCCCCCACGCTTGATGCGATTGGCCCCGTAGCGCACGATGACCGAATGGTTGCGACCGACTTGACCAAATCTGAAATCCGCGGGGCGCAGGCACCGTGACCGAATCCGGCGCCACCCGCGTCGCCGTCTACCTCGACTTCGACAACATCGTCATCTCGCGGTATGACCAGGTGCACGGCCGCAACTCGTTCCACAAAGACAAGACGAAGGGGCTGGATAAGGACCGGCTGGGCTTGGCGATGGTCGATGTCGGCGCCATCATCGACTTCGCGTCGTCCTTCGGCACACTCGTACTCACCCGTGCCTACGCGGACTGGTCTGCCGACGTCAACGCCGCCTACCACGGTCAGCTCGTCGGCCGCGCGGTCGATCTCGTTCAACTGTTTCCAGCCGCCGCG
>Ga0302319_10014622_pt1 | contig 14602 bp, 11 predicted proteins | sample Bog_T0_2_FD_203319 | JGI IMG/M metagenome (GOLD analysis project Ga0302319, IMG submission 203319) | Peat permafrost microbial communities from Stordalen Mire near Abisko, Sweden - Bog_T0_2 | ecosystem: Environmental > Terrestrial > Soil > Wetlands > Peat | place: Sweden: Abisko, Stordalen Mire... | reverse complement strand
CGACCGTCCTTGACCTCGAAAACTGGTCAAAGATATACGAAGCCCTCATCAGTCACCGAAGCCCGGACGGTACAAGCGTTGGAGTACTTGAGGTCAAGGGCACCCCTCAGAGGGCAAAATAATGGCTGGTATTCGAACGTTTCGGGCGGCCGCTTTTGTGCTGGCATCGGGCTTGACGCTCCTGTTCCTGACCTCCGTTCTGGGCCAGAATGAATCTCCGGACACAACCAGAATTCTGGACAGGATTGAATCGAGTCGCGCAAAGCTAACGCCGGCCGATGTTCAGGCAGCACACAAGCTGAACCTGGAAGGCGATAAAGCCTATCGTCAGGGCAAATTCAAGGCTGCCTTCACTGCCTACTCAAATTCCTACCCCAATGCGCCAAACGCCTATGCGTACATCATGGCCGGCGATTCGCACTGGCGGGCAGTAGCGCAGGAACAAACGTCAAAACCAGGCACATCTGCGGCGAAAAGCGGTACTTGCCAATTAGACAATCAGCACTTTACTCACGATCTGTCTATGGATGTTGCACAAAACCAGGCCGTAGGACTTGCCCTCGCGACTCGCGACAATGATCGCAAACAAATCAGCTCTAAGTTCTTTAGGCGTGCACGCGAATCGACTGCATGTCTCAATGAAATGGCAGAACACTATCAAGTGGAACCCAAATCCGCTTGCGTTGACTTGGATCGTCTTCGTCGGTGTCTGGGAGCGCCCTTGATCAAATGAACCAAGTCAATAGAAGCAATTGGCCGCTGTCTCGCAGCAATTGGAGCGGCATGCCGTCAATCGTGGCGATGGCGGAAAGGATTCCCACCGCCAGTTGGATCAGGCTTCATTTTGTTGATCGCAACCTGCCCATGCGTCGGATCCTTGTGGAAGTAATGACGGCATATATCCGGCCAGAACTCCTGGAACATCGATCCGGCGCCGCCTCTCAGCAGAACCGTCAGACCGCCAGTAATCGTGCTGTCAAATCCGCGCTCATTTTTGGGCAAATACAAATTTGAGATCCCGCCTGAAATGAAATTGCCAAGAATGTTGGAATAGTTCGGCTCCCATTTCCCGCTGCGATCGCTCCTTGCTATGACGTTCGTTCCCAAGGCATGTCACAACCCTCGGATTCGACTCCCCTGGAGTCGCACATGTTCACCAAAGCACGTGCAGACGACATAGTTGAACTGCTTGTGGCAATGGCTCACTATCACAGAACAGCTCAACCTCTGGGTCTTGACCATAAGGTCGACTTTGGCCGCCCCTGGCTCCCAAATTCAGCCTGCGATTTTGGATTAATATCGCCGCCATATTTGGACAGACCCAAACTTGAGTGGATAAATTTGGGAGTTAAACAGGTGCGATTTTTGTGGGTGATACCGATCAGCGGTTCTGAACGAGATTTTTGTAAGAGAGAAGGAGCAAGCGCCTTAGAGGCGCGGTTCGAAGAGGCACAATTAGACTACGCGAATCCGTTGCGTCAAACCGTAGCCTAAGGTTTGGCGCCATCCGCCATGTGGGCTGCCATCTTCCGTTGCTTCCGCCGCTGGAGATAATGGATGAAATCCGGCCAGAACTCCTCGAGCATTGATCCAATTCCGCCTTCGGCCGTCACCACGAACGCACCCTCAAACGTGCTCCCTACGCCGCGCTCGTTCGAAGGCAGATAAAGATTCGAAATGCCTCCGCTGATCACGTTCCCTACCAGGTTCGAGTAGTTCGGCTCCCACTTCCCCGTTCCGTCGTGCTTGGCCCTTACGTTCGTCGACAAAGCGTAAAGTATGCGGTGCATCGGCGTTCCATGTCCCAATCGAAAGTACCGCGGGTCCTGATGCCAGAGCGAGGGCAGCACCGCATTGCCCCAGAAAGCTCCATCGAACGTATCCGCATAATTCTGACCGAATCGCTTGCCATATCCGCCAATTCCGCCCCCGTATGCAGGATGCGAACCCTCCGCCTGCCCGATCAACGCCACAAACATCGAGAATCCAATCGTCGCCGGATCCTTTTCAGTAGAGAACATCAACCGGAACTTCTGTCCCGCCGTAAGGGGAACAGCGTCATCAATATAGCTGGCATTGAAGTTGGGTAAAATGCCGATTCGCTGTGTTTTCTCCTGCTTCAGTTGCTCTTCCGCAATCTCGCGCTTTGTCTTCTGAGCGGATGTTTCGGTTCCCGCTGGGGCCTGAGTGCCAGAAGAGGAAGCGGATGAAGCGCTGCCAGTACCCGACTCCGCCCGGCTGGGAGCAGCAGGAGAATCCGGCTTCTGCGACGGTTCCTGGGGCGTACCCGTGGCGGCAGGCTGCTGCGGTAAAGGAGCATCGGGCAACTCCCGCGTCGCTATTCCCCATTCTTCCTGCGATACGGAAACATCCACAGACCCCGCCGATTGGGCCCGGATCACTGTACAAGGACAGAGAAGTGCTGCTCCTGCCAGCAGGCAGACAGTGAAACGGGGAAATCGAGAAATCATTCGGGTACAGGTCTCCAGGGCATTCCAAGTCAAGCTGCGATCAGAATGCCTTCATGCGCAGGAACAGGAACTCTCTTTTCAGGTTAAATGATCCGACCTGCCGGGTCGGAGGCCAGCCTGAAAAGTAAAGCTCAAACCCCGACGCGAACCGCACCATACCGCGAATTTCGTGCTCCTGCACGTTAGACGGCGGTTTATGGCTGTCGGATGATCTAAATCCGCTCCAGACCTTCCATTCCCAAAGCTGCTCACCCCATCAGCCTACTTCTGGACTGCCCCGGGCAATGCCGCCCGCGACTTGATCTCGCCCAGAAGCAGCTCCACCTGCTCGTGCTCCTCAAGATTCTGAAACTTCTCCTCCAACGTCTCCGGCGCAAGAATCTCACCCGCTGCCGCATTCTCCGCAGCATGTTGCCTAACCCGGCTCTTCATCCGGCCCAGCGCCGCATCCTGCGTCACTCCGACGGTCTGCCGTGCCTGCGTCGCCCTGCCAACCACCTTCGTCCGGCGATGCTCCGCCATCAGAATCTCGCACTGCGCCCGCGTCTCATTCAGCTTCTGGTCCAGCTTGCGCAGCGTCTGGCGAAGCGTGTCCGCCTCCAGCTTCTGGTCCTCGGCCTGGGCGGCAAATCCCTTCGCCAACCGCTCCACGCTCAGCGACCGTTCCAGCGCGCCGCGCGCCAGCTCATCATGCCCCTTCGAAACCGCGAGCTCCGCCTTGCGCCTCCACTCGGCGACCTCCTGCTCGTGCTCCGTTCGCTTCCGCTCCAGCAAATGCTGATCGGCAATCGCAATGGCAACCTGCGTCTTCACCTGCATCAGTTGGTTCTCCATATCCAATACCAGCTGCTTCAGCAGCCTCTCCGGATCCTCGGCCTTCTCGATCAGGTCGTTGAGATTCGCTCGTAACAGCGTGCTTACTCTCTCCAGCAGTGCCATGGTCTTCTCCTTTTCGTATGGCTGCCAGCCACCAGCTTCTAGCTGCTAGCAAATGTCTGGCATGTTCTCTTCGTCCCTGATCTGTCACCAGACCCAAAGCTGATTCGCTCCCAGCCTCCAACCCAAAAAGCTAGGGGCTAGAGGCTAGGAGCTTTCAGCTATTCCTTCTCTTCCGGCTTCGTCCGAATCGCCTGCACATTGGCCATCAAACTCTTGATGTCCATGCCGCTCAGTGCCTCAAAAATCGCCGGTACCTGCGCCGCAATCTTCGTCATGTCGCCGGTGATCTTGTTCACCCCGGCCGAGCCATCGTTACCCGTCGAAATGACGGTGATCTTGTCCACCTTCGACAACGGCTCGCTCATCGCCCGCACCACATCGGCCATATTCGTCAGCAGCTTGTCCACTACCGCAGCCTGGTTCCAGCCCTGGTACGCTTCCGCCTTCAGATTCATGGCTTTCGCTTCCGCCTCACCCTTCTGGAAGATGATCGAAGCCTCCGCCTCACCCTGCACCCGAATCGAAGAACCGCGGCCCTCAGCCTCAGTCGTCAGTCTGGCCTTCTCCGCCGTTGCCAGCGTTTCAATCCGCTGACGTTCCACTTCTGCCGGCTTGAGAACCGTCGCAATCAGTTCCTTCTCGCGACGCAGAATCTCAGCCTCCTGCACCTTTACCTGGGCTTCCTTCTCCGTCTGCTCGATCTTCACCTGCTCGGCAATCACCTGCTGCTGCATGATGTTGGTCTGAATCTCATACGCCTTGTCCGCCGTCGCCTGCTGCCTGCGGCTCTGCTCGGCATACTGCGATTTCTTGATGTCCATATCGCGCTGCGCCTCAGCCTGCCGCGCCTGCGAAGCAGTCTGCGCAATCACCCGCTCCTGATCGGCCAGCGCCGTCGCCACCGCTGACTCTCGCGCCGCCACCGCCCGCTGAATCGCCGTATCGCGCTCCGCCGTAGCCGTCGCAATATCCGCATCGCGCTTGATCCGCGCCACATCCGGCTTGCCCATATTGGCGATGTAGTCGTTCTTGTCGCGCACTTCCTTGATGGTGAACGACACCACATCCAGGCCCATCTTGCTCATATCTCCGGCGCAGGTGTTGCGCATGCGCTCGCCCACCATCTCCGGTTCCTTCACAATCTGTTCCACCGTCAACTGGCCGATAATCCCGCGCAGATGGCCCTCCATCACCAGCCTTATCAACCCCTCGCGCTGCTGCGGATTCTTGCTCAAAAACTGTTCCGCCGCCGTCAAAATCGAGGGCTGATCGCTGCGAACTTTAATCTGCGCCACCGCCTCCACCGTCACCGCAACGCCCTGGTTCGTGTACAAATCCTGCTGCGGAGCCACATCAAAGCTCATCAGTTCCAGCGAAAGCTCCCTGCAGTTCTCCACCATCGGGAAGACCACCGTGCCATGCCCCGTAATCACTCGCGGACCGCGAAATCCATACACGATCAGCGCTTCGTTAGGGCCGGCCTTGCGGTACATCTTCACGATGATGCCCATCAAAAACACCAGCACCAGGACACATATTCCTACAATCAACACAATTTGGTTCGCGTTTGCCATTGCATTCCCGGTCCTTTCAACCGGGAGGTTTCCATCATTTGGGTTAAACAGCGTTACTGGCTTACTGCATCATCGAACAAGCATCAACTCAATCAACTCTGGGTGCGGAATAACAAATCTGGGTGCCCCATCCTTGACGCGTCTTGTGCGGCAAGGGTGGGATGTCACCTACCCTCGAACCTCCGGCAAATCCTCCCACCGCCGGACATAAGCAATCCCCTTCTCATACCGCACCACAAACACTTCCTCCCCTTTAGGAATCTCTTCCCCAAGGTCCGCGCGTGCGGGAACGGATCGCCGCGCGCCAAGCTGCTCATACAACACTTCCCCCGTCCCATTCGCCCGGATCGGAGCACTCACATGCCCGATCACTCCTGTCACGGCCGTCTCCTCCGCCGTCAATTCGCGCTCATGCGGCAACATCACCTTGGTCAGAAACGCAAAGATCAGCGCCCCGCCCACCAGCCCGCACAAAGCCGCCATCACGAACACAATCCCCGCAACGAAGCTGCCATAGCGCGTCAGCAGGTACCCCGCCGCGCCAAACCAGCAAAGGAAGACCATGATCGAGAAAGCATTCCACCACGGAACGGCATTCGAACCCGAACCACGTCCCGAACCGCCACCCGCCGCGTGATGCACAACGCCACTCGGCACATGCGTCCCATGCGGCAGATGAATATGCCAGTGAATATGCCCCATCCCGCCAATCAGCGAAACCACGCTCAACAGCAGCCCCGCCACAAAGCACGCGAAGTAAAACCCCTCCCAGAAACTCATTCCCGCACCCACCATCGCAATTGCGGTCACCCCCGCCATCGGAAGAATCGCAATCATCGCTCTACCACCTTTCTCCTTTTCCCCACTGACTTTGCGCTCTCAGGCGCGTCAGCTTTCTCCGGATCAGCGCTTTCGTTCAGCACTCCCGGCCTCAACACTTCCAGCAACCTCGGCATCAACCCCGGAGTCTCCAAAATCGCCTCCAGCAACAGCAGGCAATCCCGCGACTGATCATGCCGAGCCAGCGTCAGCAAGGCATGCTTCAACTCCGCGTCCTGGCGAAACTTCTCGGCCCCTGAAACCAGCCAGAGATCCAGCTTGTCTTCCAGACCGCGAATATCGCTCTGCAGCTCCGGGTGATACCCCTCGGGATCGTCCACCAGGTATCCCGGATGCACCTTGAAGAAACTCGCCATCGTCTGCCGCGTCGTATTCGTCAGGTGCGGACGCGCCCCGCTCTCAATCTGCGAAAGATAGCTCTGGCTCAGCTTGCCGCCAGTTTCGGCCTCGATCAGCCTCACCATCTCCTGCTGATTGATCGCCCGGCCCATCCCGCGCAAACTGCCTTCCACCTCGCGCAGATACCGGATTTTCTCCCCAAGTTTCATCCCCGAAACCGCCCCCAATTTCAGAACCGCGAAACTACATATCGCAATTCGCAATCAAATGTATCGCTGATTGCAATATTCGTCAACAGAAATCGGAAGGCCCGAATCCAGCACGTGCTTTTGTTTTTCTGTCTGTCATTCCCGAAGGGAATCTGCTTGAATCCAATTCCGATTTCTGCCTCTGGCCCATCCATTCTCGATCGCTCCCATTTTCGGAGGGAGCAGGGGCCTTCAGGCCCCTGAAAATCCAGCCACAAACGAAAATGGGCTTCAGCCCCGGGCCCTCCCTGCAAACCCCCATAGGCAAGAATGCGAGAAAACGACAGCTCGCGAAAGGCCAGCCTGCGCCTCGAATCGGCCCCAATTTTCAGCCCGAAACGCGTACATCAGTTTTTATCTGCAACGCCCGAAAATGATCGAGAAGCTCACTTGGCCTTAGTCACTTGAATCATTCGAATATGAAAGTTGTTATTCTGTGAAACGTATACTATGCCATCTACTATCAAACTCTTCCTTCCAAACGGTGACGCGAGAAGTCTGCGCACTGCCGTCATAACAAATTGGAGCGGGAAGGCCATCGCCGCCCCACGCACCGAACTAGAAGAGCTCCTAAAAAGGGAAGAACTCGACCGGGCGGGTGTCTATATACTCACGGGCACTGATCCAAAGACGAACGCGCCACACGCCTACATCGGCGAGGCGGAAGTCCTTCGCGACCGCCTCAAGCAACATAGGTCGAAGGAGTTCTGGGTGTCTGCTGTGGTCTTCACAAGTATCGATGAGAACCTGACCAAAGCTCACGTAAGGTACCTTGAGCAATTACTTCTCACCGAAGCTAGCAAGACTGGGAGATTCACACTCGACCAAAACCAATCCGGGGGTGCGAGACTTCCTGAGTCGGACCGACATGACATGGATGTCTTCCTGGCACACATCAGGCAATTGCTACCCGTCCTCGGCTCCGACATTCTGGTGCCGATATCTGAATCTTCAGCGAAGAGCCAGCCCGGCGGGACACTCTACTGCCGAAATAAGGGTGCCGAGGCCCGAGGCCAGCGGACGGCAACCGGCTTTGTCGTATTCCGTGACTCAACTGCTGTGACTAAGGAACGTCCGGCAACAGAGAGTCATCCCACAGTGTTGTCAAGGCGGAAAGAACTTATCAAAGATGAAACATTGATTGATAAAGATGGATATCTGGTTTTCACGAAGGACGTCGAGTTCTCGAGCCCATCTGCGGCAGCTGCCGTTATACACGGCGGAAGCGCAAACGGACTTATTGCATGGAAGACAGAAGACGGCAAAACCCTCAAACAGATTGACGAACGTGCTTAACAGGTTGCCTAGCGTTGGCCCTGGCCGCTAACGCTAGAAGAGTCATGTTTCTCGGCACTTTCGCCCCATCAAGCCCCATCAAAACCCATCCCCAAAACCCATCAAATCCAATTGACATTCGCTGAGCCCACCAAGTAGCGTCCTCCCGGCACAAGAAACACAATTTTGGAGGAACGAAAAGTCATGACATCCATGTCACGCCGGGAACTTCTCGGACTTGGACTCGGAGCAGCGGCAGTCGCAGGAATCTCACCGCTCGCCTTTACCCGGTCCGCGCTAGCCGAGAGCCCATCATCGGCCGCGAAACCGGAAGACGCAGAAGGCCGCCGCGCTTCCATCGAAAAAGCCTTCACCTTCCAGAACTTCATGATGGACGCCTACGCCACCGGCGACACCATCCGCCTCATCGAGAGCTACAGCGATCAGGGAGGCCTCGAGTCCACCGCCTTCACCTATGACAACGCCGTCTCCATCCTCGCCTACCTCGCCAGCGGACGCAAGGAAGACCTCTTCCGGGCCGAGATCCTCGGCAACGGACTCATCTACGCCCAGGCCACCAACTTCCCGTTCAATGACGGTCGCTTCGCGCAGGCCTACTTCGTCAACGCAGAAGCAACCGATGGCAGCGGCGCCTACATCACGCCCGCGGCCTACCCGTTCTACTTCTACACCAGTGCCGTCGGCGATCAGGCATGGGCAGGCATGGCCCTCGCACAGCTCTTCCGACGCACCCAAAACAAGAAGTATCTGACCGCCGCGCTCTCCGTCGCCAACTGGATCGTCACCAACACCTACAACACCCTCGGCGCAGGCGGCTACTCCTTCGGCACCAACATCAACCAGTACAACGAGTCGGTGCCCTCGCCTAACGGCAAGTCCACCGAGCACAACATCGACACCTTCGCGTTCTTCACCATGCTCGAGCAACTCACCTACCACGGTAAAGCCGCCAACGGATCCTCCTGGCAGAGCCTCGCCGAACATGCGTTGAACTTCATCTTCGCCATGTACAACAGCACCGACGGCTACTTCTTCACCGGCACGCTGGGCGATCAGATCTCCATCAACTACTACCCAGTCCCAGAGGACGTTCAGACCTGGTCCTATCTCGCCCTGCGCGATAACAAGTACAAGCAGACCATCGACTGGGCGCTCGCCAACCTCAAGACCACAGACACCGCCGGATCCACCGACAGTAGCCTGACCGGAACCGAAACATTCACCGGCCTCGCCTACGACTCAGCCAGCCTCAACACCACAGCCTATGATCCAAATGCTGTCTGGCTCGAAGGCACCTCGCACACCATCGCCGCACTGACTGCGCGAGCCATCTATGGCGGAGGCGGCCTCAGCAAGCGCATTGAAGATCTGAAGGCAGCCATCGCCCTCGGAAAGACCCTGGAAACCGCGCAGTCCGAGCTGGGCGTTGGCCAAACCATCAACGGCCAGCCAATCGCAGCAGGCAACGGCTTGATAGCCTCCACCAGCCCGATGGACACAGGCTTCGGATACGGCTACTTCCCCAACCTGCACATCGGCGCAACCGGCTGGTACCTCATCGCCGCGCAGGGCGCCAACCCGTTCCAGCTGGTCGAAGACAGCTTCCTGTAAATCAATTCAGGAAGCGCAAACAAGAAAGCGGATGCTCTCGAAAGGGATCATCCGCATTCATATTTTGCCCAGCTTTCCTTTTTACAAATGCGAAGCCCCTCACGCAAAAAAAACGGCGCGAGTTTGCGTGTTATTACCATCCAATTTGGCATACTGGTTATAGAAGCCTTTTCGCTTGTTAACAAGAAGATAAACAGTAGTTAACTAGAAAATAAATACCCCCCTCCCCCCTCTTGCACTTTGAACCCGCAGCTCAGGCCACAGCGAAATCAATAAAACCGCGATCGGGATTCGTCCCGACCAGCTTCACCGTAACGCGATCGCCCACATCGAGCCCCTTGCCGCCGCGAACGACCATGCCCTCAACATGCGGCTCAAGCGCCCGAACAAACGTCCCATGCTGATTCACGCCGGTCACGATACCGGCAAAGCTCTGCCCGATCCTCGGATGCAGAACAACAGCAGCAATGCGCTTCTGCATCTCGCGCTCAACATGCCGCGCGGCATCTTCCATCAACGTGCATCGCGCCGCAATCTGGCCAAGATCGTCGGCTGAATACGGCGAGTTCGCCCCGGCCTTCACAGCCTTCAACAGCCGCTGCGTCACCACATCCGGAAAGCGGCGGTTCGGAGCAGTCGAGTGGGTGTAATCCTGCGCCGCCAGCCCGAAATGCCCGGGAGATTCTTCGCCCGGTTTTACCATCACATATTCCCCCGGCCCCATCAGTTTGATCACAGCCAGCGATAGATCCGGAAAATGAATCGGATCAGTCGCCCGCTGATGCAGCAGAAAATCATTCAGCGCCTTCGAATCCGGCTCAGCAGAGAGGGTCGTGCCAAGCGCACTCGCCATCTCGACAATGCGATCCCATCTCTTCGGCACCCGAACCACACGCCGAATCGAAGCCACCTTCGCCGCCTCGAGAAAACGAGCCATTACGCCATTCGCAGCAACCATGAACTCTTCAATCAGCGATGTAGCTCGATTCTTCTTCTGCCGCACCAGATCGACAGCCTCGCCAGCCAGCATCAAAGGCCGCGTCTCAATCGTCTCCAGATCCAGCGCACCATGCTGGAATCGTGCACCAACCATGCGCTGCGCAGCCTTGTCCTGAATCTTCAGCTGACTTTGCAGCTCTGGCGAAGCAGCAACTTTGACAGGCGCGGCGGCCGTTCCTTCAAGCCACACCCCAACCGCATCATAAGCAAGCTGCGCCTGATTCCGCACCATCGCTCGATAGATTTGCCCGTCACTCACCAATCCATCAGCATCGACACAGAACTCCGTCACAACGGCGGAGCGCTCCTCATGCTCATTGAGCGAAGTCAACCCTTCCGAAAGCTCAACAGGCAGCATCGGAAAGGTCCTGACTCCCGTATAAACCGAAGTCGTCTCCGAAGCCGCATGCGCATCGAGCGGCGTGCCGTGCTGAACAGTTCCATCCACATCTGCAACACCGACGAGGACGCGAATTCTGCCATCGGCAAGCTCTTCGGCATATTCAATCTGGTCGAGATCCCCGGATGTATCGTTGTCGATCGACGACCAAAGCAGTTCACGCAGGTCTTTAATCTCTGATTGTCCATGGTTCGCATGAGATGACTTGCCAAAAATCTCTGCGAGTTGCTTCTGTGCATCCCCGGAGAACTCCGGCTGAAAGCCATGCTCCTGCATCGAGGCGAATGCCGCTGCGACGAGATTGTAGTGAACGGAAGAAGCCACTCGGAAGCCTCGATCTCGATTACGGCGTCACATTCACAGTGATGTAAGCATAGTGACTGACCGTTACCGCGTTTACGTCAGCCGCAGCGGTAATCTTCAGCGTATGCACTCCCAGAGGCGTCCCGGAGTTGCCCGCAAGAGTCACAGAGTTGTTGCAACCAAGCCCCGCGCTTGCCAGACCAGCCATTAGAAGAGCAAGCACCATCAGCTTGCCGCCCTTTCGCCGAACCCAGCCCGCACGCTTGCCGATTGGTGACAACAATAGCCCTGCAAAGGCCAGCGCTACTCCGCCGCCCGCAGCAGGCCAGATCGGCGGCCGATTGCCATGATGAGTCCTGTTCTTCGGACCGATCTGGGGACCACTGTTCAGGCTGCCCTGGGTGATATTCCCAGCGGTCGTAACGATTGTGAGCGTGGTCTGGCCCGTGCCGTCAATGATCGTTGGGTCGAAGGTACAGACGATGGGCCCCAGTTGTGGAGGATTCTGTTCCGCACAGACGATCTGTATCGGCCCTGAAAGACCACCCAGCGACGCCACATTGCAGGTAACAGTTCCAGTCTGTCCCTGGACCACTGTCACATTGGTCACGGCGCAGGAAACCGTGAAATCCTCGATGGCCAGATTCAGCGAATTGGAGATGGCAGGGCCGTATGTCGTATCACCTGCATACTGCGCGGTAATCACATAAGCGCCTGCGGGGAGCGATGGCACAAAGACCGTTGCAACTCCCGTGTCGCCAAGTCCTGGCGAAAGCGAGGCTTCGCCAATCAGGGTCGTGCCCGCATAAAAGTAGACATTCCCGGTCGGATGCTGTTCGGCAGTTATGATGGGGAAATTTACCGGTGTCACCGTTGCCGTCAGAGACACCGACTGTCCAGGAGCCAGAACAGAGTTGCTCGCCGTCAGCGTCACTGTATCCGGCAGTAGAATCGGTTGAAGCAGCAGCGGACTGGAAACGCTCGCGCTCCAGTTCGTATCCCCGGAATAGACTGCGGTGATCGTATGCGCCGATGTTGTCGACAGCAGAATCCCGGTCAGAATGGCGGTGTTGCTGGTAACCGGGGATGTACCGAGAAGCGTGGTACCTCCATCGTAGAAGGAGACTGTTCCGGTAATTGAGTAAGTCGTAGTCGTGGTTGTCGCCGGAGCAATGGTCGCTGTAAAGGTTTCGGGAACACCCGCAGTCAGTGTGCTGGGAGTAGCCGAAATCGCAGTGACAGTTGCTCCTTTGGCGACCGTGATGGTCACCGACGGAGAAGTCGAGTTGTTGTAATTGGCGTCGCCCGAGTAGACTCCCTGCACCGTGTGCGAACCAGCCAGAGGTACAACAACACTTACGCTGCCGCTGGTCGTTGTTCCAGTCGTCGCTAACTTGGCATTGCCCTGTGGAAGTCCGTCGAGGTTGACTGTAAGCGTGCCCGTCGGAGCCGAACTGCCGGGGTTCGTCGCCGTGACAGTCCCGGTCACCGTAATCGTACTGCCGCCAGTCGGAGCTGTCGTTGACGGCACGACGGTCAGCGAAGTTGGACTTGGCTGAATGTTGATGGTGACCGGCTGAGAGTCAGCGGCTTCATAGATGCTGTCACCGCTGTATTCAGCGGCAATGTTGTGTCCACCGACAGTAAATTCACCTGTCTCCGAGTAAGATGCATTACCCGACGCGTCCAGCGTTGCCGGCGTACCAGTGTTCGCCCCTACTGTCTCATCGTAGAACTGCACCGTACCGGTAGGTATAGTTCCGCCAGAGCCGGAGAGAACCTTGGCCGAGAGAACAATGGTCGCAGATGGGTTGTAGGTGACGCCGCCAGCAGTTGTCATCTCGACGGTTACAGCCGCAGTGCCCGTGGCATAAGGGACCGTCCATGCATCAACCAGCGCTTGCGCATTGACCGACCCGAGTCCTGACGCGAGATCATAGCCAGCCTCAGAGTCGAACCCGATCGAGTATGTTCCGTCTCCGTTGTCCATGCAACCCGAACTTCCCGGCAGGCAATGCAGTTTGGCTCCGCCTGAAGTCACATCGATGAAAGCTTGCGTTTGATGCCCAGATTTAGAGTCGGCCACTGCTGACTGACCAATTCGCGAAACCGCGTAAAGATTTGGCGCAAGATTTCCCTGAGGACCGTATTTCTGAGCCAGTAACGCAGCAATTCCTGAGAAAACAGCGGCCGATGCGGCGCTTCCTCCCGCGCTCACGAGGCGGCAGTCATTACCTGAGTTACTGGAATCTCCCTCAAAACAAAACGCAAGGCCACCAATTCCCTTCTGTCCATTACCATTTGCTGCGGCTGTAGTGAGACTCAGATCAGGAAGATAGCGATGATGGACTGCAGGAGCGTTCGCAGAACCGGCGGAAATGGGATCGCGGGCGGGGAGTCCGGTTGCAGCCTGCCAACGCGGGTTGAGATAAATTGAGCTAAATCCGCCACCTGTGGCGTAAGACGCGTCGGCCGGACTGGAAGGTTGCCAACCCGTCAATCTTGAGCCATCAGGGGTGAAGGCGACAGCGCCGATCGCGGTATTCCATGGCGTGGACGCCATCGCATTCACACCGAGTCCCATCGCAACCAGTCCGGTATCCAACGGAGAATGACAGGCTGCAGCTCCGCTGTCTCCCGAGGCTGCGACGATCGCGATTCCTTCAGCCGAGGCCTGCGCATAGATTGCCGCGTAGAACGCCTGGTGGGCAGCAGACATGTTGTTTTCACAGGCTGAATAGCCAAGGCTCACGGTATGGGCAAGTGCGCCATCAACGGTCGCAGCGAGCGCCAGATCGATGCCATCTGTGGCATTGGTCGATGCAGCCGATACCAGCATGATCCTGGCTTCGGGTGCGGACACTCCTGCCCATGACGCGGCCAGTACGGTCGCCGATTCATCGCTCGTTCGACCAGGATCAGCTCCAGTCTGCGCTACATCCAGTGTCGTCTGCGGCAAGCCAAAGGTTTTCCGAAAGGTCGAAAAATCTTCCTGCCGAATGCTGGTTCGGGCAGGGATTGCGATGGTTTGCCCAGCGCCTGTCAAACCACTGGCCTGAAGCAGCGACAAACTTAGAAAGTTGGTGGCCAGAGCCGGAGTGAGCGTCTGTGCTTGACTGAGAGATGTTGCCTTTGAAAGGGCCGCGACACTCTTGGAGATTTCCATTGGAGAGGTTGACGCGGATATTGAGAGGACTCCATCCAACGAAACCAAACCTGCTACGAGCCCTGAAATCGAGGGAGGGAATGTCACTTTGCCCGCGATTTGATATCGCGGTTCGCCCTCGCTGGATGAAGTTGCAGGAATTACGCTTGTTGCGAAGGCTTTTTGTACCTGATCTGTAGTGCCTGAGAATTCGATCCAGCCGCGGCTGGCGGGGAGCGAATCGATCGCAAATCCCTCGGCCTGCATCCATGCAACGACCGATGCGACGTCCCTCGCGCTCAAAGCAAACCTGTCGGCAAACTGCGACGGAGTCAGCCATTTGTGAAAGTTGGGATCGCCAGGAGTTTGCTGGGCGGAAAGAAATGTCGCGAGGTTCTTCTGCTGCGCGGAGCTGGGCTCGAGCAACAACAGCATTC
>Ga0302319_10014621_pt1 | contig 14604 bp, 14 predicted proteins | sample Bog_T0_2_FD_203319 | JGI IMG/M metagenome (GOLD analysis project Ga0302319, IMG submission 203319) | Peat permafrost microbial communities from Stordalen Mire near Abisko, Sweden - Bog_T0_2 | ecosystem: Environmental > Terrestrial > Soil > Wetlands > Peat | place: Sweden: Abisko, Stordalen Mire... | reverse complement strand
ACTTACCTTGGCCTTTAGAAAATTGCCGCTAACCTCGATTATTTGAAATTCTCCCCTTCCGCACAGTTCGAAGACGACGATCAAGAAAAAGGAGTATTTTGGCTCATTCCATCCTTCACGCCCAGTGAAGTGGATCACCCAGATAATTGATAATGCAAAGTGGTCTGAATGAGCAGTGGAAGCTGAAGCGCTGTGTCGAATGACACTGAACTTCTACGTTTCAACCTTTAGGGTGAATCAGGATTAAGCAGTTTTCCGTAGGATGGGACTGAACCGAGTGGATTCTTGGTTGTGCCCTGTAGCTGGTGCGACAATCGATAGTGACGACTTGCGTGTTTCAAGTGGAGTTTCGAGAAGCTTATGGCAGCATTTGGTAGTTTTGCACTCCTGATTGGACTGGCACTGGCAGCGTACAATCTGTTCGCCGGTGGCATCGCACTGCGGCTCCTGGCGGTTGGCGGTGAGGCACGCGTTTCGCCAGAAAGGCTCGCAGAAACAGCTCGGCGCGCAGGCATCGCTGGATTTGCAGCAGTAACCGCAGCCGCATTTGCGCTAAGCTGGTCGGTCTTCCACAACGACTTTTCAATCGAATATATCGTCGAGCACTCAAATATTGCCCTCCCGGCTCCATATAAATTTGCTGCCCTGTGGAGCGGTCAGGAAGGTTCGCTTCTCTTGTGGGCGTGGCTGCTCGCAGCATACGGATTTGTCCTGCGGCTTACCCATAAGTCCGACGTCAAACTGCATGCCTATGCCGGCACCATTCTGGCCGGGGTGCAGGTGTTCTTTCTGCTGCTACTGAACTTTGCAGCTCCGCCTTTTTCGCTGGTACGAGGCGGAATCGCGCCGGCCGATGGGAACGGACTCAACCCACTTTTGCAATACCCCGAGATGGTGATCCATCCCCCAATGCTGTATCTGGGGTATGTAGGCTTTACCGTGCCATTTGCGTTTGCACTTGGCGCGCTTATGATGCGGTACCCGGGTGAAAAATGGATCCACATAACGCGTCGCTGGACGATGTTTACGTGGATGTTTCTGACGATCGGAATCTTTCTCGGGATGCATTGGGCGTATGCAGTGTTGGGCTGGGGTGGGTACTGGGGATGGGATCCGGTTGAAAATGCCTCGCTTATGCCCTGGCTGACGGGCACTGCGTTCTTGCATTCAGTGATGATGCAGGAAAAGCGTGGCATGATGAAGAGCTGGAATGTCTGGCTGATCTTTGCCACCTTCATGTTGTCTATTCTCGGGACGCTTCTTACGCGGGCCGGCCTGGTGAGTTCAGTCCATGCCTTCGCCCAATCTTCGATTGGCAACTGGTTCGTGGGCTTCCTGGTGCTGGTGGCCGCGGTTTGCATCTTTACATACGTTCTGCAGAGGGACCATCTGAAGAGCGAGCATCGGGTGGAATCGCTTGTCAGCCGCGAGTCGAGCTTCTTATTCAATAACCTCGTGTTGCTGGCGGCTTGCTTCACTATTCTTTGGGGCACGCTGTTCCCGGTGCTTTCGGAGTACGTCGAAGGAACTAAGACAACGCTTTCGGGAGCGTATTACAGCCACATTGCGGTGCCAATCGGAGTTTTCCTGCTGCTTCTAACGGGCGTTGGGCCCTTGCTGGCTTGGCGGGCATCATCTTTTAGGAGCCTGAGGCGGAATTTTATCCTGCCCGGGATTGGATTCCTCGCGACGGCGATTGTTCTAATTGCCGTGGGGTTGAAACCGTGGGCCGATGAAGGCGTGTTTTACTCGCTGATGACTTTTTCGCTGGCGGTCGCTGTTGCGACGGCCGTTGCTTCTGAGTTCCTCCGCGGCGCGGCAGTGGTTCATCGGCAAACAGGTAAGGACTATTTCTCGTCTACGGTTTTGTTGATTCGAAGGAGCACCCGTAGATATGGCGGGTATTTAGTGCACTTCGGCGTTGTAATCATATTCATTGGCTTTGCCGGATATGCCTTCAATCGAAGCGCCGAGAAACCGATGGCGACGGGCGACAAGATGGAGATCGGCCCTTATACCCTCGTCAACATGGGCAATACACAAGAGTCGAACCCCAACTACGACACGGAGTTCTCTCTGCTGGATGTTTACCAGAATGGCAAAAAAGTGCTCGATCAGCCCATGGCTCCCGAAAAGCGCGTATATGCCGTGAACGGACAACCGCAAACCATGGTAGCCAATCACTCGACTATGCGGTGGGATTTGTATGTGGTTTACGAGGGCCGGGACTCAACGACCGGACTACCCATCATCAAGGCATTCCTGAATCCCTTAGTCATGTGGATATGGGTTGGATTGGTCGTCGTGGTGTTCGGAACGCTTGTTGCTCTAGTACCGAGTCTGAGCCCCGCTCGGGCAATCGTTGCAGTGCCGGTGCCCAAGTCGGACTCGATGACAGGACAAGCGGCAGCGGTAGGACTGACTGGGGGCGGGGATTGATGGTTCTTATAAGGAATTCTCCGTTTCGATTGTCTGGACTTCCCTGCCGGATTGTCCAGACTCTCCTCATAGCAATCGCGATTTGCTTTTCGGTGGGAGCTACAGATCCGCAGGCTCGTTTTAACGATCTCGGCCATAAGATGATGTGTACCTGCGGATGCGGCCAGGTATTGCTCGAGTGCAATCATGTAGGCTGCCCCGTTTCGGGTGGGATGCGCGATGAACTCAGTAATGGTATTGCCAGCGGTATGAATGACAGCCTCGTCCTCCAGAGTTTTGTGCAACGATACGGAGCTACTGTGCTGGCAGCTCCTACTACCGAGGGATTCGATCTTGTGGCGTGGATTATGCCTTTTGCAGTCTCCGCAACGGCTCTGATCGGAACAATCCTGCTAGTGCGGAACTGGGCGAAGAACCAGCCGAAGCTTGCGTCCGCCAGCTCGTCCCAAAGTCCTGCGCAGATCAAGGCAGAAGAAGAATTGCGCGAGCGAATTCGGCGGGAGACAGGTACGGATTGATGGACCTTGGAGAGGTTTAACTATGTCGAGTACAGCAGGTATTATCTCGGGCTCAGTGCTGGCTCTGGTGCTGTTTTTGTATGCGTTCTGGCCGGAGAAAAATGCAGCCGTTCAGCGAGAGAAGACACGTCTGGATTTTCTTGAGGAATTGAAGGAACAGATTTACGCAAATCTGCGCGACTTGAACTTTGAGTATCAAGCTGGCAAATATCCTCAAGAGGACTACGCTGTCCAGCGTACGATCCTTGAAAAGGAAGCTGCAACAGTTCTTGCGGAGATGGATTCTCTCAGTGGACGTGCGCAGAGTTGATATTCTTTCGATCTCTGCTTGTCCCCAAAAACCTTCGCGCGAAGAGAATCCTTCACTAACTCCTTTGGGAATCGACGCATGACGTCAAGTATTCCGTGCAGCCGTTATTCAGTTGGTTGAAAGATCACGAGGTTTGAAACTTTGATTCGATTTAATTCATCTTTACTGCGAATTGCGGCGCTGGTCCTCTTCGCTGTCAGTTCAATCGCGCAAGCGGGAACCATTAAGGGAACCGTAACCAACAAAACTACAGGCAGGCCCTCGCCCGGGGATAAAGTTTCCTTGCTGAGTCTCTCAGCTGCCCTGGATGAAGTTGGTTCGACAAAAACAGATTCGAGCGGCCAATTTACGCTGACGACACCCTCCGAAGCGCCATATCTGATCAAAGTGGAACATCAAAAAGGTGCGTACTTCAAGAACGTTCCGCCGGGAACGACGCAAGTAGAGATTCCAGTCTATGACGTCGCCACGAAGGTGGATGGTGTGTCAACCGAAGCAGATGTTCTTCGCGTAGAAGCAGACAATGGTCAACTTAAGGTGACTGAGAATTACTTTGTCAAAAATACTTCTTCACCGCCACGGACGCAATCGAGCGAGCATACCTACGAAGTGGTGATTCCGCCCGATGCAACATTGGAAGGCGCTGCAACCACCGGACCGAGCAATATGCCTATTGCGGCAACGCCGGATCCAGTAAGCCCAAAGGGGCATTACGCGTTCTCCTTCCCTATTCGTCCGAACGAAGGTGAAAACGGAACCCGATTTCAATTGACGTACCACCTCTCCTATTCAGGCAGCTACAAGTTCACGCCGCGCCTGATGCAACCGTCTGACAACTTTGCAGTTATTGTGCCCAAGAGTATGAAGTTCGACCCCGGTGCAAACTCCAACTTTGCCACGGTTCCCGATGACGTCAACGCGCAGACGTTTTTGGTGCGAAACGTGAAGCCCGGTCAGGCATTGGAGTTCACTGTTTCCGGCACAGGCGCATTTCCACGGGATACTCAGGCTGGGGCAGGCGCACAGGGTGCAGCCGGACAGGGCGGAGCTCAGGGGGCAGATGACAGCGCCGCGACGAATGGTCCGGGCGGAAAGCCGGGTGGTGGATTGGGCAATCCAATCGATACTCCCGATCCATTGAGCAAGTACAAATACTGGATTCTGGGAGGATTGGCATTGGTGCTGGCGGCTGCGGCTGCCTTCCTGTTATGCAAACCGGAGGGAGTTGCCGTTCCAGCAGAGCCCCAGGTCGCTGCACAAGCTTTGCCGAATGAGCCGCAGATTGCAGCTTTCTCGGCACCTTCAGGTCGAACGAAGAGCCAGCTTCTGCTGGAGGCTTTAAAGGAAGAGTTGTTTGCTATTGAAAGCGAAAAGATCGCAGGCAAGCTCTCTTTAGAAGAGTATTCGGCGGTGAAGTCGGCTCTGGAGATCGTGCTGAGGCGGGCATTGAGCCGGCAGTAAGGCAATTCAGTATCGGCTCTTTCTCGACCTCAATCTTGATAATCAGGATGCAACGATGAAGACGCTCTTTAGGACGCTAATACTTTTGTCGCTGATCATTTGGCTGGGCGCGGAGATATTCTTCCCAGTTGTGGCCGCGCTGACCTTTGGCCATTTGGCACCCGATACCCACGCCGCTGGACAGATCGTAGGCGGACTTCTGCGCGTCTTGCATTGGATGGGATTGGCCTGCGGCATTGTGTTGTTGGCATTGCTAGCGTTAGCCCCCGCCTGGGGAATTTTCCGTTCCCGATCTGTGCTTGCGCCCATGGTTCTGGTACTTCTGATGGTTGGACTGACAGCTTATTCGCAGTTCGCCATTATTCCGGCGATGGAGCGGGACCGGCAGGCGGTAGGGGGAGTCATCGATGCCGTGCCTCAAAGCAATCCGGCTCGGATTGACTTCAATGCCCTGCACAGTCGAAGCACAAACGTCGAGGGCGCTGTGGTATTGCTCGGCATAGCACTGGTAACTTTGATTGCAGCCGCGGAGACTGCTGCACAAAAGCCCATTTAACAATCTGAATTTCTGCAGCGCGAATCTCTCCTATTTGGATTGTCCTGAATCCCGAATCTGGCAATGAACTCCCAAGCGATCCGTAAGCTGGTCCGAATCGGCAAAGCCTTCTTCGATTGGTTTGCGCATTGAATTTGTCCGTGAACGATTTACCTTCATGCGAGACCGGGTCCGGCGGCCGGAAGAGTGTATTCTGACAAATGCTGAAATTATCTCTACTTCTGGGTACCGTTGCGGCGCTGGCGGATATTGCTGGTGGCTTGGTGTTGGTCAAAGCAAAGGGCATTCAACGATACCTTCGTTACTTTGTGGCTCTGGGCGCTGGATTCCTGATGGCGACCTCCGTGCTGGAAATGTTGCCAGAGAGTCTCAAGCTGGACGCGAACCTAGCGCCAGTCCTGGTGATGGCTGGGTATTGCGCACTCCATTTCCTTGAACACACGATCGTCGCGCATTTTCATTTTGGAGAAGAGACGCACCGCGGTGAATTCGTCTCGACGCATACAAGCTATTCCGTTCTCGGCGGCCTTGCGGTGCACGCCGTCTTTGACGGCGTGGCCATCGGTTCGGGCTTTGCAATCAACAGCCTATTGGGTTGGCTGATCTTTCTCGCAATCTTCCTGCATAAGGCTCCCGAGGGATTCACTATGGCTTCCGTCATGCTCGCGAGCGGCAGCAGCCGCGGGACCGCACTTTTCTCCGCTGTGGCTCTGGCAGCCGCAACGCTGGTGGGAGTTCTGGTGATCGGATTGGTTCCAAACCTTGTGCGGTTTGGTCTACCGATATCGGCGGGGGTGGCGCTTTATGTCGCAGCGACCGATCTGGTTCCGGAAGTGAATCGCGAACCAGGCGTGAAGATGGCGCTGGTATTCTTCGCTGGGGTCGCTGGCTTCCTTCTGCTGCGAATGTTGATGCCTGCCATGTAAGCTGCCCAAGTATTGGGATGATTGCGTCTTTCGGGCGGTACACTTAACAAGATGAAATTTGATCTGAGCTTCCCCGCTGCGCTCGGAAAGCATCATCCTCTGCGCAGGCTGGCTATCAAAGATGCATTTGCGCTGGGCACGCTGGTTGCAGTCACCCTTGCACTCTTTGGTATTACAGAACTCTATTACAGTGCCTATTCACGCTATCGCGCGGCCCATGGATTACCGGTCGACAATAGCCCTTTAATCACGCTGCCAGCCGTGAGGCGCCATTCATGAATGTCGCAAAGGAAGATTCTGTGACGCGAGCCCTGGGACAAGTGAATTTTGATAATTCTCAGCCATCGCAGAACATGTTCAAGCATCCCGCAAGCCGCGAAAAGAGACTGTTCCTGGTTTTGCCAATCTTCATCGGCATCCTTTCAGGTCTCCTCGTGGTCTGCTTCCGAATATCGATTGAGTGGCTGCGTCTTGGCCTGTTAGGCAAGGAACTTCGGGCCGGAGACTGGCGACTTATCGCGGTTCCGGCCGGGCTCGGCCTGATGATTGCACTCCTTGTGGAATTCGTCTTCCCGTCTGCGCGTGGCTCGGGAATTAACCAAACAAAGGCAGCAATGTATATCCACGATGGATATATCTCACTGCGAACGATGTTCGGCAAGCTGGTGTGCACAACTCTTTCTCTGGGCGGTGGATTTTCACTTGGTCCGGAAGATCCTTCGCTGCAGATCGGCGCTGCCATCTCCTCGGCGGTCAGTCGGCGATTCCGGCTTTCCTCGGAGAATCTGCGATTGTTCGCCCCGGTGGGTGCGGCTGCGGGATTAGCCGCCGCGTTTAATGCACCTATTACGGCGTTGCTCTTCGTCATCGAAGAAGTCGTAGGCAATTGGAACGCCTCGGTGCTCGGTTCGATTGTGCTTGCGGCAATCTCAGGCGACGCAGTTTCACGCTGGTATTTCGGGGACGCGCCACTTTTTCATGTACCAACTCTGGAAATTCGCGACCCCCGCGAATTGCTCGCCTACGGAGTACTTGGAGTTGTGGGAGGGCTAGCGGCCCTTGTTTTTGCGGCCACGTTGCGGCAAATGCGACCAAGACTGGCAGCGCTTCCGCGCTGGACCCGCCTGGTGCAGCCACCACTGGCAGGACTCCTCATAGGAATGATCGGATTTCTCGGGTTTCCCCAGGTGATGGGTGTGGGGTATGAGACTATCAACCAGGCAATCGGAGGGGGGATGCCGTGGAAGCTGCTGCTGGCGCTGGCCGCGCTGAAAATGTTGGCAACGACGCTTGGTTTCTCATCGGGAACTCCTGGCGGAATGTTTGCGCCGACATTGTTCATTGGCGCAATGCTCGGTACAGCAGTCGGAACCCTGCAACAGGCGTGGTTGCCGCATCTTACCGGACCGATAGGATCCTACACGCTGGCTGGAATGGGCGTATTGTTTGCAGCATTCCTTCGTGCCCCACTGACCTCCGTCTTCATGGTTCTCGAGGTCAGCGGTAATTACTCGATCGTCGCGCCTGTGATTCTGGCTAACACAATTGCGTACTTGATCGCGCGAAGATTCGATTCTATTCCGATATTCGAAGCGTTCACACGACAGGACGGGCTCGACTTGCCATCGATGGAAGAGAAACGAGAGGAAGAACGCCTGCATATCGAAGACGCGCTCGAGACTGTTCGTGAGTTCTCCGAGGAGCCTTTGCAGATTCCGGTGCTACCCGCTTCGTTACCTCTTCGCGAGGCACTCTGCCGGGCCGAAACCAGTCCGACCGATGAAGGGACAGTAGTAATCCAATTTGCAGACGGGAACGGATATGCTCTCGGCAGCGTTGAACTGGAAAAGCTGGGAACAACAGCCTCGCCGGAAACAGCGATAGGCGATCTAATTCCGAATGAGCGTCTTCCGTTGCTTTATCCGGATATGCCGCTCGATTCAACCCTTCAGTATTTCGTGCGTTGGCCAGCACTGTTGATTCGAAATCGAGCGCGTGCCACCAAAGCTGAAGGAGCGTTGACCGAAGCCACTGTACTGGCTTGCTTCCGGAAGCAGGGCAATGAGTGAAACCGGGCTCAGGCATCTGGCTGAGCCTGGCTCCAGAATCTATATTTTCCTGCGTAAAGCCTGGCAAGCAGGCGCGCATAATCAACGGCGACCTTAAAATTGGCTTTGCTCGCCCCGCGATATCGGCGGCCGAATTCGAATGGAATTTCTTCAATCGAGTCGATCCGACCACGAACCAGAATCTCCAACAACAGTTTGAAGCCTGACCGTTGAAATCCTATCTCATCCAGACAACGGCGGCGGACCACAAAGTAGCCAGACATAGGGTCCTTCGCGCGAACACTGGATCTCTGCAATGGCCATGTGACCCATACGGCCGCGGCAGACAGGAGTTTTCTAGCAGGGTTCCATTGGCCTAATTCTCCGCCAGGGGAATAGCGACTCCCTATCACGATGTCTCGATCTTCGAGGATGGCAGCCAGTAATTCCGGGAGAAGTTCGGGGGGGTGTTGGAGGTCGGCATCCATAACGCCAAGCAGGCCTGCATCAGTGCGCTGCCAGCCGTGAAGAATAGCGCCCGACAGCCCCTTTTCGCCCTTCCGAACCAGCAGGCGAACGCGTGGATCCTGTTCGGCGATGGCTGAGACAACTTCCGCCGTGCCATCGCAACTGTCATCATCCACAACTAAGATCTCGTACGGGATGCCGATCGGGTCGAGAACCGATCTGACGTGGTCAAGCACTCTGCAGATATTCTCGGCCTCGCGAAGCGTCGGAATCACAAGTCCGAGTTTTGCCTGCCCAGATTCACTGTGTTCTTCGGCGGACCCGAGCAACTTTGCTCCCGCATCCGTCGGCATGTAGGATGGTTTAATCGCAACTGACGACATGTTTATCCTAAGTATACGGAGTTCAGCTGATTGAAGCGCAATAAATTACTAGTCGTTCTTCTGCCAACCCTGTTTTTCACCATTCTCGGTTTCGCGGTGATGGGCTACCACCCGGGCGCAGAGGACGACGGCGTATACCTGACTGCGATCAAAGCCGACCTCCATCCTACTCTCTTCCCTCACGATTCAGATTTCTTCCGTTTGCAATTGCAAGCTACCTTGTTTGACGGGTGGATGGCGCACTTTGTTCACATCACCGGTATTTCTGTCTCGTGGGCTGAATTGATCTGGCAGCTTATTTCTCTCTTTTGCATCCTGTGGGCTTGTCAAAGTATCGCTGCACAGCTATTCCCAGAGAAACGGGCCCAATGGGGCGCGGTTGCGATGGTATCGGCGATGTTCACTTTACCGGTGGCTGGAACAGCGCTCTATCTCGTTGATCAGCATCTGCATCCTCGAGCCGTTGCGACAGCGCTTGTGCTCATTTCTGTGTCAAGAATCATGGCCGGGAAACGCTGGCAGGCTCTCCCAATTTTGATTTTGGCGATAGTTCTGCATCCGATAATGGGTGCTCTCGGACTCTCTTTCTGCCTTTTCCTCACGTTCTCCATGCTCGAACCCGTTCCGATGCGGTTACGAGAAGTCGGCAGTACTTTGGCATCTGTAGCACCCCTGGGTTGGATTTTTGACCCGCCATCTCCCGAATGGCGCCTCGCCTTGAATACCCGTTCTTATTATTTCCTGTCACGCTGGGCTTGGTACGAGTGGCTCGGCGCGCTCGCGCCGCTGTTCCTCTTTTGGCTGCTTTGGCGCATCGCCACCAGGCGTGGCGAGACGAAGCTGGCCCGTCTCTCGCTCGCGATCTTCGCGTATGGACTCTTTCAGCAGATTGTAGCGATCGCTGTGCTGGGTGTTCCCGCTCTTGTACGCATGACGCCGATGCAGCCAATGCGCTTTCTGCACCTGATTTATGTATTCCTTTGCCTGATTGGAGGAGGCCTCATGGGGAAATACCTGCTCCGTACAAGTGTCTGGCGATGGGCAGTATTTCTGGTCGTGGCTAACGGAGGAATGTTTCTGGCCCAGAGACAACTCTTCGCCGGCACGACCCATCTGGAGTTGCCATCCCAGCCTTCCCAAAACAGGTGGCTTCAGGCATTTGATTGGATCAAGCACAACACGCCGGAAGATGCCTACTTTGCGATCGATCCAAACTACATGGCCGCTCCGGGAGAGGATTACCACAGCTTTCGAGCCCTGGCGGAGCGGAGCGAACTCTCTGATGCCATTAAGGACACAGCGGTTGTAACACAGGTTCCGAGTCTCGCGCCGATCTGGAGGGAACAACAGATCGCAATGTCAGGGTGGGCACATTTTCAATTTGCCGACTTTGAACGGCTAAAGGCGCAGTTTGGCGTCAATTGGGTGGTCGTATCCTATCCTCCACCTGGCGGCCTCGCATGCCCTTGGCATAACGGAAGCATTTCGGTCTGCAAAATTCCGTAATCTCGGTGATTCTTTGGCGTCCCGTTCAATCTGAGCGAACATATCCATATCGCTCACAACAAAGCTTCTGGACTCCAAATTATGCGCACTCTTTGCTTGTTAGGGTCGTTTCCGCCAGAATGGTTAAAGAACCACTTCCCTGCCACATGACGGAGAACGACCGATGTTGAACCTTACGCAGCGCCTCACAATCGGATGCCTGCTTCTGGTCGCTCTCTCTCTGACACTAGCCGTCTGGGTCCATCGTGAACTTGTTCCTGCTGGAGCCGCGGGTGGCCATGCTCCGCTGATTCTTTGGCTTCTTTCCGGGAGTGCCATCCTCGTGGCTACCGGAACCTTGATCCTGGTCCTTCGCCCAGTTGAACAACTATCCAGAGACATTCGAAGGATCGCTTCCGGCGATCTCGCGCATCGCTCGGAGTGGGGTATAGGCGCCAAGGGCAGAGATAGCTTCGGGATCATCGCCAACGAGATGAACCGACTTGCGGTTCGCCTGCGCGAGTTACGTGAAACCGAAGCAGGCCGCCGGCAAATGGAATTTCAGCTTTCGGATGCTGTGTTGCAGTCGATCTTTGAGCCGATCATCGTAACTGATAGTAAAGGTCATGTGCTCAAGCTCAATCAGGCAGCCGCCGAACTTCTTAGCGGCTCCGCTACTGCTCAGACAGATCGGATGGCGGTAATCAACCTGGCCAACACTCCCGGTGGGGACAAGATTCTCGACGCCATTCGCAATGCGGTCCAGATGCAGAAAGCTGTCGCAGCAGAAGACGAAGCTGCAATGCTGCCGATGCGCATCGGCGAACGCGAGCAAAGCTACCGGCTCCGGACAACGCCAATGCGAGACTCGGACGGCCGATTGCTTGGCGCAGTTACGACACTCGAAGATGTGACATCCCTTCAAGACACGGATCGCTTCAAAACTCAGTTCATCGCTGTTGCATCCGCGAGGCTTCGCAACCCACTCCTCCAGTTGCGGCGAGGGTTATATGCTCTGACCATGGGTTTTGCCGGAGATCTTCGCCCCCTGCAATTAGAGTTGGTGACGGCCGCTACGCAGGAGGCGCAAAAACTGGACGACCTAATGGGCGACCTCATCGAAGTAGCGGAGCTCGACTCCGGCAAGCGCGAACCGCAACTGGAACGGTTGCGACCTTATACAGAGCTTGTGGACGCGCGCAACCGCATGACCGACGAGGCTCACAATCGCGGCATCCGCATCGAGATCCGCGCCTTTGCAGATTTGTCATACATTCAGGCGGACAGACGCGCGGTACGGACAATCTTTGATAACCTCCTGAGCAACGCATTACGTTACACCCCAGCCGGGAGCGAGGTAATCCTCGAGGCAGAGGAACGAAAGGGATTCATTCAGTTTTCGGTTAAAGATAACGGTCCGGGAATCGCCGCCGAACGGTTGAGCAATATCTTTGACCGTTTCAGCTCGTTTTCCGATGGCGGTTCCGGGCTGGGACTCGCGTTAGTGCGTCGACTGGTGGAGTCACTCAGTGGCCAGATTTCTGTTGAGAGCCGCCTCGGCCACGGAGCGACATTCCGCTTTACTCTCCCCGTCGCAAATATCGAACTAAGCCGACACCCGGTTGAGGTGGGCTGAGCGTGACAGACTTAGCCACCGAGTTGCAGGTCGAACGCAAGATCGAGCCGGCCAGGCTGCGTATCTACATTGGCGCAGCTCCGGGTGTGGGAAAGACCTACCACATGCTCAATGACGCAAACCTGTTGCGTGAGCAAGGCGTCGACGTGGTGATCGGACTTGTCGAATCACACGGACGAAAGGAAACCGAAGCACAGATTCGCAACTTGGAGATCGTACCTCAGCGAATCATTCCTTATCGAAGCGTGAAGCTCCAGGAGATGGACGTTGAGGCCATATTGGCGCGTCACCCGGATACAGTAATCGTTGATGAGCTTGCGCACTCGAACGTTCCTGGGAGCAAGAACCGCAAGCGTTACGAAGATGTGATGGAACTGCTGGAAGCCGGAATCAATGTGATGACGGCAGTCAATATTCAACACTTGGAAACCTTGAACGATGCCGTTGCGCGCTCGGCAAATACCACGATTCGGGAGACTGTGCCCGATAGTGTTCTGAAACGCGCCGATGAGGTCGTGAACGTCGACCTAACCGTGGATGAGTTACGCACTCGGCTGCGACAAGGAAAAATCTACGCTCCCGAAAAGGTTGAACAGTCGCTGGCCAACTTCTTTCGCAAGGGCAATCTGAATATGTTGCGCGAGTTAGCCTTGCGGACAACGGCAGAGCAAGTCGGCTCTCAAGCTGCACAGTACCGTCGCAATCAGGGCCTCGAACAGGCCCCAATGCCTGAAAAGGTCATGGTATGTCTCTCGACGCGACCTGGCACAGACAAACTGGTTCGGGTTGGCGCGCGCGTGGCAGGACGCCTCGCGACTAACTGGTATGCAGTGTATGTGGCTCGCCCAGAGGACGACAAAGGGCACGGCGATCCGGAAGCATTTCATCGACTGCAGGAATTCCAGCGCATGGCAAAGGAACTTGGTGCGCAGGTAATAACGCTGCATGAAAAGAATGTATCGGATGCACTCATACGTTTCGCACAGCAGGAAAGCATCTCTCATGTGGTCTTCGGACAATCCGTCCGGTCACGGTGGGATATTCTCCTTCGCGGCTCCGTATTGAACCGGTTTCTAGCCGAAGTTCGCGATGTGACCGTTCAGGTGGTTCCCGTGCAAAAGCTGGTGCGACGGTGATAATTGGATAACTTCCAATGCACGGAGAAGTTTGCGTGGCGAACCGATTTGGCAAAGACATCCTGATTCAGGCAGACGATCCGAGACAGGCGGCGACTTGGTACGTCGATCACCTCGGATTCGATATTGGCGACGAATCCCCCGAAATGATCAGCCTTCATGGAGATAACATTAACCTGTTTATCGAGCATGGCCCGGCGCTGGGACCGGTACTGGAAGTCAGCGTCGGAGATGTTGCGGAGGCCAAACTCCACCTCGTAAAAAATGGCTGCGAAATCATCAAAGACGAGCCTGCTTTTCCTAGATGCTACGTCCGCGATCCATTCGGGCTAATTTACAACCTGACACAATGAGCGTTGGGTGGGGGAATGACACCTGAAACACAAGTCCTATTCGCTGAAAACCTTCACCTTGACGTTGGAGTGGCTCTCTTTCGCGGCGACATCGATCGTTAGATCGCCCAGATGATCGATGAGTTCTTCGAGATTTTCCGGCTTGATCTGCGACAGCGTCAGCGGAACGCCGTGCCGGCTTAAAGCATCATCCAGATGTTGGTGCGCCTGAACCGGAATGAGACTCGCCAGCCGCACGCCCGCACGAAGCAACTGCATTGGCACCCGAATATTGACGGTCGTCGGACCTTTGGCGCCTTGAGACTGATCAATTCCCTCCTCCGCTTCGACCAAAACGCGAAGATACTTTGCGTGGCTCTTCGGAACTTCTGTCCTGCTGCCGTTTCCGGCTGCAAAACCGGATGAACTGCCATTGGGAAAGGACTCGGGACCAGCGCTTCCGTTGGATTCGAGCGCGGCCAGCAGGCGTTCGGCCTCTTCGGCTGTGATCTTATTTGCGGCGAGCATATTGAGGATTTGGCGGCGGTTCTCGTTCATGGCAGTTCTCCAAGAAATCGGTAGAAGAAAATGTGTGCGTGATGGAAAGCGGCTGAACCAGTTACGGATTGCAGCGCTGAATGCAGAACGGCGTGGAGGCCTTGTCCCAGGTTTCCTTGTAAAGGATTGATCCACATTGCCGCCATTACGACGATGCTCCAGAGGATAAGGAAGAGGAATCGATCTCTGCTGCCGACTATGGCGAGAAGCCGTTCCGCCTGGCCGACGTCGATGCGCCGCGCGGCGAGAAGGGCGAGAATCTGAGAGCACTCGGATGGCATTGCCGGCCTCCTAAAGAATCTTCACCAGGATGTGGTTACCCTCCGCTACGACGCGCACATCGGTTCC
>Ga0302319_10014620_pt1 | contig 14604 bp, 12 predicted proteins | sample Bog_T0_2_FD_203319 | JGI IMG/M metagenome (GOLD analysis project Ga0302319, IMG submission 203319) | Peat permafrost microbial communities from Stordalen Mire near Abisko, Sweden - Bog_T0_2 | ecosystem: Environmental > Terrestrial > Soil > Wetlands > Peat | place: Sweden: Abisko, Stordalen Mire... | reverse complement strand
GCGCACCCAAACCTTGCGTCGGACACAATCTTTTGTGGTCTCGTCCCATTTGCTAACGATCATCCGTCGATTCAGAAATCCGTCTGCTCCATTTCTGCTCTATTCGATTTCTGTAGAACAGCGCTTTCAAAATCCCCGTATTCTCTATCGCCAGAACGAGATCGGGTGAACGCCATGTTCTTTGTTTTCAATTGATCGCCACTTTCCCAAGCTGAATGTCGCCCGTTCGATCCCCGTCTCCCGCTCCAATAATCTCTCCGCACTAGGCTTTTCACTGGTTCTGCTGGATTTTCATCACAAAGCTGGTGAAGGTCTTGTCGCCTGGCACGAGCATTTGATGCGGCACGCCTGCCGGTACATGAGCTACGTCGCCGGCGCGCAGTTCCTGGCGCAGGCCGCCTTCGATTGATGTGCCACGGACTTCGCCCGGGCCAACCGTCTCGGCGCCTACCACTGTGCCACCCGTCACCAACGTTGCACGGCCATCGAGAACGACGAACAGATCGGCGAAGTTTTCATGCAGTTCAGCAACGCCGTCTCGCGCGCGAAACGAAAGCATCGTTGCGTGCTGTGGGTATTCCTTCAGCGTTTCGCTGGCCTGCCCGTCGCCATGCTTGGCCAGCTTCCGCAAATAGGCCGCGCGCTCCAGCAGGATAGCCAACGACCAATGATCGGCGTGCGGCGGCGAGTCCTTCGAGCTCTTCCTCCGCAGCGGCGGGATTACTTCCTTTTCCGGAGGCAGTAGTTCGTTGAAGATTTCTTTCGAATAGTCGCGCATCCTTCTCTTCTCCTATTCAGTTTCTTGCGGATCTGTCCGTCACTTTAGCTTCGTCCTAACCTGCTACTGCTCGCGCCCTGTTGAACACGTCAAGAAACATGGAACGGGTTAACTTGCCGGTGTTCGTATTCTGAAGCGACGGATGATAACTGGCTATTAGAGTTTTCTCGCCGGGCAGGGCATACTGTGCGCCGTGCACGAATTGGAACTTGGCCCGCGTTGATATTTGGCCGGCGCGCAGTTGATGATTCAGAAAACCGTCGAAGGCAATCTTTCCCAGGCAGACTACTACGCGCAAATTGCCGAGCAAGGCAATTTCTTCGTCGAGCCAGGGGGCACAGTTGCTTTGCTCTCCTGGCGTTGGCTTGTTTTGCGGAGGAGCGCAATGTACGACGGCGCTGATCCACAAATCAGTGAGCCTCATCCCGTCGGTGCGGGAAACCGCTTTGGCTTGCGAAGCAAATCCTGCTTCATGCAAAACCGGGAACAGGAAATCTCCTGAGCCATCGCCGGTAAACATGCGGCCTGTGCGGTTTGAACCATGCGCACCGGGAGCGAGGCCGAGCACCAGCACGCGCGCTTGCGGATCGCCGAAGGATGGGACGGGACGGCCCCAATATTCCTGGTCGGCGTAAGCGCGGCGCTTCACTCGTGCCACTTCGGCGTCGTAGAGTCGCAGCCGCGGGCATCGCTCGCAAGCTACGATGCGGGCGTTGAGCGCCGATAGGGAATCCGCAGAAATGTCCATCAGAGAATTCTAGACGTAGGCGAGTGGCGGCCGGTTGGGTCCACCGAATCAAAAGCTCGCAGTTTCTTGAGGGTTGGGGTTTCCCGCACTTCGTCAGAAAAAAGGTCGACCCAAAGGGTTCCCCGGTGGTGCACCCAACTTGAGGGGAAATAGGTATCATGTCGCCGTATTGGTCCCGCCGAATTAGTCCCCTATTAGTCATGGGATCGGGTTACTCGGTTCGCAGGGCTTCGGTCGGACTGACGGATGCTGCACGTCCTGCCGGTATGCTTACCGCCAAAGCGGCGACCGAAACTAGCGCGAGAATGGCAATACAAATCGAGAACGGGTCGGCTGAGCTGGTGTGAAAGAGCAGGCCGTTCATCAGGCGCGCAGAGGCGAGCCCAACTCCGAGACCCAGGACGACGCCAACCGCGGTGATGCGGCCAGCCTGGCGAAATACGAGTTTCAGGATGTCGGCGCGTTTTGCTCCCACGGCCATCCTTACACCTATTTCCCGCGTACGCTGGGCAATCGAGAAAGACAGCACACCATAGATGCCAATCGCGGCAAGCGTTAACGATACGACGGCAAAAATTCCCAGCAGCGCGGCGGTCATTCGCTGGCGTGCCATTGAACTGGACAGCAATTCATCCGCAGTCTGGACGTTGTAGATGGGTTGATCCGAATCAAATGCATGCACCGCATTTCTGACCACCGGCACAATGCTTTGCGAATCGAGCGCGGAACGAACGAGAAGCACTTCGTGGAGTCCAAAACCGGGAAGATAGATCTCCGGCTGAGCGTCGGCTTCGACGCCGAGGTCGTGAGCGTTGGCCACAACACCTACCACCGGGATCTTGTCTGGATGCGGCGTCATGACTCCTAAAAGGATGTTGGCGCCAATGGGATTTCTTCCTCCCAGGTAGCGCTGCGCGAACGCCTCATTGACGACGAAGTAGCTGGCATTGCTCTCGATATCGTCTTGCCGGAAGACTCTGCCTTCCTTCACGGCCAGGCCCATGGTACGAAAGAAGGCGGGGCTGACATATCGAATCTGTGCAGCGGGAAAATTTCCCGGAGCCAGCGGTGGCGCACCTTCAATTAAAAATCGCGTCATCACCTGAGAAGGCTTGAGCGGAACGATGGATGTGGCGCCGGCTGCGACTACACCTGGAGATTGAGCGACCTTGTCGAGAACCTGTTCGAAGAGATGATTGGTTGCCGGGCTCGAGTCTCCATACTTAGGCTCGGGCAAGGTAATTTCGGCAGTCAGCAGATGGTCGGTGCGAAACCCGGGATCGATGGCGAGGAGTTTCTCGAAACTGCGGATCACCAGCGTGCTCAGAAACACGACTGTTATCGCGATGGCGATTTCGCCGGCCACAAGCGCGCTGCGGCTTCGGCTGTGTTGGCCGCTGCTTCCACGATCTCCGGATCGCAGCTTCTCAGCCAGACGAGGCGAGGACTTGATCGCAGGCAACATGCCGAAGACGAGAGCAGTAAGGATGCAAACTCCAAACGAGAACAACAGCACTGGAACGCTGAGGCCGATGGACTGAATCATCGCGGCATCGAGGCCTTCGGTATGAGCAAGCAGCATTCGCAGAAGCGGAAGCGCCGCGGCCGCAAAGATGATTCCCAGCGATCCACCCGCAAAGCACAGGATCAACGTCTGGGCTAGAGAAAGGGAGAGGAGACGTGCGCGATCGGCGCCTAATGCCTGGCGAATGGCAACCTCGCGCTGGCCTGCTGTAGCGCGAACCAGCAGCAGATTGGCGACATTGGCGCAAGCAATAAGAAGTACAAGGAAAACGGCTCCGAGCAGGCTTAGCAGAGCGGGGCGGATTGTTCCTACGAGTTGTTCGCGGAGTGGCGCAAGAAGTACGCCTACGTTGCGATTGGTGGCTGGATAGGATGCGGCCAGACGCTGCACTATCGTCTCCATGTCTGCCTTCGCCTGGGGAAAACCTACTCCGGGACGCAGTCTGCCGAGAACATTCACCGAGTGCCAGACGCGGGAAACCCTGGTCTCTTGGTCGAGGAGAGAAAGCGGCAGCCACACATCGCCATTAGCGGGAAACGACGTGCCTTCCGGCAGCACTCCCATGATGGTGTAGCCGATCCCGTTCAACGCGACGCTGCGCCCCAATACATTTTTGTCCCTGCCGAAGTAGCGCTGCCAAGCGGATGCACTCAAGACGGCAACATGATCGTTTTCCGGTGTGTCGTCCTGTTCGTCAATCATGCGACCGATCTGGGGTGAAACGCCAAGCAACGAGAAGAAATTGCCGGACGCGAGCACTCGATTTACCTGCTCGGAGTGTCCGTCAACTACGAGCGAAACAGTGTCGGGGTTGAGGGTGGAATAAGCGGCTAGCTGGGCGAAACTGGTCTGCTGCCTGCGCCAATCCTCATAGTCTGGATAGGTGGCAACGATGCCGCCCTTGATCTGGGGATGGGTCTCAGACATCGCCACGATCCGGTCTGCGTCCGCGAATGGGAGCGATTTGAGCAGGAGGCCATAAACGCAGCTGAAGATGGCCGTAGTGGCTCCGACGCCGAGCGCGAGCGTGAGCAGTGCTGTTGCCGTGAATCCCGGAGACTTGCGCAATTGACGGATTGCGAAGCGAAGATCGCGCAGCATGTTCTGCATTTCTGGTTGCTCCTGGAAGGAAAGACGGCTTGACTTGTGAAATGGTACCGAGGAAATGGTCAACTCCGTCCGAACATCCTACTATTGGCGCGGACCGGGGTTACATTGAATTTTCGGCGATATAAACTTTAACAGGATGCGGAAAAGCTTGGGATCTCGGGTGAAGGCAACCGAGAACGGCCGTCCGCGTCTAAAGCCGGGGTTGATTCCATGGCTTTTTGCGAGAGTTGAAGCCCCCGCCTCCCTCCGACGTGAGTTTTCCGCAGCCTGTGAAGTCGTGCCCTGACACTTCCTGCCACTCCCATTGAGTTCTTCCGCAGACGGTTTAACCATCCCTTTTCGAGAGCCGTCTGGAAGCCCCGCCCCAGCGCGGTGGCGTAGAATGATTCCGCTGCTGGAATACGCTTTCTCGCGACGGAAAAGGGCCCCTCGCGGCCTAGGCTGTTCCGCAAAATTCAACTGCAATTCCAGGAATGGATCGAGATGAAGACCTCTATGCACACTCTTACTTTGTTGTCCATTGCACTGCCGGTTTTGATGGCGGGCGTATTAGTTCCCGCTGCCGGCGCGCAGGATGTGGAGATTGGCGGCCAGAAAGTCGTCACCATCTCACGCACAGCTATTAGCACCACCAAACCCGAGTTCACCAGCATTACGGTCGCGCCCGGACGCGGCATGGAAGTGCTGCAGATTACTGCAAATTTCCCCGGCAAAGGCAATGTCGACGTGCTCGCCTCGCCAGATATGGCCGGCATCAAAAAGATGCTCGATGTGGACGATACTGACAACGGCGACCTTGGTTACCGGCTTGGTGCGGCTTTCCTGGCCCCTTATCCGAATCGCATTCGCGGCAAGCTTTCGGCGGACGGGAAGACTCTGACCACTGAGTGGCATGGCAAGACGATCACGGTACCCGCGAACAACATCGGCAAGCTGCCTACGGCCGAGCGGCACGCTATGCACGGGCTGATTCTCAAGGCCAAGACCGATAACGTTGAGGTGGAGAAGGTTCCCGGCGGCGAAGAGATCGCGGGCGTCATTCATGCGGGCGACTTTGGCGGACACTGGCTTTCAAAAACGCAACTGGTGGTGAAGATCCGGCTCACCGCCGATGCCGTTGACGTGAGCATTGACGCGCGCAATGTGGGCAATGAAGATGAGCCGATGGCTATCGCCTGGCATCCTTATTTCAACCTGCCCTCGGGCGACCGCACGCAGGCCAGGGTGCGTATTCCCGCCTCAACGATTGCGGAAGTCGATGGCTACGATAACGTGTTCCCTACCGGCAAGATTCTGCCCGTGCAGGGAACCCGTTTCGATCTGCGCGGCGTGGGCGGAACTCCGCTGGGCGCCAACTTCTTCGATGACAACTGGAACCATATCGACTGGCAGAATCATGCGGCGACGGTGCAGGTGATCGATCCGGCAGCGCGATACGGCGTCAATATCATCGGCCTGTCGCCGGAGATCAAGGCAATTCAAATGTATGCTCCGCCAACGGCAAAGTTTGTGGCGATCGAGCATCAATATAACTTTGGCGACCCATTCGGCAAGGAATGGGGTTCCACGGATACAGGCATGGTGACGCTCAAGCCGGGACAGAGCACGAAATGGCATGTTCGGTTGGGGGTGTTTGTACCGTAAGAGCTAAGCACAAGTCCAGAGAGCAAATGGAAACCCCTCATGCCGGCATTCCAACATGAGGGGTTTCTGTTTCTGCGAATGCGATTTTTGACGGTTTATCCAGCTTTTTCCAGAAGGCATAGCGACAGGTCGCGTCGCTCCACCATCTCGCGCGTAATCTCCAGGTCACGCACGCGCTTGTTCGAGGGCAGGTGGTACATCAGGTCGAGCATCAGCTCTTCCAGGATCATCCTCAAGCCGCGGGCGCCAACCTTGCGTGCCAGGGCCTCACGTGCCACGGCGACGGTAGCTTCCTGGGTAAAGTGGAGGCGAACGTTTTCATATTCCAGAAGGCGCTGATATTGCTTCAGGATGGCGTTGCGGGGTTTGGTCAAAATCTCGACGAGTGCTGCTTCGTCCAGTTCGTCGAGGATGCCCATTACCGGCAAGCGGCCTACGAATTCGGGAATCAGGCCGTACTTGATCAAGTCCTGCGGTTCGGTCTTGCGCAGCAGCTCGGTGTCGCGATGCGAGCGCGCTACTGACTCGGCTTCGGTGTCTGTTGCCTTGAAGCCCAGAGCCTTCTTGCCGACGCGGCGGCCTACTACCCGCTCCAGGCCCACAAACGCTCCACCACAGATGAAGAGAATGTTGGTGGTGTCGACGGCCGTGAACTCCTGGTGCGGATGCTTGCGTCCACCTTGTGGGGGAACGTTGGCGACGGTGCCTTCAAGGATTTTGAGCAGAGCCTGCTGCACGCCCTCGCCGGAAACATCGCGGGTGATGGAGGGGTTCTCGTCCTTGCGGCCGATCTTGTCGATTTCATCAATATAGATGATGCCTTGCTGCGCGCGCGTCACATCGCCCTCCGCCGCTTGCAGGAGCTTGAGGATGATGTTCTCGACATCCTCGCCAACATAGCCTGCTTCGGTCAGCGTGGTGGCGTCCACAATGGCAAAGGGCACGTCAAGCATCTTGGCCAGCGTGTGCGCCAGAAGCGTCTTGCCCGATCCGGTGGGCCCGATGAGAAGGATATTGCTTTTGGCCAACTCGACTTCATTGTTGCGCATGCGGTTCATCTGGATGCGCTTGTAGTGGTTGTAAACGGCTACGGCGAGCTTCTTCTTGGTCTGGTCCTGGCCAATCACATAGTCGTCCAGAAAGCCTTTGACCTCTTGCGGCTTGGGCAGGTGGCCCGCGGTGGTGGCAGGGTGAGCGGCATCGCCGCGGTCGTCCTCAAGGATCGAGTTGCAGACAGCGACGCACTCATCGCAGATATATGCGCGAGGATAGTCGCTGGGCGACGAGATCAGCTTGGCCACGGCGTCCTGTGACTTGTGACAGAACGAGCAGCGCAGTGCTTCTTCAGGTCCCGTGCGCGTTTTCATTTTCCTGCTCCCTTTTCAGACGAACTAGTATGTGAATTCCGATTCGCGTTTTAAACTACGCGACGTTCTGCAACTTGCTTTCAAGGCGTGCGAGGCGCTCCAGTATCTGGTTGTTGGTCTCAATTCGACGAAGCGTCTCCATCACCTGGCCATGATTCTCATCAAACTTCTTCTCGAGCTTAGTCTCGACCTTATCGATTTTCGTCTCTAGTGTTGCCTGGACCTTGTCGATTTTCGTCTCTAGTGTTGCCTGGGCCCTGTCGATCTTCGTCTCTAGCGTTGACTGGACGGTTTCGATTTTGAGTTCGAGCGTTTTCTGAACTACCTCGACTTTGGTATCGAGCGTCGTGAAGCGCTTATCGTTACTGGCTTCAAGCGATTCGACGGACTTTTCAAGAGCGGTGAGCCGAACGTCGAGCGAGCGAATTTCCGGGGTGACGAAGTCCTGGATCAGTTGACGGCCTTCTTCAATGAATCCCATTCCTAGTCCCCTTTCCCCGTTCTCTTGCAAGCCCGGCAACGCTATCCCCGCTTGCTTCCTACGTTCTCGGCCGGTCGATGATTTCGTCAACGATCCCGTACTCCTTGGCTTGCTGCGAGTTCATGATGAAATCGCGCTCCACATCACGTTCGATGCGATCCAGAGGTTGTCCCGTGTGCTTAGCCATAAGTGTGTTTGTTATTTCACGAATGCGAAGGATTTCGCGCGCGTGAATATCGATGTCCGTGGCCTGCCCGCTCAAACCACCCATGGACGGCTGATGGATGAGGATGCGGGAGTTGGGCAATGCAAACCGCTTGCCCTTGGTCCCTGCCAGCAGCAGAAACGCACCCATGCTGGCCGCCTGGCCAATGCAATAGGTCACCACGTTGTTCTTGATGAACTGCATGGTGTCATAGATGGCGAGGCCGGCGGTAATCGAACCGCCCGGTGAGTTGATGTAAAGCTGCACGTCCTTTTCGGGATCTTCGCCGGAAAGAAACAGCATCTGGGCGACGATGAGGTTAGCTACCTGGTCGTCGATCGGCGTGCCAAGAAAGATGATGTTATCGCGAAGCAGACGGGAGTAAATGTCGTAGGCGCGCTCGCCTCGACTCGTCTGCTCAACCACCATGGGTACCAGTGCCATTGAATGTTTTTCCCGTAATTCCGTTTTGGGACAGTTCGCCCGTTTTATTGTGACTGCCGGAACCGAACCGTTTCCCGGCTCCATCGCTTGCCCGCGCAGCCCCTTCTGCCCTTCTACCGGACTAAATGCCGGTTATGCAGGCAGCCGTTCATACAACAGACTCGCAGTTTTCTCTCGTCGAAGCTGTTCACGGATTCTAGCTAGCCCACCGTCCTCCGTCAATCGCACTTTCAGGGCATCCAGCGGTTCACGGGACTGCAAAGCTGCTAGTTGCAGTTCGTGGTCCATTTCCTCATCACTTACTGTGATGTTTTCCTCACTGGCAATCCGATCGAGCAGGATGAAGGTTCTGACCTCAGCGGAGGCGCTGTCCCGTTGGGCCGCACGCAGGCGGGCAAAGTCGAGCTTCCGCATCTGCTCGGTGTCCATCCCCTGGGCAGCTAGCGCGCGCAAACCACGTTCCAGCCGCGCTTCAATCTGCTCCTGCACCAGCGACTCCGGCACCGGGAAGGGGTACTTTTCGGTCAATGCGGCGAATAGACGGTCTTTGGTTTCTCCTTCAATGCTGCGACGCTTGCGGGCGGCCAAATGTTCGCGGACACGCTCTTCGAGGTCCGCAAAGCTCTCGTACGCACCCAGTTCCCTGGCGAAATCGTCATCCAGTTCCGGCAGCGTCCGCTTCTTGATGGCCTTTACTTCGACGTCGTACGCCACCGTCTTGCCGGCCAACTTAGCCTCGGCGTAATCAGCGGGATAGATCACTTCGGCCTTGAGTTCCTGGCCAGGTTTGGCGCCGCGCAGGGCCGAAGAAAAAGCATCCACGGTATCCTTGCCGCCGATTTCCACAAGCGTGTCTTCGCCCGCAACAGGGGCCGCGTCTGCTTCGCCTTCAATCACGCCCTTGTAGGTAATTTGCGCCCAATCGCCGTCGACAAGCGGTCGATCTTCCTCAACAGGCTCAACCGTGGCGCGCGAGTCGCGAAGCTGCGCGAGTTCAGCCTGGAACTCCTCTTCGGTGATCTCCACCGGAGGTTTGGGAACCGTCACGTCCTGGTAGCCCTCAATCGAAAAAGCAGGGACGAACTCGAATACTGCTTTGACATGAAGCGGAGCGCCGTCTTCCACGGTGAGCTCGGTAACCTGCGGCTGGCCCACTGGCCTTACGCCAAGATCGGTCACTGCCTTGTTGAAGCGCTCCGGCAGCAGCCCGTCAATCACGTCTTTGCGGATCTCGGTCGCATAGCGGCGTTTCACGACAGAGTCAGGCACTTTACCGGCGCGGAAACCGGGTATCTTGGCGTATTTGCGGTAGTTACCGACCACAGTTTTGTAGGCTTTCGATACCAGGTCGGCGGGAACGTCGAGTACCAATTCGCGCGTGCAGTCCGGATTCAGGACCGGGCCATGCTGATGCACATGATCGTGGCCTTCATGGCTATGATCATGACCTTCATCACCATGGCCTTCATGTGCGTGATCGTGCTCAAGGGCGGCTTCGGCCGCTTCAGGGTGGGGGTTGTTTTCGAGAGTGTCGGTAGAGCTCAACGTTTTGCCTTCCAGGCGCGAATTCTGCGCCAACTTGTCTGCCGGTCTGGCTAATACGGGGATCGTCTTCTGGCTGCAAACCATCTGATCCGGGTTGCGCGCCGACGGTTCCCAACTGAAAGCGACCCAAAAAGCTGCTGCACGGACCGGAACCAACGACGCGCAGAAGGGGTTATGCCTCATCTCATGGTAAGAGGGAAGGCTCTAAAGGGTCAAACCGGCCGGATGATTTTGGCTACCGGAAGGCTCCCGAAAGGTACGTTACTGCTCAGTGACCTCGGGTTTGCGGACGTGCGGAATAAATCTGGGGTGGGCAGCGCCACAAGCGACAAAAAAGTCGCGAGCCTCCTTCAGGCTCAATTGACCGTTTACAGTGAGGCGGACTTCGGAGGCATCTTCGTCTTCCTGGCCGTCGTCTTCCCACCAGCATACCGGGCAAAGCGCGAGGGCGCCCGCTGTTTCCAGCGTTCTGTAGCCGCAACATGGGCAGCGAAAGCGAACGTGGGCAGCGTCTGTTTGCACGGCTTCTCCACTCGAATGGACGAACTTAAGCAGCAAAGGGTTTACTCGAAAAACGGCTCTGAGCCGAGTTGGAGACTTTTCAGGTTTCGCCTTCGGATCGAAGATGTGCATGTTCAGGCTCCCTATCAGGCCTTATCGGCGGAGTTCCGCACCGCTTCAGCAGTCCCCCAAAAGTTAGATGAATTTCGAGGGAGATGGTTTCGAAATGGAAATCACGATCCCATTCACGGGGGAAAGACCGAATGTGGAACGCTCGAAAAGCTGACCTTGAGTGCAATACAAAGAAGTATGGCTGAAAGCATCAAAGTGTATATTCGTCCGTAGCCAAGTGGCGATATGGATTTTCTGACTTACAAACGAATTAGTGTCATTACCGGCTTCATCCTGTTGCTGGCCGTGCTTGTCGGCAATGCGATCGTGATGAGGCGTCAACTCGGTATCCAGACAGGCCGCGGGGACTCGGTGCTCCATTCGCGCCAGGTTCTGTTTGAACTGGAACAAGTGGAATCGCTCCTAAAAGATGCTGAGACAGGCCAGCGCGGCTTCCTTTACACGGGTGATCAAAAATACCTGGCTCCTTATCAATCGGCCGTTTCCCAAATAAAGCCGCATCTCGCAAACCTGGAACAATTGACAGCCGACGATCCAGCGCAGCAAACACGCATTAACATGTTGCGCTTCCGGAGCACGGAAAAACTCGACGAGCTCGCCCAGACAATTTCCCTGTTCCAGTCCGGTAAGCAGGACGAGGCAAGAACCCTTGTTTTGTCGGATATTGGCCTTTCCTACATGAACGATATCCGCTCGATCATTGCGCAGATGGAGGAAGAAGAAAGCTCACTGGAAAATGTCCGCGAGACCGGTTACCGCCGCAGTGCGAGGGGGATGATCTGGTCAATCTATCTGGCCAGCGGCCTTGCTGTTTGCGGCCTGGTAATGCTGGCGGGGTACATCATTCGCGAGATGAATCTTCGCGAAAAACATGCGCTCGACATCAAGACGCGGGAGGAATGGTTCCGCATCACTCTCACTTGCATCGGCGACGCAGTCATCGCGACCGATCGGCATGGAAAGGTCACTTTCATGAATCCGGTGGCCGAGTTGCTCACTGGGATCAGCCTGGCAAAGGTCAAAGGGACTGACATTCAAGAGGTCTTCCCGATCTTCAATGAATACACAGAGAAACCGGCGGAAAATCCAGTCAGCAAGGTCGTAAATCTTGGGCGCATTGTGGAACTGGCAAACCACACCGTTCTCCGCAATGCGAATGGAACTCTGACTCCCATTGAAGACAGTGCCGCGCCGATCAGAGACGATCGCAACGAATTGATCGGGGTAGTGTTGGTGTTTCGAGATGTCTCCAAAGAGCGCCAGTCGCAGGAAATCATGCGCAAGACAGAGAAACTGGCAGCAGCGGCGCGCCTCGCAGCGACGGTTGCACACGAAATCAACAATCCTCTTGAGGCGGTCGTCAACCTCGTTTACATCGCCAAAGCCTCTCCGGGAACGCCTTCCATCGTGGTCGAACATTTGACACTTGCGGAGCAGGAGTTGGAGCGGGTCGCGCACATCACGCGGCAGACGCTCGGGTTCTATCGTGAATCGAACAGACCGGAATTGGTAGACATTCCCGCTATTATCGACCAGGTTCTCGTTCTTTTTTCGAACAAACTCAATGTCAATAACATTACGGTGGAGCGCGATTTCGAGACATGCAAACCCATCCACGGAATGCCTGGGGAACTCAAGCAGGTGCTCTCCAACTTGATTTCCAATGCAGCTGAGGCGGCGAGCAGGAATGGAACCATCCGGATTGCGGTTCGTTGCATCGAGGAGCCCCAGGGAGAAGCTGTTCAGATCGTGATTGAAGACGACGGGCCAGGCATCGCGAAGGAACATATCAATCGGATTTTTGAGCCATTCTTCACTACCAAGAAGGACGTCGGCACCGGCCTTGGCCTGTGGGTCACAAAGGAAATCATCGACCGGCATGGCGGAAGCATCGCGGTTCAGCCCGGAAATCGCTCAGAGCAACGCGGCGCTGCGTTCACGATCCAATTACCCTTGACAACAAACGGCGCCCATGGCGATCAGCAGAAGCAGCAGAATGGATGATACGACACGGCTCTCGGCGTAGAATTGCGCCGAGGAGAAATATTGCCCACTATGACGCGCTTCCTTGCTGTACACTCTGCTTCATTTGCCGCTTCGTTCTGGACCTGCCTGCTGCTGGCGATGGTCGCTGTTTCCCCTTGCCTCTGCCTCGCTCAGCAAGCGCAGACGAATCTTCGCGTGGCCATTGTGGGTCTCGAACATGGGCATGTGGAGGGCTTTCTAGCCGCACTGCCGCAACATGCCGACGTCAATCTCGTGGGCGTTGCCGATTCCGACCCGGCGCTCTTCGCAAAATATCAGAAGAAATATTCGCTCGCAGAAACGCTGTTCTATCGCAGCGAAGCCAACATGATCGAGAAGACTCATCCCCAGGCCGTGCTGGTTTACACATCGATCGGCGAGCATCGCCATGCGATTGAGATTGCGGCACAGTATGGCGTGTCGGTGATGGTGGAGAAGCCGCTGACTATCTCGCTTGCGGATGCGCTGGCGATTCGAGAAACGGCGCGCCACTACAAAATTCACGTGCTGGTGAACTACGAGACTACGTGGTACTCCAGCAACAAGGCTGCGTACGATGAGGTGGAGCAGGGGCATCTGGGTGAAATTCGGCGGGTGGTGGTTCATGACGGGCACCAGGGGCCGAAGGAGATTGGCGTGCCTCCGGAGTTTCTGAGCTGGCTTACCGACCCTGCGCAGAACGGTGCGGGCGCGCTGTACGACTTTGGCTGCTACGGCGTGGACCTGATGACCTGGCTGATGCATGGGGAGACTCCGCTGACCGTGACTGCGGTGGCGAATCACGACAAGCCGCAAATTTATCCGCATGTGGATGACGACTCGACGATTGTGCTTGAGTATCCGCACGCCCAGGCGGTGATTATGGGTTCCTGGAACTGGCCGTTCGCGCGCAAGGATATGGAAGTCTACGGGGCAAATGGGTACGCGATTACGGTGGGGCCTGACAAAGTGCGGCTGCGGCATGAACATGATTCTGATGAACGGCTCGTCACTGCTCCATCGCTGAGTGGGGCGCAGAATAACTCACTGAGCTATCTTTCTTCCGTACTGCGCGGGGAGTTGGAACCTAAGGGCGACTTGACGGCGCTTGATACAAATGTTGTGGTGATGCAGATTCTTGATGCGGCGCGCGAATCGGTGCGGACAGGGAAGACTGTACAGTTGAAGAGGATTGGCGACTAGGATCGTCGTCTCAAAATCTCGTTTGACTCAGAGTAGCTTTTCGCGAGAATATCGACTATTCCAGCCACACCGCCATGAGCTTTGTCTGTTCTACTTGCGCTTTGGAACTCCCAGAGGGAGCGCGGTTCTGCTCGAAATGCGGGGCTGCGGCTTCTTTGCCTGCCGATAACCATCCAGTTCAATCCGTCGCCCCACCAATTTACCCCCAATTTTTCAACCCGTACCCCCACCTGGAAGGCCTCTCCGGCTGGCTCATCGTAGTTGGTCTTGGTCTTGTGCTCGGGCCCATTCGGATCGTGGGTTTGATCTACAAAGTCAACCTGCCATTTCTGTTGAGCCACAAGAATCAGCCGTTTCTTGCCAGCCACCCAGCAACAGAGTTGCTCGTCTCCTCTGAAGTTGTAACGAATACACTCTTTGTCGTTTTGCTGCTCATTCTCAACTACCTGTTCTTCGCCAGAAAGAGAACTTTCCCAACCTGGATGATCGCGTATCGGATCCTCAATCTAGGCCTTATTACAATCAATCACTTTCTATTTCTCGCGTTTGCTTCGTCGAGTGTTTCTGGGAAGGGTGGGCTTTCGATTGCGGGCTCAATCCTGGGCGCTTGCATTCTGATCCCGTATCTCTTAGTCTCCCGCAGGGGCAAAGCTACATTCACGCACTAGCTGCGAAAAGGCCGGAGTGTACTGCCCCGGCCCGCTTGAACTTGCACAATTAAAGGACAATCGACAACAACCCTCACGGCATTTGCCTGTAATTGGGACGCTCGCTGCGAAGGGCCTCAAGGATAGCCGCTTCAAGTTCCTCGTCCGAGACGCCCAGCCGCGGACGTTCCCTTGCTGTCAGAAATTTGCGCAAACTCTCGACCGCGGTCTTTCGTTCCTCCGTGGTAGTCGCTTCCGCAACGCGCAGGC